>Ga0209724_1000149_pt1 | contig 83408 bp, 79 predicted proteins | sample grotaG_FD_184143 | JGI IMG/M metagenome (GOLD analysis project Ga0209724, IMG submission 184143) | Glacier valley bacterial and archeal communities from Borup Fiord, Nunavut, Canada, to study Microbial Dark Matter (Phase II) -... | ecosystem: Environmental > Aquatic > Freshwater > Ice > Glacier ...
CGAGGTGCAGGTCGCCGCAGGCCCACACCAGCGGTGCGTCACGCTGCACCGGCGCGTCGGGCAGGCGCGTGTAGAACAGGTGGCAGGTGCCGCGCAGGAACACGAACGGGCTGGCGCACATGGCGCGGTACTTCAGCGCAAGCCGCTCGGGCTCGCGGGCCGCGTTGTGGGCGAGGATCGCCGGGACCGGGCCGAGCACGCCGCCAACTCCTGCCGCGCTCACCCCTTGGGGTATTTCGCGTTGGCCCGTTTCACGAACTCGTTCGTGTAGAGGGCGCCGAGGTCGATCTTCGCGGCCGCGATCTCGGGGTCGATGCTGGCCAGCGCGCGGCGCGCCGTTTCGGCCCCCGCTTCGGGGAACACGCCGTCCACCGACAACGCTCCCTTGGCCGCCAGGAACGCATCGACATACACGGCGCGGTCCCCCAGCAGGTACGACTCAGGCACGGCCTTGATGATGTCGCCTGCGCCTGCGGCCTGGATCCACTTGTCGGCGCGAACGATGGCGTTCGTCAGGGCCTGCACGGTGGCCGGGTTCTTGTCGATGAAGCTTTGCGGTGCGTACAGGCAGCCGGCCGGCATCGGGCCACCGAAGATCTTGTCGGCTTCAGGCACCACGCGCGTGTCGGACACGACCTTCAGGTCGCCCGAGCGCAGCAGCAGCGTGATGACCGGGTCGAGGTTGCTGATGGCATCGATCTGCCCCGAGCGCATGGCCGCCACCGCACCGCTGCCCGCGCCCACGCCGACGATGGCCACGTCACCCGGCTTCAACCCCGCCTTGGCGAGCACGAAGTTCGCCAGCACGTTGGTGCTGGAGCCGGGGGCGGTGACGCCGAGCTTCTTGCCCTTCAACTCGCCCAGGTTCTTGAAGTTGGGCATCGTCCTGGTGTTCACACCCAGGACGATCTGCGGCGCGCGGCCCTGCAGTGCGAAGGCGCGCAGGCGTTGGCCCTTGACCTGCATGTTGATGGTGTGCTCGAACGCGCCCGACACCACGTCGGCACTGCCGCCGACCAGGGCCTGCAAGGCGCGCGAGCCACCGGCGAAGTCGGCAATCGTCACGTCGAGGCCTTCGGACTTGAAGTAGCCCATGCTCTCTGCAATAGTCAGCGGCAGGTAATACAGCAGGTTCTTGCCACCCACCGCGAGGGTGAGCCTGGGCTTCTCGAGGGTTTGCGCGCGCAGCAACGCGGGCAGGGCGACGAGTGCGGTGGCTGCGCTGGCAACAACGGCGGCAAAACTTCGTCGGTGCATGGTCAAAGGCTCCGGGACACTAGGGCGCAAGCCGCAACCCGTAAAATGAGTTTCAATGAATTCGAATCTCCGCCGGGCCACGCTGCTGATTGCATTGTCACTTGGGCCAACGCTCGGCGCATCGGGGCAGACCACACCCACGGCGGCCTCGGCTCCGGCCGCGGCGCAGGGCGCCACAAGAGCCGACACAGAAGCACCCGTGGCGCCGGACGCAGGCGCTTCGGCACCCGTCGCCGCGCCCATTTCATTGTCGGCACGCAAGGTCTACGAACAGGCGCGCTCGCAACTCGTGCAGATACGCACCGTGCTCAAGGGCCAAGCCAGCCAGACGTCCGTCGGCTCGGGCTTCTTCGTCTCGGCGCAGGGGCACATCATCACCAACTTCCATGTGGTGAGCGAGGCAGCGCTCAAGCCCGAACGGCACGACCTGGTCTATGTCACGGCCGATGGGCGCGAAGCGCCGGTGCAGATCCTTCAGCTCGACGTGCTGCACGACCTGGCGTTGCTGAAGGCCGGCGACGTGGCCCCGAAGCCGTTCGACGCGCTGCCGTTTCGCGCGGAGGCGCGGGCGTTGGCGCAGGGCGAGCGCATCTACTCGCTCGGCAACCCGCTCGACGTGGGCTTTGCGGTCACCGAAGGCACTTACAACGGCCTGGTGCGGCGCAGCTTCTACCCGCAGATATTCTTCGGCGGTGCGCTCAGCGGCGGCATGAGCGGCGGGCCGGCGCTCGATGAGGCGGGCCAGGTGATCGGCGTGAACGTGGCGCGCCGGGTCGACGGCGAACAGGTCAGCTTCCTGGTGCCGGCGAGCTTCGCGATGGCGCTGCTCGCGGCGGGCCGCAACGCTGCGCCTATCAGCGCGCCGGCCTACGGCATCGTCACCGACCAGCTGATGCAGCACCAGGCCGCGCTCACCACCCGCTTCGTCGCGCAGGGCTGGAAGCCGGCCACGCACCCGCGCTACAAGGTGCCGGTGCCGAGCGACACCTTCATGCGTTGCTGGGGCAGCAGCGAGCCCTCGCGCACCGGCGGGCTCGACCTGGAACGCTCCGACTGCGTGATGGACACGCGCATCTTCGTGGGCGACTACACCACCGGCGCCATCAGCCTGCGCCATGAAAGCTACGAAGGCGGCAAGCTCGGCGCCATGCGCTTCGCGGCGCGCTACGCGGCGAGCTTTCGCAACGAAGCGTTCACGCGGCTGCGCGCCGAGTACCAGACCAAGCCGCAATGCCATGAAGACTATGTCGAGCAAGGGGGTCTGCCGCTGCGCGCCGTGGTGTGCCTGCGCGCCTACAAGAAGCTGCCGCAGCTCTACGACCTGTCGGTGCTCGTGGCCACGCTCGACCAGAGCACATCCGGCGTGCAGGGCCGGTTCGACGCGCAAGGCCTGAGTTTCCCCAACGCGCAGAAGCTGGCGGCTCACTACCTGGGGGCCTACGGGTGGGCACGCTAGCCCTGCTCGAAGTGCTGGACCGCGACGGCAGCGTGCGCCACGCCGTGCCGGTGCACGCTTGGCCGCTGCGTGTGGGTCGCGCACTCGACAACGACGTGGTGCTGGCCGATGCGCACGTGGCCCCGCACCACTTCAGCATCGAGGCGGCCGACGCGGGCGCGGCGCATGCGGTCGGCGACACGCGCCTGGCGCATGAGGCAGGCGCTACCCGCCTGGTGCTTGCGGTCGGCGACACGCGCAATGGCGTTCAGGTCGCCGCTCAGGGCGGCTCGCATGCCGGTAGCAGGCACCTGCGCAGCGCCGAGCGCAGCGAGTTGGCCGCGCAGGTTGATGCCATCGAGCTGACTGCCGGCCTCACGCGGCTGCGGCTGCGTCTGCCCGAGCACACGCTTGCCGCCGAAGTGTCGCTGCCTTCGACGGCGCCGCTGCTACGCCGTGCCGGCCCCGGGCTGGCGGCGGCGTGCGCGCTGTTGATCGGTTTGCTGTTCAACACCTACCTCACGACCGACCCGGGCGGCCTGGGCCGCGCCCTGGGCACCATGCTGCTGGCCACGGTGGCCGGTGGCGCGGTGTGGTGCGGCGCGTGGGCGCTGCTCTCCAAGACCTTCACGCACCACGCCCGCTTCGGCTGGCACCTGCGTGTGTTCCTGTTCTCCAGCATCGCCACGCTGGTGGTCGGCACGTTGCCGTCGTTGCTGGCGTTCACGTTCTCGTGGCCCGCGTTGAGTGACTTCGCGTTCGTCGGCGTCTATTGCGTGGCTGCCATCGCGCTGTACTTCCACCTGCTGGCGGTCGAGCCGGCGCGCCATCGGGTGCTGAGGTGGGTGGCCGCCGTTTGCGCGGTGGTCGGCATCGGCCTGACGATGTGGTTCAACCTGCAGCGTGCCGACCAGTTCGGCGACGAGCTCTACATGAGCCACCTGTTCCCGCCGGCGCTGCGCCTGGCGCGGCCAGTGGCGACCGACAAGTTCACCGCCGACCTGGCCACACTGCAGGCGGTGCTCGACAAGAAGGCCAAGGAGCCCGCGCGCGGCGAAGAGGCCGACGGCGGCGAAGAATGATGCAACGAGCGAGCCGATGAGCGAGAGCGATTTCACATCTGCGGGAGTCGCATCCACCGGCGTCGCACCCGCACGCAGTGTGCTTGTGACCGGCGGTGGCCGGGGCATCGGTGCGGCCACGTCGTGGTGGTGTGCCCAACAAGGCTGGGCCGTGGTGGTGAACTACGCGACCGGCGCGGCTGCGGCCGAGAGCATGGCGACGCGCATTCGCGCGGGCGGGGGTTGCGCACTGGCAGTGCAGGCCGACGTGGCGGACGAAGGCCAGGTGCTCGCAATGTTCGAGTGGATCGACGCCGAGGTGCGCGCCGGCCGGCTGCCGCCACTGCAAGCGCTCGTCAACAACGCCGGCGTCGTCGACGTGCCCGTCCGTGTCGACGAGATGAGCGTGGTGCGCCTTCAGCGCATGTTCGCGGTCAACGTGATCGGCAGCATCGTGTGTGCACGCGAGGCGGTGAAGCGCCTGTCCACGAAGCACGGCGGCGCGGGCGGCGTGATCGTGAACCTGTCGTCGGCGGCCGCGCGGCTGGGCTCGCCGGGGCAGTACGTGGACTACGCGGCGGCCAAGGGCGCGATCGACGTGTTCACGCTCGGCCTTGCGAAAGAGGTCGCGCTCGAAGGCATCCGCGTCAACGCAGTGCGGCCCGGCATCATCGCGACCGACATCCACGCCTCCGGCGGCCAGCCCGACCGCGCCGCGCAGATGGCGCCGCTGGTGCCGATGCAGCGCGCCGGCAGCGCCGCCGAAGTGGCACAGGCGATCGGCTGGCTGCTGTCGGACGCGTCGAGCTACACGACCGGCGCGGTCATCGACGTGACGGGCGGGCGGTGACGGGCGCAGAGTTTGGTGCTCAGATGGCAGCGGTCCGCGCACCCCGAGTCGACCGCGATCAAACGCGCGGCGAAGAGATCGCCAACGCGATCAGCCACGGCCTGGGCTTCGTGCTGGCCATCGCTTCGCTGCCCCTGCTGCTGGCCTTTGCATCGCCGGCGCTCACCGCGATCAACATCATCGCGATCTGCGTGTTTTCAGTCACGATGATGCTGCTGTACGGCGTGTCCACGCTCTACCACGCGCTGCCGGCCGGGCCGGCCAAGACATGGATGAACCGCTGCGACCATGCGGCCATTTACCTGTTCATCGCGGGCAGCTACACGCCGTTCGTGCTGGGCGTGCTGCGCGGCGGCTGGGGCTGGTCGCTGTTCGGCGTGGTCTGGGCGATGGCCGTGCTCGGCTTCATGGCGAAGATGCTGAACCGCCTGAAGCACCCGCTGTGGTCGACCGGCCTGTACGTGGTGATGGGCTGGGTGGCGGTGGTGGCCGCCGCACCGCTGGTCGCGCGCATGCCGGGCGCAGGCCTCGCGCTGCTGGTGGCCGGCGGGTTGCTCTACACGGCTGGCGCCGTGGTGTTCATCTTCGACTCACGCGTGCGGTATGCGCACTTCGTCTGGCACCTGTTCGTGCTGGGCGGCAGTGCGTGCCACTTCTTTGCGGTGCTCTGGTACGCGCAGTAGCGCGGTGCCGGTGACTGGCGCGCGCCGACAATCAATGGTCGGTGCGTGAGCACCGCGCCGGGCCGTTGTGTTCCGCTCATGTCCCCCGTGCCGGAGTACCGGCCCTCCTCCTTGACTTCGCTCCACACAACGACCGGTCACAGTGCTCCAGAGACCGTTGACGCACTCGGCTGTTCAATGCCGTCGCACGTCACGACGGTGCTTGCTGGTGGGGCCGTCGGGTGACCGGCGCAGTGAAGTCAAGGGGGAGGACCGGTATTTCCGGTCCGGAGGAGCGAGCCCGGACTCAAACAGTCCAGTGGACTGTTGCCCCGGGCATGAACGGAGCCGGTCGCCCGATGGCCTCGCCAGCACCGCGCAGCACTCTGCCAGTTGATTCGATCACTTCGCAGCAAGCCGCCCCAGCGTGTCGAGGATTGCCTTCGCCGCAGTAGCCTCGGCAGGAGCGCCAAGCTTCGAGGCGGCGACGTACGGGTCCATCGTGAAGCGCGCCTCCTTGTAGACCGTGTCCCACATCCACGCCGCTGGCACGCGGGCCTTCAGTTCGACGAACGCGGCGATCAACGCGGCGCTCGCACCGGCGACCCGGCCTTGCACCAGCGCTTCGAGCATGCGCAGTTCGATCTGCCCGACCACCGACCAAAAGCCCGGCTTGTTCTGCGCCTCTTGCGTCATCGACTCGCGCGCCTCGGCAAGGCGGGCTGGGTCGATCACAGCGGGGCGCTTCGTCATGAACGCGAGCCGCAACTCTGCCGCCATGCGGTTCATCAGGGGGTAGTAGAGGTTGGTGGCCTGCGCGGCGCGCGCCAGCGTTTCGGCGTTCTCGTAGTGCGCCATCATCTTGCGCAGCGCCGCCAGCGACGCGGCCGTGCGCGCCTTGCTGGTCACACGCGCTTCGACCATCGCCAGAAGCTTGCAGGCCGAACCCAGCAGGGTCTCGCGCTCGGCGGTGGGCTGCAGCGCCGCAAGTCGGCCGAGGTGCGCCAGGCCTTCCTCGATGGCCACGCGCGCCGCAGCGTCGTCGGCGATCTTCTCGCCGAAGCGAACCAGCAGGTTGCCCAGTTGTTCGGCCGCCTTGAACGATGCGCTGCCGTCGGCTGCGCCTACCGCCACCCGGTACCAGCGGATCGCGTTCGGCGTGTCCTTCGCGTCGGCGAAGGCGACGGCGAAACCCTCGGCCACCGCGCCCATGCCACCCCAGTGCGCGGCGTGCGTGGCCTCAAGCCGGTGCAGCGCGTCGAGCTGGTCCTCGGGCTTGGCGCTGTTGAAACGGCTGTTGATCGACATCGATTCCAGAGCCAGCACCAGCGATACCGGCGACGACACGCCCGCGAACTCGTCGCCTGCGGGCTTTGCCGGGCGCTGCCCGTCGCCGCCCTCGCGGCGCCACTTCCAGGCCGGGTCGCCGTAGCACTGGTAGGCGGCCCAGGTGTTGCTGTCCGGCGCGGCGCGCCAGGCGGCTTCGCGTGCCGCCGCGACCGCACCGATGAAGCGTTCGCCGCGCAGCAAGGCCGCGTAGAAGTTGGTCGCGAAGACCTTGGCCGGCTCGTCTTCCACGGCCCAGCCGGCAGCGATGACGCAGCGCACGCCGACCTCGATCAGCGCCTGTGCAATGCCGGCTGCAAAGGCCGCCCGGTCGTAGGGCTTGAGCAGGCTGTTCGGGTCGCGCGCGGCGAGGTGGCAGCAGTTCAGGAACACCAGTTCGGGCACGGTGCGCATGGCCTGCACTTCGTTGGCGCCGAGGAAGGTGTCGCCCGACAGCACCACCCCGCCGCGGCTGCCGGACTCGCCGTGGCCGGCAATGTGCACCACGCGGTAGGGCCGCTCGTAGAGCGCGTTGATGACGGTGCGCGCATCGTCTTCGCCGCTGAGCAGCGAGCGCACGCGGTTCGCCGGCACGCCGTCGGCGCCGGCCATCAGGCACGCCACCACCGATTCGGCCTCGGCGCGGGCACCGGGCAACTCGGGGTACTTGTCGGGGTCGCACTTGGGCGCGCCGATCACCAGCACGCTGTGGTCGGCGCTGGCGTCCGACACCTGCACCCGGAACTCGGCGGTGCGGAGCTTGCGGATCAGCTTGCTGCGTATCGCCCACGGCCGCGCATCACCGCCGCCTTGCTCGGGCAGGTCGGTGTCGAGCAGTTCCCACGGGATGCCCGCCGTGCCGCCTTCGAGTTCGAGCAGCATCTCGCTGGTGCCGCCGAAGAAGGGTTCGATCTCGACCGGCACGAGCAGGTTGAAAAGGGTGCGGCCGATCTGCGGGTCGCGATTCGCGTCGTTCGACGCGTTCGCCACGAGCTCGCTCAGCAGCTTGCCCTGGGCATGCTGGGCACGCACTTCGGTGCGCGCGCGGCGGGTGTCGATCGTGAACAGGATCGTCGGCTCGTCGTTCTCTTTCGGGCCCGGCAGGGCGCTGATGAAGTCGTAGTTCGCGCCCCGGTAGTTGACGTCCGGCGAGCGCCGGATCGCGCCTTCGCCCGACTCGACCCGGCCCACCACCTCGAACTGCTTCGGCGCCGCTTCGGCCTGCACCTGCAGCGCGCGCCAGGCGTCGCTGGCGCGCTCCAGGTACAGCTCGACGAGCGTGAGCTGAGCCAGCTGCGGCCAGCCGGCCTGCTGCAGCTTCTGGTTCGCCTCATACGCGCCCTGCGCGATCAGTTGCGCCGCACTCCCCGGCGTGATCCCCATGCCGCCGCTGCCGAGCAGCGTGGCCGCCAGTTCGAACTGCGCCGCCGCACCGCCCGGGCGTTCCGCAAAGCGCTGGGCATGGGCCAGCACGGCCTGACGCACGGTGTACACAAGCTCGGCCGGCCGCAGCTTGCCTTCCTCGCCGAGCCCGGCCACCACCACGGCCTGCGGGCGCGCCATCGCGAACGGGTTGTCCGGGTCGGGGCGTTCGTTGTTGAAGATCTGGTGCGAGCCGGTCGCGTCGGGGTACAGGCCGGCCGCGAGCGACTGGCTCATCGCCTTGCCGACGAGGGCATCGACCACGCGCTCGGTGCCCGTGAGCGCCAGCGCGCGGTAGTGGCCCAGCAGCAGCGGCTCCTTGATGAAGCGCAGGTCGGCGTTGAACACGCGCACCCGCAGCGCGCTCGACTTGGCCCGAGCGCGCGCTCGCTCGGCGTCGCCCGAGCGGCCCAGGCCCAGCGTGTCGGACGCGCTCGATGGCGGCTGCGACGACTGCAGCCCGCGCGACGGCCGGCTGCGCACCTGCGAGGCGGCCGCCGTGCTGGCCGCCGCTTCGCGGCCCGGCGCATCGAGGGTGGCGTTGACATTGGCGTTGGCGCCGCGCGTGGCATCGAGGCGCAGCACTTCCAGCTGGCTCGTCTGCCCGGTGGCCAGCAGCTCGATGTAGGCCGAGAAGGCGCTCGCCACGTCGGGCAGCTTGCCGTGCTCGGCGTCGACCTTCCAGGTGCGCACACCGGGCAGCAGCGCGCTTTGCAACGGCACGCGGCCATCGCCGTCGTCGGGGGTGTCGAGGTATTCCAGGCCGTCGTTGCCCTGCACGATGCCGGCGGGCGTGAAGTCGGCATGGCCGACGACGAGCAGCATCTTCTGCGCATCGGCACCGAGCGTCGGCACCTGCGCATCGAGGCGCTTGCGCAAGGCCACGGCCTGGTCGAGCACGTCTTGCGGCGGCGCGCCCCACTCGTAGATCGTGCGCTGCGCGCCTTCGTCGTGCCAGATGCTGTGCGAGCGCAGCACGGCCATGTCGTCGTCGGCCAGGCGCTGCCAGGTGCTCGCCTTGTCGAGTTGCTGCACCGGGTCGAGCAGCGCGGCTTGCAGTTGAATGAAGCCCGGCATGCACGCCATCATCTTGCGCGTGCCGCCGTTGTCGAACAGCGAGCCGAACGCGACCAGCGCATTGCCGAAGGTGTCGTCGCCCGACAGCGTTTGCATCGGTGCCCACGAGCCCCCGTTCGGCGTGCCGAGCATGAGCAAACGTGCCCCGTCGCGCGCCATCATCTTCTGCCAGGTGGCCGGGCGCTCGAGCTGCATGGTGCGCGCCACCAGCCCGCCCATCGAGTGCGCGAGCAGGCGCACCGGCTTGCCGCTGCTGGCGCGCGCGGCGAGCGCAGCTTCTACCGCGTCGGCGAGGCGGCGCGCCTCGTCCTCGATCGGGCGGCGCCAGTCGTAGGCGAACGGGATCACCTCGTGCGTGTCGGCGAGCCGGTCGATCAGGTCGTCGTAGCTCAGGCCGATGGGGCCATCAGGCGTGACGCGTGAGGCGGTGGCCGGGTCCCACGCGAGCTTCTTGAGGCCGTTGATGAAGCGGAAGCCGAGCCAGATGCGCTTGCCGTCGAGCGCGAGGTTCGAGCCCAGGATGCCGGGCAGCACGAACACCGCCGGCCGGTCGGCCGCCTTTTCGCCCGGGCCGCCGCGCGAGCGCGCCACGGCGCGAGCCGACCGCGTGCCGCTCGCGTCTTCGCCGGCCCAGCTCAGCGGCCCGATGGTCGCGAACCCTTCCGGTTGCTCGGCCTTCAGCGCGGCCAGCATCGCCGCCACGGTCAACGGGTTGGCGAAGTAGTTGAAGTGCGTGACCTTCGCGCCCCGGTCGAGCACGAAGGCGGCGGCGCCTATCGCGGCACCCGGCGCTGCGCCGGAGGCACGTGGCGCGCCGCCGTACATCGAGCGCGTCTGCACCACGATGTCGTTGTCGGTCCAGTAGAAGGCGTCGGTCAGCAGCGTCTTGACCCACGAGCCGATCGAGTCGCCCTCCATGTCGCCGGCGATCACGCGCAGCAGGCCGGGCACCGGCTCGCCACCGCTGTTGAGCCACTGGATCACGGGGCTCTCGGGCATCATGGCTTCGATGCCGGGCAGCTCGTCGGGCTCGGCGCGGCGGCGCGCCACTTCGTGCAGGAAGTCGACCAGCTGCGGCGCCACCGGCACGCTGGCAAGTTGCAGGCCCCACTGCAGCACCGACAAGTAAGCGTCGAAGCGTTTCGATGCGAGCAGCGTGCCCCGCGCCGGGCAGGCGGCACGCACGACGCGGTCGACCTTGACGCGCTTGGCGGCAGTCATCGTGAACAGGGCTTGCAGGTCGGCGCGGTGCGGGCCGTAGCCGGCACCAGCGAACAACTTCAGCTCCTCGGCGCCGAGCGGCCGGCCGGCGCAGGCGCGCGCTAGCACCTCGGCCACCAGGCCGCCGCGCGAGTGCGTGACAAGGTGCAGCCGCGCGTCGTCCGGCAGCGCCTGCACGAGCGTGAGCGCGTTGGCGATGGGGCTCTTGCCCATCGTCGGGTGGTCGAGCGCGAAGACGCGGTCGCCGTACTGCTGGAACAGCGCGCGCACGGTGTCGGGGTGGCCCGACCACAGCTTGCCGAAGGTGCTGACCGTGTCCACGAAGGTGCCGTGCACGAACATCAACAGCGGGCCGGCGGCGGCATCAGCGGCGCTCACGCTGATGGGCTTGCGGCCGTCGGCGTTCAGCGCCTTCGGCATCGGGCCGGCGCTCAGCTTGTAGACGCCCGCATCCACCGCACCATCGACCTTCATGGTGATCGCCGCTGCCGCGAGCTTGGGCGCGGCGTCCTTGACGAGGCCGGTGATGACGTGGAAGGCGCTCAGCACCGCCTGCCCCATCCAGCCGCGCGTGACGCCGCGTGTCGCGCTCGCCTCCAGCCCGGGCCAGCCGAGCTGCGCGCCGACGATCACCTCGTTGCTGCCTGCGGCGGCAATGGCGCCGCGCGTGGCGCCGGGCGCCTGCGCGCGCATCAGGTCGCGTGCCGACTCGGGGCTGAGCACGAGCGTGGGCCCGTTCGCAATGGTCAGCACCACCACGTCTTCGCCCGGTCGCGCGACCACGCGCTGGGCCGCGCCACCGGCGCGCTGCGCCCCAACGCTCACGGCGGCCTTGACGCGGCCGCGCACGGCGCTGGCGGCTTTGGTGCCGGTCTCTGCCAGCCCTGGAACGATGAAGGTGATGTCGGGTCCGCGGGTGGCCATGGTCGTCTCCTGGGGGTCTGTTCTTGCGGGGGGCTTGGTGGCAGCGGGTCAGCCTAGCAGCGCACGCCGCACCAGCGCCATCAGGTCTGACGGCAACACCGCCTCGCCGAGGGCGCCCGCCGCGCGGGCCTGCTCGGCTCGTTGCTCGCGCTGGGCGGCGCCGAAGTTTGCGTGGTAGTACACCAGCGGCACGGCCGAGCCGGTGGCACGCAGCCTTTGCAGCAGGCGCAGGCCGGCCTGCGGGCCCTCGGCAGGCCGTTCCCAGTCGGAGATGACGAGGTCGAAGCCTTCGGTGTCAGTGGCAATGCATTGCAGCGCGGCATCGGTGTCGCGCACCGCCACGACCTCGATCTGCAGGTGCGCCAAAGCGGCCGCTTCAAGGCGGTTGCCTTCGGGCCGGTCATCGACCCAGAGCACCCGCTTCTGATCGGGCATGTCGACCAGCGCCTGCGCACCGCTGCGCACCCGCTGCTGCGCTGCCGCATCCAGCGCGGACTCGCCCCGGTTGCGCTGCGCACCCTCGACTAGCCCGACCGCGCCTTGCACCACGCGTTCGAGCACGGGGTCGGCCGGGGCTGCGGCTGACGCCATGGCGGGAGCGGCGCAGTCGGGCAGGGCTTCGGATGGTTCGGACATGGATGCGAAGTCGATGTTCTCGAACGCGCCCGCGTCCGCGTCCGCGTCTGCCGCAGGCGGTTCTGGCCGTGTCGCAGGTACAGGCGGCAACGCGCTCGGTGGCACCGCCGGGGCCGGCCTGGCCGCAACCACCGGCCGCTGCTCGCGAATGGCCTTGACGGTCACGCGCAGGCCCTTGGCCACGTTGGTCCAGGCCTCGTCGCGGTTCTGCCACGACGTGACGGGCTTCAGGTCGGTCGGCAGGCCTTGCAGCTTCAGGAAGGGCAGCGCGTCGGCATCGTCGGGGTCGAGGTCGACGGCCCGCACGACGATGGGCACCACCACGGTCTCACGCTGCGCGTGGCGCGCCATCGCGGCGCCGAGTTCGGTGCCCATGATGTAGTCGGACTCGATGAAGTCCTTGCTGACGAGCAGCAGCACCAGTTCGGCGCTGCGCAGGTTCGCGTCGATGCGCTGCGCCCAGTCTTCGCCGGCGACGATGCGCCGGTCGTGCCAGGGCGCCAGCAGGCCGCGCCGCTCCAGGATCTTCAAGTGGCCCTGCAGCTCGTCGCGCAAGGCTTCGTCTTCGTGGGCGTAGCTGTAGAACAGCGTGACCGGCGCCGCGCTCGCTGGCGGCGCAGCGAACGGGTCAGTCACCTGAGCGGCATTCATGGCAAGGCATGCGCTACACCGTGAACGGTGTCTGCGCCAGGAAGGCGCCGGTCTTGCCGAGCGTGAACAGGTTCGGCGTTTGCGTGGGCGGCATTGCGCCCTTCACGCGCGCATGGAACACGCCGTAGCTGCCGGTGAACGCGCCGTGCTTCCAGGTGGCGAGCACCTGCTCGGTGAAGGCGCCGTTGTGGTCGCCGTCCATCGAGGTCTGGTTGTCCTGGCAGCCCGAGATCAGCACGACCGAGGGCTTGAAGTTCTTCACGATGGCGGTCAGGCGCGGGCTGGCGGCCACCTGGGCGAGTGCGGTGTCGGGGTCGACGGTCTTGTCGCTGCCGGCGGCCTGGGCCACGTCGAGCTGCAGCTTGTCATAGAAGGCCTTGTGCTCGGCGTACACGCGCATCGCCACGGCGGCGGGCATCAGCTTCGGGCGCTGGCCGGGCACGGGCGGCGGCGGGCGCTCGCGGGTGACGCTGCCGCTGTGGCAGCTGTCGGAAAGCACCAGCACGCGCACACCGGCGGCGAACTGCGCCAGTTCGAAGTACAGCTCGTCGTCGATCAGCTGACCGTCGTAGAGGCACCAGGTTTCGTCCTGCTTGTCGGGCTCGTCGCCGTTCACGTCGGGCACCTGCCCGCCGTGGCCGGAGTAGGTCATGAAGAACAGGTCCCCCGCGACGAGCGCCTTGGCCGCGCTGCGCATCGCGCCCAGCACGTTGGCGCGCGTGCCCTTCTTGGTGAGCATGACGGTGCTCTTCATGCCCTTGCTCGCGGCGATGGCCGCCATGTCGTTCGCGTCGAACTCGCAGGCCGCCAGCGGCCCGGTCCAGCCGCCGTAGGCCGAGCCGCTGACGGCGTTCAAGCCGATGTGCAGCGACAGTGCCTTCGGGCCCGGGCCGGCCTTCGATGCGGTGGGTTTCTTGTTCGCCATGGGGAGTCTCCTTGGAGGTTTTCGAGCCGCTTCGCTGGCGGCGCGGCGGCGCTGGGAGTGTGTCGGCTGGCGCGCATCATGGTCGCGCGCATCGATGACCGGAAGCCCTAGATCATGGGCCAGCCTTCCGGCGCATTCAATCGGGAAACAAGCAGCGCAGCGCCTCGCGCTTGGTTGCCGCGCCGACCCGGTTTGCATCGACCCACACGAAGCGGCCCGCCGGTGCGCACGCGGCTTCGGCCTCGGCGCAGGCGCGGTCGGTCTGCGCATCGACGAGCACCACCACGCGCGCCAACCGCTGCGCCCGCGCGAGCGTGGCCAGCTCGAAGCGGCAACCGGCGTTGTGGGCCTGGAAGCCGCGCAGGTCCATCAGCACCACGTCACTGCGTTCCAGCAGGCTGCCCAGCGCGTGCTGCCATGTGGTGTCGTGGCAATAGCACTCGTTGACGCGAAAGCGGCCTTCGGCATCGGGCGCCATGTCGAACGCGGCCAGGCGCGGTGCCACCTCGGCCGGGGTCCGGATGAAGCGCTGCGCCAGGCCGCCGTCGAGGAAGGTGAAGATGTCGGCCGCGTCGAGCGTGCGGTCGACGAGGTCGGTTCCGGCGATGAGCACGGTGTTGCCGGTCAGGCGCCAACGCTCGACGACGTGGTCGAACAGGGCCTGCACCTGAGCGTCGTGTTGAAACACACGCAGCACCAGCAATGTCGGCGGCCGGCCAGCGGCGCGCGGCAGGCGTTGCCACAGCGCCAGCGCCAGCGGTATCCACAGCAGCGGCAACAGCAGGGCCGCGCCGGCGATGCCCGCGTTGCTGGCCGCAGTGAGCGCCTGCACCAGCAACGCAACCGCCCAGACGGCCGTGAACAGCACCAGCCCTTCCGACAAGCGCTGCTCCGCATAGGCCCGCCCGAGCGCGCGGCCGAGCCAGCGCAGCGGCCACCACGCCAGCAGCCACGGCACCAGCGCGAACCCCAGCATCACGCCGTGCGGAATGGCCCATGACGGTGCCTGCGCCAGCCACGGCGAGCGTTGCGCAACGAGAACGGCGAACACATCCAGCCCGGCGATCGACGCCCACACCAAGCCCACCAGCGGCGGCAGCAGCCACGGCGCTGCAGCGCGCGACGTGGCTCCCACGCAAAGCAACGCGATCAACAGCAGCGGCGGGCCGACCTGGATGGCCAGGAACAGCAGCAACTCCATCGGGCGCGGCTCGATCGAGCGCCACAGCATCACCGCGAAGCACAGCACGCACCAGGCCGCGAGCGCCGCCAGCAGGCGCGCCAGCGGCCAGCGCCACAGCAGGCCGACGGCGGGAATGGCGGGCCAGGTGTTGGCCAGCGCCAGCACCGCGACGCGCTTGATGGGCAGGGGTTCGGGGCCGGCGGCGAGCCACAGCGTCAGCCACGCGCTGCTTGCGGCCACCAACGCCGAGAGGCCGAGCAACAGCAAGGTGAGGCGCCAGCCGGCGCTGCGGTTCTGCGCAGCGGTGACGCGGCGTGCCGGACTCATGGGCAGCGGCGCGCTCGCAGCGCGCGGCAGCGCAGTTGTAGCCGCCGCGCCGGCCGCACTCATCAACCCGAGCATTGCGTTGCGATAGCGCCAGGCCAGCACCCACGCAGCGGCCCAGGCCAGCAGCAGCGCGGTGGTCATGATGAAGGCGAGCTTGCCGGTCGAGTAGTCCATGCTGGGCGTGCATGGTGAGGGTGCCGCACGCGGCGAGTCAAGCGGCGAGGCAAGCGGCGAGGCAAGCGGCGAGGCAAGCGGCGAGGCAAGCCGCGGGCGCGCGCCACGGTTCACGCCGTGCGGCGCCGGCTCACGCCACTGAACCGCACTCCATCGCACGCCGATGCGAGCCGGCGCGAAGCGCCACTACGATGCGCCCCAATTACACAAACCGGGGAGCAGGAGATGGATGCAATGCTGCAGGCGCGTGGCTTGCGCAAGCGCTACGGCGAACGCGCGGCGCTCGAAGACATCTCGTTCGACGTGCGCGCCGGCGAAGTGCTCGGCCTGCTCGGGCCGAACGGTGCGGGCAAGTCCACGACCGTTGGCATCGTCAGCGGCCTGACGCCGGCCGACGCCGGCAGCGTGACGATCAATGGCGCCCTGCTTGCCGGGAACGAGCGCGCCTTCAAACGCCGCATCGGCCTGGTGCCGCAGGACCTGGCGCTCTTCGAAGACCTGCCGGCGCTGGCCAACATCGAGCTGTTCGGCGCGCTGTACAGCATGCCCCAGGCCACGCTCAAGGCGCGCGCCGCCGACGTGCTGGCGATGGTCGGCCTGGCCGACCGCGCCCGCGACAAGCCGTCCACCTTCAGCGGCGGCATGAAGCGGCGCCTGAACATCGCCTGTGCGCTGGTGCACGACCCCGACGTGCTGCTGCTCGACGAGCCCACAGCCGGCGTCGACCCGCAAAGCCGCAACGCCATCTTCGACAACCTCGAAGCCTTGAAGCGCGCGGGCAAGGCGCTGATCTACACCACGCACTACATGGAAGAGGCCGAGCGCCTGGCCGACCGCATCGTCATCATCGACCACGGCCGCGTGGTGGCCAGCGGCAGGCAGGCCGAGCTGATGCGCAGCCTGCCTGCCGCGCAGACGCTGGTGCTCGACATCGACGGCGTGCTCGATCCCCCCGAACTGGCTGCTGTGCAGTCGCTGCCCGGCGTGCGCAGCGCGGTGCTCGGTGTGGGCCGCCTCATGCTGGCCGTTGACGACCTCGGCGCCACGGCCGCCACCGTGCTGCAAACACTCGCCGGGCACGGCTGCACGGTGCGCCACCTCAGCTCCGGCCGCGCGAACCTGGAAGACGTGTTCCTTGCGCTCACCGGGCGGCAACTGCGTGATTGATGCGCGATTGCTGCGCGCCGAATGCGCCCCTGACACACCCACAAGACACCTTCCGAAAGTACGCCCATGAGCGCATTCACCGCCCTGGTTCGCAAGGACCTGACCTTGCACTTCTCGAACCGCCGCGCGGTCATCATGAGCATCGTGGCCCCCATCCTGATCGCCGCGTTCTTCGGCAGCCTGTTCGGCGACAAGGCGGCGAAGCCGGCGAACATTCCGATCGCGATCACCGACCTGGACCACAGCGCCGTGTCGATCAAGCTCGTGGCCGCCATGCGTGCCGATACGGCGCTCGTGGTCAGTGTTGCGAGTGCGGACGAGGCGCTCGCGCAAGTGCGTGCCGGCAAGCAGCGCGCGGCCGTGGTGCTGCCGTCGGGCTTCGGCGCAGGCGCGGGCAGCGCGCTGATGCGCGGCTCACCCAAACCCGAGATCGTGCTGCATTTCGACCCCTCGCAAGCCATGGTGATGCCGCTGGTGCGCGGGCTGCTTGCGCAGCACGCGATGCAGGCACTGGGCGACGTGCTGGCCGGTGGCTCGGGTGGCAGTGCGACTGCAGGTGCAAGTGCAGGCGGCCCGTCGTTCAGCGTGCCGTTCGCAACCCGCCAGGTCGAGGCCGGAGTGAAGCCCGAGGTCCGCTACAACAGCTACGCGCACTCGTTCGCCGGCATGGGAGTGCAGTTCATCCTGCTGATGGGCGTGGACATCGGCATGGGCCTGTTGCTGATGCGCCGCCTCGGCCTGTGGAAGCGCCTGCGCGCCGCGCCGATCACCCGCACCACCTTGCTCGGCAGCCGCATCGCCAGCGCCGCGCTGATCGCGCTGATCGTGTTCGCGGTGATCTACGCGGTGGCCTTCGTGGCCTTCGGCGTGCGCGTCGAAGGAAGCTGGATCGGTTTCGTCGCGGTGCTGGTCGCGTTCGCACTGCTCGCGGCGAGCTTCGGCCTGCTGATCGCCGCCCTTGGCCGAACGCCCGAGGCCACGCGCGGCCTGGCGATCCTGGCGACCTTGCTGCTGGTGATGCTGGGCGGCGCGTGGGTGCCGTCGTTCACCTTCCCCGCGTGGCTGCAAACCGCATCTCTGTTCGTACCCACGCGCTGGGCCATCGACGGGCTCGACGCCATGACCTGGCGCGGCCTCGGCCTGCAGGCTGCCGTGTTGCCGGTGGTGGTGATGCTGGGTTTCAGCGCCGCGTTCACCGCGCTGGCGGTGCAGCGGTTTGAGTGGGACGAGTGAGGCGCCCGGCGCGGGGTCAGCGTGGGTTCAATCTTCAAGCCAGAGCAGCGCCTCTGGTTGCCGCCCAGCCGGGGCATCTTGTGGGCCAAAGAGCCCTACTTCCAATTCAGGTTGAGCTTCCGATGCGAAGCCGCGCAATCCCGCAAGTAGAGATTGATGAGGCTCTGATAGGGGATGCCTACGTCTTCGGAGATTGCTTTGAAGTACGTGATCGACTCTTCATCGAGCCGAATCGTGATTTGCTTCTTGAGCTGTGTTGCATAGGGGTTCTTCCTTGCAGCGGAGAAGTCGTACTCTTTGCGCATGTGGCACCTTTACGGGTAAGACCTGGACTCTTTGGCGTTTCCCTCGCGAGCCGAAATGATGCGAATGACGTTGCCTTCGCTTCTCATGGCCGGAGTGTAATTACACTGTAGTGCAAATGCAACTCTCGCCCATCTGACGAGCGATCAGGTCGCATGGTGGCAAAGTGCGGCAACGATTGGGTAGATCAAGGCAGCGACGACTGCGCTCAAGCGCGCGTGTCCGCGGTCGAAGTTGGGCTGTGTGCGCGACAGGGAACTGAGCCAGAGCCATGCGACGCCCGCTAGAACCAGCACTCCAGCAAGCATGGAGTGCAAGTTTGCCGAACTGGCTGCACCCCACCGCGCGCTGAAGATACCCGCGCGCGGCGACCACGGTCGAGGGTGACGTCGGAACCTGGGGCAGGGGGATTCCACGACCGATCTGGTGGGACGTCTCAGCCATCGACTGCCAGCTGATGTCGCCCCCAACGCCAATGCAGGTGATCAAAATGCCTCGCGCAGGTGAGAACCACGGGCAAGCGGAAACCAGAGGTACGCGGCAATGCCCGCCAGCGCGGAACAGGCGGGAACTCTCCAATGAAGCAGAAGCACGAATAGCGTTGCGATGCCCTCGAGGTCCATGAGTCTCTCTATGCGGTCTACGTCGATTCAGCGCCGCTCGACGATCAGCGGCACCAGCTGCAAGGCGTCGCGCACGCGTTCGGCCACGGTGCGGGCTTCGTCGCGGCTTGGGTATGGGCCGGCCTGCAATCGGTAGACCGAGGCATCGGCGAACACGGCGAGCAGCGGGGTGAGCCAGTCGACATCGGTGGCGACGCGGCGGCGGAAGGTCTCGGCGCCGTCTTGCTGGCGGAACGCGCCGAGCTGTACCCAGAAGCCGCGCGCCGAGCCGGTGTAGGCGCGCGCGGAAGGCGCGTCGCTTACGGAGGCGAGCGCTGTCGCGGCGGGCGCTGGCACCGGCTCCGCAGGCAGCGGAGCGAGAGCTTGCACAGGCGCTGGCGCAGGCGTTGCAAGAGGCGCCATCTCGGCCACGACGACCGGCGCCGCCACGCTCGCCAACACCGGCCCGTCGCGCCGCCAGGCGCCAGTGCGGATGTCGTCGAAGGTGATGCGCTGCAGCTCCACCGGGGCCACGCCGCGCAGCACGCCGAGCTTGAGGGCGGCGGTGTAGCTCAGGTCGACGATGCGGCCGGTGTGGAACGGCCCGCGGTCGTTGATGCGCACCATCACCTCGCGGCCGTTGGCCGGGTTGCGCAGGCGCGCGTAGCTCGGGATCGGCAAGGTCGGGTGCGCCGCCGTCATCGCATACATGTCGTAGACCTCGCCGCTGGCGGTGCGCCGGCCGTGGAACTTCTTGCCGTACCACGATGCCAGGCCGCGCTCGCTGAAAGGCTTGTCCTGCGTGATCGGCACATAGGTCTGGCCGAGTGCCTCGTAGGGCTTGTTCGGGCCGCCGGCGCGGATGGGCTCCAGCTTCGGCTCGGCATCGGGCACGCGGGCCAGGTCGGCAGGCGGGTTGGCGTCCGCGCCGTCGCGGTCGGCCGGCTGCGCGGGGCGCGGGCTCGGTGCGGTATCGCTGCCATTGCCGTTCCCACCGCGCGGCGGGCCGGAAGCGCAGCCGCCGAGCATCAACACCAGAGCTAGCACCAGCGTCAGCACCGGCATGATCCCGGCCAAGGCGGGCTGATGCACACGGGGCCAGTCGATTCGCATGGGCCGCACCATACACGAGGGCACCCCGGCCGCAAGGGCGCTGCGGGATACTCGCGCCGACGACCGTCTTGCCCTTCGTCGCCGTCAGCGTGCTCCTGGCCGTTGCACTGCGCATCGTGTGGGTCAAGCTGCGTGACGCGCGGCGTGCCGACTTCATCCGCAGCCATGCGTTCCCGAAAGGGCTGATCCAGAAGCTGCAGCTGCGCCGCCCCGAGCTGGCGGCGAAAGACGGGCAGCTCGCGGCGCGCGCGCTGCGGCAGTTCTTCCTCGCGTACCTCAAGAGTGGCCGTCAATTCGTGGCCATGCCGTCGCAGGTGGCCGACGACCTGTGGCACGAGTTCATCCTGTACACGCGCCACTACGACGCGTTCTGCAAGCAAGCCTTCGGCGCCTTCCTGCACCACACGCCGGCCGTGGCGCTGGCGCAAGACAAGCACGACAACGCCGGCCTGCGCCGCGTGTGGTGGCACTGCTGCAAGGAAGAGAACATCAACCCGGCCAAGCCGACCCGGCTGGGCTGCTGTTCGCGCTCGATGCCAAGCTCGGCGTTCCGGACGGCTTCCACTACATGCCCGACTGCAGCGCGCTGCGCTCGGCGCAAAGGGGCGACAAACCGGGCGACGGCAGCGGCAACGGTGCAGTGCATTGCGGCGGCGACTTCGGCAGCGCCACGTTCGACGGCGGCACCGACGGCTTCGGGGACGGGCACGGCGGCGACGGTGGCGCCGATGGGGGCAGTGGTGATGGCGGGGGCGACGGCGGCGGCGGCGGCTGCGGCGGCGGCGATTGACGGTGCGCCGGGGCCCCGTCCCGCTGACGGCTGATTCGCCCCCGCCAGCCGCGCGCGTCAGGCGATACGCAGGCTTGCCAGCACCGCCGGCACGTCACGCGCGGAGTCGTGCCGAAGCAGCACCGCGTCACCCGAATCGGCAAAGCCGCCGGCCAGCGCCGTGATGTTCACCTGGTGCGTGACCCACACCTCGAAGCCCGGCGCATCGGCACGCGCGCGCCGCGCCAGTTCAGCGCGCAGCAGGGCGGGCTGCGCATCGCGCCGGGCAGGGTCGCGCAGCATCGAGTCGAGTGGCGGCCAGGGCTGAACGCGGCCGAACGCGAGCAGCGCGGTGTCGAGGCAGCGGCACCATGCGCTCGAGCGCACGGCCGTGGGCACGAGCTGCCGGGCGCGGTACCAGGCACCTATGCTGCGCGCCTGGGCGCGGCCTTCGTCGCCAAGGTTGCGCTGGGTGCCGCACTCGCCGGCCACGAAGCCCGGCGGGTCGAAGGTGCCCGGCGCAAGCGCATGGCGCATCACGACCACCAGCCCGCCGCCGGCGCGGCGCAGCAGCGCCAGGGCGGCCTGTTGGGTATCCGGGGTCGACACATCCGGGGTGGCCGCGTTCGCGGTCGCCTCCGCCAAGGCCATCGGGGATGCCGAGGCACCCCAGGCCCGCGCCAGTGGCAATGCGGCCAGCGCGCTCGCGCCGATGCAGCAGGTGCGCCGGCGCATGTCAGCCGGCCTTGCGGAACACGACCATGTGCTGCCACGGCAGCGTGTTCACGGTGCGCTCCCACACCAGCGGGTGCACCGCCGCTTCGCGCTTGACCTGGGCCTCGCTCATCTTGTGCAGCGCCTTGATCGGCACCGCAGGGTCTTCGGCCCGGTACTCGACGAACACCACGCGGCCGCCGGGCTTGAGCGCGCGAACCACACTCGCGAGCACCTCGTACGGGCGCGACAGCTCGTGGTACACGTCGACCATGATGGCGAGGTCGACGCTCGATGCGGGCAGGCGCACGTCGGTCTCGCTGCCCAGCAGCGGCTCGATGTTCGCCTGCCCGGACCGGCGCGCCAAGTCCTTCAGCATGGCCACCATCTCGGGCTGCACATCGACCGCCAGCACTTTGCCGCCGGGCGCCACCGCACCGGCCATGCGGCGCGACAGGTAGCCGGTGCCGGCGCCGATGTCGGCGACCACCATGCCGGGCGTGAGCGCCAGCGCGTTCATCAGCAGGTCGGTGCGCTCCTCGCGTTCGCGCTCCTCACGCTCCAGCCAGGCCGCGCCCTGCCAGCCCATCACACCCGCGATCTCGCGGCCCATGTAGCGCGTGCCGATACCGTCGGCGCTGGCGGGGGCAGTGGTGTAGCGCTGGGCTTGCGCGCTGGCCGCAGTGCACCACAAGGTGCAGGTGACGAGAGTTACAGCGCAGGCTTGAAGAACTCGGTGGTGCATCGGGGTCGGCCTCCTGTGGTGATTGAACCAGAAGGCGTTCGTCAGCGCGGCCGAGGGGCAATGCGGCAGCGTGCGCGGAGCGGCCGGCCCGTGGCCGCGCCGTACACTGCGCCGCCGCGCGCTGTGCAGTGCCGCATATCGCCGTACAGCGCCACACGCAAGCGGCTCCTGTCCCTCTTCAACGCCATCTCCCCACACGCCATGCCTTTCGCCTCGCTCGGCTTGTCCCCCGCACTTGTTGACGCGGCGCGCGCGCGCGGCTATGCGCAGCCCACCGCCGTGCAGGCCGCAGCCATCCCGGCGGTGCTGGCCGGGCGCGATGTGCTGGCCTCGGCGCAGACCGGCTCGGGCAAGACGGCCGCCTTCGCGCTGCCGCTGCTGCAGCAGCTCGAAGCACGGGCGCGCACCACGCCGCGCGTGACGCACACGCTCGTGCTCGTACCCACACGCGAACTCGCGGCTCAGGTCGGCGACACCGTGCAGGCGCTGGCGCAGCACCTTGCCCAGAAGGTGAAGGTGGCCACCGTCTTCGGTGGCGTCTCGATCAACCCGCAGATGATGGCGCTGCGCGGCGGCGCAGACGTGGTGGTGGCCACGCCCGGCCGGCTGCTCGACCTGGTCGAACACAACGCGCTGCAGCTCGGCAGCGTCGCCACGCTGGTGCTCGACGAGGCCGACCGCCTGTTCGACGCCGGCTTTGCCGACGAGCTGGCGCGCGTCATCGCGTTGCTGCCGGTGCAGCGCCAGAACCTGCTGTTCTCGGCCACCTTTCCGAGCGCGGTGCAGGCACTGGCCAGCGCGTTGCTCGTGGCGCCCGTGCGCATCGACGTGCAGCCCGTGACGACTGAAGCCCGGCTCATCGAACAGCATGCGGTCGAGGTCGATGCGTCGCGCCGCACGCAACTGTTGCGCCACATGATCCAGGCCGGTGGCTGGACGCGCGTGCTGGTGTTCGTGGCCACGCAATACACCGGCAACACGGTGGCCAGCAAGCTGCGCGGTCTCGGCATCAGCGCGCGGCCATTCCACGGCGACCTGGGCCAGGGCGCGCGCACCCACGTGCTCGACGACTTCAAGTGCGGCCGGCTGCAAGTGGTGGTGGCCACCGACGTGGCCGCGCGCGGCCTCGACATCGCTGAGCTGCCGGTGGTCGTGAACTACGACCTGCCGCGCTCGGCGGTGGACCACACCCACCGCATCGGCCGCACCGGCCGCGCCGGCGCGAGTGGCCTGGCGGTCAGCTTCATCTGCGCCGACGTGGCGGGCAGCGAAGCGCATTTCCGCTTGATCGAGAAACGCCAGGGAGCGCGTGTGCCGCGCGAGCACGTTGCAGGGTTCGAACCGGCCGCCGCAGCCATGCCGGCCGCGGCGCTGGGCGGAATCAAAGGCAAGCGCAAGAGCAAGAAGGACAAGCTGCGGGAGGCGGCTTCGGGCGAGGGCTCGTAGCAGACGCCTTCGATTGCATCGGGCTGCAGCAAGGCACGCGCCTTGACTGCAGCGCATGTTGGTGCGGCAAAGGCGCGCCCGGGCGGGCGTCAGCGCTTCGGTTCGGTGGTCGATGTGACCATCGACTCCCCTGCGGTGCTCAGGCTTCTGGCGCGCCGTCTAACTCTATGCGTGCCCTGCGGCCAGCGACGCAGGAGCGAAGTGAGTTCGTGGCGCGACCTCCGGCCGATGGCAGTGAGCCCGGACACAGAACAGTCCCTGCGGACTGTTCTGTGCCTGGCGAATGGAGTCGGCGCGCAGCGACGACCGCTACAGCATGAGCCCCCGACGGGTGCCGCGTGCCGCGACGCTCGACACTGCGCAGCAGTTGCCCCGCGGCCTTACCGGCGCTGGCTGCCTACCGCGACCGACGCCGCCACCGCCAGCGCCCGCGCGATCCGACCCCGTGCCACCTGGGTGCGCGGCACCTTGGTGTTGAACCACGAGCGCACATCCGCATCGAGGCCGATGCCGTGCATGTAGTTGTAGATCGCCTTCTTCAGCGCCACGCCGAGCACGTCGTGGTCGACACCGGTCGGGTCGATGAAACCCACGTCGTTCTTCGCGAACGACACCGGCGCCAGCGGCACGAGCGTCACGCCGTACTCGTGCGGCGCCTTGCCCACGGGCGAATGCACGGTGCAGGCGAAGCGGTGGAAGAAGCCGCTCTGGATGCAGCCCTGTTCGAACAACTGGCGCACGTACTCCAACGCATCGACAGTGTCCTGCACCGTCTGCGTCGGAAAGCCGTACATCAGGTAGGCATGCACCAGCACGCCGGCATCGGTGAAGGCCCGCGTCACGCGCGCCACCTGCTCGACCGACACGCCCTTCTTCATCAGCTTCAGCAGCCTGTCGGACGCCACCTCCAGCCCGCCGGAGATGGCGATGCAGCCGCTCTCGGCGAGCAGTTGGCACAGCTCGGGCGTGAAGGTCTTCTCGAAGCGGATGTTGCCCCACCAGCTGATCGCCACGTTGCGCCGCAACAGCTCTTCGGCCAGTGCCTTCAGCGCCTTCGGCGGCGCGGCTTCGTCGACGAAGTGGAAGCCCGTCTGCCCGGTCTCGGCAACGATCGCCTCGATGCGGTCGACCAGCGTCTCGGCGCTCGCGGCGTCATAGCGCGAGATGTAGTCCAGGCTCACGTCGCAGAAGCTGCACTTCTTCCAGTAGCAGCCGTGCGCCACGGTGAGCTTGTTCCAGCGCCCGTCCGACCACAACCGGTGCATCGGGTTCAGCATGTCCAGCAGCGAGAGGTAGCGGTTCAGTGGCAGGCCGTCCCAGGTGGGTGTGCCCACTTCGGCGAAGGGCACGTCGGCCTCGCCGATGTCGATGTACTTCACCGCGCCGTCATGGCGGATGAAGGTGCGCGACAGCCGGCCCGCGCCGCGCTTGCCGTCGAAGTGTTCGAGCAGCGCCAGCAGCGGGCGCTCGCCGGCGTCGAGCGTCACCGCGTCGAAGTAGTCGAACACGCGCGGCTCGCTCAGCTCGCGCAGTTCGGTGTTGACGAAGCCGCCGCCGAGCACGGTGCGGATGTGCGGGCTCTGTGCCTTGATCGTCTGCGCAATCCGGAAGGCCGCGTACACCGCGCCGGGGAAGGGCACCGAGATCAGCACCACATCCGGGGCGTGCTTCGCGATCATCTGCAAGGTCAGTTGGGCAAGCAGCCTGTCGATCAGGTTCGGCGGCGCGGCAAGCGACTGCGCCAGCGGCTCGAAGGTCGGCTGGCTCATCGCGAGCGATTCGGCGTAGCGCACGAACTCGAAGCGCGCATCGACCGCGTCGCGCAGCACGTCGGCCAGGTCGTTCAGGTACAGCGTGGCCAGGTGGCGCGCGCGGTCTTGCTGGCCGAGTGCGCCGAAGGCCCACGCGAGCGGGTCGCCGCCTTCCGGATCGTCGGGGTCGATGTACACATCGAGCGACGCGAAGCGCGGGCCCTCGGGCAGGAAGCTGCGCGTGACGATGCGGTGCGCGACCGTGGCGTCGCGCCCCTGCAGGAACGCGATGGTCGGGCCGATGGTGGAGGCGTAGCGCGCGAAGTCGGTATCGAAGGCGGTGACGAGCGGCGTGCGCTGCGCGGCCGGCAAGGCGTGCACGCACTCGCGCACACCACGCAGGCCCGTGACCGAGAACAACTCGAGCACGAGCGCCAGCGCCAGGTCTTCCTGCGCCGCGCAGATGCCGCGCGAGCGCAGGAAGCCGGTGAGGTACGCGGTCGACGGGTAGGGCGTGTTGAGCTGCGTCATCGGCGGGATGACCGACAGCACGCGTTGCGCCTTCATGTGACGAGCCTCGCGCCAAAGCGCCGCTGCCCGCGCACACCGCTCAGCAGGAACAGCGCGATCGACAGGTTCAAGAGGTTCCAGCCGATGCCGTTGATGAACGCGGCGTGGTACGAGCCGGTCAGGTCGAACACCTTGCCCGACAGCCAGCCGCCGAGCGCCATGCCGAAGAGCGTGGCCATCAGCACCGTGCCCACGCGCGCGCCGGCTTCGTTGGCCGGAAAGTGCTCGCGCACGATGATTGCGTAGCTCGGCACGATGCCGCCCTGGAACAGGCCGAACAACGCCGAGATGGCGTACAGCGACAGGAGCGAATCGAAGGGCAGGAACAGCAGCAGCGCAAGGCCTTGCAGCACCGAGCCGAGCAGCAGCGTTCGCAGGCCGCCGATGCGGTCGCAGATCGCTCCGCTGACGAGCCGGCTGACGATGCCGCAGCTCAGCATCAGCGACAGCATCTGCGCCCCCCGCGCCGCGCCGAAGCCGAGGTCGCCGCAGTAGGCCACGATGTGCACCTGCGGCATGGCCATGGCCACGCAGCACGCCACGCCGGCCAGGCACAACAGGGCTTGCGCGTGGTTGAGGCTGAGGCCGAACGGGCGCATCGATGGTGTGGGCGCGCCGGCCTTTGCGCTGGCCGACGGCGAGGGGGTAGAGGCGGTCGGCGTCGCCGTTGCACCGACCGCCAACGGTGGCCGCGCGCGCATGCGCAGGGCGATCAGCGGCATCGTCACCAGGCAGAACACGCCCAGGCCGATGTAGGTATGGCGCCACCCAGCCACCTCGACGAAATGCTGCACGATCGGCGGCCAGACCGCGCCGGCCAGGTAGTTGCCGCTGGCGCAGATCGCCACCGCGATACCGCGCCGGCGCACGAACCAGAGCGAGGTGTCGGCCACCAGCGGTGCGAACGTGGCCGCACTGCCGAGTGCGCCGAGCAGCACGCCGTGAATCAACGCGAATGCCATCAGGCTGCCCGCCAAGCCCGCCGCGATGAAGCCCGCACCCAGGCCACAGGCGCCGACCAGCACGACGGCCATCACGCCAAAGCGGTCAGCCGCCTTGCCCATCGCGATGCCGCCGAGGCCGAAGCCCACCAGCAGCAGCGTATAGGGCAACGTGGCATCGGCGCGCGCCACACCGAACTCGGCCTGCACGGCAGGCAGCACCACGGTGATCACGTACATGGCGCCGCTGCCGATGGTCATCAGCGCCAGGGCGGCGAGAAGGCGCGTCCAGGCGTAGCGGGAATCGGCTTCGTGGGTCGGGCCGTGCGGTGCTTCGCCCGGTGCTTTCTGTAGCGGCATGGGGTGATTGTCGTGCGCATGCCGAAGCACCCGCGCCGGCTGCTTCCTACAATGGTTCGACCCCAAGGAGAACCCATGATCATCGAGCGCATCTGGACCGGCAATGCCTACCGCAACTACAACTACCTGATCGCCTGCCCCGAGAGCGGCGAGGCCCTGGCCATCGACCCGCTGGACCACGTCAAGTGTCTCGCCGCTGCTGCGGCCAAGGGCTGGCAGATCACGCAGATCCTCAACACCCACGAGCACCACGACCACACCGGCGGCAACGCGGCCGTCGTGGCCGCCACCGGCGCGAAGGTGATCGCGCACCACCTTGCCGGCAAGAGCATCGACGGCGTCAGCCGGGGCGTGAAGGCGGGCGACGTGATCAAGGTCGGCCGCACCGTGGAGCTCGAATGCCTGGACACGCCGGGCCACACGATGTGCCACATCTGCCTGCGCTCGCACGGCGACGAACCCGCGCTGTTCTCGGGCGATACGCTCTTCAACGCCGGCGCCGGCAACTGCCACAACGGCGGCAACGTGGCGTCGATGTACGCGAGCTTTGCGGAGCAGATCGCGAAGATGCCCGACGCCACGCGTGTGTACGCGGGGCACGACTACATGGAAAACAACCTGCGCTTCACGCTCGACCGCGAACCCGACAACGCTGCCGCGCGCGCGCTGCTGCCGGCCGCCACCGGGCACGACGCGGCCACCGCGCGAATCACCACGCTCGGTGAGGAGAAGACCTTCAACACCTTCATGCGCCTGTCGAGCCCGAGCGTGATTGCGGCATTGCGCATCAGCTTCCCCGAGCTGCCGGATCAGCCGGACGCGCAGACCGTGTTCACCAAGCTGCGGGAGCTGCGCAACAGCTGGTGACGCGGGCGCGTGACTCGCACAGCGATTCCGTTCAGCCTGGGTTCATGCAGGGGCCGGCAAGATGCCTTCACCGTCACTTCCGCATCGACCCAGGAGCCACCCCATGAAGCACTTCGCCCTTGCTGCCCTGCTCGCCACCACCGCTGCTGCCGCGCAGGCCCACACTTACTTCGACAACGCCCGCGTCAGCAACGTCGAGCCGCGCTACGAGAACGTTCGCGTGCCGCGCCAGGAATGCAGCAACCAGTGGATCAACGAGCCGCGCGAGACCCGCCGTGATGGTGGGCGTAATGGGCGCGAATACGGCGGCGCCGTGCTCGGTGGTGTGGCCGGCGCCGTGCTTGGCCACCAGGTCGGACGCGGCCACGGCCGGGATGCCGCCACAGCCATTGGCGCCGTGCTCGGTGCATTCACCGGCGACCGGCTCGCGAACCGTGACCGCTGGGACGAGCCCGAGCCAGCCGCGCGTGAAGTTACGACCTGCCGCAACGTGGAAGATGTGCAGTCCCGCATCAATGGCTACCAGGTCACCTACGAGTACCGCGGCCAGCAGTTCACGACGCTGATGAACGAGAACCCGGGGCCGTTCGTGAAGGTGCGGGTGTCGGTGGAACCTGTGGGACGATATTGACTCGCTTGCCCTTTCAGCACGCCACGCGCCCGCTGCCATGAACGCCCTTGCGAAACGACTCGCCACACCGCTCGCCGCTCTGCTCATCGTGCTGGCCGCGCCGGCCTGGGCCGATGTCGGCCGCGACGAGGCCGCCGCCGCAGCGCAGCGCGTGGCGAGCGGCCGCGTGCTGTCGGTCGACAAGACCGAAGCCAACCGCCGGCCGGCCTGGCGCGTCAAGGTGTTGACGGTGCAGGGCGACGTTCGCGTGATCCTGATCGACGCCGCCACCGGCCGCGTCATCGGCTGAACGCGGGGACACGTCCACATGCGCCTGCTGCTGGTCGAAGACGATGCGGCCCTGCGGCTCGGCCTGGCGCGCCAGCTCGAAGCCGACGGTTACCGCGTCGACCAGGCCGCCGACGGCGAAGACGGCCTGTTCCAGGCGCGCGAGTACCCGGTCGACCTGGCCATCGTCGACCTCGGCCTGCCCAGGCTCGGCGGCCTGAACGTGGTGAAGAGCCTGCGCGCCGACGGGCGCCTGCTGCCCGTCCTCATCCTCACCGCGCGCGGCAGCTGGCAGGACAAGGTCGTGGGTCTGGAGGCCGGCGCCGACGACTACCTCGTCAAGCCCTTCGAATACCCCGAGCTCGCGGCGCGCATCAAGGCCTTGCTGCGGCGCTCGCTGAAGGCCGCGTCCAGCGTGCTCGTGCTCGGGCCGATCGCGGTGGACTTTTCGGCCCAGAGCGCCAGGCTCGGCGGTGCGCCGGTCGAGCTGACGGCGTTCGAATACCGGCTGCTCGAATACCTGGTGCGCGAGCGCGCGCGCGTCGTCAGCAAGCAGGAGCTGTCGGACTACCTGTACCCGCACGACGAAGACCGCGACAGCAACGTGCTCGAAGTGCTGATCGGGCGCCTGCGCCGCAAGCTCGACCCGGGCGGCACGCTCGCGCCCATCGAGACGCTGCGCGGACGCGGCTACCGGTTCACGCTCGGATGAGGTGGGCCGGCTCCATCCGTGCGCGCCTGATGCTCGGCGCCACGGTGGTGCTCGTTGCGTTCGTGGCCGGTGCGGGCTGGGCCGTGCAGCGTGCCCATGCCGACAGCGTGCGCACGGCGCGCTTCGCGCAGCTGCAAAGCACGGTCTACCTGCTGCTGGCGGGCGCCGAGCTGGACGAGCGCGGCGCGCTCGTCATGCCGCCGTCGTTCCCGGAACCGCGCTTGTCGCTGCCCGGCTCGGGCCTGTACGCGAACGTGCTGAACGTGGCGCGCGGCGAGGCCTGGCAGTCGCCATCGGCCGTCGGCCTCGGTGGTGGTGGCGTTGGTAGTGAAGGCCCGCCGTTCATGCGCAGCGTGGCAGTTGGCGAGTGGCGCTTCGACACCGTCAGCGCGAGCGGGCACGACTACCTAGCGGCTGGCTACGGCGTCAACTGGGCCGGGCGCGCGCAGCCGGCGCCGCTGGTGCTGTCGGTGCTGGAAGACAAGGCCGGATTCGACCGCGAGGTCAGCGTGTTCGAGCGCACGTTGTGGGCGTGGCTCGGCGGCGCTGCGGCCTTGCTGTTGCTGTCGCAGACGCTGCTGCTCGAATGGGGCCTGGCGCCGCTGCGGCGCGTGGCACGCGAGATCCGCGGCATCGAGCACGGCGCGCAGCAAGCCGTCGACGGCAGCTACCCGGCCGAGATCACCGCGCTCACCGACAACCTCAACACCTTGATCGCGCAGGAGCGAACGCGCCAGACACGCCATCGCGAGGCCTTGAGCTTCCTCGCCCACAGCCTGAAGACGCCGCTGGCCGTGCTGCGCACCGGCCTCGCCGAGCCGGCTGCGTTGCCGGCGGTCGTGACCGAGCAGGTCGCGCGCATGGACGGCATCGTGCAGCACCAGCTGGCGCGTGCGGCGGCCGGTGGCTCGTCGCGCTTTGCGCCGTACCTGCCGCTCGCGTCAGTCGCGCACCGGGTGCGCGACTCGCTGGCCAAGGTCTATGCGGGCAAGGGGCTCGTCATCACACTCGACATGCCCGACGACCTGGCCTGGCGCATCGACGAAGGCGACGCCTTCGAGCTGCTCGGCAACGTGATGGACAACGCCGCCAAGTGGGCGCGCCACCGCGTCGCAGTGAGTGCCCGGCGCGAAGGCCGCAAGCTCCATCTGCGCGTGGACGACGACGGCCCGGGCTTCGGTGACACGCAGTCCATCCTGCAGCTGCACGTGCGCGGCGACGAGAAGGTGACCGGGCACGGTGTGGGCCTGGCCGTCGTCAACGACCTGGTGGCCAGCCACGACGGCGAGTTGACGCTGTCACGCTCGGACCTCGGCGGTGCACGAGTCGACATCGTATTGCAGGCTGGTTGAACTCTGCGCTGGCTGCCACAGCGCTGCGCACCGGGTAACCCGGGGTGAGCGCGGGCAGGCCACGTCCGCGCCGCGACTTGGGCACGCGGTTGGCGCTCAGCCCGTGCGCCTGCGCCACCGCAGACACCGACGAACTTCCTCGACGTCCCGTTTGCGGATCTCCGCACCCCGGCGGTGAGCCTGCCCTTGCAGTTCTCCGAATGGTTGCGTGCGGATTCCTGAGACCCATCTGATGATCGCCGACGGCGCGCGGCATGTTCCGAAGATCACTCGACCACCGGGGGGGGGTAGCTCAGCAGATCGAGAAATTCTTTGGACAGGCCAGGTAGGCTTGGCATTGTCCGGCGCCGAAACGATCAGCGCGATTTGACGGCTGCGGTAGGCGGCGGCTCGCCCGCGAGTACGGCCGTTGGCGGCAGAGTGCGAATGCGATTCGAGTGTTTGCCTCGCGTTTCGGACCCGGAGCGCGACATCAATCTGCTGTTTGTCGCAACAGGGCCCGCGCACGCAGCACCGCCGGCGGCTGCCGCGGCATCGAGCACGCGCCGCGCCCACGCAATGTCGACCGCGCTCGGGCTGAAGCTTCGGTTGACGGTGTCCACCTGTTTGGGGTGGATGCACAGATTCGCGCCGAAGCCGAGCCGGCGCGCGCGTTGGGCGTCGGCTTCGAGCTGCGCCGTGTTGTCGATCGCCGTGCTCACGCCGTCCACCGGCGGCATCAGCCCAGTCAGGCGCGACGCCAGCACGAGCTGCGAGCGAAACAGCAGAAGTTCGTCGCCATCGCCAGTAATGCCGAGGTCGAGCTGCAAGTCGATCGAGCCGAACACCAGCCGCTGGACACGCGGCGCGCGCGCGATGTCGCGCACCGCGTCGATGCCGGCCGCGGTTTCGACCAACGGCAACAACGCGTCGTGCTCGATCGCCGCGAGATCGGCCGCCCGCTCGGCTTTGGGCAGCATCACTGCAGCGACGTTCGGCGAGCGGCAGGCTCGCAGGTCGTCGGCAAACCAGGGCGTGTCGACGCTGTTGATGCGCACCACGACGCGGCCCTCGGATCGGGCCAGCCATGCTTGCAGCGCGCTGCGCGCGGCGTTCTTGTCCTGCGGCGCGACGGCGTCCTCGAGGTCGACGATGACGACGTCGGCGCCCGCCCCCAAGGCCTTGGCAAAGCGCTCCGGGCGATCGGCCGGCACGAAGAGGTAGGAGCGTGGCGCGGCGTTCATGCGCAGGGCAACAAGGCCGTCATGTTCGGTGCCTCTGCGACACACCAGACGCGCTCGATCAGGCCGCGCATCTCGTCCTCGGACGCACCGTCGCCGTAGCGGCCGAGCTGCATCGCCTTGCGCTCCAGCTCATCGCGACTGAGCGTGTTGCCGGGGTCCCCCTTGGGCTCGTCGACACGACCCAGCAGTACCCTGCCATCGTGGGTCGTGACCCAGAGCTTGCCGATCCAGCGGGCCGGGTAAGCCGCGTCGACCTCGGCGTCCAGGCGCATCTCGACCTTGTCACGCAAAGCGACGACCGCTTCGCTGCGATAGTGGGCATCGAAGTCGGCGAGCCCGGCGCTGCCATGCAAGGCCACCAGCGCGAGCACCGTGCCCATCGAAAACTTGCCCTGGTGCACGGTCTGTGGGTTGATCACCGGCCCGAGCACGTCGAGGGCCGCCTGGTGCACGCCCACGAGCACGTGGCGGATGTCCAGGGCGCGCAAGCCGTGTTCGCGCAGCACGGACAGGAGAGCGTCAGCGGCCGGATGCGTGTGGCGGCACGAGGCGTGGTGTTTGAAGGATGTCTCCGTCAACGCCCAGCGCGTGCCCAGGCCGTCGCGCAACATCTCCGGCTGCGCGTCTTTCGACATGCCGGCCGCCATGCCTTGCGGCCCGTCAAAGATGTGCCGGGCGCCGGTAAAGTCGTCGCGCGCAAGGTACGCGGCGGTCAGCCCCGTGCCGGCGGCATGGGCGGTGTGCAGTTGCTTGGAATCAGCAGCGTCGCGCAGGAACTCCCACAGGCCGGCCGCCTGGGTGCCCGCCGAGCCGAACGCGTGCTGCATCCGGGTCGCATCCAGGCCGAGCGCTCTGCCCGTCGCGGCGGCGGCCGCCAGACTGCCCGCGGTGCCGGTCGTGTGGAAAGTTCGGTAGTGACTGCGCCCGAGGAACTGGCCGACCCGGATACCGACCTCATAGCCCGCCACGCAAGCGGCAAGAAACTCGCGACCGCTGAGGCCGAGTGCCTGGGCGACAGCCAACGCCGGCGGGAAGACGACGGTCGCCGGATGGAACACCGACGCGTTGTGCAGGTCGTCCTGCTCGACGTAGTGCGAGGCTGCGGCATTGCACATCGCCGCGGCCAAGGGGCTGCTGCCACGGCGACGGATCAGCACTTCGCAAGGACCGTCGGGTGGACCCATGGACAGGTGAAACGCCGTCAGCGTCTCGACCGGGCGCCCCCCCTTGCCGGCCAGCGCCGACGCGACCCAGTCGAGGAAAAGGTCCTCGCAACGTCGCAGCACGGGTGCGGGAATGTCCTGGTAACGCAGGCCAGCCGCGAAACGCGCGAGGCTCTCACCTGGACCGATTGCGCCCGTGTCGCCATGGGTCTCGTTCATATCGCGCCCTCGTCACGCAGTCGGGCAATCTGTTCTGCCCCGTAGTCGAGCTCCGCCAGGATCGATGCGCTGTGCTCCCCGAGGCTCGGCACGGGATCCATGCGCGGGTCGAACGCGGCCGGCACGCCGGGCGGCCACAAGGCCGGCACCGCCCCGACGGGCGTCTGCACCTCGGTCCATCGGCCGCGCGCGCGCAGTTGAGGGTGCTGCCACACGTCGGCCATCGTGTTGACGCGTGCATTGGCGATCTGGGCATCGTCCAGCCGCGCCACCACATGTTCTGCGCTCAACGCGGCAAAAGCGTCGACGATCAATGCGTGCAGGGCGGCGCGCGACTCGACACGAAGCGCATTGGTCAGGAAACGCGGATCGCTAGCCAGCGCCGGCTCTAGCAGCACCTTGGCACAGAAGACCTGCCACTCGCGCTCGTTCTGCAGGCCCAGCATCACGGTCGTGCCGTCGCCGGTGGGGAACGGGCCGTAGGGGTAAATCGTGGCGTGTGCAGCGCCCGAACGGGCCGGTGGCGCGGCACCATCGAAGGCGTAATACAGCGGAAAGCTCATCCACTCGACCATGCCCTCGAGCATCGACATGTCGATGTGCGCACCATGACCTGTCTTGGCCCGCTGCAACAGCGCCGCCAGGATGTTGCTGTAGCCGTACATGCCCGCGGCAATGTCCGCAATCGAGCACCCGGCCTTGGCCGGCTCGTCCGGCGAACCCGTGACGGAGACGAAGCCCGACTCGCTTTGGATCAGCAAATCGTAGGCCTTCTTGTCGCGGTAGGGGCCGTCCTCACCGTAACCCGAGATGTCGCAGACGATCAGGCGCGGATGGGTCGGTTGCAGCGCTGCATAGGACAGCCCGAGCCGCGCGGCCGCGCCGGGTGCGAGGTTCTGCACCAGCACGTCGGCGTCCTTCAGCAGGGCCTGCAGGATGGCTGGCGCCTCGAGGTGCTTCAGGTCGAGGCTCAGACTTTCCTTGGATCGGTTGGTCCAGACGAAGTGCGAGGCCTGCCCCTTCACACGGCCGTCGTAGGCGCGGGCAAAGTCACCCACGCCAGGGCGCTCGATCTTGATCACGCGGGCACCCAGATCGGCGAGCTGGCGCGTACAGAAGGGCGCCGCGATCGCGTGTTCGAGTGTCACGACCTTGATGCCGTCGAGCGGCCGGGATGAATGGCTCAGCATGACGCTTCCTCAGAACGAGCGGGGGAGGCCCAGAACATGCTCGGCGACGTACGACAGGATGAGATTGGTGGAGATCGGCGCGACCTGGTACAGGCGGGTCTCGCGGAACTTGCGCTCGATGTCGTATTCGCAGGCAAAGCCGAAGCCGCCATGAAATTGAATGCAGGCGTTGGCCGCTTCCCAGCTCGCCTTCGCCGCCAGGTACTTGGCCATGTTGGCCTGCGCCCCGCAGGGCTGGCCTGCGTCGAAACGGTCGCAGGCTTGCCAACGCATCAGGTCGGCTGCTTCGACCTCGATGTGCGCTTCGGCGATGGGGAACTGCACGCCCTGGTTCTGGCCGATAGGGCGGCCGAACACCACCCGTTCCTTGACGTACGCGGTCACCCGGTCGATGAACCAGCGGCCGTCGCCGATGCACTCCGCCGCGATCAGCGTGCGCTCCGCGTTCAGCCCGTCGAGGATGTAGCGAAAGCCCTGCCCTTCCTCGCCGATGAGGTTGTCGGCCGGGATCTCGAGCATGTCGAAGAAGAGCTCGTTGGTCTCGTGGTTGACCATGTTGAGGATCGGTCGCACCTCCATGCCTTTGCCGATCGCGTCGCGCAGATCGACCAGGAAAATGGACATGCCCTCGCTCTTCTTCGTCACATCGGCAAGCGGCGTGGTGCGGGCCAGCAGGATCATCAGGTCGGAGTGCTGGATGCGCGAGATCCACACCTTCTGGCCGTTGACGACGTAGCGATCACCCGTCTTGCCACCCACTCGCACGGCGGTCGTCTTGATCTTGGTGGTGTCGGTGCCGGTGCCGGGCTCGGTGACCGCCATGCTCTGGAGTCGCAACTCGCCGCTCGCGATCTTGGGAAGGTAGCGCTGCTTCTGCTGCGCGGAACCGTGGCGCAGCAGCGTGCCCATGTTGTACATCTGGCCATGGCATGCGCCCGAGTTGCCGCCGGACCGGTTGATCTCCTCCATGATCACGGAGGCTTCCGCCAGGCCCAGGCCGGAGCCGCCATATTCTTGCGGAATCAAGGCCGCCAACCAGCCGGCCTTGGTCAGTGCATCGACGAACGCCTCGGGGTAGGCGCGCTTCTCGTCGACGTGGCGGTGGTACGCGTCGGGGAACTCGGCGCACAGCGCCCGAACGGCGTCGCGGATCTCGGTGTAGCTGTGATCGGACATGAGCAGATCCAAAAGAAGTTGGGGGTTGGGTCAGGCGATCTCGGCGCTCGCCCGCATCGCCAGGAACCCTTCGTGGTCGCGGGCCCAAAGCTGTACCTGACGGTCTCCCGGGGTCGACGGCGAATCGCTATTGCCGCACAGCGTGAACGGGTGGATGTCGAAGAGCGGCCGCAATGCCTTGAATCCGAATCGGGCCACATGAGCTTGCGGCCGTTCGCGACGCAGCAGATCCAGCAGAAGTGTCGCGATCAAAGGCCCGTGCACCACCAGGCCGGGGTAGCCCTCGACCTCGGTGACGTAGGACCGATCGTAGTGAATCCGGTGGCCGTTGAAGGTCAGCGCCGAGTAGCGAAACAACAGCACCGGATCGGGTGTGATCCGTCTGGAAAATGACTCGTCGGCAGGCGCGATCTGAGCCGGCGCGACCGGCGCATCGGGTGACGGCTGATCGCGATAGACGATGTCGTGTTCCTCGGTCACGGCCAGGCCGAGGGCGTTGCTGATTTCGTGGCGCACCGTGACAAAAACCAGCGCGCCACTGCGTCCGTTCTTGACAGCGACATCGGCGATCCGCGAGGTTCGCACCATCTCATCCCCGATTCGCAGTGGGCGCAGGAACTCGAGGCGGCCACCCGTCCACATGCGTCGGGGCAGCGGCACCGGTGGCAGGAAGTCGCCGCGCTTGGCATGACCGTCCGGGCCGATCCGGCTTTGCGGCACCCGGGGCATGAAGTACAACCAATGGGCCAGCGGGGGCAGATCGGAGCCGGGCAGCGGCGCAGCGTCATCGCGGTCCAGCGTGGCGTTCAGCCTCGCCACGGGTGACGCGGTGGCTTCGTCGCTGCGTGTCTCCGAGCGGCCGATCCAATCTCGCAAGGTTTCCATAGGGGGCCGACCTCTCATTGGCGTGACAGCTTGACGCGCTGGAGGGAAAAGAACAATTCGCTTCTGAGTAAGAGGCCCTTTCACGGGGCCTTAGCGAGGACGCGCCATGCCCCGCCAAATGCGGGCTTCGATACCTCAGCCTGAACGGGATGGAGGTGTCCTAAATGTCATGAATTCTGAAAATCTCAATAGACTGCCGTGACGCGATCGAGGAGACACCCGCCATGAAGACACGCGCCGCCGTACTGCAGGACATCGGCCTGCCTGCGCCCTATGCCCAAAGCCAGCCGTTGTGCGTGCGCGAGGTCGACCTCGCCGCGCCGGGCGCCGGCGAAGTGCTGCTCCGGATTCACGCTGCGGGCTTGTGCCACAGCGACCTATCCGTGATCAGCGGTGACCGTCCGCGACCGGTGCCGATGGTGCTGGGCCACGAAGCCGCCGGTCAGGTCCTCGAGTGCGGCCCGGGGGTCCATGACCTGCGGCCGGGAGACCGTGTCGTTCTGGTCTTCATGCCCAGCTGCGGCTACTGCATGCTGTGCATGGAGGGCCGTCCAGCCCTGTGCGAGCCGGGCGCTGCCGCCAACGGGGCGGGCACGCTGCTGGGCGGCCCCCGCCGCATCACGATGGACGGCCAGCCGGTCCATCATCACGTCGGGGTGTCCTGCTTTTCCGAGATGGCCGTGGTGTCGCGGCGTTCCTGCGTCAAGCTGGACCTGAGCGAAGCCGAGATCAGTGACGCCGAGGCCGCGCTCTTCGGTTGCGCGGTGCTGACGGGGGCAGGCGCGGTCATCAACACGGCGCGGGTCCAGGCGGGCAGCAGTGTCGCCGTGCTCGGCCTGGGCGGTGTCGGCTTCTCGGCCTTGCTGGCGGCAGCCGCCAGCGGTGCGCGCGAGTTGGTCGCCATCGACCTGAACGATGACAAGCTGGCACTCGCGCGCGAGTTGGGCGCAACGGCCACGGTCAATGCCGGCGCCGCCGACGCGGCCGATGAAGTCCGCGCGCTGACGCGCGGGGGTGTGGACTACGCCTTCGAGATGGCCGGCGCGATTGCGGCGATGGAACTCGCCTGGCGCATCACGCGACGCGGCGGCAGCACCGTCAGCGCCGGTCTGCCACACCCGGACAAGCGATTCCAGCTGCCGCCCGTGCAACTGGTCGCCGAGGAGCGGACGCTGCGTGGCAGCTACATCGGGTCGGCCGTACCCGCGCGGGACATTCCGCGCTACATCGACCTTTACCGTCGCGGCAAACTGCCGGTGAATCGCTTGATGGGCGAGCGATTGACGTTGAACGACATCAACCGCGGCTTCGATCGCCTGGCGTCGGGCAGCGCGATGCGCGACGTCGTCGTGTTCTGAAGCGTCATGCCCGACTCGACGGGCGTCCTTTCAGCCTAGACGGTCCGCCCCCCATCCACCGGAAACTCCACCCCGGTGATGAAGTCCGCGTCGTCACTGGCCAGATAGAGGGCGGCCTTGGCGATGTCGCGCGGCTGGGACAGCCGGCCCAGCGGAATCGTCGCGATGAATTTCTTGCGGTTCTCCGGGGTGTCCGGCATGCCCATGAAGCTCTCGAGCAACCCGGTGACACCCATCACCGGGCAGATGACATTGACGCGGATCTTGTCGGGGCCGAGCTCGACGGCAAGCGACTTGCTCATCAGGTTCACCGCGCCCTTGGATCCGTTGTACCAGGTCAAACCGGGCCGCGGCCGAATGCCGGCAGTCGAGCCGATGTTGAGGATCACACCACCACCGGCCGCCCGCATCACCGGAACGACGGCGTTGGTCATGTGGAAGATGCTCTTCACGTTGATGTCGTAGACCTTGTCGAACTCGGCCTCGGTCACATCGAGCAAGGGCTGGTTCTTGTGCGTCCAGCCGGCGTTGTTGACGACGATGTCGAGCTTGCCGAAGGCCTTGAGCGTGGCCGCGACGAGCGCATCGATGTCGGCGCGCCGGGTGACATCGCACTTCACCGAGATCGCGTTCGCTCCGAGCGAGGCGGCCACATCGTTCGCGCCCGATTCGTTGATGTCGGCCACCGCGACCTTGCAGCCCGCAGCGACATATTGGCGTGCAATCTCCGCGCCGAAACCGCTGGCGGCTCCGGTGACGATGGCGACTTTGTCTTGCAGTTTCATGCTGTCTCTCCTATTGGCCGTAGTACTGGACGACTGTCTTTACCGTGCAGAATTCTTCGAGCGCCATGAAGCCCTTCTCGCGCCCGTGTCCGCTGCGCTTGACGCCGCCGAAGGGCAGCTCGACGCCACCGCCGGCGCCATAGGTGTTGATGTAGACCTGGCCGCACTTCATGCGTCTGGCCACGCGGGTCTGTCGACCCCCGTCGCGGGTCCAGATGCCTGCAAGCAGGCCGAAGTCGGTGGCGTTGGCCAGAGCGATGGCGTCTTCCTCGTCGTCGAAGGGCATCGCCGACAACACCGGCCCGAACACCTCGTCGCAGGCCAACTGGTGGTCGCGCGGAACGGCGCCGAACAAGGTGGGTGCGACATAGAACCCGCCCGGGTGCACGCCATCCGCCACCTTCCCCTGTGCGAGGACGGGGATCCCGGTTCCCTTGGCGCGCCGGATGAAACCTTCGACCCGGTCCTTCTGTGCGGCATTGATCAGCGGGCCGCAGTCTCTGTCCTGCGCGGGCGTTCCGGCAACGCTGAGCGCGAATCGCTCGGCAACCTTGGCCATGAAGCTGTCGTAGATCGAACGCTGCACCAGCAGGCGGCTGCCCGCGGAGCAGGTCTGCCCGCCATTCTGGGTGATGGCCTTGAGGATGAAGGTGGCGGCGCGGTCCAGATCGGCATCTTCGAACACGATTTGCGGACTCTTGCCGCCCAGTTCCAGCACGCACTTCAAGGTGCGATTGGCCGCCGCCTTCTGCACCAGCGTGCCGACTTCAGGGCTGCCGGTGAAGGTGACGAAATCGATGTCGCGATGGCCCGTCAGCGCGGCACCGGCTTCCTCGCCCAGACCGGTCACCACGTTGAGCGCGCCGTCCGGCAGACCGGCTTCCTTGGCGATGTTGCAGAACGCCAGCGGCGTCATGCAAGCGTCCTCCGAGGGCTTGAGAACGGCCGCGTTGCCCATCGCGAGCGCGGGCACCACCGAACGTCCGAACATTTGCGCGGGGTAGTTCCACGGCAGGATGTGGGCCGTCACGCCATAGGGTTCACGAACGACGACGACCTGGAAGTCGCTCAGGTACGGGATCTCCTGGCCGTGGACCTTGTCGGCCGCACCACCGTAGAACTCACAGTAGCGGGCGGCCACGACGATGTCGTTGCGCGCCTGGCCGATGGGCTTGCCCGTGTCGCGGGACTCCAGTTGGGCGAGTTCCTCGGACCGGGCCAGGATCAACACGCCCATCTTCTGCAGGATGCGACCGCGTTCCGTGGCGGTGAGCTTGCCCCACCGGCCACTCAACGCTGCGCGGGCGGCTGCGACGGCCTTGTCGATGTCGGCCGCGTTGCCGCGGGCCAGTTGATCGAATACTTCTCCGGTGCTGGGATCGATCACTGGAAGGGTTTCGCCGTTGCTCGCGGCCACCCACTGGCCATTGATAAAGTGGTGGGCCATGGCAGGCGCTCCTGTGTCGTTGGGGAAAATCAATGGATCGCGGCAGGTGTCGAGGCGACACCTTGCAGTTCGCCGCGCTCCAGCACCAGCGTCTTCGTCGGTATGTCCTTGAGCAGGCTGCGGTTCGATTCGGTGATGACTACGCACAGCTCGGGCCGCGCTTGGTGAAGTCGGTGCAGCGAAGCGGAATACTGCTGCGCAAGCACAGGGGCCAAACCCTGGAACGGCTCGTCCAACAGCACGAATTTTTCGCCCGCCATCACGGCCCGTCCGAGCGCAGCCATCTTGCCCTGTCCGCCCGAGAGCGCAGCCCCGGAGCGCGCCAACATCGCCTTTAGTTCGGGAACGATGTCCAGCGTCTGAGCCAGGCGCTGAGCGACGGCGCGTGCGGACATGCCGATGACCTCGCACGGAAAGCGCAGGTTTTCCTCGACGCTGAAGGAAGGGAACATCACGCGATCTTCGGGTGCGTAGCCGATCCCGAGCTTGGCGCGCAGACGCGCCGGGACGGTCGCCAGATCCTGCCCGTCCAGCAGTACACGGCCGTCGTGCCCCGGGCGAAACCCCATGATGAGCCGCAACAGCGTGGTCTTGCCTGCACCATTGCGGCCGACGACGGCGACCGTCGACCCGCGCGTGAGACTGGTGCTGATGCCTCGCAGCACCGAGATGCCGGCGATCGTGGTCGAGACGTTCTCAAGAACCAGCATGGGTCACTCCCCGACCACGTTCTTGATCACAATCGGATCGCGCAGCACCTCTTCGGGCTTGCCATCTGCGGCGACCTTGCCGGCGATCCAGGCCGCTAGCCGGGTGGCGTATCGGCGCACGATATCGATGTCGTGCTCGACGAAGATGCTGGTCACCTTGCGCTCGTCGAGGGCGCGCATCAGGACTTCCATCAACTGGTGCTTCTCGTCGCTGGACACCCCGCTGGTCGGTTCATCCATGATCATCAGCTTGGGGCGCAGCACCAATGCCATGGCCACATCCAGCAGTTTGCGCTGTCCCTCGGGCAAAGACCCGGAGAGATCGTGCGCGCGACCGCTCAACTGCAGCAACTCGAGGGTGGCGTCGACTTCGTCGGCATCGACCGCCTGGTCCAGCGCTCGCCAGAGACCGGTTTTTCGCTGGACGGCCGATGCGGCCAGCAGCAGGCATTGCCGCACCGTATGCTCGGTGAACAGCTGCGGCAACTGGAACGAGCGGCCCAGCCCCCGGCGCGTGATGGCGCGCGGGCTCTGGCCCGTCACCTCGGCGCCATCGAAGAACACCTGTCCGCTTGTCGCCTTGATGTAGCCGGTACAGATGTTGATGAACGTCGTCTTGCCGGCGCCGTTCTGACCCACCACGGCAAGCCGCTCGCCAGCCATCAGGTCGAAGTCGATGCCATCGGCAGCGACCACGCCGCCGAACTTGAGCGACAGGCCGCGGGTGCTCAGAAGGCCCCTTGGAACGGTGGTCATCGTGGCGCTGCCTTGGCGCGCAAGTGCGTTTCCATCAGGCCGAAGATTCCCGTCGGTGCAACAAATACCATCACGATCAGCACCAGCCCCAGCGCCAGCTGCCAGGCGCCCGTCAACAGCGCAGCGGCATAGAGCTTGACGAACTCGAACACGAAGGCCCCGATGAATGCGCCCACCGCGTGGCCGGCACCCCCGAGGATGGCGATGAAGACCACCTCTCCGGAGCGCACCCAGTAGCCCATCTCCGGCGTCACCAGACCTTGTGCCAACGCGAAGAGACTGCCCCCCAGCCCGCACATGGCAGCAGACAGCACATAGCCGCCCCAGAACACGCGCTTCGCGGAGATCCCCAGGTACTCGAGACGGGTTTCGTTGGTCTTGATCGCGGCCAGTGCCTGGCCGTTGACGCTTGTGAAGTAGCGCTGCACGGCCAGGCCCGCCAGCACCGCAAGGGCCAGGGCCAGGAAGAGCAGCGCGGTCTCGAAGCCTTCACGCTCGAGGTGCACAAAGCCGATGGTCGGCCGATCGAAGCGAAGGCCATCGGTGCCGCCGGTCAGGCCGCCGAACTTGCCCAGCATCGAGAACAGCACCATTGAGAAGGCGAGGTTCAGCATGCCGAAGAAGATGCCGCGGTAGCGCACCATGAAGACACCGATCAGCGCGCCGAACAAGGCAGCGCCGGCCGTACCGAGCGCCACCAGCAGCAACGCATCCAGGTGCCAGGCCCGCGCCATGAAGGTCACGCCGTAGCCCGCCAGGCAAGCGAACATGGCATGCCCGAACGACACCTGCCCAGCGCGGATCAGCACGATCACGCCCAGCACCGCGAGCCCGTTGGACAGCGCCAGCAGCACCGGTGTCTTCAGCCACGGCAGGCTCAAGGTGAGCGCCAGTACCAGGCCCAGCAGGGCCACCACCAACAAGCGCAGGCGAGGCGATCCCATGTCAGATCCTTCGCGCTGCGACCGTGGAGAACAGGCCTTCGGGCCGAATCAGCAACACGCCGACCATGATGAGGTAGGGCATCAGCACTTCCACTTCGGGCAGCAGGTACACCGCGAAGGAGCGAGCGAGGCCGATCATCAAGGCTGCCAACGCGGCCCCTCCGATCTGGCCCAGTCCGGCGGTGGCGACGACCGCGAACGACAGCACCATCATGTCGGCCCCGATCCCGGGGGTGAACGAGGTCGTGGGCGACGCCAGGGCGCCGCCCAACGCGCCGAGCGCGCCGCCCAGGGCGATGGTCAACCAGGTGACGCGGTTGGTGTTGACACCCATCGCAGTCGCCACTTCGCGGTTGTGCGTGACGGCTGTGACCTGACGACCCAACGCGGTACGGCCGAGAAACCAGCGCAGCCCGAAAAAAGCCGCGATCGCGACCAACGGCAGAACCAGCAGTTGGTAGCGGGTGTAGGTGACACCGGCCACGCTGATCGTTCCCAGCTGGTTCACCACGTCCGAAACAAAGACCGGCTGGACACCCCAGATCATTCGCTGCAGATCCTCGAGAACCATGAACGCCGCAAAGGTGACCAGCAACTGGAGGATGGGGTCCTTGTCCAGAATGCGGCGCAGCAGGGCCCACTCCAGCACGGTGCCCAGCAAGCCACCGATCACGATGGCCGCGACGAACAGCGCGGGCAGCGCCAACCAGCCCGGCAGCGCGAAGCGGGTGATCGCCAGCCCCAGAGTGGCGGCGAAGTAGCCCCCCCATGCATACAAGCTGCCGTGGGCGATGTTGAGGATGCGCATGACGCCGAAGATCAGCGTCAGGCCGAGGGCGACGAGGAACAGCAGTGCCGCGTACGACACGCCGTCCATCAGCGCCAGAGCGATCAGGCTTGCGTCCATGGGAGGCGGCGCTTGATGCCTTTCCCGACACCGGGAAGGGCGTGCGGCCTACTTGAAGTCGTAGGACTTGAGCCGGTCGCTCTTGAGGATCGCCGGATTGATGGTCTTGATCCACTCGAGAGACATCTGACCCACCGGCGCGGTGACCATGTCGGCTGGCACCAACATCATCTTGTCCATGACCGCGAACGGGTACTGCGGTACGCGCTTGGTGATGCCGAGCAGTTGGTCTTCCAGGCCCTGGCCGTCTTCGCGCATCTTGATCTCACCACCGTACGCCTTGAAGGTCGACTTGCGCATGGCTTCGGCCACCTGCTCGGGCCCGGGCCATTTGCCCCCATTGGCCTTGATCGCGGACTCGTAGCCGGTCTTCAGGCCGACCAGCGCCTGCGCCATGTGGTAGGTCGGGTAGATCGGATAGGCGCCGGTCTTGGCGCGGAACTTGGCGACGAAGTCCTTGTGCTTGGGATCGTCCTTGGTCTCGGGGTGCGCCCAGTAGTGCTCGCCCCGGCCGCCGGCGATGATGCCGTCGGGTACCGCAGCGCCGAGCCGCTCGAGCGAACTCTCGAGCAAGGGCAGAACGTAGAGCGAGCCTTGGGTGAACAGGCCGCGCTGGCCGGCTTGCCGGACGAAGGTGTCGAGGTCGCCACCCCAGGACGTATTCAGCACCACGTCGGGCTTCAACGCCTGCAGCCGGCTGATCTCGGTCGAGAAATCCGCGGCGCCGAGCTTGGGAAACATTTCGGCCACGACCTTCACGTCGGGCTTGAAGACTTTGAGCGCGCTGAGGAAGATTTCCCACGAGTCGCGGCCCCAGGCGTAGTCCTGGTTGACGACCGCAATGGTGTTGAAGTTGGGCTTGGTCCTCAGCAGGTACAACAAGGTGGCGACCATCTCCGTGGTGGCGTTGCCCTGGGTGCGCACCACGTACTTGTAGCGCTTGGCCTCGAGCACCTTTTCGGTACCGCAGTCCCACATCACGTTGAGTACCTTCAGGTCCTCGGCCACCGGCGCCACGATGTTGCAGTTGCCGCTGGAGATCGCAGACAGCATGGTGCGAACGCCCTGCTCCTGCACCAGACGACGGTACTCGCTGAGCATCTTGTCGCCGCCGACACCTTCGTCGATGAACGTCGCAACGACCTTGACGCCGCCGATGCCCCCGGCCGCATTCATCTCCTCGATCAAAATTTCCGCGGCGGCTTTGGCGGGCGTACCGAATACCGACGCGGCGCCCGAGGTGAAGGTCGTGATCCCGATCTTCAACTCGGCCGGCTTGTCTTGAGCAACGGCCAGCCCGTTCATCAGAACAACGGCTACGGCGGCCAACATCAGTCGGACTGGTTTCATTGGGTTCGTCTCCTGTTCATATGGGTTCATCACGGCGTTCAACCCCGCCAAAAAGTATCGGCGCCGAACATCATCCTTGGAATTTGCAAAGCATGAACCGCGGCTTCTCTCTGAGTTAAGAAGGGTTTACGCGTGGTAGGTGGCCATTGCGTCATGAACCCGTGACACAGGCCGGCGCGCGAGCCCGACATAGTGGTTAACGCGGGGTTCGACAATTTGCAACCCGCCCGCTGCGGCATCTGAATAGACTATGCACTCTCGGCTGTAGCGTGTGGTAAATCACGCCTTGCATCCGCCGCAGCAACCGCACACGCAACCGCCATCGACGGTCCCCATCACCTGCAGGAGAGACGGATGAAAACCAAGCTGCTCAGACTTCTCGCGACGGCGGCTGGCGCAACCGCGCTGTGCGTCGTCAGCACGATCGCATCGGCCCAATCGATCAAGCTGTGGCAGGTCTCGAGCGGCTACATCGAGCTCGACAAAGGCTTCCTCACGGCGATGAGCGGCGTCGGCACCAAGGTGAAGGCGCCGGTGACGATGCACATCATTCAGCATCCGCGTGGCCTCATTGTGTTCGACACCGGCAACAACGTGGCGGTGTCCGACGGGCAGTGCGCGTCCTACTGGGGCGCCGGACTGTGCGGTGCGTTCAACGCGCAGCAAACACGCGACGAGGTGATCGACCGCCAACTCCAGAAATTGGGCTTCAAGGCGGACGACGTCAAGTATGTCATCTACTCTCACTTCCACCTCGACCACGCCGGCAACATCAAGATGTTCCCAAAGGCTCGGCATGTGGTGCAGAACGCCGAGCTGAAAAACGCGTGGTGGCCTGAGAAGTTCCAGCGCGCCGCGTTCGTGATGAAAGACTTCGACACCACGCGCGACTTCGACTTCCTCGAGCTCAACGGCGACTTCGACCTGTTCGGCGACGGCACGGTCACCATCCTCGATTCCAAGGGCCACACGCAAGGCCACCAGTCGCTGATGCTCAAGCTCCCCAAGACCGGCTACGTGATCATGTCGGGCGATGCGGTCTACACCGCCGAGAACGAGAAAGGCGTAGTGCCCGGAATCACCTGGAGCGCAAACGAATCGATGCGCTCGATCGACCGGCTCAAGCAGATGCGCGACACCCGCAACGGCCAGCTCTGGTACAGCCACGAGCCGGCCCAGTTCGAAGAGCACAAGGGCAAGGTCTTCGAGTAAGCCCGGTCTGCGCACCCTGTGCGCCGTGCGAGAACGACCTGCCGCTGGCGGGTCGTTCCACGTCTGGGCTGGCTGCGGCATGGTTTGATTTCGAACGAGGTCGCCCCACGTGTCTGCGAGTGTCGAGTTCCTGAATGTGCGCAAGCGCTACGGCACACACCCTGTGCTCAAGGGCGTCAGCTTCAACGTGCAGCGCGGCGAAATCGTCGGCCTGCTCGGCCCGAACGGCTGCGGCAAGACCACCACGCTGCGGCTGATCGCCGGATTCCTGTCGCCCGACGGCGGCGAGGTGCGGGTCTGCGGCCAGCCGCTGGGCAGCGGTTCGCTGGCCGCGCGCCGCCACATCGGCTACCTGCCGGAGAAGCCCCCGCTCTACGACGCCCTGCGGGTGACCGACTATCTCGATTTCGTCGCCGCGGCCAAGGGGCTCTCCGGCACCGCCCGGCGCCGCGCGGTGGATCAGGCGATGCAGGACTACGCCCTCACCGACGTCACCCGCAAGATCATCGGCACCTTGTCGAAGGGATACCGGCAGCGCGTCGGCCTCGCTCAGGCCACACTGGCCGGGCCCGAGGTGCTGCTGCTCGACGAGGCCACCAACGGCCTCGACGCCCTCCAGATGGTGGAGGCGCGGGCACTGATCCGAGCCGGCAGCCAAGGCCGTGCGGTGGTGTTCTGCAGCCACCTGATGCAGGAGGTGGCTGCGCTGTGCGACCGCGTGCTGGTGCTGCACGACGGACGCATCGTCGAGTTGGGCGACGCTGCGCCGACACCCCGCTTCGAGCTGCGCTTGGACGGCGTGGACGGCGCCGGCGCGCTGGCCCTTGTGCAGGCCGTGCCTGGAGTCCACGACGCCGAAGTCCGCACCGAGGGCGAGACGGTGCTGGTGCGCTGCAGCGGTACCCGCCTGGAGGTGGCCGACGCGCTGGCGCGCGCGGTGCTGGTGGAGGCGCGGCTGCTTTCGCTTGCCGTCCACCGCGACAGCCTCGAAGAACGCTTCATAGCAGCGATGCGGCGCGAGCAACGGGTGCACGCCGCGCCGCGCACCGACGGGGTGACGACGTGACGGCGTTGAAGGCCCTGTTCGTCAAGGAGCTGCGCGAATACTTCGCCACGCCCATCGCCTTCGTGCTGCTGGCGGTGTTCTGGGCGCTGTCGGGCTGGTTCTTCAGCTTCGGGCTGTTCTTTGTCAACGTCGCGCAGATGGTGGGCAGCTTTCACAACATGAGCCTGCTGCTGCTGCTCGTGATGCCGCTCGTGACAATGCGCGTGTTCGCCGAAGAGAACAAGACCGGCACCATGGAACTGCTGCTGTCGCTGCCGCTGGCCGAGTGGCAGATCGTCGTCGCCAAGTTCGGCGCCGCGTTCGTGATGCTGCTGACCATGCTGGCCGGCACCGCCACGGCGGTGCTGCCGCTGGTGCTGTACGCCCAGCCTGACCTCGGGCCCATCGTCGGCGGCTATCTGGGCATCACCCTGCTGGGCGCGGCCTTCATGGGCGTGGGCATGTTCGTGTCTTCGCTCACCAGCAACCAGATCATCGCCGCGCTGCTGACCTGGGGCGTGCTGACTCTCCTGTGGTTTGCCGACTATGCGTCGGCGCTGGATACCCTGCCCGGCCTGCGCGGGCTGTTCCTGCACCTCTCGTTCTCGGTGCACTACGTTGACGTGATCCGCGGCGTGATCAACCTCGGAACCGTGGTGTACTTTCTCAGCGTGATTGGGGTGATGCTGGCGCTGACGACGCTCGGCCTGAAAGCGAGGCGCGCTTGAGTCGCTCCATGCTGTCGCGCCTGACGCTGGCATTGCCGGCCCTGGCCATCGTCGCGGCCGCCGCTGCTGTCAACCTGTGGGCGGTGCAACACCCGCTGCGTGTTGACTTGACCAGCGGCGGCGTCTACTCCATCGGACCGCAGACGCGCCAGGTGCTGACCCAGCTGACGGTGCCAGTCAGCGTCACGTTCTTCTACGACCTGCGCAGCAAGGAGATGAACGACGCGCTGGCGTTGCTGCGTCAATACGCCGCGCAGACGCCGCAGCTCAGCATCAAGGCCTTCGACCCGGCCTTCGACCCGGCCGAAGCGCGCCGTCAGCAGGTGCAGTTTGCCGGCACGGCGATCTTCGAGTCGGGCGGCCGGCGCGTGGTCGTCAACGGTGGCTCGGAGACCGATTTCACCAACGGCCTGATCCGCGTCACCGCGCGCGGAGACCAGACCTTGTGCTTCACCGAAGGCCATGTCGAGGCCGACCCGCAGAGCCTGTCGACCCACGATCATTTCGAGGGTGACATGGGCAGCGGCCATTCCCACAGCTCGGGCGGCCGTTCGGTCGTGGTCCACGAACGCCACGGCATGGGAATGGCGCGCGACGCGCTGCAGACGCTGGGCTACACCGTGCGCGGCCTTTCGCTGGTGGGCGGGCCGAACGCGCTGGAGGGCTGCGCCGTCGTGATCATCGCCGGGCCGCAACAGCCCTTCGAGGCCGCCGAGGTCGAGCGGTTGCGCGGCTGGGCCCTCGCCGGCGGCCGGGTGATGGCGCTCGTCGACCCCTTCGTGGCCACAGGGCTGCGGCCGCTGTTCGCGGAGTTCCGCATGCAGGTCGAGCCCAAGCGGGTGCTCGACCCCAAGAGCCACTACTGGACCGACGATGCGACGCCCGCCATCAGCAGCTACCCGAAGCACAAGATCACCCGCAACCTGCCGCTGAGCTTTTTCCCCGGCGCTGCTGCGCTGGCCCCGCTGCCGGTACCCGGTGGCGGGGCCGAGGTGCGGCTGACGCCGCTGGTGCAGACCAGCGACTCGGCCCGCGCCGAAGGCCCGCAAGGATCGATCGAGCCGCCTGACAGCGGTGCGCAGACGATCGCCGGCCTGGCCACGCGGCGCCTGCCCGGCCAGTCCGCCGGCGATGGCGAGCGCCGTGCCGAATTGCTGCTGGTCGGCGACAGCGACTTCGCCACCAACTCCTTCTTTCACGTGCTGGGCAACGGCGTTCTGTTCCTCAACGCAGTGAGCTACCTGGCCGAGCAGGACCGCCTGATCGACATCACGCCACGCAACTACGAGCTGCCGCGCGTGCAGATGACCAACAACCAGATGCGTGCCACCTTCCTGCTGAGCACCGTGGTGATGCCGACCCTGGCACTGGTTCTGTCGCTGGTGGCATGGTGGCGCCGGCGCCGCGGGTAATGGCCGCACGCGGCTGGCGATCGCTGGTGGGCTGGGCGGTGCTGCTGGTGGCGGCGCTGGCGCTGATCGCCTGGCAGCTGGGCATGCCGAATGAGGGCGCCGGCCATGACGAGCATGCCGCCGACGCAACGCTCATGCTGCTGAGCGCACCGCTGGCCGACTGGTCGGCGGTGGAACTGCTGCAGCAAGGCCAGCGCATGCGTTTCGAGCGCGACGCGCAGGGCCGATGGTTCCGCCATGCGGTGATGGCCGGCGAGAGCGCCGATCACGCTCACCGCATCGATGCGGACGAATCCGAGCGGATCGGCCGTGTGTTGGCCACGTTGTCGCGCGCCCGCATCGAGCGAAGCTGGCCGGCCGACCCTGAGCACGCCGGCAACTTCGGCCTGGCCAATCCGGCGCTGATCGCGCTGGTGCAAGGGCGCGACGGACGCGCCCTGCTGACCCTGGAGTTCGGCGACCTGGCCGCGGATGGGTTGAGCCGCTACGTGCATGTGCCGCAGACGAAACAGCTGCACACCGTGCCCAACTACCACGCCACCGGCTTGCTCTCGCTGCTGGCGCCAGCGAGCGCTCGAGCGGATGTCGGCCCGGCCGCTCTGCCGCCATCGAGCGTCCCGTCTTCGCCTCGATGAGTCGCTGGGCCCGCACGCGGTTGGCCCCGCTGCTGGTCGCACTGCTGGTCGGCGCACCGGCCGACGCCCACCGCGGTGGCGAGAGCTACCTTGATCTGTCAGTGGACGCCGAGCGCATCGGCGGCCACTGGCAAATCGATCTGCACGACCTCGCCGGCACCGAGCCCGGCGCCGCCGAGTTGACCGATGCGGCGGCCGCCCGGACCTGGCTGGCGGCGCGGCCGAAACTGGCCGCACGCCTGGCATCGCGCCTGCAACTGCGCGGCGATGGCACGGCCTGTCCTCTGGCGGGCTCGCCCACGGCCGCGCTCGCAGAGCGCGATGGAGCGTTGCTGCTGGTGCTCGATCTCAGCGCCCGCTGCAACGAGCCGCCGCGCCAGCTCACCGTGGACTGTCGGCGGCTCTTCGAAATCGATCCGCGCCATCAGGCGCTCATGAAGTTGCAGGCCGGCCCACTGGTGCGGCCGGCGGTGTTTACCGCCGACAGCCCGGAGCAAAGTTTCACGCTCCAGCAGGCGAGCGTCTGGGAGCGCGCCGCCGCCGATGTGCGCTCGGGCGTGGGGCACATCTGGACCGGCTTCGACCACTTGCTGTTCCTGCTGTGCCTGCTCCTGCCGGCCGTGCAGGCGCGCGCCACGCCGGGCCGCAGTGCCCTGCGGCCCGTACTGATCGACGTGACCCAGGTCGTCACCGCCTTCACGGTGGCGCATTCGATCACGCTCGGGGTGGCCGCGCTGCACTGGGTGAGCCTGCCGGCGCGCTTGACCGAATCGGCGATCGCCGCCTCGGTGATGGTGGCGGCTGCGCTGAACCTGCGCCCCGTGTCGCAGATTCGACGCTGGCAGGCGGCGTTCGCCTTCGGATTGATTCACGGCTTCGGGTTCGCCTCGGCGATCGACGATTTGGGCCTGACGGCCTCCGGCCTGCTCCCGACCCTGGTCGCCTTCAACGTAGGCATCGAACTGGGTCAGTTGGCCGTGGTCACCACGCTGCTGCCGCTGGCCTATGCCGTGCGTGAGCGAACCTGGTACCGGCGGGTGGTGGTTCGCAACGGCTCTGCGCTGATCGCCGCGCTTGCGCTGATGTGGTTCATCGAGCGCGCGTTCAACCTGAGCTTCATGCCCGTTCGCTGAAACGCGCGGCGTTGGCGAGAGCACTCAACGCTCAGCGAGCTTGGCGTCCTGCACCAGCAGTTCGACCAGATCGCGGGCGAAATGCGGCAGTGCAGTCAGACTGCGAACGCAAATCTGCTGGGCCCGCAATGCCCAGGAATCGTTGAGCGGCACCAACGTGATGTCCATGGAGCGGGCGTGTCGTTCGGCCGCCGACGCCGGCAGGATGCCCACACCGACTCCCGCCTCGATCATCCTGCAACCGGTTTCGAAGTTGCCCACCTGAATCCGAATCTGCATTTGCCGGTGCTGCTGTTCACAAACTTGGCGCAAGAACGTGTGAATGGCGCTGGCCTCGCTCAGGCAGACATGGTCGAAATCGAGCGTCTGCTCGAAGTCCACGGCCGACTCCTTCGCCAACACATGCGAGCGGGGGACGACGAGCCTCAGGTAGTCCTTGCGGTACGGGATCACCTCGAGATTCTCCGTGCGCACGCTTCCCGCCACGATCCCGATATCCGTCTGCCCCTCGGAGACGGCCCGCACGGTGTCGTGGCTGAGGCGCTCACGCAAATCGATGTTCACGTCGGGATGAGCCAGAAGGTAGGCCTTGAGCACCGGCGGCAGGAACTCCCCCAGGGAGGTGGTGTTGGCAAAGACACGCAGGTGACCCTTGATCCCTTTCGCATATTCCTGAAGGTCACCGCGAAGGTGTTCGATCTGGCCGAGCATCAGCCGTGCGTGGTGGACCAGGGCTTGACCGGGTGGTGTGAGGGTGACCCCTTGGCTCGTCCGATACAGCAGCTTGGCCCCGATGCTGTCTTCCAGGTTCTTGATGCGCGTGCTTGCGGCGGGAAGGGAGATGTGCGAAGCCTCTGCGCCCTTGGTGAGGCTGTTGGCCTCGGCAACTCGCACCATCAGGCGCAGATCGACAAGATCAAAGTGCATGGCAACATTCGCATTCGGGTTGATTCGGAGAGACGTGTGTCCCCGCGGGGGGACACCCACCCAGCTGCCGGTCGCATGGCGGGCCGTGTCCCGCGTGATGGTGTAAGTCCACAGCCCGGACGGGCTGAGATGCGCGGTACTCAGCGGGTCACACCAGTCAGCCGAGTGGAAAGAGTATCGCTGAGCGTTTGCAGCCTCATGAGAAACAAAATGGGTTGAGGGGCGTTTTCATGCTGGCGCGGGTGTTGGCATGACTGCGAAGCCGAGCGCGGCGGCGCAGCGCTTGAGGGCGGCGATGCTGCGTTCGCGCTGTTGCTCTTCGTAGCGCTGCTGACCTTGATCAACGAATGCTTCGCCGCGGGTCAGCATGAAGTACTCCATCCGCGCGAGCTTGTGGGCCGTTGCGGTGTTGGCACGCGGCTTGTCCATGCGGCCAGACAGCCTGCGATAGAACGCGCCCAGCGCAGAGTCGCTGTGCGACAGGCTCATCGCCGCGATCTTCAGCGCCTGTCGTACCCGATTGGCGGATCGCTTGGTCTTGGCCGACAACACCTTGCCGCCGCTGATCTTCGTGCCCGGGCACAGGCCCAGCCTCGAGCAGAAGTGCTTGACGTTGGCGAAGCGGCTCAAGTTCGGGCCGACCTCCGAGACAATCTTCATCACCGCAGCCAGCCCCAGGCCGTTGATGCGCGTGAGATCGACGCCTGTTCAGTTGGCCAGAATCTGACGCACATCAAACTCCGCCCGCGTCTTGCTGCCCGCGCGCGGCGTCTTGCCCAGATCGACCCTGGACGCCCCAAGCTGGCTCAGAAGTCCTTGCAGCTTGGCGTCGCACTCGCCAAGGTGCCGGGCAATGTCGTCGTACATCGCCAGCGCCTGGCGCAGCACGAATAGATGCTCGTCGCGTCAATTGCCCGTCAAGGCCTTGGCAATCTCCGTCTCGCTGGCCTTGCGGCTGTGCCGGTGGCGGGCCAGCACCTTCGGGTCGCGCTCGCCGGCCACGATGGCGCGGATGATCGCCTGGCCGGTCAGGCCCATGACATCACTGAGCACCTCGGTGAGCTGGATGTTCATCTGCACCAGCGCCTTTTGCATGCGCTGCACCCAGCTTGCCTGCTCGGCCAGCAGCACGTCGCGCTGGCGGGCCACAACACGCACCACACAGACCTCGTCGGTGGGCCGAAAGGCCGCGCGCAAGAACCCCAGGCTCATCAACTTCTGCAACCATTGGCAGTCCCGCACGTCGCTCTAGCGCCCGGGCACGTACTTCATCTGCCGCGCGTCGACCAGAAACACCTTCAGGCCGCGCTGCTCCAGCACTTCGAACACCGGGATCCAGTAAACACCGGTGGACGCCAGCGCCACCGTGTCGACCCCGCACGCAAGCAGCCAGTCGGCCATCGCGTTCAGCTCGTCCGTCATCGCACCGAGCTCTCGTACCGGCTCGTCGCAGGATTGCCGCGGCACCGCCACCCAGTGGCTCGAACCTCCAACATTTATGCCAGCCGCGTTGGGAAACACCAGATCCTCTTCTCGCTTGCGCATTGCCATCGTCTGCTGCAAGATAGTCAACGAATGGCAGCGCCATGGGAGCCGTCGAATTCGACTCGATCTCATGAACGGGATGCACATCACTGTGCTCACCACTGTCGCCGACGATTCCCGGACCATGCTCTCAGGCGGGCTCGCGCCACAGCGGCTGACATCGCTGCGGCCTCGCACCAATGCGTATTCGGTCATCTCGGCGTTGCCATTCACCTTGTAGCGCAAGACCGTTTCTCCGCCAACGCCGGGCGCCGAAAAGCGCCTGGAATGCTCTCAACCCACATGTAGCGCCGGTTGAGCGACCACTCGTTCTCGGCCTCCTCCACGACTTGTCCCGTGCGCTGAGAGCGACCAGGTCGCAGCCTCGAACTCGCCGTCGATGCCAAGATCGAACAGGGCGAGCCCGCGCCTGGACCATCGGCTGGCGAATGGCGAAGTGCCCCATAGGTCCTGCTGCGCCAGATCCGGCGTCTTGCCGCGCAACACCGTGCCCTGTTGTCGCGCAAGTGCGGTGAACTTGTCGAAGACACCCCAGTATCGGGATTGTCTGCGGTCTAAGATTCAACTAGACCCAAACCTGAACATGCCCGCGAGCGCGGTGGGCCACGTGCGCATCCGACATTGCGCGCGCTTTCACCGTGACATGCGGTTGTCCTGTCCTCCACGAGACATAGATCCATCCGCTAGTACATCAACACCCAAGTGTCGAAACATATTGACGACTGAGTTTGCGATCGGCATCTTGACGGGTGAACTTCCATTCGATGGTTCGCTCGTCGGCGTTTCGTGCCTCTTGCCAGGCGTCTACTTCTGTCTGCAACAGCTCTCGGCTGGCGATCCGTCGATCCAGGCACTGCCGGCTGAGAATGCCGATTTCGATTTCCGCCATGTTCAGCCAACTCGCATGCTTGGGCGTGCAGTGGAATTGGACTCGACGCAAGAGCTTGGCCGCCGCGCGCTTGCCCATGACATCGTCGAACGACTTGCGGAAGTAAGTGTTCAGGTTGTCCAGCACCAAGTGAACGCTGCGTGCCTTGGCATAGGTATTGGTCAGCAGATCTCTGACAAAGGCAACGAAATCGATCTTGCCCCGCTGCGCTGTGACCAAGCTCTTCTCATCGATGCAGATGACTGGTTCAGCCGGGCGCAGTGGAAGTGCATACAGTTCCAGCAGGGCGTACATCCGCTACCGGTATCCTTCGGTCAACGCTCCAATGCACCACATCAACCTGCGCCAGGGCTTGATGTCGTCTTTTTTAACATGCGCCGCACGGTTTCTCGGCTCACGTTGCCCAGGCCTCGCTCCTGGCGCGCGACACGTTCAAGTTCCACCAGTGTCCAGCGCTGCCGTGCCTCTTGCGGGGTCGTGCAAGCCAGCGCCGTCACTCGAGCTTCGGCATCGGTGTCGTATTGGGGTGGTCGGCCTGATCGCGCAATGTCGAACACGGCCAGATCGACTCCGCCCTGCAAATACGCCGCACGAGTCCGCCATACAGCCGTACGCCCAATCCCGAGCACGGCCCTGATCTGCGCCTCCGGCACGCTTTGATCCAAACTGGCGAAGACATGAGCTCGATTTACTTCGCGCGCTTGATGCAGCCCCTTCGCTCGGATGTCGTCGATCGCCGCGCGATCCTCTTCGGACAAATGCAGTTCCGTCTGACGCATGACTACGCCTCCAAGTCCATCGCATGGGCTACAGGCGACGTGTATTCATGTTTCGTTACTTACATGTCATCGTACTAGGCCTCGTCAGTGACGCGCGCGGCGACCCGCTCGCCGCCTCTGTGCGCCGTCACCTTCAGCGGGATCTGCATCAGCGTCATCACGTAGCCGAAGCTCTCGGCGAAGCCGATCAGGATCATCACGACCGTGACCGTCTTGACCGTGCGGTGCACGAGCTTGGGCAGGTCGCGCCAGCGGTAGTCGCGGTAGATGAACATCGTGACGAAGAAGGCCCAGACCACCGCCATCGCGGCCGACTCGTTGGCGGTGAACACGCCCGACAGGATGCCGCCGAGGATGATGACCATCGTCATGAGGCCCCACATCGCCTCGCCGGCGATCTTGAGTGCCGCCTTCATGGGGATCTTGTCGCCCTTCGGGTAGTTCTCGCGCTTGGCGACGCAGAGGCACAACGCGGCCAGCATCAGACCCGTCAGCAGGCCCGGCAGCACGCCGGCCATGAAGAGGCTGGCCACCGACACCGTGCCGCCCGCCGCGAGCGAGTAGATCACCATGTTGTGGCTGGGCGGGATCAGGATCGCCTGCATCGAACCGCTCACCGTCACGGCCGTGGCGAAGTCGCGCGGGTAGCCCTTCTTCTCCATCTCCGGGATCAGCACCGAGCCGATGCCCGCGGTGTCGGCGACAGGCGAGCCCGAGATGCCGCCGAAGAAGGTCGACGCGAGAGTGTTCACGAGCGACAGGCCGCCCTGGATGAACCCCACCAGCACGCTCGCGAACGCGACCTGGCGGCGCGACATGCCGCCCTCGGCCATGATGGCGCCGGCGAGCACGAAGAACGGGATCGCGAGCAGCGAGAACTTGTTGACGCCCGAGGCGATCTGGATCATCACCGCGTCGAGCGGCACGTCGATCCACAGCGCGCCCACCACCGACGCCAGGCCGAGTGAATAGGCAATCGGCACGCCGACGGCCATGAGCAGGAAGAAGCTGCCGAGCAGCACGAGCATGTCCATCAGTGCGCGGCCTCAACGGCTTCGACGAGTTGGTCTTCGTAGCGCACGATGGGGCGCTCCGCCTGCGAGCCGAACAGCATGCGCTCGACCACGAACAGCAGCGTGACGATGCTGCCGAGCGGCAGCGCGGTGTAGGTCAGCCCCACCGGCAGCCAGTCGAGTTCGGCGATCGACTGGCCCCAGGTCGCGACGCACAGCCGCGCGCCGTAGAACGCGACGAAGAGGCACACGATCAGCATCAGCAGGTTGACCCCGTGCGCGGCCGCGCCCTTGGCGAGCGGCGGCAACTGCTCGGTGACCGTGACCATGTCGACCGCGATGTGTCCGCCGGCGCGGTACGCACAGGCGGCACCGATGAAGGTGAACACCATCATCAAGAGGATCGCGATCGGCTCGGGCCACTGCGAGCCGGTGCCCAGGACATAGCGCGTGAAAACGCCCCCCGGGGTTATAAGCGACATGCACAGAGTGGCAATGCCCGCGACCCAGATGCTTGCGAGGTAGAGCCGGTCCATCAAGCGGACGAAGGGGTGGTTCATGGCGGTGCGCGCGGCTTCTTTTGACGAACTTGACCTGACCCGCCCTGCTTGACGGCTTCGATGCGCTTGATCAGGTCCGCATAGTTCGCGCCGTATTTCGCCCGCACCGGTGCGGTGGCGTCGTAGAACGGCTTGTTGTCGATCTCGATGAACTCGACGCCGGCGGCCTTCAGCTTCGCGGTGTAGTCGGCCACGCTCTTGTCCCACAGGCCGCGCTGTTCCATCTGCGCTTCGCGCGAGAACTTCTGCACCAGCGCCTGATCGTCTTTCGAAAGCTTGTCCCAGGTCACCTTCGACATCACGAAGATCTCGGGAATGATGAGGTGGTTGGTCTGCGTGTAGTACTTGGCGCCGGCCTGGAAGTGGTTGGCGGTGAACATGCTGGGCGGGTTGTTCTCGGCGCCGTCGACCACGCCGGTCTGAATGGCAGTGAACACGTCGCCGTAGCCCATGCCGATGCCGTTGCCGCCCATCGCGTTCATGGTGTCCACGAACAGCGGGTTGCCCATCATGCGGATCTTCTGGCCCTTCAGGTCTTCGGGCTTGCGCACCGGCTTCTTGGCTTACAGGCTGCGCGAGCCGCCGTCCATCCAGCCCAACGCCACCAGCTTGGCGGGCGACGCGCTGATCTTGGCCAGCAACTCGGCGCCAATCGGGCCGTCGATCACGGCGCGCATGTGGGCTTCACTCCGGAACACGAACGGCATGTTGAACACGTTCACCTCGGGTACCACCGGGCCGACGGGCCCCAGCGATGTGCGCAGGATCTGGATCGCGCCGACCTGTGTCTGCTCGATCATTTCCTTCTCGCCGTCGAGCACGCTGCCGGGGAACATCTGGAAGGTGATGCGGCCGTTGGTGGCGGCGGCGAGCTTCTTGCCCATGTTCTCGATCGCGACCACGTTCGGGTAGCCGGCGGGGTGCACGTCGGCCGCCTTCATCACGATGTTCTGGGCGTGGGGGGCGAAAGGTGCCGCACTCGCGATGGCGGCGGCGAGCAGGTTGAAGAGTTTGCGGCGGGTGGTCATGGTTGTGTCTCCTGTGGGGGCGGGGCTGGCGTGAAGGCAACTTCTGCGATGCCGCGCACACCGGGGCGAAGCATCAGCACCGCGCCGTCGAGCGCAGGGGCGAAGCCGGCGGCCGGTGCGCGGGGCGTGATCGAGGTGATGTACAGCTCGTCGAGCTGCGCGCCGCCGAAGGCGCACATCGAGGGCTTGCTCACCGGCAACTTGAGCACGCGGTCGAGCGCGCCTTCGGGCGTGAAGCGCAGCAACACGCCGGCGTCGTTGCCGCAGGTCTAGTAGCAGCCGTCGGTGTCCACAGCGGCGCCGTCGGGCCGGCCCGGGTGGCTTCGCATGTCGATGAAGGCGTGGCGTGGCCCCAGGCTGCCGTCGGCATGCAGTGCGTAGCGCCAGACCTGCTGGACGCTCGGGTGCGAGTCGGAGAGGTAGAGCACATCGCCGGCGGGGCTGAAGGCCAGGCCGTTGCCCGTGACGAGCCCCTGCACGAGCGGCGCCTACAAGCCCCGCGCATCGAAGCGGGTTAGCCCGCCCGATGCTGCGGCGAGCGACATGTCGCGCACCATGCTCGTTGCTTAGAAGCGGCCCGCGCGGTCGCAGCGGCCGTCGTTGAAGCGCATGCCGGGGCGGTGGTGATCGGCTCGCGCGAGCAGCGTGCTGGCGAGCGTGCCATCGGCCTGCGGCCGCAGGTGGAACAGGCCGGTTTCCATGGCCGCGAGCAAGCCGCCCTGCGCATGCAGCGCGACGCAGCCCAGCCGCTCGGCCGTGGGTCAGAGGGCATCCAGGCCAGTGGCCGGGTCGAAGCGGTGCAGCGCGCAGCCGTCGATGTCGACCCACCACAGCACCCGCTCAGACGCGGACCACAGCGGGCTCTCGCCAACGCGGCCCCGCGCTGCGCTGGCCACCAGCACGTCGGGCTTGGCGAACGTGGGGGAGGCGGGGGACGTGGCGGGCGCGTGGGCAGCATTCACTCGAACGGCCCTTGCTTCACGAAGCCGCCGCCCTGGTACACGACCGCCGGGTCGCTGGCGTCGAGTACGGGCTGGCGTTCCTGCAGTGCGGCGCGGAACGGCTCGGAGGTGTCGAGCGCGCGGTAGCCGATGTGCCGGGCAGGGGTGTTGTCCCATCAGGTCGTGGTGTTGTCGGACATGCCGTAGATCACCGTGTGGCCGACCACCGGCGACGTGAGGCTGGCCACGACCAGACGCTCGAGGTCGTCGAAGCTCAGCCACGTGGCGAGCATGCGGCGGTCTTTCGGTTCGGGGAACGACGAGCCGATGCGCAAGCTCACCCTCTCGACGCCGTAGCGGTCGAAGTAGAACTGCGCCAGGTTCTCGCCGAAGGCTTTGGACAGGCCGTAGTGGCCATCGGGCCGGGCCGGCATGCGCGCGTCGATCGTTTCGCTCTGCTTGTAGAAGCCGGTGACGTGGTTGGAGCTCGCGAACACGATGCGCTTGACGCCGTGCCGGCGAGCAGGTTCGTACAGGTTGTAGGCACCGACCATGTTGGCCTGCAGGATCGGCTCGAACGGCCCTTCGACCGAGACGCCGCCGAGGTGCACTACGGCGTCGACGCCGGCGAGCAGGCGCAGCATGTCGTCGGCCCGCTCCAGCGCGGCGGGCGCCAATTCTTCACCGGCGGCGGCGGTGCCTAGATCGGCGATGTCGCTGAGCCTGAGATGCGTGCACTGCGCCTTCAGGCGCGGGCGCAACTGGCGGCCCAGGCCGCCGGCCGCGCCGGTGAGCAGCAGGCGCCCGAAAAGCGCTGGCTTTGGTGCGGAAGGGAAGCTCATGACGGGCGCTTCGGCTCGGTGTTTTTGCTAGAGTCTGGTTTCAGCTGCTTGTCACACGTCATCAGTTGTCATACAACTTGAGTGATGTTGTCCGCCCGATTTGCGCTGTCAATAGCGGTGGGTCGGGGTTTCCCCGAAAGCGCATGACCCCTGACCTGCACCCCCCTCGCCGCCGCCCCCGCACGCTGGCCCATGAACTCGTCGAGTCGCTGGGCGACCGCATTCGCGACGGCCGGCTCGCGCCTGGCGACAAGTTCCCGACCGAAGCCGCCTTCATGGCCGAGTTCGGCGTCAGCCGCACCGTGGTGCGCGACGCGCTCTCACGCCTGCAAGCCTCGGGGCTGGTGGAAACGCGCCACGGCGTGGGCACCTTCGTGGTGGGGCTGGGCGACGGCGCGGCCTTTCGCATCGGGCCCGAGCAACTGGCCACGCTGCGCGACGTGGTGGCCATGCTGGAGCTGCGCATCGGCGTCGAAACCGAGGCTGCCGGCCTGGCTGCGCAGCGCCGAACGGCCCAGAACCTGCTCGTGATGCGCGACGCGCTGGATGCCTTTACGCAAGCGGTGGAGGACGGAAGAGATGCAGTAGGCGCCGACTTCCAGTTCCACCAGGAAATTGCGCGGGCGACCCAGAACCCGCACTTCGCCAACTTGATGGCGACACTCGGCTCGATGATCATTCCGCGCGCCCGGCTCGACCCGATGAAGCCTGCCGACGAGGAGCGGCAAGCTTACCTGCGGCGCGTGAACGCCGAGCACAGCAGCATCGTCGACGCGATCGAAGGCCAGGACGTGGAGGCCGCACGCGCCGCCATGCGCACCCATCTGGCGAACAGCAAAGAGCGGCGGCGCCGCGCTGCGGCGCTGGGCGAAGCCGGTCGCTGACCTTCGCTGACTGCCACGGACCGCCGCTGATCGCCGCTTCGGCGCCGGCGGGCTTGTACGCCGACTCGGCTTGCAATAGCATCGCCAAACGTAAAAGTTGTACGACGACGGATGACTTCCCGTGCAAACGCCGTCCGCAACAACCCCGCCTGCCCGACCATGAATGCCACCCCGACCGTCACCGAACTGCGCGTCATTCCGGTTGCCGGGCGCGACTCGATGCTGCTGAACCTGAGCGGCGCGCACGGCCCGTTCTTCACCCGCAACCTCGTGGTCGCACGCGACAGCGCCGGCCGCACCGGCGTGGGCGAAGTGCCGGGTGGCGAGACCATCCGCCGCACGCTGGAAGACGCAGCGGCGCTGATCGTGGGGCAGCCTGTCGGCGACGTGCAGCGGTTGCTGCAGGCGGTGCGTACGCGATTCGATGACCGCGACACCGGCGGCCGCGGCCTGCAGACCTTCGACCTGCGTACCACCATCCACGTGGTCACGGCACTCGAATCGGCGCTGCTCGACCTGCTCGGCCAGCACCTCGGCCTGCCGGTGGCCGCGCTGCTCGGCGAGGGCCAGCAGCGCGACGAGGTCGAGATGCTGGGCTACCTGTTCTTCGTCGGCGACCAGCGCAAGACCGGGCTCGACTACGTCGATGCAGCCAGCGAAAGCGGCGCCGACGATAGCTGGGCCCGCGTGCGCCATGCCGAGGCGCTGACGCCCGAGGCCATCGTGCGGCAGGCCGCGGCGGCGCAGGCGCGCTACGGCTTCAACGACTTCAAGCTCAAGGGCGGCGTGCTCGCCGGCGAGGCCGAGGTCGAGGCCGTGCGGGCGTTGCACGAACGCTTCCCCGGTGCCCGCGTCACGCTCGACCCGAACGGTGGTTGGCTGTTGAAAGACGCGATCCGCCTGATGCGCGACATGCGCTTTGTGCTGGCCTATGCCGAAGACCCGTGCGGCGCCGAAGACGGCTTCTCTGGGCGCGAGGTGATGGCCGAGTTCCGCCGCGCCACCGGCCTGCCCACGGCCACCAACATGGTCGCGACCGACTGGCGCCAGCTCACCCACGCACTGGCGCTGCAGTCGGTCGACATCCCGCTCGCCGACCCGCACTTCTGGACCATGGCCGGCTCGGTGCGCGTGGCCCAGACCTGCCGCGACTGGGGCCTGACCTGGGGCTCGCACTCGAACAACCACTTCGATGTGTCGCTCGCGATGTTCACCCACGTGGCCGCCGCCGCTCCGGGCCGCGTGACGGCCATCGACACGCACTGGATCTGGCAGGACGGCCAGCGCCTGACGAAGGCGCCGTTGCGCATCAATGCCGGCAAGGTCAAGGTGCCCACTGCGGCGGGCCTGGGCGTCGAGCTCGACATGGCCGAGGTCGACAAAGCCCACCAGCTCTACCTGCAACACGGCCTGGGCGCACGCGACGACGCGGTGGCGATGCAGCACCTGATCCCGAACTGGGCGTTCGACCCGAAGCGGCCCTGCCTGCTTCGTTGAGCACACATCACCCCGCGCGCCGCAACCCGCTGAAGGCACCGACACACCATGACCCTGCCCACTCCCTACCGCGCCTTCCCCAACGGCTTTCGCGCCGACCTGCGTGCCCGCAAGCTGCTCATCGGCTGCTGGTGCTCGCTGGCCAGCCCGATCAGCACCGAGGTGCTCGGCGTGGCCGGCTTCGACTGGCTGCTGCTCGACGGTGAACACGCGCCCAACGACATCACCACGCTCGTGCCGCAGCTGATGGCGCTGAAAGACAGCGCCAGCGCACCGGTGGTGCGGCCGTCGTGGAACGACACGGTGGAGATCAAGCGCCTGCTCGACAGCGGCTTCTGCAACTTCCTGATCCCGTTCGTTCAAACGGCTGAAGAAGCGCAGCGCGCCGTGGCCGCCACGCGCTACCCGCCGCAGGGCGTGCGAGGCGTGTCGGTGGCGCAGCGCGGCAACCGCTACGGCACGGTGGCGGGTTACTTCGAGGGCATCAACGCGCAGATCTGCGTGATGGTGCAGATCGAGAGCCTGAAAGGCGTCGACGCGGCAGCGGCCATCGCGGCGGTCGATGGTGTCGACGGCCTCTTCATCGGCCCGTCCGACCTGGCCGCCGGCCTCGGCCACCTCGGCAACGCGAACCACCCCGACGTTCAAGCCGCGATGGCCAAGGTGTTCGACGCCGCCCGTGCGGTCGGCAAGGCGATCGGCATCCTCGCGCCGGTCGAGGCCGACGCGCGGCGCTACATGGCGATGGGCGCCACCTTCGTGGCCGTGGGCAGCGACCTCGGCGTGTTCCGCGCCGGCACCCAGGCGCTGCGCGACCGCTACCTCGCCTGACGGGCGCGCAACAGGCGCAGGCGCGGCCCCGGCGGGGCGGGAGGGCTCGCGCGGAACGCTGTCCGGCACACTCCGTGCTCGCAGCTCGACCATCCACCCTTCCACCGCCCCGCCCCGCCCCGCCCCGCCAATGACCCCGACCCCCCGCAGCGCCGGCGTGCTGCTGCACATCACCTCGTTGCCCGGCCCGCATGGCGTGGGCGACCTCGGGCCGGCCGCCTACCACTTCATCGACTGGCTCGCGAGCGCCGGCCAACGCGTCTGGCAGGTGCTGCCGACCACGCCCATCGGCCCCGGCAACTCGCCTTACCAGAGCGTTTCGGCGTTCGCCGGCAGCCCGCTTATGGTGGCGCTGGAGCCACTGGTCGGGCACGGCTGGCTCGCCCTGCCGGCCGTGCCCGACGGCGGGTTCGACACCGCGCGCGTCGACTTCGGGCGTGTCGCTCCGTGGCGGTTGGCGCAGCTGCATGCGGCGGCACTCGGCTTCTTCGAACGGGCCACGCCCGACGAGCGCGCCGCCTACACCGCGTGGTGCGCCGCGCAGGCCGAATGGCTGGACGACTACACGCTCTTCATGGCGCTGGAAGCCGCCCATGGCGGCGCGTCGTGGTGGGACTGGCCGCTGCCCCTGCGCACCCGCGAGCCGCAAGCGCTGAGCGGCGCGCGCGCCGAGCACGCCGCCGAGATCAGCCTGTGGCAGTTCGTGCAGTGGTGCTTCGACACGCAATGGGCCGCGCTCAAGGCGCATGCCAATGCGCACGGCGTGGCGCTGATGGGCGACCTGCCGATCTTCATCGCCCAGCACAGTGCCGACTGCTGGGCCCGGCCCGACCTGTACGAACTCGACGCCGAGTTCCAGCCTGTGGCCGTGGCCGGTGTGCCGCCCGATGCGTTCACCGCCGAGGGCCAGCGCTGGGGCAACCCGCTGTACCGCTGGGACCGCATGGCCGCCGAGCACTACGCGTGGTGGGCCAAGCGCGTGCAGCGCGCGCTGGTGCAGGCCGACCTGTTCCGCATCGACCACTTCCGCGGCTTCGCGGCCTACTGGGAGGTGCCGGCCAGCAGCCCCACGGCGATGGTCGGGCGCTGGGTGCCAGGGCCCGGGCAGGCCTTCTTCGACGCGCTCGCCGCCCTGCTCGGGCCGCTGCCCATCGTGGCCGAAGACCTGGGGATCATCACCCCCGACGTGACCGCGCTGCGCGACGGCTGCGGCTTCCCCGGCATGCGCGTGCTGCAGTTCGCCTTTGGCGGCGACGCCACGCACGACTACCTGCCGCACAGCTACGCCACCAACACGGTCGCCTACACCGGCACGCACGACAACGACACCTCGCTCGGCTGGTGGCATGCCGCCACGCCGCGCGAGCGCGAGTTCGCGGCCGCCTACCTGGACGCCACCGAGCAAGACATCCACTGGGCTTTCATCCGCGCGGCGTGCAACTCGGTGGCGCAGCTGGCGATCTTCCCGATGCAGGACGTGCTCGGCCTGAACGGAGCGCACCGCATGAACCTGCCCGGCACCGGCATCGGCAATTGGGGCTGGCGCTTCGACTGGCCGATGGTCGGCGGGGAGCCCGCGCGCGTGCTCGGCCTGATCACCGCCGCCAGCGGGCGCGGGCCGTTCGAGCTGCTGCGGCTGCCGGCGCCTTGAGGGCTCTCGTCGCTCAGGCCGCCCCGCCCGGCAGCGAGTCGAGCGCCCGCGCAGCGCCGGTGAGCGACGGCGCCACGTTCGCATCGATCACGAAGGTGGGTATCGAAGCCAGGTAGTCGCGAAAGCGCCCCTTGGCCTCGAAGCGGGCGCGAAACGGCGAGGTGTCGAACCACGCGCCGAGGCGCGGCACGATGCCGCCACCGATGTACACACCGCCCTGCGCGCCGAGCGTGAGCGCCAGGTTGCCGGCCACGCTGCCGAGGAAGCCGCAGAACATCTGCAAGGCCCCAAGGCAGTTCGCGTCGCTGGCATCGAGGGCCTGCCGCGTCACGTCGGCAGGCGTGGCGGCCGGGCTGGGCGTGATGCCATCGAGCTCGCACAGTGCCAGGCACAGGTCGAGCAGGCCTTGCCCGCTGACGACGCGCTCGGCCGAAGCGTGGCCGTAGCGCCGCCGCAGCACGGCGAGCGCGGTGAACTCGCGCGCCGTTTCCGCCGCCAGTGTCACGTGGCCGCCCTCGCCTTGCAGGGGCAGGTAGGCGGGCGTACGGGCATCGCCATCGCCGCTGTCGCCGACATCGTCGTCGTCGCGCATGCGACACCACGCACCAACGTCGTCACCGCGAGGCACCAGCCCCGACACGCCGAGGCCAGTGCCCGGCCCAAGCACGCCGATGGCCGCGCCGGCCACCGCCGAGCCGCTGCCCACCTGGCGCAGCGCGCTGCCGTCCAGCACCGGCACGGCGAGCGCCAGCGCGGTGAAGTCGTTGATGACGAGCAGGCGATGAAGGCCCAGGCGCTCGCGCAATGCGCGCTGCGAGAAGGCCCAGTGGTGGTTCGTCATGCGCACCGCGTCGCCGGTGATCGGCGTGGCGATGCCGATGCCGCAGGTCGGTGGCACCCCGAGCACCGCGCCGTGCAGGTACGCGCGGATCGCGTCTTCCAGCGTGGCGAAGTCGGCGCAGCGCAGCGTGCGCACTTGCTCGATGGGCGCACCGCAGCCCGCCTGCCAGCCGAAGCGCGCGTTCGTGCCGCCGATGTCGGCGAGCAGCCGGGCGGACTGAATGGGTTGGTTCATGAGCGGGCGGCGCAGGGGCGGAGCAGCACGTGGCAACGATGCAAGCCGGATGCCAGCGGTGCCGCAGCCGGAACTCGGCTGCCGGTCAGGGCGGCGCGCAAAGCCGCCTACCGCAGGGCGGCCGCGATGTTGCCGCCGTCCACGGTCGTCACGCCGCCGGTGGTCTTCATCGCCAGGGCCTGGTGCACGAAGGCCTGCGCCACGTCGTCGGCACCGACCTCTTCGTGCAGCAGGTTGCCGCGCATGTAGTCGTGCTGCGACAAGCCGCGCGCGATCGAACGCGACGCGATCATCTCGTCGTTCAGAAGGCCGCTGCGAATGCGGTCGGCGTTGACCGCGTTGACGCGGATGCCGTCGCTGCCGTGCTCCAGCGCGTATTGCCGCGCGAGCAGCAGCGTTGCGGCTTTCGGCACGCCGTACGCGCCGAAGCCTGCGCCGGGGTTGACGGCCTGCTTCGAGGCGTTGAACAGCAACGCGCCACCGCTGCCCTGCGCCCGCATCACGCGCACCGCGTTCTGCGCCACGCACTGGTGGGCGAAGAAGTTGAGTTCGAAACTGCGCCGCAGCACGGCGTCCGGCAGGGTGGCGATCGGGCCCTCCCAGGCCGCGCCGGCATTCGAGACCACGATGTCGATGCCGCCGAATCGCAAGCAGGCAGCGTCGAACGCCGCGCGCACGGCCTGCGGGTCGGTCACGTCGCAGCCCAGGCCGAGGGCGCGGCCGCCGCAGGCCTGGGCGGCGCGTTGCGCGGCGGCGGCGTCGAGGTCGACCACCACCACTTCGGCACCCTGGCGCGCAAACGCCTTCGCGGTGGCCGCGCCGATGGCACCGGCCCCGCCCGTGACGAGCACCACCTGCCGGGCCAGCGGCGCCTCGGCGCCCTTGCCGAGCTTGGCTTGTTCGAGCGACCAGTACTCCATGTCGAACAGGTCGGCCTCGGGCAGCGGCTCGAAGCGGCCCACGGCCTCGGCCGCGCCCAACGTGTCGATGGTGGCTTCAGCCAGGTCGGCCGCGATGTCGGCATCGGTCTTCGACTTGCCCAGCGCCACCACACCCACGCCGGGTATCAGCAGCACGCGCGGCATGGCATCGAGCGTCTTGCGGGTGCCGCCCACGCGCGCGTTGTGGCGCTTGAAGTAGGCCGCGTAGTCGGCAGCGTAGGCCTGCAGCCGCTGGTCGACATCGGCGCGGAACGCATCCGGCGCATCGGCGGCAGGCCGGCCGAGCACCAATGGCCGGTTCTTGATGCGGATGTTGTGGTCGGGCGTGATGACGCCAGTCCAAGCGGCTTGCGCCAGGTCGGCCCGGTTGCAGAAGGCGAGCGCCAGCGGGCCGTTGCGCAGCGTGGCGACCATGCGGCGAAATCGCCCCTCGCCGAGTGCCACGGCACAGGCGCCGCGCAGCAGCGGCAGCACGTCGGCTGCTGCGGCAGTGGCCGGCACGGGTGGGGTCGCGGGTGCGATCGTGAGCGGGGTAGCAGGTGCCAGCGCCAAGCGGCTGCGCGAGATGCGGCCCTCGGCCAGCGTGACCATGCGGATCATCCGCTCGTACGACTCTTCCGCGCTGTCGCCGAAAGTGAAGATGCCGTGCTTGTGAAGGATCAGGCCCTGTACGCGCGGCTGCAGCGCGAACGCCTGCGCCACCGCCCTGGCCAGGCTGAACCCGGGCATCACGTACTCGACGATGGCCATCGTGTCGCCGAACAACTCGGCGCAGATCGCCCGGCCCTGGGCCTGGTCGGACAGTGCGAGCACCGCGTTCGCATGCGTGTGGTCGATGAACTTGTGCGGCAGCACGGCATGCAGCAGCGTCTCCACCGACGGGTTGGGCGCGCTCGCGTCGAGAAGGTTGCAGCGCTGCGCGTTGACCATGTCTTCGTCGGACAGGCGTTCCAGCGCGAGCAGGCGGCGCAGTGGGGCCAGGCGCACCGCAGGCAGGCCGGCTGGTTCGATCTCGGCGAGGTCCCAGCCTGAGCCCTTGACGCAAAGCACATCGACGGCGTCGCCGGTCATGTCGGCAACGCGGGTCTTGACGGAGGTGTTGCCCCCGCCATGCAGCACCAGCGCCGGCTCGCGGCCGAGCAGGCGCGAGGTGTATACGCGCAGCGCCATGTCGGCTGCGAAGCCTTGCGCGCTGTAGCGCGCCGCGTACTCCGCGGCTTCGTCGGCAGACCAGTGGTTCTTCATGGGCGGCTCGGTGGGCTGCAATGGAACGTGGCCGACAGGTTGTCGGCGAACGGCGCGCTGATGATGCCGCGCTCGGTGATGAAGCCGCTGACGAGCGCGTGTGGCGTCACGTCGAATGCCGGGTTGCGGGTGGCAATGAAGTGCGGCGCGCTGCGGTAGGTGCCGAAGCCCGTGACCTCGTCGGACTCGCGCTCTTCGATCACGATGCCGGCGCCGGTGGGAGTCGCGAAGTCGAGCGTGGACGACGGGCACGCCACGTACAGCGGGATGCCGAAGTGCCGCGCGAGGATGGCCACGCCGAGCGTGCCGATCTTGTTCGCGAAGTCGCCGTTCGCAGCGACCCGGTCGGTACCGACGATCACCAGGTCGACCTGGCCGCTCTGCATGATGGTGGCGGCCATGTTGTCGGTGATCAGCGTCACGTCGATGCCGGCGCACTGCAGCTCGAATGCCGTCAGCCGGGCGCCTTGCAGCAGCGGCCGGGTTTCGTCCGCAAACACGCGAAACGGCGTGCCCGCCGCATGGGCCTTGTACATGGGCGCGGTGGCGGTGCCGATGCCGGTGGTGGCCAGCGCGCCCGCGTTGCAGTGGGTCAGCACGCCGCAGCCAGGGCGGATGAGCGGGGCGCCGTGGGTGCCGATGCCGTCGCACAGCGCCACGTCTTCGGCGTGAATGCGCTCGGCCTCGCGCACGAGGTCGAGGTACAGCGCGCCGGCATCGTTTTCCGCCGAGCGCGCCACATGATCGACCAGGCGCTGCAAGGCCCACGACAGGTTCACCGCCGTGGGCCGGGCCGAGTTGAGGTAGGCGGCCTGCTCCAGCACCCGGGCTCGAAACGCCGTGCCCGTGCCGGAGCGGCCGGCCTGCATGGCCACGCACAGGCCGTAGGCCCCTGCCACACCAATGGCCGGCGCGCCGCGCACCTTGAGCGCGCGGATCGAGGCCCAGACTTGCTCGGCCGAGTCTTGCCGTTCGGACGCGCTATGCAGGGGCAGCAGCGTCTGATCGAGCAGATACAAGCTGTCGTCGCGCCATTCGAGCGTGGCGGGGAGGGTGGGCGTGGGGGATGAAGTTGCAATCACGGCACTGCGGACCCTGCCAAAGTTGAAGTGCTGTTTTCGCGCCATGCGAGCGCGAAAGTCGCGAGCGATGTTAGCGCCAGTGCCCGCGCATCAAGCGGCCCGTGGGTGGGCCTTGAATGCCTGCAACACCTGCACGTGTTCGGCAAAAGCCAGGGTTTCGGGGGCGGAGATCAGTGCGTCGACGCTCAGGAAGTCGATCTCCAGCGCCTCGGCAGTGACCTGGCCACGCGCCGGCAGTGCGCCGCGCAAGGTGGCGTGAAAGCTCAGTTCGAGTACGCACAGTTGCCGGCCACGGTAGCTGTAGTCGATCAGGCCGACATACAGCACCGCGCCGATGTCGGCGTTGAAGCCGGCTTCTTCGAGCAGTTCGCGGCGGGCCGCGGCTTCGGCCGTTTCGCCGTAGGTCAGAAAGCCGCCCGGCAGGCACCAGCTGCCGATGTTCGGCTCGGTGCGGCGGCGCAGCATCAGCACCCGGTCCGCGTGGTCCGGGTGGGCCAGCACCGTCACGGCGGCCGGCAACGGGTTCTGGAAGAAGTCGAAGCGGCAGGCGCCGCAGATGTAGACGCAAGCGCTGGCGTCGAAGTCTTCGGGGCGATACGCGCACCCGCACGTCGGGCAGAAGCGGATATCGCGGTAGCGCTGCGCGCTGGCCGCGAACTCATGCACTGTCGGCCCAGCTCTCGTCGGGGATGGCCTCGCCGCGCAGTTCCTTCGCGGCCTTCTCGCCGGCTTGCAAGCCGCTCATCAGGGCTTCGTGGCTCCAGAAGTAGTTCCAGAAGCCGTATCGGCCGGTGGGCACCACATCGTGCTGGAGCATCCAGCTGCGCACCAGCCGCACCGCGTCCTTGCGGGCGAAATCGTGGATGCAATAGGCGTAGCGGATGTCGCGCGTGCTGGTGAACACGATCGGGTCGCTGCGGTCGAGCAAGCCCACCTTGATGAGGTCGTCGATCACCCGCTGCACGATGGTCTCGCGGTCGACCGGCTGCTCGACTGAATACGCCACCTCGACGGAAATCGACGACATGCCCGGTGGCGTGACGTTGTTGCCAAGGTTGTGCGGGAAGCTGATGCGAAAGAAGCTCAGCTCTTTCTCGGGGAAATGCACCCAGTGCCAGCCGTTGCGAGCCGGGCGGCCGATGCCGAGGTTGACGACGAGGATGCTGTTGGTGCGCAGCAAGGTCGCTGCGTGGCGCACGTCTTCGGGCGCGTCAGGGCACAAACGCACCAGCTCGGGCAGCGGGATCGTGCTGATCAACCGCTTGTAGGCGACCGACGTACCGTTGTCGAAATGAAGCGTGTGGCGCCCCACGTCGAGGCGTTGCGCGCGATGGCCACGATGAATTGCCGACACGCGAGTCGCAATCGCCTCGGCGATGGCGCCATACCCAGGTGCGCTGCCCGGGTAGCGGAAGTCGGCGTTGCTGCCGATGCGTGTCTGCCGGCTCCAGAGCGCGCCACGAAGCACCTGCATGGTGCTGGGTTGCGGCACGCGGTTGCCGGTCCACTCGTGCGTCATTTCGCGCGGGTGCACGGTCCAGAATTTCTCGCTGTACGGAATCAGGAAGGTGTCGGCAAACCCTCGCCCCAGCTTGGCGTTCATCCACTCTTCGTAGTTCGCCGGGTCGGTGTCGTGGCGGCGCGTCAGGAAGGTCCAGACGCAGCGCACGCGCAGCGCGAGCGGCAAGCCGGCGGTATTGACCTGGAACGGGTAGGCGGTGTACGTGCCGTGCGAGTAAATGTAGGCCTGACGGCTGCGCTCGTTCAGCCGCACGCCCGAGTCGTCCAGCAGCTTTTGCACCTTCGGGTGGTTGGTTTGAAGGATGTGGATGCCGCGGTCGAAGGTGAAGCCATTGAGACTGTCGGACGCGGCGACGCCGCCCACGTGATGCTCGGCTTCATACACCGGTGCGCCGCTGGCAAGCGACGCCGCCAACCCGGAAATCCCGGCGCCCAGAATGACGATCGGCTCGGTGACGATCGAAGCCCGCCGGGCGCGAGCAGCGATCATTTCGTTCGCATCCACGAGAACAGTATCGCTCGACACGCTCGGACTTCCTTTTTCCAACGACTAGGGGTTTGTTACCGGCCCCATTTTCAAAACGGGCCGATGATAAATCGTAAACAAGAACGCGCCGGCGCTTAACCAAGGGGGGTACGCTGCTTGCTTGCTGAAACGAGTTCATGCGACGATCCTGCCCGGCGAATCGTCGAAGTAGCCTCACGCTGGTGTGGGGAGAGCAACATTCGTTCCGTGCATCACAAACGGGCCTCCCGCATGGGCGCGCCCTCAACATTCTTGGGGTCTGACGATGTCTAAGCAACTTGAGCGGGTCTTGATAACGGGTGCAGGCGGCATGCTCGGCAATGCGGTCTACCCGTATTTTTCGGAACGGTTCGCTGCGGTGAAGGCGACCGACAAGGACACCAACGAGGCATGGATCTCGTACCTCGACGTGCGCGACACGCCCGATCTGCGCCGCCACTTCGAGTCGATGAAGCCGACCATCGTGTTGCACCTCGCGGCGTGTACGGACCTCGAGTTCTGCGAAGTCCACCCGGACGTTGCGAAGGCGACGAACGCCGACGCGACCGAAGCCGTCGCCAAACTGTGCGAGGAGTTCGGCGCCACGCTGGTCTACATCAGCACGGCAGGCGTTTTCGATGGCACGAAGGAAGGTTTCTACACCGAGGCCGACGCACCGAACCCGATCATGGTCTACGGCCAGACCAAGTACGACGGCGAGCTTCACGCAGCCAGGTACTGCAGCCGGCACTTCATCGTGCGGGCGGGGTGGATGGTCGGCGGTGGTGCGGCCAAGGACCACAAGTTCGTGCACCACATCCTCGGCCAGATCGTCTCCGGCGCGAAGGTCATCCATGCCGTGCACGACCGATTCGGCACGCCCACCTACACCCATGACTTCGCGCTGACGCTGTTCAAGCTGCTCGACAGCCGCCAGTACGGCACTTACCACATGGTGTGCGAAGGATCGGGTTCGCGGTACGACGTGGCTCGCCACATCCTCGACATCAGCGGGCGCGACGAGATCGACCTGAAATCGGTCGACTCTTCATTCTTCGAAAGCAACTATTTCGCACCCCGGCCGGTGTCGGAGATGATGCTGAACGCCAACCTGACGGCGCTGGGCATCAACCTCATGCGGCCGTGGCGAGAGGCCTTGCAAGACTATGTGACGCGCGAATTTCCGCTCGCATTGGTCGGCGCCTCCCCCGACGCAGAGCGCCGCGCGCGGGCCGAGCGTCGCAAGAACCCGATGGCCTGGAATGCCACTGAGCGCCGCAAGTCGGCCGGCCGCCGTTCTGAAGAAGCCGTCACCCGACTTCGCGCCTGACCCGACCGTGGCATTGCATCAGGGGGCGGCGGTCGCGCTGTCTGCAGCGTTGATGGCCGGCTGCGCTGCGCCGGTCGAGTACGCGGCGCCGGCGTTGCCGGCGCGTGACGTTGCGCCCGCGCTCTACGTGCCACCGGTCGTCACGGCGTACCGGCTGCAAGTCGGTGATTCGCTCAGCCTGCGCTCCTACTTCGATGCTCAACTCAACCAGGAGGCCCTGGTTCGCCCTGACGGTCGCATCTCCGTGCTTCTGGTCGGCGACCTGCTCGCGGCCGGCCTGACACCCGAGCAACTGGCCGGCGCTGTGCGTGAACGCTACAAGCGCGTGGTCGGCGACACCGATGTCACCGCGACACTGACACGCAGCGCCGGAATGAGCGTGTACCTCAGCGGCGAGGTTCGCACCCCGTCGATGTTGCCGATCGACGGCAACCTCACGCTGATGCAAGCCATGGCGCGTGTAGGTGGCACGCTGGTGTCGGCCAACACGAGCAACGTGCTGCTGATCCGCAACCAGGACGACGGCACGCTTCTGGTGAGCAAGGTCGATATGGAGCAGATTCTTCAGAACAGGTCGCCCGACGTTTACCTGCAACCCCGCGACGTGATCCACATTCCGAAGAGTCAGATCGCTCAGGTCGGCCAGTTCGTCGATCAATACATCAACGCCATCGTTCCCCGCGCGGTGCAACTCCAGTTGGGCTGGGTGACCACCCGCGTGACCAACGAGAACCCAGCCGTCCAGGTGACCGCGCCATGAATGTATCCGCGCATGGAAGCAGCGCGCCTGCCGACGAGCCTGACCGGGCGCAGCGCTCTGTAGGTGTGGCGCCGGGCCTGGTGCGGCACGCACTCATCGCGATCGAGGTCGACCTCAGCGCGCCGCGTGACCACCCGTTGGCCGCCGGGGCCTACCGCGCGTTCGAGCTGACGGTCTCGCTCTTGGCGCTCGTGGCGAGCCTTCCGTTGCTCCTGCTTCAGTTCGTGATCATCAAGCTCGACACGCCGGGGCCTGCGCTGTTCTTCCAGACCCGCTGCGGGCGCAGCAAGATCGTGCGCGGTGCGGACCTGGCCGGGCGCACCGACATCGTCAGCGCCACGGGCAAGTTCGAGCCGGATCGCCTGTACTGGGTGCCCACGACGTTTCGATTTGTCAAGTTCCGCACCATGTATGTGGATGCGCGCGAACGCTGCCCGGAGCTCTACACCCCCCAGTACACCAGCCACGAGGAATTTCGCGCCGGCTTCTACAAGCTCGACGACGATCCGCGCGTCACGCCAGCGGGGCGCTGGCTGCGTCGGCTCACGGTTGACGAGTTGCCGAACTTGTGGAGCGTCGTATGCGGCCACATCGGCATCGTCGGTCCCCGGCCGGAGGGCCCGGTGTTCCTGCCTTACTACTCGGCCGAGGAGATGCAGAAGTTCACAGTGCGGCCCGGCATCACGGGGCTGGCCGTCATCAATGGCCGCGGCACACTGTGCATCGGCGGGCAGATTGACTGGGACTTGGCCTACGTGCGTCAGCGCTCCGTGGCGGTCGACCTCAAGATCATCGCCGTCACCGCATGGCTGGTGTTGAAGCGACGCGGAGCTTTCTGACCGGCCCCGACGGACGGACCATCGAATGACTGAAACTGTTGCGTGGCGCGAATCTGGTCCCGACGTTGCGCAATCACCGCCATGGCAGCGTGAGTTGTCGGACCAACGCTGGTTCATCATCGTCTTCGTCATTGCTGCGGCTATCACGTCGCTCGCGCTGACCTATGTATTCGCGGAGAAGTACGAGTCGAGCACCGCCATCTCGTACCGCGTTCAGGAAGTGACTCGGTTCCGTGCGCAGCAGAACGAGGCCATGGGCTCGCCCGCACCGCAGGCGCCCTTCAAGGTGATCGGGGCCACGCTTCAGGAAGTGCTCGTGAGCGACGCCGTCCTGCGCGACGTGGTGCTCGCGCTGCACCTGGACCAGAAGCAAGCGCAGGTCCGAACCGGACCCTGGTACAAGGTCTGGTACGAGACCACCAAAGACTGGGTTCGCGAATACGGGGGCTATGCCTGGAAGTTGTTGAAGTACGGGCGCCTGATCGACGACGAACCAGTCGCATCGGCAATTGCCGAGTTGCGCAGCAACGTCAAGGTGACCAACCGCGACTCATACATCTTCAACCTGGCGGTGCGCGACCGCTACCCCGACCGCGCGGCGCGTATCGTCGATCACATGAGCGGCGTGCTCGCAAACTGGCTGCTCGAATTCGACCGCCAACCGGGGCGCTCGCGGGCCGACCAGTTGCGCGTACTGCTCGACCAGAAGGGCGCCGACCTCGCGCGGCGGCGCAAGGAGATCGAGACTCTTCTGACCGCCAACCGCATCTCGTCGGTGCAGCAGGACGGCGACCGCCTGACCGAGCACTTGTTTTCGTTGCAACTCGAAGTTTCGCGGCTGACCAGCGACATCGCGCGCGCCAAGACTCGGCTCAGCACCATCGACACCAAGCTTCAGGTGAAACAGCGCATGCTGGGCGCATCGAGCGGCGCTGGCGCTGCGCCGGTCACGGCCGGGGACGCGTTCGAGAACATCCCGCCGGACGACTTCAAGCGGCTGGCCTCCGAGCGCGTGTTCAACGATCTGGAGGTCAAGAGCCTGATCGCCAAGCGGGATGCGCTCCACGGTACGGCCGACGAACTGTCTGCGCGGCTGCGCAAGCTGCCCGCTGTGCAGAACCGCTACGACACCTTGAAGATGGAACTGGCAGCTGTCGAACGCGAGTTCACCCAGCTCAACGATGGCTACCAGGAGGCTGCAGTGCGCGCCACCTCGCCGATCAGCGAGGTCAGGGTTCTGCATCCCGCGCTGGTGCCGACGAACCCCGTGGCGCCGATCAAGGTCTATCACGTGCTGCTGGCCCTTGCGCTCGGCTTGCCGCTGGCCATTGGCTTCGTCTTTCTGTTCGACTTCCTCGGTTTCACGAGGCTCCTCGCGCCCGCGCGCCGGGGGCATGCCGCCATTCCACGCGCCGCACCTGCGTCGGGTAACCCGGCAGCGGCAGCCCAGGCTCAACATGAATGATCCGCTGAACTCGCCGGCCGCCGGGCAGGATGCCGCGCCGCCAAAGGGTGACGCTGTCGCGACCCCGACGCGTGGGCGCCGCCTGCCGGCGCTCGTTCGGTATGCAGTGGCCGCCCTCCTTGGTGTTGCTGCCGCCGGGCTGGCGTCGTACCTGATGCGGTCAATCGGCTTCTGACCCCAGCCAATGACGTCGCGCCGCCGCGTTCCATTCGGGAGTTGCCTGGCGTTGGCCCAGGCGACCCGCCCCGCTGCCAGCGGAGGCGCGTCATGAGCCGTTCCGAAACGGTCGAGCCGCAAATCACGGTCGTACTCGCGACCTACCGACGCGCTGAGACGCTCCGGCGAACCCTCTGGCATCTCGCAGCGCAAGACCTTGAGCCAGAACGCTATGAAGTGCTGGTGGTGGATGACGGTTCGCCGGACGAGACCAGAGCGGTTGTCGCCGAGGTCCGAACCCAGGTGCCGTATGCGCTGCGCTACATGCGGCATGACAACCGCGGCCCCGGATACACACAGAACCGCGGCATCGAGCAAGCGCGCGCTCCGTTGGTGCTATTGCTCGCCGACGATATTTTTCTGGCGCCAGGCGCGTTGCGGGCGCACCTCGAATCACACCTTGCTCACCCCGAAGAGCCCGTGGCCGTGCTCGGCAAGGTCGTGCAATCGCCGGAGCTGACGCAGACCGTGTTCGTCAGCAAGTGGGACCCGTTCCGATTTCATGAACTCGAAGACATGACGGAACTTCCCCCCTACCGCTTCTTCGCCATGAACATCTCGGTGAAGCGCGATTTCCTGCTGCGCAACGGCCTGTACCTGGAACACCGCGGTCGCGGTGGGCCGTCGTGCATGGAAGACCTGGAACTGGGCGTGCGCCTCAGTCAGCGCGGGCTGCGCCTGCTCTACTCGAAGGCGGCACTCGCGAGCCACTATCACCTCGTCACGCTCGATCAGGCGATCACGCGCTGGTATGAACGCGGTCTGAACTACGGCGAGTTCAGGCGCCACGCGCCGATGCCCGAGTTGACAGTCTATTTCCATGTGCTGGACCGACACACGGCTGGCGAGTACTTCCGGGTGCTGCGCGGGTCGAACTGGTTTCGCGGCACCGAGAAGATCGCGGTGTGGCACGTGGCGCGAGAAGTGGCCCGACGCTTGACCTTGAACGCCCTGACGACGCGGTGGTTCTGGCGGCCACTGTTCGACCGCGTCGAGTTGAAGCCGGCGCTTGCCAAGTTCATCAAGCCGAAGATGTATCGGGCGTTTCTTTACTATCACTTTCTTCGCGGCGTCCGCGACGGTCGCCGCATCTACGGCGACTGAGCGGATCCGCTTGTTCCGTAGCGGCAAAGCAGCCCACCAGGAGACCGACCATGACATCCCCCAGTGCTCCAGCAATTCAGGGCGGTATCGGCAGCGTGCCGGTGGCGGTGCGAGCAGGCGAAGCGGCCGTTCAAGAGCATCGTTTTCACATCGGGCCGGCTGACTTCTACGATGTGCTGACGGCCATTCAGTTCAATTTGCTCACGGCCTTGGGGCTGCGCGAGAAGCACTATCTCGTGGACATCGGCTGCGGGTCGCTGCGGGCTGGCCGCTTGCTGATTCCCTACCTTGCCTCGGGCCACTACTTCGGGATCGAGCCCCTGCCGTGGTTGATCCAGGAGGGCATCGACAACGAGATCGGCGAGTCGATGATCAGCATCAAACGCCCGCAATTCAGCAATGACGAGAACTTCTCGCTGGGTGTGTTCGGCCAGCAGTTCGACTTCATGATCGCGCAGTCGATCTTCTCGCACACCTCGCAGGCGCAGATTCGCCGCTGCGTCGCCGAAGCGCGCAAGGTGCTCGCTCCGCAAGGCGTCTTCGCGGCCACGTTCTTCGATGGCCCCGTCAACTACACCGGCGACCATTGGGTTGCAAAGGCCGACTACACGCTCGAGCACATGCGTTCGATGGTCGAGGAACAAGGCATGGCGCTCACGCCCATCACCTGGAGCCACCCGGACCCGCAGCAGTGGATCCTGATTCACCACCCCGGCGTCAAGATTCCGCTCGCGCAACCGACCGATGCGCAGCGTCTGGTCACGCTCGAAGACCGGCTCGCGCTGGCGCAGCAGCAGTTCCTCAACATCAAGAACCATCCGTACGTGCGCTTTGGCTTGCGGATCAAGTTCTTTCTGGTGTGGGTCGGTTTCGAGCGCCGTCGCCTCGCGCGCGGGCTTCGCAAGATGTTCGGGCTGGGGTGATCCAGCCGCGCCAATGCGCGGCAGGCATGTGTGGCCTCTTCAAGTGGCCTTGTGTGGCGGCGGGGAGGCCGATGGGGCGCTGCTCTTGAACTCGTTCAGCGCCAGCATCACGCCAGCCCGCGCTGTCAGCGCCACAGCGGCGAATAGGGCACTGGGGTCGAGTCGCCCCAACGCGTGGTGCTTGCGGTAGAAGCGATAGGCACCAATGTGGAAGTGGCGAATCCGCCAGGTGCTCTTCTTCTTGCCCGCGCGGTTGTTCTCGTGGTGCACGATGCCCACATCTGGCAGGCAGTAAATGGATTTACCGGCCATCTGGATCTGCGCGCACCAATCTGAATCGACCCAGTAGCAGCGGTAGCCTTCATCCCACGGGCCGACCTCGTCGAGCAACGAGCGCCGCATGAACATGCAGGCCGCAGAGACTTGTTCGACCTTGAAAGGCTCGGTGCTCGCATGGTTCTCGGGAGCGAGATAGCGGCGCGAAAACCGGTTGTGGGGGAATAGCCGCGTCAGCAGCGTCTGCCGTCCGAAGAGGCCGTTCATGGCAGACGGCAGGTTACGTGCACTGCCCTCGATGGCGCCTTCGGGCGTATAGATTCGCGGTGCCGCCAATGCCACGTCGGGCCGCTGGCGCATGAACTCGAGCAGGCGTTGCGTCGTGCCGGGTTTGACCTCGGTGTCGACGTCGAGCAGCATGACGTACTCGCCGCGCGCCGCCTGCAAACCGCGGTTCACGGCCGGCGGCAGGCCCAGGTTCACGGGGCTGCATTCGAGCCGAACTTTCGGGAATTGCTGCCGCACACGTTCGGGGGTTCCATCGGCCGACCCGTTGTCGAACACCAGGATCTCGGAATACCGGGACTCCGAGGAGCGGATCGACTCCAGTAGTCGCTTCAGATCGCCCCATGAATTCCACGTGACGATCAGGATCGTGAGTCGCGTATCTGGGGCGAATTCCATCGCATTTCCTTGTGCCGTCGATGAGTCCGGGCGTGGGTTACGGTGTTCAGGGCGCGGTGTCAGTGCGCACTGCAACAACCCGAAATATTCTAGCCATGTGAGCCTGGGATTTGGCAGCGCCCGCAGCACCGAGCCGCACGAATCGAGGGGTGCAAATCGGCAGGCGTTCCCCCATACTCGTAGGCGTTACCCGCGACAGACCTTCGGTCGCGTTCACTGCTCCTTGCGAGGAACTCCGATGAACAGTTTCATACGTCATTTTGCCCTCGACGCGCGCGCGCATTTGCGAAACGCGCTGTGCTGTGCGGCGCTGCTGATGGCTGCCCAAGCGTCGATGGCCGCGAAGGACACGCCGCTCGGCGTCGAGTTGGTACCGGCCAACTTCCCGAACAGCACCGTTGACGACGTGACGCGGGCGCTTGCCATCACGGCCATCATCGGCAGCCACGCGTCCAAGATCTGGAACTGGGGGGATGTTACGTCTCTGGAAAAGCTGAACACGCTCACGGTGTTGATGAAGCAGAAAGGCCTGAAAAGCATGCTTCAGATGGGCACCCACTTTCTCGGCAACCCGTCGCCGCCGACGGGCCTGGTGGCAAGCTTCGCCGACCCGGCGACCCAGGCGCGCTTTCTGCGCGATGTCGGTGTGCTCGCGGCATCCAAGCCGGACTATCTGGTCCTGACGACCGAAGCGAACCTGATGCACCGGTTCAACAACCCCGAGTTCGAGAACTACCGAAGCATTTACGCGCAAGCCTATGCGCTGGTCAAGACCATTTCCCCTCAGACGCAGGTTGGCGTGTCCTACCTTTATTCGCTGTGGTTTGCGAACTTTCACATCGATAAGATCGATGTGCCCGCACTCCTGAAGCCGGCTGACTTCATCGCCTTCACGACTTATCCGGAATGGTTGATTCGCGAGGGCCACTTTGCGACGATTGCGGACATTCCTCCCGACTGGTACGGCGCGTCACGCAAGGCCTACCCGAACGAGCGGCTGATCTTTTCCGAGGTCGGATGGGCCAGCAAGGTACGGGGCACGCCGGAGATCCAGGCCGCGTACCTGAGCAACTTGCCCCGGCTCATGTCCACCACCAACCCGGAACTGCTCACCTGGTCGTTGCTTCACGACGTCGAGTTCTATACCCGCGCATTGCTTGACGCTCGGTCCACCGAGTTTCTCATCAGCATCGGCGTTGACATCGACGCTCTGTTCGGCCACTTCAACGGCATGGGCCTGCTCGACGGATTCGGCACGCCCAAGCCGGGGCTCTACACCGCCGCGCAGCTTGTGTTTCCCAAACCCTGACGGGCACTGCGGCGTCGCTGGCCTGCTTCAGGAATGAGCGTTCTGAATCCATCACCGGCGGCACATCGCCCGGTGGCGCCCGGTTGGCGCACCGTTGTCTTGGCCATCGTACTGGGTACCGGGTTCGGGCTGGCGCTGAACCCGCTCTGGAACCTCGAAGGCCGCTGGTTCGTCGTGTGCATCGTGGGGATCGGCATGGCTGCCGTGGCCATGATGGTGGCACGCCGGTTTTCGCACGTCACGTTCATCGCGCTGCTGTTCAGCGTGCCGCTCGCCGGCTTTTCAAAGTGGTCGTTCCTTGACGAGAACCGCTTCTCGCAAGACGTTCGCGACGCCTCGCTTTATACCGGCACGCTGGGCATCGGTATCGTCGATTTCCTGCTGCTCGCAGCCTACGCTGCGTGGGCATTCCGGATCTTCGCGCTGCGCGCCGAGCGCCTTCCCCGGCTGGAGAAGATCGACCACTGGGTCGGCCTCGTCGTGCTGGCAAGCGTGCTGTCGCAATGGGGCGCGGAGCAACCACTGGCGCTGTTTGCGCTCGAGCACCAGGTCAAGTACGCGCTGATTTACTTCTATGTGTCGCGCCACTTCCAGCGCGAGCACCTGCCGTGGTTCATGGCCTCCATCGGTTTCGCCGTGCTCACCGAATCGGCTATTGGCGTGCTGCAGTTCGTCGACGCCCTGCCGCCGGGTTTGATCCTCGACAAGGGCGCCGGCGGCGACCGGCTGGAACAGCAATACCAGGTGCCTGGCATTGAGAACATCAGCCGCGCCACTGGCAGCCTGTACGACTCGCATGCGCTGGGCACCTACCTGTCGATGCTGATCCCGTTCCTCGTGATGTTCCTCTACAAGCGCGACTTGGCAGTGCGCTTGCGTGTGGCGTGTGGCGTGCTTCTCGTGCTCGCGTTGGTCGCGCTGGTGGTCACGTATTCGCGCTCGGCCTGGCTCGGTACTGCGTTTTCGGCCGGCCTGAGCGTGATCGTGCTTCTCGCCTGGCGCGAGCGCTACGTCGGCAAGAGCTTGTTGGCGGTACTGATCGCGGCGGTGATCAGCGGCCCGTTGGTACTGTCGAAAGTGTTCGCCCGGCTGTTCGAGGCGCCGACCGATTTGCTGCTCGTGCGGTTCGAGCAGTTCCCGATTGCCTGGGCCATCTGGCGCGAGAACTTCCTGTTCGGCGCGGGCGCGGGCAACTACATGGTGCGGATGGAGGCGGTCAACACCAACTGGTCGTTGCCCGAGCCGGTTCACAACGTGGTGCTGTTCATCGGTGCCGAGTTGGGCTTGCTTGGAGTGATTGCATACTACGGCCTGGTCGCGGTTGTGCTGGCCCGTTTCTGGGCCATCGCCCGCCGCCATGAGGAGCCGTGGTGCCGCGTGGCGGTGGCGGCCTTCGCAGGCATGCTGGCGTATGTGTTCGACGGCATGAGCAACCCGATCTTTCGCGAGCCCACGATCTACATGTTCTTCTGGATCTCGGTGGCCGTGGCCACAGCGCTCTCGCGCTTCATCCGCGAAGACGCCGCAGTCGGTGCAGGGCGGGTGCGGTGATGCCTGCGCCGACCAGTTCGGAGGAGTCGATGGCACTCGAGTCGCAGACGTCAACGGCACGCGAATCGAAGACGCCGATGGCGTCAACGCCGAGCATCAGCGTGGTGGTGGCCACCTACAACCGCGCCGGAACCCTGCGCAAAACTCTGCGCCACTTGCAACTGCAGACCTTGCCCCAGAGCGCGTTCGAGGTGATCGTCGTGGACGACGGCTCGCCAGACAACACGGCTGACGCGGTGGCGGCCGCGCAGCGCGAATCGCAGCACGAGATTCACTACCTGCAGCATCCGAATCGCGGCCCCGGCTTCACGCAGAACCGGGGCATTCGGGTGGCGCGAGCCCCCATCGTGCTGTTGATCGCCGATGACATCTTTCTCGCGCCCGGCGCATTGCAGGCCCACCTCGACAGCCATGCGCGGCATGCAGGCGGCGCCGAGGTCGCGGTGCTCGGCCGGGTGCTGCAGTCGCCTGGGTTGACGCAGTCGGTGTTCCTCACGAAGTGGGATCCATGGCACCTCGGGGCATTGCCCGACGGCATGGAGATGCCGTACTACATGTTCTGGGCCTGCAACATCTCGCTGCGCCGCGAGTTCATGCTCGCCCACGGCATGTTCGCTGAAGAGCGCGGCCGCGCTGGTGCGGCTGCGCACGAAGACGTGGAACTCGGCCACCGGCTGTACCAGCACGGCCTTCGCGTCGTGTACAGCCGCGACGCCTGGGGGCACCACCATCACGTCGAAACACTGGAAGGCAGCCTCAAGCGCAGCTATGAGCGCGGCCTGAACTGGCACGACTTTCGGCGCCGTTTGCCGCACCCCGAGATCGACGTGGCCTACCGCAACTACACACCCGCCACGCTCTTTGCGAACCGGCGCGAACTCACCGGCCCGAGGCGCCAGTTCCTGGCGGGTGCCGACCGGAGCGTGGTGTGGCTGGTGGCACGCTGGTTGCAGCGTGCACTGATGTTCAACCGATTCACAGCCAAGCGCTTGTGGCTGCCGCTGTTTGCGGCGGCGGAGCGTCGCCCCGGGGTGGCCCGCTGGATGCACGAGAACATGTACCGCGGGGTGATCGTTCACTACTTCATCGTCGGCGTGCGCGATGGCAACCGGCGTTTCGGCGGCTCCCCGCAATCGTCCGCCGTTGGCGGGCGCTGAACGCGCGAGGCGCGCGAGGCCGTTGCCTGGTTCAGCCATGTGATGACGTCCGTTTCCGTGGCCGCTTCACGTGACAACCCCACGACCGCTGGTGCACCTGCGCCGCAGATAAGCGTCGTGCTGGCCACATTCCAGCGTGCCGCCACGCTGGTGCGCACGCTGGCCCACCTGGCCGCGCAAGACCTGCCGGCGTCGCAGTTCGAGGTGATCGTTGTCGACGATGGTTCGAGCGACGACACCGCAGGCGTGGTTGCCCGCGCGATGCGCGGCATGCCCTGCGCCATGCGCTACCTGCGGCATGCCAACCATGGCCCGGGCTACACACAAAACCGGGGCATCGAAGCCGCCCACGCACCCCTCGTGTTACTGCTCGCGGACGACATCTTCCTCGCACCACAGGCACTTCGCACGCACCTCGAACACCACCTGACGCATGTGCAGGACGAAGTCGTCGTGATGGGAAAGATCCTGCAATCGCCCGACCTCGATCAGAGCGTGTTCCTGCGCAAGTGGGATCCGTTTCGCTTCATCGAAGTCGACGATCTGGACGTGTTGCCGACCAGCCGTTTCGGTGCGCCGAACGTGTCGGCGAAACGTGGGTTCCTCATGCGCCACGGCATGTTCCTTGAGCACCGGGGCCGCGGCGGTGCGGCAGCCTTCGAAGACATCGAGTTGGCTTACCGTCTGCGCTCGCACGGCATGCGGCTGCACTACGCGAAGGCCGCGCTCGGTTGGCACCACCACGTGTTCACACTCGACCAGGCCGAGGTGCGCTGGCGCGAGCGGGGCTTGAATTTCGGCGAGTTCCGGCGCCACGCGCCGCACCCGGAGCTGAGCGTCTACTACCACGTGCTGAATCGCGAGACGGTGCGCGAATATGTGGCCGTGCTGCGCGGGCCGAACCCGTTTCGGGGTGCCGAGCGCAGCGTCGCCTGGCACTTCGTGCGCCACGCCCTCCGCATGGTCACTCTCAACCGCGCCAGCGCACGCTGGCTGTGGCGGCCCTTGTTCGATGGCGCCGAGCGCCGGCCCTGGCTGGCCGCGCTGGTCACACCGGCCATGTACCGCGCCTACCTGTACCACCAC
>Ga0209724_1000153_pt1 | contig 81887 bp, 89 predicted proteins | sample grotaG_FD_184143 | JGI IMG/M metagenome (GOLD analysis project Ga0209724, IMG submission 184143) | Glacier valley bacterial and archeal communities from Borup Fiord, Nunavut, Canada, to study Microbial Dark Matter (Phase II) -... | ecosystem: Environmental > Aquatic > Freshwater > Ice > Glacier ...
CGGGCTGTAATAGCGTCTTGTGGGGCGAGGGGCATCGACCTCGTTCGAACTGGTGTGCATGATCTTCATGGTGCACACTATCGTTTCGATCGGCCATCGATTCAATATGACTTGGGCAGACGCTTACGATGGTCTGGCTTGCACAGATGCCCAAACCCCACAGTCCAAAATCCCGCAGGACAGATGTAGGGATGGGCTCGGCGCAAAGGGTCGTTGTTCGGCACCCTGTGAAACCCCTCAAACCGCTTAGCCAGTTCCACGGCTGCTTGGGGTACAGCGATCACGAACGACCCCGATCAAAAACCCGTCCCAAAAACCAGAAGTTCAGCACCCCAGCCCAAAGCGCCTGATCTGCCTCCGTCCAGGCTGCCAACACGGCAGCACCCCAGCCAGCCCCAGCGTTCAGCGCCGCAATAAACGCCACCGTCTTGGCCGCACAGTACAACGCCATCAACCAGTAGGTGATGATCGGTCGCACGCTTGACGACAAGGCATCAGCCCACCAGACACCGGTTTTCTCACCCTGGGTGCGCACTGCGTCACGCAATGCCTCAATCGCACCAGTGTTCCATGCCGCATCAGCTTGTGAGCCAATTTCAGCCATGCGCTGCGCGCCGCGAATCTTCTCAAACTCCAGGGCCTTGTCCTGCATCGCCAACTCATGCCCACGCTCGCCCTTGCGATCCAGCCATTTCAGAAATTCAGGAGCCAGTCGAAACGCGCCACCCAACAATCCACCCAGTAGCGTTTCAATCATTGGGCACCACCGAACAGTTTGAGTTTGATCAGGGTGCCGGTCAGAATCGCCATCACCAGCCCGGTGACCACCATCTTGATGATGGTCAGACCAGCAGTTTTCTTGGCTTCATTGAAGGCATCGAGCAGATTGCGCAGTTCACGGATGTCGTGGGCAGCGTCCTCACCATCGAGTCCCACCCCATGCAGGGCGTGACGCGCACCCTTCTCGGCAGCACGCTCAAGCATTTGCTCAAAGTCTGCCTGCGGCATCGTGACCGTTTTACGTCGTTCAATTGATGTGTCTTCCATTTTTCATGCTCCAAAAATGCGAAACCCGCCAGATGCGCGGGATGCACATCGAAGCGGGTAACGGGTTAAAAAAGGCTAAAAATTGCTTTTCAGTCGGGGTCAGATTTCTATGATTTCCAGACTCAGGTTGGGTGCAACGGCTTCCAGAACTTCATCACGTACAAACACGCGCGCACCCATGCTTGCGCTGCCTCGTGCCCTGACCGTGCCACCACCGGGCAACTGCACGGTGACCACACCGGTACCAATCTCAGACACGGTGCCGACCTGTAGCGGTGGGTCAGACAGCAGTTGCTTGAACTGCTCGTAGACGTTATGCATAGGTCTGCACTCCCAAGGTTTGCCAGACCTCTGGAAATCCGGCCTGCACTTGGGTGGATCGCACCAGCCCGATGCGGTCAGCACCAGCGTCGCGGTACTGAACAAAGGCACCGGGCTCGATGATTCCGGTTTCAACCAGCACCGGCAGGTTCAAACTGACCTCGATCTGCCGACCGGTGTCACTCAAAACTGCCAGTCCACGCTGGCGGGCGACTGCCGCGTCAGTGATCAAGGCATCCACCACCATCGGTGCCAGCAGATCGCCAGCAGTGCCCGACCGAGTCACCTGCGCCAGCACTCCTGCCTCCTGGCCAGAAACGAACACCCGGTTGTAGGACGGCTTTTCCAGCCAGCGAAGAGACTCTTTTTCCACTGCTTCGACTGGCAGAACAAAGCCTGAAGTCACTGTCGCCCACTCCCAGGGTGCCACTGGATATCGGTGGCGCACCCGGATCGTTTGGTCTCTGGGGTGCGGCAGCAGGTAGCCCCCGGCTGCCCCAGCAATGACACTCAGGGCTTCAATCCATGTTCCTTGGTGCGAAAACACTCCGGCTGGCACATTCCAGTCGGTCAGAACCCAGTCCAAATTCCAACCCATAGGCACACCGTTGATGGTCAACACGTCATCCATTAACTGGCGTGCCGTGCGCGCCTGTGAGTTGGTAAAAGTCATCACCGGCGCATAGGGTGCAGCCAACACGGCATTCTTGCCACGACCAGTCAATCGAATACTGGTCTGTCCAAAGCTGCGCTCACGACTGATGTTTTCAGCAAGGACTGCAAAAGTGGTGCCGTTCACAGTGGCCAGCAGTTCCACCACGCCAGCGCCGTTTGGTTCGATCAGACTTTGCGCAGTGTGCGGCAGCACGGCATCAAATCCCCAAGCCCAGGAGGATGCATCAAGAGACAGGGACAAACTGTTGACCGGGACCTCCACCCCGTTGGATGCCCGGCGCAGACTGACATCATTGATCACAAAGTACACCTTTCTGACCGCAACGGTCACAACGCCGGTTGGCGGTTCTTCTGGAAAATCACACTGACGAGCACCAAAGATCAGCATGGGTTCCGCCAGTGGCGGACAGGCAAACAGCAAGGCTGTACCCCAGTACGTCGGATCAATGGGTGGGGTCACCGGGATCAAATGCACACCCGGTCGCGGTACCCAAGCCTCCTGAAAGGTCGACGGCAGGAACCTCCTCAGTGGGATGGCAGCACCCGCATGACCCGTGTACCCCCTGTTGCGAGGGATCGCGCCAGCCCAAGAGTTCTCCAGCCATGCGCGCCTGTCATGCAACCCATCCTGAAAACGGCCCACGGCGCGAACCCCTTCAACACGGCGGCCTTCTTGGAAGGGACTGGTGCCGTTCACTCGCCGATCAGCCAGCCCGTCCGACCAATTGGCATGCAGGCGTGATCGCGTCGCGCATCCATCCTGAAACTGCGATCCAACCTCTCGGCTGGAACGAATGGCTTCAACATAACTCGGACTCACACCCTGGCGGATCGAGGCAGCGTTTTCCGCTTGATCCTGCGCGCCAGCATTGGTTGCCAGCGCGTGCTGCTGCGGCTGGGTCAAGCCGGACTCGGTGACCACCGACACCTGTGAGAAGGATTGCACATGCGCCACAGTCGGCCGTTGCGTCTGGCTCTGGTACTTCACAGCGACCGTGCCGACCAGATCGGGCAATGTCGCTTGCAAAGCCAATGGCACACCAATGACCAGGTGCAAGTGAACGACCAGTTCTGGCAGTGCCCCTGAGACTTCGAACAGCGAGTCCGGATGGGTACTGGTGTCACTGTCACCAAACACCAGCCGGGTCGGATGCACCCTGGGCGGCTGTGCAAACACCAGATCGGTGATTTTGGCGTTCGGGTCAACTGCACCTTCTCCAAACACCATTTCCAGCGGCTGTTCAATCAGCGGTGTACCAGCAAAGACCAAGTTTTCTGGCACGACGCGAAACCTCACAAATTAAAGTTGATCAAGTCAAAGTGCATTGCCCCAGTAGCGCCCGAGCACCGGCGTAAAGCACCGTGCCGCTGGTGCCCGAGAGTTTGAAATCTCCGGTGCCAGCAGCGTCCGACACCGAACCGTCGGCCACCACTTCGTCACGGCCGTTGATCCAGCGTGCCCAAAGCGCAGTGCCGGTCTCCAGAATCAGGTCGCCGGATGGCTCTGACTGCTTGAGGGTCAACACGCTGGCGTTGATCTCACCGCACGGCTTTGCCAGCAAGATTTCCACCAGCAGTCCACCACCCGGGTCGCCACCTGTTGCTGGCTGGGTTGTTGCGTACAGTCGAATGCGGCTGTTTTGCGGTCCAACATCGGCGAACGTCAGTGTTCCGGTCAGTCGCGCCAGCTTGTGCGCAGGAGAAATGGCCAGGGTCATGTAACCGTCTCCAGCATCAGTTCAGGAACTACCCGGTCAGCCACCACCGCCCGAAAGGCCTGGGTGTGGTCATAGCTCACCACGGTGTAGGTGGTGTTCATGGCGATTCGGCCAAACGAATAGGCACCGGTCGCCGCTTCGCTCCATGTCTCGCGGATCACGGCCCGAGTGGCTTCCTCGATCAGCAAAACACGCCTCCTCACTGGTGTGGCTGGTGTGTTTTTGACAGTGCCCACCACTTGGCCCACACCACCGAAGTAAATGTCGTGTTGGCCCAAGATCGGCACCAGCGCTTTGTTGCGAACTCCCAAACCATCAAGCGCTTGCATCGGTGCAGTGTTGATGCGCCCAGTGTTATCACCCAGACCTTGTGTAGCCAGATTAACCGTTGGAATGGTGTTGACCCGACTCAGGTCAGTCCCGTACCCATGAAAAATCACTGCTGGCCCCACCACGGCCAGGCGAACCTGAGCCTCCAGGTCTTGCAAATCTGTGAGGCTCGCGACGCCTTCAAACATGCCCAGCGCCGACAAATTCGCATACATGCCCCATGATGAGGGCCAATTAGAGCCAACACTTGAGAGCAAGCTCAAGGGGACGTTGAATTTCGTACCCACCCAAGTTCCATTGCAGTAATACTGGTAACCACTGGCATCAAAAGCGATGGCGACGAACTTGACCGCTGCCGCTGTGGGCAGTCCGACCGAGTTTGCCGAGCCTTCGCAGCGAATCTGCCCATGTGGGCTCAGTGTCGTGACATCCGTCTCAATCAGCAGCGCATGGTAGTTGCCAGTTACCCCGTAATCAGAAAACAGCATCACCCGTGGGTTGACGTGACTCACCAGCGCCATCAGCACACCAGAAGTCGGACGAGTCACCCTTTGATAACTCCAGCCAGCACCCACCCCTTTGACGCAGGTGATGGATTGAACGGGGTTGGTTCCCACCACCACCAGACTGGCCGACTGGCCCGCCATGTCCGCATGGTTACCACCGCCCGTCAAATCGGTCAAAACCGAGTTCGACTGGAAGTGTGAGGAGTCATAGGCAATGATCGGGGTCAACCCCATAGCACTTGTCCACCAGCTCATGGCTTACCACCAGGGACCGGTGATGTCATAGGCCAGTGTGGCGGTGTAGTTGCCACTGCTGACCCCATGAGCGACCTTGAGCAGCAAAAAGGTGCGCCCGGGGTAGCCTGCCACGCCCGAGATGGTGTCGAGATGGTTGAAGCTGGGGCTGTCGTTATGCACCCAGAACATGCCTGGCATCCTGCCGCGCAAGTGGGAGCTTTCGCGCAGCAAGGTCGGGTGCAGGATCATGCTGTAGTCCGGCCCATTGGGCCAACTGATGCCCGTGCTGTAGCCCGAGGTGGTCTGGCCATTATTAGTGTTCAGGCTGGTAAACGAGGGATTGACGTTGTTGCCAATTTGCAGATAGCTGCGCATCAGAATCTTGCCGGTGCCATCCAGCGTTCGCGGAAATCGTGAGCGCCAGTCGGAGGATTGATACCCTTCGCTGTCATAACTGCTGTTGGGTATGGAAGCATAGTTATAGGCCTCCTGCGCGCACAGCAAGGTGTTGAAACCGTCGGCACTGCGGTAACTCTCGAAGTCCGTGAAGCACTTGCCGCCCAGGCCGCCCGAACTCCAGGTGTCGTTAAAAATGTAAAAACCACGATCATCACCCACCAAAGTCCAGGGGCGGTTGAAAACAGATGCGCCGTAGTGATCGTAGGCATTGCCATCTGACCTGGCGTAATACCACTTGTACCAACCGTCATACACACCGGCACCGGAACCGGTCGCGACTTCGTTTCGTGTGGGGTAAGCACTGTCAAACGGAGCCCGGGCACCGACGAAAGTGTCAATGTCACTCATGCCTTGGGCCATGGTCACTTTGGCCTTTTTGGCGTAAGTGGTGGTGTAGGCCGGATCACAACCGTCGTCCACCCGCAGATAGGGGCGATTGGACAGGACATTTTTGCTGCGGTAGGCGCGCTTGTTGGTCGCGGTAAAAGCGATCTCCCAACCAAGCGGTGCCACCTTGGAGGTGATGCTCGCACCTGTAGCCGGACTCACCGGCGTGCCGGTGATGGCGTAGGTGAAAGTGCTGGTCGTCACAGCCACCACACGCACCTCGCCGTTGTACTCGTTCTGATCTGCGCCAGAGATGGTCAGCACCTGACCCACCCAGTACAAATGCCCTGCGGGAATGCTGGCTGTGGCAACACCGGCGACGCTGGTCAGCGTTTCGATGGTTTTGAGGTTGAACCCGGTGACCAGCACCGCATCGAGCAGCGCGGTCATGCAGCCCCAGTCATTGGTCAGTTGAGGGGCACCCTGCATGGTGTTGGCGTAGTATTTGACGGGCAATGTCATATCGTTTCCTTTTCAAATGAGTGAGTTCTGATCAGTCGGGCATCAAGGTCGGTCCACATCGCCGCGCGACAGCAAAGTGAAGGAGTGCTGGATACCGGTGTTGGGCCCTTGCTGGATGGTTCGCACCACCCAAACTGGTGTCATCGCGCCCACGGTGTTAAAGCGCAGCATGTTTCCCGCCGCCCAGCCAATGCCCCAGCCCAATGCCGGAACCTTGAAATACGGCGTGTTGGTGGCAGGGTTGTTGGGGCTCAGATCGGTATTGGTACTGCCAATGGCAATCACACCAACGTGCTCGCCGATGACGTTGAAGCTCGTGGTGTTGGTGAATACCAGCGCCCAGCGTTCTGACACCGCGCCCTTGTTGGTCACCACAATGGGTGCCAGCACGTCGTTGAAGGTGCCAGTTGCCGCAGTGCCGCTGACACCATCAAGCCAGGTGGTGCCGTTCCAGGTGGCCTGATCGAACAGCACAGACACGCGGGCTTTGAGGTCGCCTGCGATCAATGCGCTTGAGACAAAGCTGCTGGGTGGACTGGTGACGGGATAGTCATGGGTGAGTGGCCGGGTAAAAGTCAATTCCCCACTGATCTGAACATCACTGACCACCGCCATGTCTTCGACCCGGTGCTCAATTCGCACAGGCTGGCTGTAGCCCGCCACAGCGGAGAAGGTCACCATCCCGGCTTCCAGGTCAACTGAGTAGCCCGAATTGATGACATTGCCATCGAACCCGACCACCCGGACCCGACTCAGGCGCACCCGTGCGCAGTTAATGATCTGACCGTTCGCGACAGTTGCCGTGATGGATTGGGTATTACCCACCACCGCAAAGCCACCAGGGCGAAAGATCGGAACTCGCCCGTCGCTGGGCAGGCGCACCGGGTCAATGCCGAGGATATTGGCGTCCAGCGGCAGGTAGCTGTAGGCCACGGCCGCATAGCGAATGGAGTCCGCCATGACGGCGGAAGCCACAAAGATATGCCCGCCGATGATTTTGGACGCGTCATACCAGGGCTTGGTCTCGTTGCCAGCCGCCAATTCCCACTTGCCAAAGGCCAGCGACACAATGCCGGTCTCGTAATCCACCTTGCCGGTCACGTTGGCAGATTCAATTCGGCCGTTGGCGTCTGAAGTGACGATATGCGAAACCTGCGCATCATCATCTGCTAGCACAAATTGGACAGTCAGGCTGGAAGGTCGAATCGGTGCCGTGCTGGTTCTGAACTGCACGTCAGTCACCGGCATCGGACTCTGGCTGGTCACCATGCTGGTGATCACCCCCGAATTCGCCGCGCCCACTGGCAGCACAGTCAAACTTGCCATGCCGGTCGAGTAGTTGATACTGCCCGAGGTCAGCCCGGAACCGGTTGCCAGATCGATGTTGGTGATCAGCGATCCCTGGCGGTCAATAAAACGTGTGCCACCCAACGTGAAGCTGCATGACCCGCCCACAATGGGCTCGCTCGAGCTTTGCGTCAGATCGACCGCAAACTTGACCGGAAACACCTCAGTGTTGGTGTTGCCAGCGGCGCTGGTGCGGTAAGTGACCTTGACATACCCGGACATGTCGGTGGGCATGATGGCCCCGATGGTCTGGTAGGTGAACCCGCCAAACACCGTTTTCTCCGTGGCCAGGGTGCCTGTGTACCAGGCGTTGTCAATCACCTGCGTTCCGATGACCACCTTTGTCCAGTTGGGCTTCGGTAATGCAATCACGGTATCGGGCTTGAACCTCAAAGTCCCAGCCGCGTAATTGATCACGCCTGCGCATTCCGGACGCGTTTGAAAACCGCCAGCGCCGTTGTCATGGACGATGACGATGGGGTCGACACGGGGTTTGTAAGTCAGGGAGAGCCAACGGGTCGAAATCTGGCCCTCAATGGTCAGGTCTTTCTCGTCGTAAACAGTGTTCCACTCGACCTTGACCGTGCGCGCCAGCACATTGGGGTTGGCCAACACGATCTCGATGTGTCCGTCTGGTGCAAAACGCTCGGGTGCCTGGAAATTCTCATCAATCGGCGCTCCCCAAGAGTATTCAATGCTGACTTGCGCACCAGAGCTGGGCAGGATCAATGGCTTGAAGGTGATCACGCCATCCAAATAGTCCACTTTTCCGGTGGCGTCCCCGGTAAGCAGCCCCTGTCCGTTGTCAGTGGCGGTTTTATCCACGCCACCCGTCACCCAAGTCAACGTGACCGTGCCCGGTGCCACGCCAGGGTTAGCCAGCGTAAAAACCGATTGGGCTGCTATTGCCCCACCATAGACGGCGGTGTCGGCAGTGGCCAGTCCATAAGTGGCGAGCACCTGCGTACCGGCATCTGGCAAGGCCGCGAGGGTGACCATCATCGATCCGGTATTGAAATTGAGCGTGCCTGCGCCAACAGACCCAAACGCGCTGCGCAACTGGCCGTTGCCCGCATCACGCAGGGTGTACCAGCGACCCTGTGCGCGATAACTCAGCGCAAAACTGCCCGGCTTTGGCGCAGGATCAAAGATGGCCACCAGTGTGCTGGAGCGTGACTCCGCAGTGACCGCCCAACTGGCGGTGTGAAGTGAGCGCACCGGCGTTGCCGCTGGTATGTAGATGATGGTCTTGGCACCTGCGTAGCTCACAGACGGATCAGTGATTGAAATCAGCCCATTGGCGTAATCCACCGCACCCACTGCGCTGCCAGCCGCAGACAACAATCCACCATCGTCGACCAGGGTCAAGCTGCCGGAGGTCAGTTTGAGCGTATTGGGCATGATGGCCTGGCCCACGCTGATAGTGTGAGAGGTGTTGAGTGCCACCGAGGTGGTGATCGTCAACGGCCCACCCGCAGCGGATAAAACCACCTGTTCACCGTTGGGTTTCAGATCGACCAGTGGGGTTTCAGTCTGGGCACTGGGCACCAGTTGGGTGTAGACGCTGGTGGCGCGAATGCTGAACGTCGCGAGATTTGCTGCTGCGGCCAGTGGCACCACCCCCACATAGGAGCCTGCATCTGCCACCGTGGTGTCTCTCACCTTGGTCGCACCCGCTGCTGGTGCCGCCTTGGCATTGCCTTCAGACCCCTGAAAATCCGTGCGCAGTGCATCGCTGATAGAACAGGTCACTACGTTCATGTCGACCATCTTTCCCTGGCTGTCCTCGAACTTGCGTTTGACGGCACTGACCTCGGTGGTGCGGATGTACTGGTTTCTCTCGTTGGTTGCCCCTTCGTTTTGCACCAGCACCATGGTCTGGCCGATTCGAGGCAGTTCAGCATCCACACCCTGCAAGATTTGCACGGCACGCTGACCAGCAATATGGTTTTCCAGCAGCATGCCGCCCCACATCGGGCCTTTGGTCAAATAGCTCTCCACCCGGGCCGATGCGGCGTCACGCCGATCAAAGGTATCGCGGGTGCTGAACAGCGTGACACTGACATTCGGATCCGCAGGAGGCTCGGAGACGATGATGTTCGAACCCATGTAGGTGTCGGTGTCCATCGTCTGCACCGAGACGTGGAGTTTTCGCAGGTTCACCCGGCCACCAGCCCTGTCGAGTTCGGAGATGTCCGGAAAGATGGCATTGCTGGTCCCGTCCGTAATGACTGTGGCCGTGGGCGCACCACCGCCCTCGGGCACGTCGTCCATGACTTGGGATGCGACCAGTTTGATATCGCCAGTGAGAATGGGCATGTCAATTCCAAATAAAAAATCAGATTTGCATCAGCTTCAAGGTGATGCGGTAGAAGTCAGCCTCTGACCGTGCGGGAAACCCGGTAACGGGCTCGGCTTCAAGGGCACCGTCGGCATGGCGAAATGCCACCGTGAACACCCGGGCATCAGTGAGCGTCAACTCAAAGCGGCCACTGACCGCGTCCAGCGGCAGTGCTGCCCAGTCCCGCAGAACATTGACCACCGATCTCGTAACCCATGCCATGTCGGCAGCGCCCACCAGGGTGATGGCCCGCCCCGCATGCCGTGTGGCCGACTGCACCAGGAGAGAACCAGTGATCAGGTACGACACGCTGGAGACCACTGGACTCCAGCCGTGTTCATCGCTCCACAGCAAATCGTCAGGCAGGGTCAACGTGGCCCCACTGAAGAGGTTTTTAAGTTCCATGAAGATCGTCCTTAAAAAGCCCGGGCTTTGGCTTGTTTCAAGATGTCGAGCAGTCGGGTCTCATCCCTGGCATCGACCGTGGCTGACACACTTCGGTTGCCCGCCGCCAGTTCAACCCGCACGGTGCGCACCGGTGCGGTTTCACCTGCAAATGCAGGTCTTGGCACAGTCAACGGCGAAACCAGTGACTGGACAAGTCCACCACTGGCAAAGCCCTGTACGCGCGCGGCCAGGGCTTGCGCTGGCAGGCTCAGGTTGTTGAGCGACTCAAAAAAGCCGGTGCCAAAGCGCGATACCGCAGATCGGTTGACCACGTATTCACCGGGAGTAAGCATGGCCGGAACCGTATCGGACTTGGCCACACCACCGCCCCTGTAAAACTCACCCTGGTGCTGCTCCATGTACTCCATGAGGTCGCGTTCAAGGTCTTTGCCATAGGCCAGTGGCTGCGCCATGGCTTGCCGCCAGTTGGCCTTGATGGCATCGAGCTTTTGCTTTTCGTTGCCTGTGAGTTGCTTGCGGTTGACCAGACCGTCAAGGGTTCTGCGGTCGGTATTCGCCAGTTGGCCGTAGCCCTGCAGGGTGTCGTACTCAAATCCAATGCTCAAGGAAGCACCGTACTGCATGCGCATCCACTGCACGTACTGGCGAAGACCAGTCATACCCAATTCGATCATTTGCTGGGCTTCGGCTGCATCTTTGTTGCGTTTAATGACGTTCGAGCCTGGGGTTACCACCGAACCGCCCGTGGCAAACCGGGCAACACCGTTGGCAATCTTTGAAAGGGCCGTGCTTCCATACTTGCGCACTGCCGCTTTGCGCAGCACATACGCGCCAGCGTCCAGCGTTCGCGGCACGGTGTCTTGATCACCAGAGCCTGGCACGGAACCACCGGTCATGCGGGCAAATGCCTGCGCAACTGGTGATGCCACTGATCCACCAACCGCAAAGTGCGGCACACCAGCGCCCACCAGACCACCCGTGGCATTGGTCTCGACCTTGGTCACATAGATCGTGTGCGTGCTCGAAGTGTTCATGCCATTCAGACTAGAGATTTCCGACCTGGCTGAATCGGCATTGGTGTTCACACTGTGCTGCGACTCGGTGCGGATGCGACCCAGCGCATTGATCATGCCCTCCACATTGTTGATCGAGGCTTGAGCTTTTTCAGAGGTGACTTGCAACTCGATCAGCGAGTTTTGCTTGGCATAGACGGTCAGTTTGTCCAGCGCCGCTTTGGCCTGACTTACATCTGCGTCGACAGGCAGCGTTTTGCCTTCTTTGAGCAAGGCTTCATATTCCTGGAGCTTTTTCTGGGCCTGTTCCAAGTCAGCCTTGATGACCAGCAGCCGTTCTTTCTCGGCCATTGCCTTATCAAGATCAGCCATGGCTTTGTCAAACCGAGTGGTGTCTGCATCCAGCGTGACTTTCAAGCCATCTTTGAGCTTGGCGGTGATCTGGTCGATCTGGGTTTCCGTGTCTGTGAGGGTCTGCTTGATCTGGTCACGCGCTGCTACTGCGGCTTGGGCTGCCTGTTTGTGCGCCTGAGCTTGAGCGTCCAGTGACTTGACGAGAATGTCTTCGGATTCCCGAATGGCTTGAATGGATCGGTTGACCCCTTCCTTGCCCTGGGTGATGGCCGCATCGGACTCCTTGGTCTTTTGCGCCAGTTCTGCGCGCAAGGCGTCTGCCTGGCGCATCAGATCGGCAGCCTTGTCGTACTCCTGTTTGCGCGATGCCTCGCGCGCCTGCGACTCCAACGTTACGACTTGGGTGTGCGCCTGCTCAGATGCCTTTTTGGCTTCCTCTGCCTTTTTGGCCTCGGCCGTCTGGGCGCTGCCCACTTGCACTGCCAAATCCATGGCTTTTTGCGCCAGTTGTTTGGCCTGCTCAAACTCACCAGCGGCCAGCGCATCGCGCGCCTTGCTCTGCAACTCGACAATTTGGCGTTTGCGGTCTTCCGTCGCTTCAAACTCCGTCATGCCTTGGCGGCGTAGCTCACGGATTTTTTCTTCCGTGGTCATCGTCAGCAGCCGCTTGGCTTCTTCGATTCGCTGAATTTCTGCCAGATGCCGGTTAGCTTCAGCGTTCAAAGCATCGATGTGGGCGCGATATTCCGTGGCGGCGGTGACCATGGACTGGCGTTTGGTCGCCAGAATCTCATTTTCCACCCGGGTCACGTTTGCGCTGCGCTCGGCTTCTGTTGCGCCTTGCTTGGCCGCTGCTGCCACCCTGGCAGTGGACTCGTCATCGATGAGTTTCAATGTGTCCGTGGTGGCCTTTTGCCGCAGGGTGGTCTGCTGGGTCAGCGCATCGGTGAGCAGCAGGGTTGATTTGGCGATCTGGGTTGCCTGCGAGGCTGAAGACAGATCGAGCGCCGTCTGCTCCTGCTGGTAGCGTGTTTTCACAGCATCAACCTGTTTTTGCAGGTTGGCCTCGACCATGGCAGTCAGGCCTTTGTACGCCTCAGCCATTTTTGCTGTCGCATCGGTCACCACGCCGTTAGCCTTGGTGACCGCCTGTTCCACCTCACCCAGTCGGGATTTCAGCTTTTCCACTGCGGAGTGAACAGCTTCAACGCCGCGACCGACCGCTTCTTGGGTGCCTTGGCGCACGGCTTCTAACTTCTTGGCAATCTCTTCTGCCGTGGTGGCCGCAGTGGTCATGGCCGCTTTGGCGGTGTCGGAACCCTTGGTGGCATCCGCATACATCTGGGCGAAGATCACATTCATCTCGGCCAGTCGGGCTTCATGGCGCTTGGTGGCCGCATCGATGGTGTCATTGGTGAAGATCGCAGCAAACGCCTCCCATCGGTACTGCAACTGCTCGACCGCTTTGACCAGAATTTCGACCATGAAGATGCCAGCCTTGCGCACGATCTCGAATTTCTCGGACAACCAGGTTCCGATTTCCCAGCCCACGGCGAACGCACCGAGCACAGCAAACGCGGTTTTGAGCAGGCCGACGCTGGCAATCGCAGCAGTCACCGACAAATTGGCGGTGGCCCAGGCGGCAGAAGTGGCGGTGGCAGCCGTAATGGCTGCGGCTCCGGCGGTCTGCCAAGCAATGGCCAAGGCGGGCAGCAGTCGGTAAATGAGAACCGCCAAACCCACTTCGGCAATTTTCTTGAGCCACTGCATGACCGTATCCAGATTGGTGGCGAGCCAAGTCAGGCCATCGGCGAGTTTTTTGGTGATGCCTGTGGCGGCATCGACCTGCGCGACCCACTGTCCGAAGGCGTTTTGCAGGCGCTGGAAAGCCTGACTCACCGTCGCTGGTAATTGTGAGTATTCGGCGGCGAGCTTGTCCTTCTGGCTCATCAAGGCGTTGACCACCACGTCAGCAGTGAGTCGACCCTCTTCAGCCAACTTGCGCAGCCGACCAATGGGCACGTTCAAGCCATCGGCCAGGGCTTGGGCCAGACGTGGACTGTTCTCCACCACGGAGTTGAATTCTTCACCGCGCAGCACCCCCGATGCCAAGGCCTGGCCGAATTGCAACAGGGACGACTGGGCTTCCGTGGCCGACGCACCGGACAGGCGCAGTGCCTGCGAGATGCTCTCCGTGATGGTCAAAGCATCCTTCTGTTCACCACCGAGCATGCGCACCGCCTGCTGCAACTTGCCATACAGGGTGGAGACTTCCTGAATCGGCACCCCAATGCGCTGGGCGATATCAAAGAGTGCTTTTTGCGCACTGACAAATTCATTCTGACCGGCGGTTGCCAGTTTCAGGCGTGCGCCCATCATGTTCCAGGCATCTGCAATCTGGACAATCTCCTGCACTTTTCCCGCAGCCCAGTTGATCGACAGGAATGCCAGCAGTTGCGTTTTGGCAGTCGCCACCTGATCGCCAAACGCTGACATGCCTGCCTTGACCTCGGCCATGCCGCGCGCGGCCTTGTCGCCAGCAGTCTTGGCCGTCGATGCCAACTCACCCAGGCTTTGCTGGGCCGAATTCAGGGCGCGTTTGAGCCCGTCATCTGCACCTTCAAGGGCGACTAAAACGGCAATGCGGTTGTTGGCCATGGGTCAGTTCAATATTGAAGGTCATCCGACCATGCGGATTTGTTGTTCGATGCTTGCGGCCAGTCGTGGGATGCGCCGCACCACCAGTCGCTCAATGTCGAGTCGCTTTTTGAGCATGACGCGGGGAACGAGCACCGCAATCGGAATATCCGCACCGCGTTTCAAGCGTTTGATGCCTTGCGCTTTGCGGTACCGGCGTTTGAATCCAGCCAAGGGGCGGTCGTGCTCTTTGATGTTTTCTGCCATCAGCACCACGTTGCCCTTGGCGTTTTTGATGAAGTAGGCGTTGCCGCCTCGCATGAGTTCAGCAATTTGCGCCTTGAAGCGCTTGCGGCCAACCCGGCCATGCAAGGGAATCAGCATCTTGGCCGAAATGGTCCCGCCTTTTTCGTGCATCCCGACCCAAGGTATGCGCGAGCCCACGTACAGCGCTGGCAGGCGACTGGGGTCTTTGTCGATCACGTAGGCGGAGAACCCCTTGAGGAAGGTCTTTTTCACCACCGTCAGTTGGCTGGCAACTTGGTCGCGCACGTCCGACTTAATTTCAACAGCCTCTTTGGCCATGGCCTTGGCCACCGCCTTTTTGACCTTGTCACGAAACTCCCCACCCCAACGGCGAAGTTGGGCTTGCGCGGCGGCGCTGTCGATTCGGATGGAGATTTTCATGACGAGGTTGATGCAATGGTCAGACGTTCAAGCGTTTGATCAAGGTTTTTGGAGTCGCCCCTGCTGCCAATGGCAATCAGGGACAAGAGTTGGGCATCACGCGCACTGTCAATACGCACACTGGCAACAGAAAAGCCCTTCAACTGCGCCAGCGTGTAGTCCAGGATGTCTGGCAGCCGGTGGCCGTGCTCGATCAGACGCTGGGTGAGGTCGAACCAATGTTGGCTGCTTGAATTCCCTTGCCCAGACTGAACAGACCGTCGAGTTTGGGAATCACCGTTCGGGTAAAAAAATCAGCGTTGACCTCCATCACCTTGGCTGCCAGCAGCAACGCGTCGTCCGCTGCCAAATCGTCCACCCACTCGCGCGGTTTTTTGACTGCGATGCCGATGGCGTTCAACAAATCATCACCACGCTCGCCAAACAGCGCCAGCCAGTTGATTTGCGGCTGGCTCAATTGCGCCATCACCGGTGAAATCACCCGCAGGAAAGCAGGCAACTGGCCCACTTTGAGGGGGGATATCGCAATGGTTTCACCTGCCACTTGCACCAGGGTGTCCTGGGGAATGAGTTTTTCCAAATCAGTCATGACGCACCTTTCAGATTTGGACAATGCGGCCGAACTGGCCCAGCGTTGCATCAAAAGGCTTGCTGGAATCGGCCAGCAAGGAGCCTTCCATTTCGAACTTGTTGTATTCGTTGGAGATGAACGAGATTTCCTTCAAGGGATCAAACGCCACCCGGTACAACTCCACCAAGACCTTTGCATTACCGTCGGCGGTGTTGATGCCCTCCAGCCGAAGGAAACGCTCTGGCAGGGGCTGGGTGAAGATGCCAATCTCAGTAGTGACACCGAAGGCGTAGCTGGCCTTCAAGGGTGCGGCGTAGGCCACGGCAGGTGTGCCTCCATCGTTCAGACGCAGCAACTGGATTGCCCCAAAGTCTTTATCGACCGTGTAGTCCACCCCTTCGACAAGCGTTGCGGGTGTGGCGCTGCTGTCCAGAATCACCAGGCTGGCCACCTTGGGGTGGGCCAGGAAATAGCGTTCACCCACCAAAGGTGACGCCCCAGCCAAAGGTTCGTTGGTCACAGTGCCGGGCGTGCCGACCACATAGTTGCCGTAGAGCGCCAGCGCCAGGTTTTCTTTGGTGAACTCTTCAATGGTCAGATTCACAGTGGCGGACTTTTGCTTGACCATACGGTGATCCAGCGTGCGCTGACCCGTCTGGCTCTCATAATGCTCCAGCACGTCGGTTTTGAGAGAGAGTTTCAACTCGGCCACGTTGCCGGGTGAGCGAACCTCGATGGGGTTGCCTTCAACGTCACGTTTGCCAAGGTAAACACGGCCCTGGAATGATGCATAGGTACTCATGGTTTGGGATCCTTAAAAGTTGAAGTAAATAGACAGAAAAATGGAAAAGTGATTCAGGCTTGAATGGAAATGTCAGCAATCAGGGTGCGGTAGGTGATCTGGTAGCGAGCAGACGTGCTGGCGGCAACGCCGTCGGCGTCATCAACTTCCCACTCGGACTCGACTTCCCTCACCCCCAGCGCCAGGCCGCCCAGGTTGACGTCAAGCATCAGGGCTGCATGCGCCGCACAGAGCAAGGCATCGGCCACGGTTTCTGGAATTACTGGCGGCACGGCACGCGCCAGTGCGGTGATGCGCACCGTCAACTCGCGGGTGACACGGTCGTTGGCGCGCTCTGCCAGTGACTCACTCTCAGGAAACACCACCAAGGCTGGGCACTGATCGCGGGTAATGGCAACACTGGGCGTGCGCCACACTGAAGCTGCCTGATCTGTGGCCACCGGGTTCAACCGCGCCACCAGCGTCTGCAAAATCCGTTCACGAATGGAGTTCGCGGCCATAGGCTCTACACCCGCATCAGTTTGGCTCGCACCTCAGACCCGTCGCCCACGGCCATGACTTCGCGCACCTGATACGCGACACCCTCGATCTGCACTGATTCGCGGGATTTGAGCCCCACAAAGCAAGAGTTCGGGAAGGTCATCTCGTACTCGGTGCTGACACCGAGCCCTGAGAGCACGTCTTGATCAGGTGCAGAAAACCCGACCGAATGCGTCTGCGCGGCACCGCCATCGCTGGGTTGCCAGACGCAGATCTTGAGAAACCCGACGTTGGCAGCGGCCAGATAGATTTTTTCGACCAGTGTCGTCATGGGTTTAACCCGATCACGTCGCGGTCAGGCGCACCAACAGGGCTGGACGCTGGCACAGGGGCAGCGGGTTGCTCTGGGTGTGCAAGTCGGTGCCACGCTCAAAATGGCGCGGTGCCTGCTTGGCATAGATCGGCTGACCCAAGGTGTTGACCGTCTCGTTGAAGTCAGCCGGTGCAAAGTAGGTGGCAAAGGTGTCAATCGTGCCCAGCGGGAACGCATGCGCTTCGCCCGCTTCGATGTACGGTTTGGTCACCCAACCACCGGAGCCATCGGGTACGCTGGCTTCACCGGCGTATTCCTCAAAGGTGACCCCTGCAAACGGGAAGCCTGAGCGCATGTCGGAGCGCAGAATCTGGCTCTCGTTGAACAGCCGGTACGCATCGACCACGCTGGGGTGGGTCACCAACTTGGTGAAAAACTCGGGCGAGACCAAGCACTGCACGCTGCTCATGCGCTCACCCATCAGACTTTTCCCGAGGTAGCGCTTGAGATCGAGACACTTTTCCAGCACGTTGGTGGTGTCGACGTTGAGTTTGAAGCTGATGGTTTTGGGCGTGATCTTGAATTCGTCGTACAGATTCACCAGAACCCGACCATCCGCGTCGAGCACGATGCCTTTCAAGGCACCCATGCGCAGGTACTCCAGGGTGGCTGCGTGTTTGGTGCGCATGTTGTCCAGGTGCTCGGCCAGCACCGCCGCAATGGAGGCAAATTCGTTCTCGGTACCAAACGAACGCAGCCCAGAGACTTCTTCGGGCAGCACCACGTCATCGTGCGGGATGTGCGGAATCACAAAGCTGCGCAGCGTGCGCTTGCCCCGAATACCGACCGTACCGGGCGAGCCCACAGGCAGGCTGGGCAGCAAATTGAGCACACCGGCCTTCTCTTCGAGCACGATGGTGCGGGTGCGCACCGGCTTGGCGGCAAACAGACCCAACTGGTCGAGTCGGTCATAGCGGTTGGGCAGCAGGTTGATCGCGGCTGTCAGCGATGCCATAGAAAAGGCGGGATTGAGAAACGGATTGTTGATGGCCATGATGGCTTTCCTTCAAAGAGTGAGCGGGATGGGTTGAATTGGCTTGTCGTGTGCTGGAGCTATCAGGCGCTTTGGCGAACCAGAATGCCCAGTGACTTGAGTTGGGCCACTGCTGAGTCACGCTCGACCACGGTGATGGCCGCTGGCCATGTGAGTGCGTGCTGGGCCACCGTGCCGTGGCGCGCCAGCATCAGTGCATCGTCCCGGTCGACCAGATAGGCGTCGCAGTCTTGCAGCAGAACGCCACAGGCGAGTTGGCTGCCATCGGTGGCGCTCGGATCGAGTTGTTTGACCTTGCCGTTGGCAGTCACCAGCCCAAGGACAGTGCCAAGTACCAGGGTTTGGCCAGCAGTCAGGGTGGCGCGGTCGCGCGAGTAAAAGCCTTCGTCTTCATACTTGAGCAAATCGCCCAGATTGAGGGTTTGTTTGATTTCAGCCATGGAGTTCTCCAGTCAGTAAGTGGTTGAGGTGATTTCTGGGGTGGTTTAGCGAGCGCCGATTCGGGCCTTGACTGCGGCAATCAGCGGGTTGTCGGGGGACGCCGGGTTGGAGGCAGCCATTTCCTGGCGCATGGCAGCATTCGGGTCAATGCGGCTGACGATTTCCGTGGATTGCTGCGCCATGGCCGTGAGCAACTGGCTGCGCACCTGACTGGGTGCCACTTTGGCTTCCAGAAAGCCTGCGATCAGGTCAGTGCGGCCAGCCAGGGTGCAGCTTTGCGCGACTTCAATCGCATCAGAGACTGCAAATACGGAGTCGGCGGGTGAAGTGGCGGCCGATGTGGTGGTCGTGCTACCAGTTTGGGTGATTACGGAGGTGGGTTGGACGGATTGCGTCATGGAAATTTCCTTTTCAGGTGAGGTTTCAGGGAGGGTTTGACTGCCAAGCAGTCGGGAGAGCGAGGGAACTGGTGGGGTCAGCATGGAATTGATCTGCTTGATCGCGTCATCAAGCGTCCCCACGTCATCGGCCAGACCAGAAGCAACCGCATCTGCGCCGAAGTAAAGGGCGGCTTGGGTGCTTTTGATGGTGTTCACGCCCATGCCCCGGTGTTTGGCCACCGTGGTGGCGAACAGGTCATAAATGCGGTTGACTTCACCCTGCAAAAAGCTGTGTGCTTCACCCGAGATGGGTGCGTGCGGGTTGAGATCGTTTTTGCGGTCACCGGCAAAGACGGCGGTGTAGGCAATTCCGTCTTGCTGGTCTTTGACCGACTGGTCAACGTGCATCGCAATCACGCCAATGGAGCCCACACCGCCAGTTCGCGAGACGATCAGGCGGCTGGCGGCACTGCCCAGCGCGTACGCTGCGGAAAACGCCATGTCGTTGGCAACCGCCCATACCGGTTTGATGGCCGTCGCGGCGCGAATCCGGTCAGCCAGATCGAACACGCCAGAAGATTCGCCACCGGGAGAGTCGATGTCGAGCAGGATGGCAGCAACGCCCGGGTCGGCCAGCGCAGTTTCGAGCGATTGAGCAATTCCGGCGTAACTGGTCAGCCCGGATTGGGCTTCAAGACCCTGAGTGCGCCGCACCAGCGTGCCATAAATGGGGATCACAGCAATACCTGACTGAGCAGCGCCGGTATCTGCCAGGGCAGCGTTTCGATCAGGCGGTGCAAAACCAGTAGGTGCCGTCAAGTCCGCCAGTCCAACGCGCGTGCCCAGCACGGAGAGGATGACATCAAGTTTTGGGCGATGGATAAGCAGCGGCGCACCAAACAGGCGTGCCGCCAAATGCGGTAACAGGTTCATGGAAATCCTCTACGTGTCAGTGGTGACTGGATCGCTGGCTTGGATGTCGGCGGCTTGGGCTGCATGCTTGTTGGGCTCTGCGCTGCCACCGTCTTTGGAGGTTCGTCTGGGGTCGGAGTCAAAAATCAGACCCAGGTCATCGGCGCGCTGGTTGTCAGCAGCGATTTCCCGATCAACGTCTTCTGCGTCATAGCCAAAAGCCGAAATCGCCTCAGACCGACTCATCAGCCCGGAGCGAATCGCCAGCAGCATGGCTTTGAACTCTTTCTCGGGGTCCACCCACTGCCAGCCCTGCGGAATCCACTTGGCTGCGAGGTATTGCCGCCGCTTTGCGTTGCCGCCCCGGGCAAAGCCTGGAGCCTGCAATGCGCCACTGAGCACGGCCTGCTTCATCCATGCGGCCCACACCGGGCGACACATCTGATGCACCAGCACGCCGTGCTGCACCATCTCGCATCGCCTGCGGAACTCAAGCATCCCGGCGCGAATGCTGGAATAGTTGACGCCAGAGAGGTCACCGGTCAGTTGTTCATAGGTGATACCAATGGCCGCTGCCACTGCCCGAAACTGGGCGCGCAGGAATTCGCCATAGGAGCCACCCACATCGGCTGGGTCAGAGAATTTGATGTCTTCTCCGGGCTCCAGAATCTGCATGGTGCCGGGCTCCAGTCCGGCCAGCGACACACCGTTGCCATCTGGCAGGCCTTCGCCCAGCAGGTTGTCCTCCACGCTTTGACGGGTGACAAAGCCTGCGAACATGGCAGCAGTCTTCTTGCGCACCAGTTCCGCGTCGTCGTACTGGTCGAGTTCATTGAGTTTGACCAGGGCCCGTGAGAGCCAGGGCTCACCCCGAATCTGCCCCGGGCGCAACACCTTGTACAGGTGGATGATTTCACTGGCATCAATGCGCACCGTCTCCAAACCACCCTGGCCGGACATGGGTGCCAGCCTGCCATCCTCGGGGTGAGATCGGTACAAGTGGTACGCCACGCGTCGGCCCACACCATCGAACTCGATGCCTGACCTCACGACATTGCCAGAATCGAGATCAATGTTGAGATTCAGCGGCAGGTGCTCGGGCTCGATCAACTGGAGTTGAAGCGGCACACTCAAACCATCTTCAGGTCGGCGCGGCCGCAGCCGGATCAGGCATTCACCGCCCTCTAACATGGCTCGACAGGCCAAGGCTTGCAGGCCATAGAAGTCAGTCTGACCTGCCGCGTCGGCTTCTTCAACCCAGTCGCGCCACAACGTCTGCACTGCCGCCTTGAACGTGTCGTCACCGGCCAGACTTTGTGGCTTGATGCCGGTGCCGACTGCATTGGCCACAAAGGCCTCAATGCCAGACTGCGCCCAGGCGTTGCGCCGCACCAGATCGCGGCTTTTAGTGCGCAACTCAGAATTGGTGGCAAGTAGCGCCGACACAGCGCCAGGGTTGCCGGGCATCCAGGCCTGTGCGCGTCTGCCACGGCCTGCGGCCTCATGCACTGGTCCCTGACCAATCTGGCCAAACAGGCTTCGGATTTTTGTGTACCAGGCCATCAGAAGCCTTTGGAAGTGGTGACGCGAATCTGGCGCGGCGCACCGGGCCACATGCCAGTCGATGCGGCTTGCTCAGAGAGGCCACGTTTGACCTCTCGTATAGCGAGTCTGAGTTCATCAACCGAGCGGTATTCAACCGTCTTGTCGCCGAAGGAGACACGACGCTCCCCTTGGGTGAGTGCCGTTTGCAGGGCTTCGAGTTGGGTTTGAGAGAAGGACATGGTGGTTTTTCTGTTCGGGCCTTAGCGCCAGACGGTCAGATTGATCTCGGTGGTGTCAGACAAGGTGCCGCTGGCTGTGGCGCAGATGACTTCGACAAAGTCGGCCGTCTTGCTCTCCGCCAGCACCCGGGCTGCGGCGTACTTCATGGTTTTTTGTTGACCTGCATTGCGTGCAAAGGCCTGCCAGCAGTAGTTGGCATCCACCATGGGCGAGATAAACGTCACCCGAAACCGGCCAGTGCTGGTACGGGTGACACTTTGAACATTGAACCCAGCCCGAACAAGCACCGATGCCTGGTCGCCAGAGCCACTGACACCAAAGCACACCCAGGCTTTGGCAACCCCTGGGTGATCGGCGGTGATGCGGGTCTTGAGTTCCAGGGCCAGGCGCTGCGCCAGTTCGGTGACGTGTTGGGCCAGATTCATGGTCAATCAGTCAAAGTGAACTGCTTAGGCCACCAGGGCAGCTTCGAACGCCGCCACAAAGTCGGTGTCAAAGTTGCCGATGTCCAGCGCGGAGACCGCACCGATGTTCTGGCGGGCTTGTTCCTGCTCAGGTGCGGTCAGTGCCTGCACCGCATCAAAGCGCACTCGCTTGTCAACGGCTGCAAGCAAGGCAGCAATGCCGGTTTGGTCATTGAGCAGGGCATCCTGCAATTCTTTGAGCGTGTCAAACGCCGCATCAGCCCCACCGAGCAAGTCAGCCTTCAGGGCATCAAGCAAGGTGGTGATCTTCGATGCCGAAAACGTGGTGGCCGTACCAGCCGCGTTGGCATCGTCAATGATGGTGACGCCTGCCAAAGTGGAAATCTGGTTACGCAGCTCATTGATGGAACTGACCAGGCTGGTTTTGTCAGTTGTCGAGAGGTTGGCCAGCGTACCGACCTGACCGTAGATGGTCTTGAACTCGGCGGCAAGGCGTAGAACCAGGGATTCAAGGCGTGTTTGCAAACTCATGGGGAAAGCTCCAAAAAAGGAAATGAAAGGCAATAAAAAAGGCACCGAAGTGCCAGGGCTAGACAGCCAATGAATGACCTCGGCCCCTAGCGTTTGAGCCAGGGACTGCGGATCACGCGTCGACTGAATTTGGGCTGTCCAGAAGCACTGATGCCAGCGCGACCGGGGTTGGTTGGGCTGGCATCAATGACATCTGTGGACAAATTTGATGAGGTGACATTCACCTCGGGGTCGGGTGGCCACGCCAGCCCGAGTTGTTTTTCCAATTCGCGCCAGTGGCGCTCCCCAAAGCGATCCAGACCCACACTCGACGCAGCAGCCCGGGCGTACACGTAGCAGTCCAGAGCCTCGTTGCGTTCGCGCATTTTTTGCCACTCTCGGTGGGCAAAGCCATTGCGGTCGTGCCGGGTGATCAAGCTCTCGGCGCACAACTGCTGCACAAATTCGGCATCAACTTTGGGCAAATGAACAAATCCAGCCGGATAGAGCGGTGTGCTGCCGTCAGAGCCCACATCAGCCGCTTTGCGCAGGTTGTTGTAGAACTCCATCTTGGCCATGCCTACCGCCACCGAGTACAGCTTGATGCCTCGGCGCAGCTTCTTGCCACCCTGTGTCACATCGACCGCAGTGGGCGTGCCAATCAAGGCCGCGCCGCCCATCGCACCGCTGCGCACCCCTTTGACGGGCATCAGTCGTGGGTCATGGCAGCTGCGGGCGAACGCATAGGTCTCCTGGGTGGCAAAGCCGGTGTCCAGCGCCAACCTGGTCAATGGCATCAACACACCACTGGCGTGAGTCCAGCGCTCGGCCAGTAACTCTGACAAGCGTTTCCAGACGGCGTCGCGGGCGGTGTCACCCATCAGCACACGGTGTTCCACTAGCCAGGACTCCTTGCCGCGTCCGAATGCCCAGATCGACACCTCGATCCGGTCTTTCTGCACGTCAGCACCGGCCACCAACAGCAAGCCACCCAGTGCAACGCTGCCGATTCGGTAATCTTCGCGGCGCTCAATCAGGCGCTGCCAATCCGGTGCTTCGCCTTCTTCGAGCCAGGTCTCGCCCAGTTCAGTGTTTTTGAAGGTCTTGATCGCAGCAGCGGAACCGGACTCCTTGCTGACCGCGCTCTCCCAAGCCGCTGCCACATCGCGCCAGCTACGCCAGCCCACCGGGCTGTACAGGCTGGAGAGGTGGAAACCGGCTGTCTTTTTGCGACCTTTGCTGCTCTTTGCAGACTCTTGCGCGATCATGCTGCGCCACTGGCCCAACTCCAGCATTCGCGTCTTGTGGTGCTCAGCTATTGGCTGCTCACAGGACTCGCACACGTAGGCTGCGGTCTCGGGTTTGGCTTTTTCCCAGCGCAGTTGCTCAAAGCGCAGCCACTGGCGGTGATCGCAGTGTGGACAGGGCACAAAGTAGCGCCGCTGGTCACTTGCTTCGTATTCGCGCTCGATGGCCGACACACCCGAGATGGTCGGGGTCGAGACGATAAATATCTTGCGACGGGTGAAGGTGCGCGTGCGTGCTTCGGCCAGCGAAATCGCATCGCCTTCGCCTTCCACATCCAGCGGATAACCATCCACCTCGTCCAGGAACAAATAGCGCACTGGCATGGAGCGCAATCCAACCGCGCTGTTGGCACCGGTCATCACCAGCACGCCACCCCGGAACTCCTTGGCCAGGATGGTGTTGCCGGAGTCGCGTGACCGGGCCGGTGATATCAATTCACGCAGCGCGGCTGACTCCTCAATCAAAGGGTCGATCCGCTGCTTGGAATTTCGTTTGGCCATGTCCACCGTTGGCCAGACCGCCATCATGGGCCCAGGCGCATGGTGGATCACATAGCCAATCCAGTTGCTGCCCATTTCAGTCGCACCCAGTTGCGCTGCCTTCATGAACACCACACGCTCCACTGGCGACGATGGCGAGAGGCAATCCATGATTTCCTTCAGGTACGGCGTGCGACTGGTGCGCCAGCGCCCGGGCTCGGCAGAAGCTTTGCTGGAGAGCATGCGGTGCTGATCTGACCACTCGGACACTGACAGCAGAGGGTCTGGGGTCAGGCCGTCGCGCCACGCACGTTCAATCTCTGTTGCGCCGTCGTAATGATTGGTTTCGATTTCTGTGCTCATCAGTCAACGCTTGCCTGTAAATTGCCCAGTTCTTGCAGATGCTCGCGCACCGCCTTCTCCAGCGCCACATGCATGGTGTGTGCATCCAATTCCAATTTGGCTGCCATCTGGGCAGAAACCCGTGCGGGCCAGTTCAGCCAGGCATCGCGCTCGCTGCGCGCAAGCTTGAACACATGGGCAATAGCCTGCGGCCGATCAATGAGTTCTCCCTTGAGTCTGGCCAGTCGCACCTTGTTGGTCTGCGCCTTGACCACCTCGTTGACGGTTCGGGCTTGTAAGAGCGAGGTACCACCGCCGCCGCCAGAGCCTGTGTTGGTTGCAGCGCCACCACCGCCTCTATCACCACCACCGTCGCCATCGACCTCCGGTACCTTGACCTTGACGGTCGCTCGTTGTGTTCCCGTCTTGGGCGCACTGGTGTTGCGCTCCCACTGGGCATCTGCCTGATCAGGATCAATCGTGCCGTCAGCCAGCGCATTGATGCGACCGCTGCGGATGGCCTTGTGTACGGCGGTGTCGGTGACCCCGCGATGACGGGCGTAGGCGCGAATCGATAGTCCCATGAGTGGTGCGTGTGTTCTTCATTGCAAGGTCTGCCGGGCCTCGGATGCGGACATAAAAAAGATGCAAATTTGCATGATTGTTTTCAAGCAACTTCCAGCAAATTTGCCCGGGAATTGGGGTGTAGCTTTGAAGCAAAAGGTGATTCAAGAGATTCAAAAAAATGATGCGAATTGACTTGGCTTCACAAGCAAACAGCGTCTTCATAGAGGTGTTGCAGCAAACCTGCTCAACGCGACGAAACCCAACCAAAAGGACGCACATCATGAATAACGCAACAGCCCCATCCACCACGCAAGTGGTCGAGCAACTTCGCGACATCCAGCTTGAATTGATCGACTTGCTTGACCGCGCCAAAGAACTTCTTCGCACCGCCCCAAGCATCACCCGCGAACGCGCAGAGAGCTACTGGCTGGCACACGCCCGCATGGCCATCACCAAAAACCACAGTTACTTGGGTGGCTCCATGGTTGACATGGACGACACCATCGCAGAGATGGAAGGTGCAGATGGCGAGGACGACGAGTCCTGACTAAAACGCAGCGCCGCCAACAAAACTGGCGGCGCGCAGGCCTTCATGCAGGTATTCAAAGCAGCGTCAGATTGAAGCGACTACCTCCAAAAAATGAATCAAAAAATGTTCGGAATTGACTTGGCTTCTGAAGCACACAGCGTCTTACTAGAGGCATCGCAACAAACCAACCGGAGATTGAAATGAAAAACACCATCGACCAGATTTTTGCCCTGATTGCCCAAAAACACCTCTTTATCGAGACCCTGGAAACACGCAACTCAGACCGCCTTGACTTCCATGACGTCTCAGTCTGGGGTGTGCGCAGCGCCCTGGAAGCAGCCTTTAAAGCCGGGGTTGAGTTGGGTGCATCCATGCCAAAACCGACTGAGTCGGAGATTGGCAACACCTAAACAAATCACGACAAGCCAAGCAGAAAAAGCTTGGCTTGTATTGCAAACAGCGCGTTCATTACATCGTCTTAGCAACCACCACGAAGGAGCCTCAAATGAGCACTATTGCATTGACCACCACCCAGCACGCCATGCTGGCCCATGCTATCGACCACACTGCGGGCCGCATCGACTGGTTTCCCGAAAACATCAAAGGCGGCGCACGGCAAAAGGTGCTGCAAGGACTTTTCAATCGCGCCTTGATCACGCCACATGGGTCAGACTGGCTGGTCGCCGCCGAGGGCTACGACGCGCTGGACTGCGCCAGACCCACGGTTTGCCTGATTGCCCAAGACGATCACGAACTGGAGACAATCGTTACGCAGGTCGAGGCAACCTGGACACAGGATGCGCTTGCAAACCAACCAGCGTCATCTGAGTCTGGCGACGCGCAAGGCGTATCAGTCGAGACTGAGCCCCAAGCAGACCAAGGCGAAATCGCCACGGCTTGCGACGATTGCCTCTCTGGCACCGATGTACCAGCAACTGAAATCGACGCAACACAGGGCCAGTCAGCGCCAACCACAGCGCCTGCCGAGCAGCCCATTGTGAAGGCCATCCGCACCCGCGAGCACAGCAAGCAGGCCACCATCATCGGGATGCTCCAGCGCGCCGAGGGTGCCACCATCGCCCAGATCTGCGAGGCAACTGGCTGGCAGGCGCACACCGTGCGCGGCACCTTTGCCGGAGCATTCAAAAAGAAGCTGGGGCTCACCATTAAATCGGCCAAGCCCCAGGGTGGCGAGCGCAGCTACCGCGTTGTGGCATCGACCGATGAATTGCTGGCTTGATCGGATGTATGGACTGGGTGCGCAAATTTGCGCACCCACATTGATTCAAAAAAATGATGCGAATTGACTTGGCTTCTCAAGCGAACAGCGTCTTCATAGAGGTGTCGCGATTGACGACGAACCTTTAGGAAAAACGCAATGACCACCATGACCATCACCATCGAGCGCACACTGCGCACCGTCCAACTTGGCACCGCCACCCTCCAAACCGAGGAGTTGAGTGTTTCTTTACCCTTTGCCCGCAAGCCTTGCGACCTAAGCGAACTCGGCGGCGGGACACCTTCCAAAGTGCTGGTCACCGAAACCCGCAAGATGACCACCACAGAATTTGACGAGTTCGCCGCCAACCTGCTGCGCTCACGCCCCTGGCTCGACGGTCGGGGAGGCACCACACGCGAAGGCACCCTTTGCGTCGAGGTCTGCGCACCAGGTCGCCCCTACCTTTACATCAACCCCGAAGGTGGCGATTACGCCCGGTACGTGGCGCGTCTCGGATAAGAAGATTGATTGAAAAAGGAAGCCAAATTAACTTGGCTTCTCCATCAAACAGCGCGTTACTACGGGTGTTGCAACAACCACCCTGAAAGGACAAGCATCATGAGCCAAGTCACCGTCAAACGCATCTCCACCACCGAAGAACTTGTCACCCAACGCACAGTTGGCTACCAAATCTTTGTCAACGACGAGTATTTGCTGACCTGCACCGATGTTTGCGATGCGATGGACTTTAAGGAAAAGCTTGAAAAGCAGCCGCACGATTGGGTCCAAATTACCTCGCACTCTGATTGGGACAAGGCAAAAACCTGAGAACAGCGGGCCAGCAAACTGGCCCGTCAAATAGATTCAAAAATGCTCAGAATTGACTTGGCTTCTCAATCAAACAGCGCGTTACTAGAGGCATCGCAACAAACCAAACGGAAGAACGACATGACCAACGCAACACAAACCATCGCCACCCAGAACGAGTCTTGGGGCTTTTGGGGAACCATGAACGAGCACGCCACCGCCGCCTGGCCCATCGCATCCACAGCGATTGCCGCCGCCACAGGGTGCGAACCTGAACAAGTCAGAGCCTTCCTGGACAGCCGCCACGGTCGCCACTTTGCAGACGATGTCCAAAACGGACTCTTTGTCGGTTGCAACCTCAAGGACGCGATTGACAAGGCCACTGCCAAATGGATGGGCTGGACGATTGGGCGCATCACAGCCAAGGAAACTGGCATCCCTCGCGGCATGGCTTACTTGACCGGGTTTGTGGTGCAAGCCGCCATCGACGACGAACTTTTTGCCTGACGCACACGCCGGGCCTCAAACGCCCGGCGCAGCAGGTAGCTGCGCACCAGCGACACACCCGTAAAGATCAATCCGATCATCAGGTTCTGCGACAAGGTCGCATGCAACCCAAACAGCGGAAACACCAAATACTGAGTGGCCACCGCCACGATGTAGCCCACCAGCACGTTGGCCACCGACTCCACCAGGGACATCCAGCGCGACTGCATCACGATTGGCCCTGATGTTCCTGGTCAACGTCGCCAGCATCACCAACGACAACTCCGGCCAAATCGTTGAAGCCAACGCCATCGCACTCGCGAGTGGCAAGTTTTCCGGTCCAGTCCTGCCAGCGCCGGACAATCACGTCGACATACTTTGGATCGAGTTCCATCAGGCGCGCCGTGCGGCCTGACTTCTCAGCGGCGATCAGGGTCGTGCCGGATCCGCCAAAGGGGTCAAGCACCACGTCGCCGGGTTTGCTGGAGTTACGAATCGCACGCTCCACCAACTCGACCGGCTTCATGGTCGGGTGCAAATCGTTCTTGTGGGGCTTTTTGATCTGCCACACATCGCTCTGGTCGCGGTCGCCGCACCAGTGATGCTTGCCGCCTTCGGGCCAGCCGTACAGAATCGGTTCGTACTGGCGCTGGTAGTCCGAGCGTCCCATGGTGAAGGTGTTCTTGGCCCAGATAATGAAAGTCGACCACTTACCACCAGCCTCGCGAAACGCTGCTTGCAGCACATCTAGTTCACTGGACGACATGGCAACGTACACCGCACCGGTGCAGTTGGCCATGATGGGTGTCAGTGCGGCCAGCAGGAAGTCATAAAACCCGTCGCCCAGGTTGTCGTTGAGGATGGCCCGGTCTTTGCCGCGCATTTTGTCCTTGGCGCTGTTGGCATAGTTGACGTTGTACGGCGGGTCGGTGACCGTCATGTCCACCTCTTTGCCTTGCAGCAACACGTCGTAGCTGGCAGCATCGGTGGCATCGCCACACAGCACACGGTGGCCACCAAGCAGCCATACGTCGCCAGGGCGCGAGATAACCGCCTCTTGCGACTCGGGTACCTCATCATCACCGGTTTGGCCAGTGTCGCCTTCCTCGCCCTCGAACAGGTCGGCCAGCGCGTCGGCATCAAAGCCGGTCAGCGATAAATCGAAATCGTCATCGCCCAGTGCATCAAGTTCTACCCGCAGCATCGCATCGTCCCACCCTGCGTTTTCAGCAATACGGTTGTCCGCAATGATCAGCGCGCGCCGCTGGGTGGGCGTCAGATGGTCGAGCACGACTACCGGCACAACTTCCAGACCGAGCTTTTGCGCCGCCGTCAATCTGCCGTGGCCCGCCACGATGATGCCGTCACTGCCAGCCAGAATGGGGTTGGTAAAGCCAAACTCAACGATGGACGCAGCGATTTGCGCCACTTGCTCTTCCGAATGGGTGCGGGCATTTCTGGCGTAGGGCAGCAGTTTGCCGGTTGGCCACTGCTCGATTTTGTTGGCCAGCCAGGATGCGGTCATGGATTTACCTCTGCGGATTCAATTGTTGGGGTTGCTGGCACGAGTCGCTCTGTTACGACCGCCTTGAAGCTCTGGCCGGTCGCTGCGAGCGTCACCGGCACATCGGGGAAGTTTTGCTGGAAGCGAATGACGGCCACGTCTACGTACTGCGGCGCGATCTCCACCAATCGACACTTCCGACCGCTGCGCTGCGCCGCCAGCATCGTCGTGCCGCTGCCGCAAAAGGGTTCGAACACAATGTCGCCACCGTCTGAATAGGCTTCCAGAACGAACTGGGGCAGAGCCACCGGGAACACGGCCGGGTGATCAATGTCTTGGCCGATCTTGCCCTTGTGGCGCATGATGCGAATCACCGAGTCAGCAATCTTGGTGTCTTGTGTCAGCGTGCCGACATGGTTCCACGAAGTCTTGCTGCCATCCTTGTTGCGCATGCCACCGGCGCTGGTGCCGTCGCCTCGCAGATGGGTGTCGCGACCAGCATAGATGCAGGGCACGTTCTTGTTCGGCCTGCGTACCTCGGAGTCCTTGCGATTGAAGTGAAACACGAACTCGAATGCTGGCGCGAAGCGACCGCTCCAGTCGCCCGGCAGGCCCGGGCCCTGGTCCCAAACGTACCAGCCAAAACGCCGCCAACCCTGCTGGCGCATCCATGACAGCCAGCCATCCCAGTACGGCATGACTTCCTGCTCGCGGTGGATAAGCCCCAGGTTGACCAGCACTTGACCAGTAGCAGCCATCGGCAGGTTGGCAAAGACGCTGCGCATCAAACCGTCCCAATCAACAATCGTGTCGGTGTAGTCGCGCTGGGTACCGTAGGGCGGCGACGTAAAACATAACGCAGCTTTTTCAGATTGCATCAGGGCGGCGACCACCGCTGAGTCACCGGCATCGCCACAGATCAGACGGTGCGCACCAAGCAGCCAGACATCACCGGTTCGGGATACCGGGTTGACCGGCGTGTCAGGAACCTCGTCACCAGCGTCTGGGGCATCGTCGGAATCATCATCGCCCGCCTGATCGTCGTTGTTCCCACCGTCGATGTGCTCGGCCATCATGGCTTCGATCTCAGCGTCCTCAAAACCGGTGAGCGCCAGGTCGTAACCGGACTCACACAGCTCGGTGAGTTCGAGCGCCAGCATCTCTTCGTCCCACCCGGCATCGAGTGACAGGCGGTTGTCGGCGATCACGTAGGCGCGCTTCTGGGTGGGCGACAGGTGCCCCAGTTCAATGACCGGAACTTCCGTCAGGCCCAACTTGCGGGCAGCCGCCAGACGACCGTGTCCGGCGATCACGCCGCTGACACCATCGACCAGCACCGGATTTGTCCAGCCAAACTCAGCTATGCTGGCGGCGATCTTGGCCACCTGCTCCTCGCTGTGGGTGCGAGGGTTGCGGGCAAACGGGATCAGCGCGTCAACCTTGCGGTACTCGACGTTGAGAGGATTCACGGGTTTGATGCTTCCAAAAAGATGCAGCCCGCACAGGTCTTTGAAAACCAGTGACGGGCTGCGAGGTGCGCCATCTCAAGCGCTGGAGTTGAATGAAAGAACCCGCCGTCAGATGTTGCTGAGGGCGGGTTCAGGAAAAGTCAGGATACGAAAACTTGGATGTCAGGTCGGCAAAGGGTGTGAATTGAATTCCCCCCCTTGTGTGCCAGGGTGCAAACCTGCCGCTGGTGCAAACCGCTGCAAACTCTGGTTTGCAGTCTGTCGGTGGGCGGGTCTTGCGCTGTTGCCCCCCGCATAGGATTTTCTGAAAGAAGGACCCCTTTTACCTGGAGCGCAGTGGCTAATTTCCAACTGATCACCAGCGGTTTTCTCCATCCATAGCCGTAAATATACCTAAAAACAGGCTGGATGTTTCACACCAATTTGCAGCCAAAAGGGACAAACTCCAAATCAAAGGACAGAGTGCCAAAGCATTACCCTACGTGACCCAATAGCTCGGATGATTTGTTGCGAATTTGTGGCTTACCGGGTTACTTTTTGCGGCTTTCGTTGAGCTTTTCTGCCATCAATGCCATGGCCTGATTCCAATGCCGCCATGCGGTTGACCTTCCGATGGCAAAGCGTGTGCAGATATCACGCCAGCCGTACCGCTTGGCACGCATCCAGACCAGGTGGCGCTGCTCGACCTCAAGCCACTGCACCCAGAGCATGACCTCAAGCATGTCCTCAACGTCCTTCGGTGATGGAGGGAAGCGACAGACCATACGCTCATCGGTGGCCAGCATCTCCCACTGGCAGCGCACGATGGTGGGCCACGCATTGAAGTAGCCCTGCACATTGGCTGAGGGCAGTCGCCTGGCCGTGACCGCAGCGTCCTCAAAACGATTGGCCACGTCGTCTGGTGTCCATGGTGTGATGCGCTCAGCCATGACGAGTCCTTGGTGTGCCGTACAGACGCTCGCCGATGCGTCGCACCAGTTCACGCTCGAGGTAGTCCAGCCGCTTGTCCTCAGCGTTGACCACCAGGATGTTTTGGTCACGCCAGCCGCGTTCCTTGACGGCGTCCAGGTCTGTGACGGTTGGCTGCAAGCGACCCAGGGGGCATTGGTAGTGTTGGGTGGGTACTTTCACGTCACACCTCCTGAGTGTCGATGGCCCAGTGCAGGATGGCCAGGGCATCGGCTTCGTTGTCGTCCGTGACGGGGTGACCAAGGGCACGCATGGCAGCAATGACTTCTGCCTTGCCTGCGTTGCCTTTGCCTGTGGCGTGCTTCTTGATCGTGCCCACTGGCACGCCTTGGTACGGGATGCGGTGGTGCTCGCACCAAGTGGTGAGAGTGGCCATCAAACCGCCGTAGACGTGGGCGGCATCCACGCCAACGTGGCGGCGCACCTCCTCGAAGTACACGGCGTTGATCTCGCCCGTGATGTTCTTGAGTTCTGCCAGCCAGTGTTTGAAACGCAGGTAGCGCATGCCACCGCCTTCGAAACGCTGGGACTTGAAGCTGACAAAGCCGTGGGCGGTTGGTCCGTTTTGTGAACGTAGTGCCCAGCCAGTGGTGGTGCCCAAGTCCAGGGTCAGGATGGTGGTGTTCATTTTGCAACTCCGCTTTTGAGCGAGATGCCACGAAAAGCACGAGCCTTACCCGAACTCACCACGCAGCGCTGCAATCCAAGGTGACCCAACACCAATGACAGACAGCGCGCAGACGAGGCAAAGCAGTCGTTGGCAGCGCTCCAGGTCAGCCAATCAGCGTGCAGTTCAGAAAACCGGGTTGTTGCGCGGTCGTCCAGATCGCAGTTGACTGTGAGCCACTGCTGCATATCGCGTGCGGTGCGCGTATCAGTCGCCAATGCATTTTCAAGATTTTTCATATCGATTCCTGTTGTTGGGCAAGGCACGCAGCTGTGCTGTGCCTGCATTTCAAAGTTGCAATTCAGGTCGGTTTTTCCATTCCGACGTAGTCGACACATCTCAGGGTTAACTTCCATGACCTGCGCGTCACGCCTCGCGTGAGGAACTAACCGTTGGCTGCGCCGACTACGTCGGATTGATGCCAAACCGACACAGCCGACGCTGGTATCGAGTGCGTAAAACACCGTTACCAAAGGCTGCTTTCGAGCGTTCTTTCGCTGCGTCATAGGTGTCAGTTGTCCGCGTAAGGTGTGTAATTGGGGCGTGACTGCTGCGCCAAGCCCAACCCCTGGTAGCCGCGAACACCGGCTGAGTTGCGCCACTTTTCCAATCCGCGTGTGAGCAGCAGGTCAGAGAACCGGCGCTGGGAGCCAACAAACTCACCTGCTGCCTCTGCCCACTGCTTCCAATCGGCAAACAACTCGGTGGTGAGAGATCTGGCACTGTTGACCCGCACACAGCGTTCCTCCAGCCATCGCCCCAGGGCATCTTCTGACTCGAAATACTCCTTGGTCGCACTGACGACACTCTCGGGAGCAATCAGCCCCTCGCGTTGCCAGGCCAGGCAACCCTGCACGCCCCACTCAAAGATGGCGTTGCGCTCGACCAAGAGCTTCGCTTGAAGCTGCTTATCGCGTTTTTCTGGCGGCACAGTGATCGTGAACGGGATCAGGTGCAAGCGCCTGCGCATGGCCTCATCGATGTTGCGAATGGCCGGTTTGTGATTGCCCGCGATAACCAGCTTGAACTGCGGCAGGTAGGTGAAGAAGTCCTGGCGCATGAAACGCGCAGACACCCGGTCGCCACCGGTGATCTCCTTGATCTTGGACTCGTTCCAGCGCCGCCCCTGTTCAGTCTCGGTCGCCCCGACAAAGCGCGCACCACGCAGGCCTGCCAGATCGGTAGGGTGGCGGTCACCGCGCGACTCCATGAACGTGTCCATGGGCGCGTTGGCCGCGTAGTCGCCCATCAGGGTGAAGATGGTGTTAACGAACACCGACTTGCCGTTGGCACCGGTGCCATACAGAAAGAACAGAGCGTGCTCCTGGGTGGAGCCTGTCATGCAGTAGCCGAACACCTTCTGGAGGTAGTGAATTTGTGCCGCATCACCCCCGGTCACATCGGCCAGAAACGCCATCCAGTTGGGACAGGTGCTGCCCGGCTGAATCGTGGCCGTGCAGATTTTGGTCATGCGGTCACCACGATCATGGGCGCGCATCCTGCCGGTGCGCAGATCAACCACGCCACCGGGCGTGTTAATCGACCACTCGTCGGCATCCCACTCGTCCGTGGTGCCCGCGTGCTTGCGGTCTGCCCGGGCCAGTCGCTCGACACCGCTGATGGTGCCCGAAGCTGCCAGTTTGGCCGCAAGCTTGGGGTTATCCGACTTGAGCGATGCGAAACGACAGACATGGCGCACCAGATCGGATGCTGCCAAGGTGTCCTCACTGCGCCAGCGCTGGCCATCCCACATCAGCCATTTACCCCACGCCGCAACGTAACGCCAGTCGTTTTGATAGCGGTTGGTAAAGCTCAGTGCCAGCGCGTCTTCGCTGCCCCACACGGTCGCGTCCTGGTGGTCACCACCCCGGTCTGCGAGTTCATTGCCGTGGCTGTTGGCACCGATGTCCGGCAAATGCACCGCCAGGTTCGGACCGGTGGCCAGCATTTCTCTCACGTTCATGCCTTCGTCCACCGCATCGGCACTGTCCCAACCATCTGCTTTGTCCTCTGGCGGGTACAGGATGACGCAACTGGTGGCCTTGGCTGCCAAGATGGCCTGTGCTGCGTTTTCAGCATACGTCCAGCCGGGCTTGTCCTTGTCTGGCCAGATGATCACGGCTTTGCCAGCCAGCGGTGACCAGTCGGTTTTATCGACCGGCGCGTTGGCTCCGTGCATGGCGGTGGTGGCGCAGATACCCGCATCGATCAGGGCTTTGGCGCACTTTTCACCTTCGACCACCACCACCCGATCTGACTTGAGCATGCCGGGCTGGTTGTAGAGTGGCCGTGGATCGGGCGGTGCTGCCTTTTTGCGCTTGACATCCCACGGACGGAATTCCTTCTTCTGCCCTGGCGGGTCATAGCGGTACACGATGGCGATCAGCTTGCCATCAGCATCCTGATACTCCCATTTGGCAGTCGCTGGCCCGAGATCGTCCATGGGAGGCTCGGCCTTGCGTTTGCGCGTTGCCTCCTGCGGCACTTTGCCGACCAGTTGCGCCGCAAAGCTCAGCACCTTGGCAAAGTCAGAATGCACGTTGAGGGCCAAGTGGCCGGAAATCAAGTCAAAGATGTCACCGCCCTGACCAGTCGCACGATCTGTCCAGAGACCTGCCTTATCGCCGGTGACCACGATCTCCAGACTGTCTCCCGGGCTGCCCAGGATGTCGCCGACCAGGAACTTGCCTCGCTTGACCTTGCCAGCGGGAAACATGGCCATTAGCACCGACTCCAACCGCTGCAGCAAGCTGGCGCGAATCTCTTCGCGGTTGCCATCGGTGGACGGGGTTGGTGCCGGCGTCACATCGTTAAAGTCCATCATGACTGACACCCTCCGACTTTTGGACATCGGTGTCAGAGTCGCCAGCGGCGCTGCTGTGTGCCGCCCAAGTGCTCAGCTCATTCATCCGAAAGCGAACCAAGCCGCCCAATAGGTAATGCGGAATGCGGTGCTTGGCTCGCATCTTGGGGTCGGCAAACCAGTACAGAGGCAGCCGCAGCGCGCACGCGGCCTGCTTGGCATCGACCATGGGCTCGGCATCAATTTGGAATTCGTTTTGTGTTGTGTTCATTGGGTTGTCCTCCAGCAGCGGTCTTGCCACGCGCAAAACTTGCATTCAAAGTGGGTGGCATCAAGGTAGGCGCGCGGCAACAGTTCTCCTGCCTCAGTGGCGGCAATGACCTTCACGCCCCGGTCGGACATGCGCTGGGCCAGCGCCGCATCGAACGGCACCAACTCGGCGTAGATGTCCATCGTGTCGGCGTTGACCGCTGTGAAGATGGCCGGGTTCTCGTGCAACTCCAGGTAAGCCTGGTAGATGGCCACTTGGGCGGCGTAGACCGGCTTGGAGACCGCGAGCTTGTTTTTCTCCAAGTCGCGCCAGGATTTGGAGCCCAGGCACTTGTTTTCCCAAAGCGCCGGGTACGCGAATCCATCGGGCCCACCGACAAAGACACCATCAATGTGCCCCTGCAAGCGACCGTCGGCCGTTGAAAACCCAAACTGCTCGATTGATCCGTCAGGGAGGGTTTTGTGGGTGCGCAGATCGAACCCGGCTGCCCGCAGCCACGCGACCATGCTGTCCTCGTTGACGTGCCCACGCTCAAAGATGCGCAGAATCCGACCCTGCGTTTCCCGTCCCGGGTCCACCGGCGCTTGGGCATACTCGTATTGCAGCGCGCGCTCGCACGACACGCCCAGACGGGATGCACCCAGATACTGGCGGGATTTCTCCTTTGACCGGGTCTTTTTCAGACCCAGATCGATCAGCGTGCTGATCTGACCACTGACGCTCGTTGATGAGTTGAAGTCCATCATTTGGCATCCTCCCAGGGCAGGTCGCTTTCCATGTCGGCAAACGGATTGGCTACCAAATTTGCCATGGGGTCCGCAACTTCAGGCAGACCACGCACCGGTGGGTACTTGGACTTTTCGTGGTGCTCAACCATGGCCTGCGTAAAGCAGGTCACGATGGAGTCGATCACCTTCAACGCTTCTGATTCAGAATAGTCACCCAGTGGTTTTGTGAACCCAACTGCCCCGGCTGCTTCGCCGAAGGCCTTGAGGCACTTGACCATGGCGTTTTTCTCAACTTCAGAGAGATTGACCATGGCCACCCCCTTGGAGTCGACGAGGTCGTCCTTCAATCTGACCCAGTTGCCGTACATGGCGTGAAACGCTTTTTGACAGCGTTCGGAACAAAAGACCCAGTCCAGCGGGTAGCGCTGGGGATGGCCCGTGCGGTGCCGGTTGTCGGTATGACCGTACCCCCGGGCTTGACGTGAGCAGACCCAGCATTTCATCGCCTGCCTTTCTTCTTGCAATGGACAAGACGCTCGTTGACCGGGCGACGGCCTTCGGTATAGCCGTCGCAGTCAACAAAGAAGCGGGTTTTGGCGTGCAGGCAGCGGCACTGCTTGATCATCTGGTGCTGGTACGCACGGGTGCAGTCGGTGCAGTAGTCGCTGTCACCAGCCCTGGTCTTGATGGCATAAGTGCGCCACTGCTGGTACTGCGACGCATCGCTGAAGCAGCCCGGGTGGTAGGCCTGCACTGTATGTAAAGAGGCATTCATGGCTGGTGCTCCTTACTGCGCCCAGGCGGGTTTGCCAGATACAGGAGCGCGTTGGGGCGTTGGCGCTGTTGATCCGTTGGTCTGCGCTGGGGCTGAAGATGGTGCGGCACTACCTTGCACAGCCGCGTTGGCTGTCAACTTGGAAGGCACACCCATGGTGCGCGCATAGTCCGGGTGGTCGGGCTCCACTGCCGTCTTGACGACGTTGCGGTCATCACCCCGGTCGTCTTTCTCGATATCCACGCGCACCACGAACTCCAGACCATCGAGGTCAACAAAGCCTTGGATGCGCCTGGCGGCAGCAGCTTGGGGGCTGTTGTCCTGCGGCAGGACGTTTCTGGCACTGTTCAGTGCGGCGCGCACGAAGGTTCTGCCCATCTGCGTCCAGGTTGGACCCTTGGGCGAGTACAGCCCGATGTTCGACCACATCTTGCGTTTGGCATATTCGCCACCGGTGATGACAAACTCGGCAGCCAGATAGACCGCGCCCGTCTTGGGTGACTGGGTGGGATAGCCGTCCGACCAGCCCTGACTAGCGTCATAGTGGCCACCGGGTTTGAGCGTCATCAGCACCGGCACGAGCGCACCCTTGGGAATCAGGTTGAACCCCGACTGTTGGGCTTCTGCATCGTTGAAATCAGACCATGCGTAGGCTGTCATGTTGTTGTCGTTCATTTGAATTACTCCTTGGAATCAGTTTGGGTTGGGGCTTGTGGGTGCTGTGCAGGTGTGCCAGTGCCAGCGCACTTGGCAATGAGTGCGCCCAAATCAGGCGGCTCAAGCAGGTCAAGACGACCGCTGCGGTCTTTGGCCGGGTAGCCATAGGGGTTGATCGTTTGGGTGACAAATGCCCGGTATGAGCTGCCATCTTCGGCCTTGATTTCTGCCAGCGTCACCACCTCGTCCACGATGCCCGGCAGTTGCAGTGCAGTGGCGCTGCCTTCAATTTGCGGCACGAACACCTTGCGACCAAAGTCATCGGTTTTGCTGTCCAGGATGGCCACAAACACGACGTTCTTGCCACGGGCATGCTGCAAGTGGGTGAGCGCCGTGATCATTTCCTGGCCCAAAAGACCATATGCGCCGCGTGAATCCGGCTTGCCAGTGCGGTCAGAAAACGCGGCTGGCTGACTCTTGGCCCAGTTAAAACACAGGCGAGAGAGCGCCGTGATGGAGTCGCAAAAGTAGGTCTGGTACTTATCCAGGCTGCCCGGGTCGCCATAAACCGAGCAGACATGGTCGAAATGCGCCTGCGAGAAAGGGGACTGATCAGGCAGTGCCGGATTGGGTCCGGCCAGATAGACCACCAGATCGCGAAACTCAGGCCAAGTGCGCGGCCGGATGGTGTCGCCCGTCCAGTCGGCGACAGACAAATCGCCCGCTTCCAAATCAATGAACAACGTGGACTGTTTTTCGAGGTGTTTCAGCTGGGTCGTTTTGCCGATACCACTGACGCCCAGGATGACGATCTTGACGCCACGGCGCTGCGCGCGACGCTCATCGGCGGTAATGATGGGAAGTGCCATTTATGCCGCCTCTTTCATCTGATCGAGCACCGCCGGGTTCCACAGAATCTGGTACCCCGAGTGGCCATTGCGTGAGTAAGGCAAAGCCTCACCCCATGCACGTCCCTTCTCAGTCAACTCCCATTCGTCGCGGTCATTGCGTTGTTGCAAACCGATCGCAGCAAGGCGAAGGTTGACGCTGCGGGCCGCTATCCCCGACTGCTCACCAAGCTTGGTCGGATTCAGCGCCGCGATGGGCTCGTTATTGGCAGGCAGCGCCCGGCGCATGGTTTCAATGACAAGACCGGTATTTTCGTGAATACAGGTCAACGTGGCGGCCATGGCAATGCCGCGCTTCACACCGGGCACCTTGGCAACGGCTTCACCGATCAGAAGCAAGGCGGACACTCGGTCCTGGGTTGGCGCGGGCAATTGAGAGACGTGACCTGGTGCGGTGTAGGCACCGGTTTTACGGATTGAGGGAAGGACCTCGTGGGTCACCCAACGCTTGAAGCGTTTGGCTGCATCTTTGGTACTGCCCAAGATCAGCGCGTACAGACCGTATTCACTCACATGGTTGGCACGCTGCGTGCGCCCAAGGTTGTCGATGACCTCCATTTTCTGGAGGTCATCGCTGTCCACATGGGTTTTGATGGCCTGAGAGGGATTCCCCAACTCCAGCACTTGGCAAACGTCAGTGGCGTTGAACCAGGGTTCCCCGGCGGCATCCAAGTTGACGCGCAGGGCATGACTCTCAAATTCAAATGGGATGATTTTGGACATGATCAGGACTCCAGTGGGTCGAGGGAAAGGGTGAAGGCTGGTTTGCCAGGCTCAACCGTGCGAGCAGCGGAAAACTGCTGCTGCAACGTCGGTGGCCAATTCGTGTAGCGTGATTCGGAAACCGACAACTTGATATCGATAAAGCTCTTGACCTGGTCACCGGATGCAGCCACACGCTCAGCGATCTCACTGAGCTGCTTTTGATCCCAAGTGACTTTTTTTGGAAGATCAAACTTGATGCGCAACGGGCCATCGGTGATATGAGCGGTGCCAAAATCACGGCCAGATTCCAGCAACGCGGCTTTGGCCTGTTCTTCGTAGCACTGCTTCAAAGCGGCGTCGAACTTGGTACGGGCCTGTTTGAGCCAGGCAATGGCTTTGTCCAGATTGACATCCACTTCAAGTTTTTGAGCGGGTGTCAGCTGGGCCAGTTGGCTCACGGACATCTCAGCAATGTCGGAGGGGAAAAGGGTAAGGTCAGACATGACTTTCCCTCCTTATTGATACACAGCGCTAGAAGTTGAGTGGCGTGAAACGCGCCGCTCATAAGCTTCGATCTGGTGAATCAAATAAGTGACTCTTGAGCCCAACTTGAGGTGTATGGGTCCGAGTTTTTCTTGCCGCCAACGGCGCAGCGTTTTGACGGAGAGGCCCCACCGAGCGGCGAGTTCGTTTTCGTCGAGTGCCAGACGGACAGCACTGTTTGGTGGGGACCGGAAGGCATTCCGGTTGGGTTGAACAGAAGAGACTTGGCGTTGCATTTGGAGCACTCCTTTAGTTGGGGTGCCCCTATTTCCGCGCAGATCAGACTTCGATATCTCGCAGTCTTTACGCAGAAATCACGTTGAAATTACAACGACTGAATCTTTACGCTGATTGCGCTTCAACGCTTGTAGATTCAGAAACTTGCCGGTAATCAGTCAATCCGATGTTGAGCTCCCATAGTCGTGATTTACTGTTTCCGTCAGCGCCTCGAATATAGGTAGCCCATTCGGGTGCACCCCTGAAAAACTCGTTCATTGAACGAATTGACTTTCCAGCAGCATCCTCAAGCTGGCGTTTGGTGCATTTGCGCTTTTGGCTCGACGATGCGTTCACCAGCACTTCCACTACATCGACCCATTCTTTAGTTGTCAGCGACCAGGGCTCCGGCCAAGGTCCAATGAGCAATGCATTCCGCGCGTCTTCCTTGATGAGCGTTGGCGTATCAGTAGTTACAGCCGCAGCCTGCCTGCGACATATCTCACCCTCAACCCGGCTCAAATCAATACAGACCTGACCTTCCACCTCTTGCGCCAAGGTTTCCAAAGACACGACGATGCCTGGTCCAAGGAATCGGCGAGCCGATCCCGTCGTGGTTGCAAGGACGATAGTCAATCCAAGATTGGATTGACGAAGTTGCAAGTCCAGCTTGTCGGCATGCTTGGGCTCCCAGATGCGCGAAACCAGCGCGACGGGCAGGCGCTGATCGCCCATGCGATAGTTGCCTAGCAAATATGGCTCTTGATCGTCGACAGTCAGGGGAATGTCGACAAGGTGCAATTTGAGCAGTTGATCAAGCCGCTCGCGCAGATACGATTTGTCAACCGTATAACGGCACAAATCGCCATCTGAAAGCTCATATTTTTCACCTGTGAGTTCGTCCATTGCCCAAGTGTTGGTGCTGTTGAAATTCACCTTCAGGCGTCGAAAGCCACACTGCCCATCCTCATCCTCAATGGGCACGGTGATGAATTCACCGAGAGATTTTTTCTTGAGCAGCCCCTTGCTGACCAGATCGGCGGCAGGCAAGTTGAGCACGGTCAGCAGGTGACCATCGATTTCATCAACGGCGAGGTCAAGAAGTTTCATCTCGGCCCGGAACAACGCCAAGTCAGCTCCGACTTTGACCGGCTTCACCTGCTTCATGACACCGAGTGAGGTCAATATCTCCTCGCCGCATTTGCGCATCCGAGGATCGGGCAGCGACAACAAGTTACAGGAGCCGCGCTGCCCCACTGTGATATCAAGCGCTCGGCTATCGTCATCGCCGTCAAAACGGATCACGAACGACAACTTCACTTCGAGGATGGAGCGACAGCTTGATAGCGGGTTGCGGTCGCCAAATTGCGTATCAGAGACACTCCATAAATTGTCGCTGTTCGCCAACGCCAGGGTTACGCTGTGGCGTGTATGACCCAGGGTCACGGTCAACGCTGAAACCCAAGCGTCCTGGATGACAGCGCCGTTGGCCTTCGAATCCATGAGATTCACTTTGTGTTTGAACATTGCCAGCTCGTAGCTGACCGCGTCCACTGGCTGTTTTGAAAGGGGCTTCTCAAAACCGATGGCAGCGAACCGATCCGCCAGTTGCTTGGCGGTACCCTTTTTGTCGGAGAGCACATGCACTTTGTTGTCGACGGGGTCATACACCAGTGTGGCTTCGAGCGCAGGTGTGAACAGAAACAGGTCACGCCTGCGATCCTTCATCTGGCGCAGCAACTTCATCTTGCCGGGGTGATATACAACGAGATAGTGCAGCCGCCGTTTGACGGATTCGTCGCCCGCCTCCATCTCAAAATGAATCACCTCGCAGCTATTCTTTGATTCTTCGTCCAAACCGAGAATCTCACCGACGCCCTCATGCAGTTTTTTTGCTACCTCCGGTGTCCATTCAAAGTCACGCCCGTCACCATCCCGCACTGTAAATCCGAGAAATTTCTTGTGTCCGTGGAAATGATGCGTGAGGTAAATCGTCTCAATCTGATCGAAGATGTGCGCGGCATTCACTCGCAACCAGATCATGCGGGTCATCGCGTCGGTAGATCGGTCAAAAGTCCCTATCTCCGGATGATTTTCCAATTCAATTTTCCCGTAGGCGTAATCCAGCATCTCTTCGGTGCGAAAGCGCACCAGCTGAAGGAAACGCACCGCCTCCTGGTCAGCGATGGTGATGTCTTCGCGTTTGACTGATTGGATACATTCGAGGAGTTCGGAGCGTGCCAGTTGCTCAGGCTTGGACGTGTCGAGCACGGCCAGGAATGCGAACTTATCGACTCGCGCCAGCCGCGATATGGATGTAAGGGTCGCCGAGTTGATCAGGTCAACGACATGCTTGCTGTTTTTTTGAGATTTTTTTGCCACTTGATGCTCCTTGAACAATGCTGAGTGGCTTTCGTCCCCTTGATGGTCGCGCCCACAGCTTCAAACGTTTGTCACGGGATGATTCCCAACCTGATCTTGGTTTTGATGCTGGACAACCAGTCTTCGCGGTACTGCAATGCAAATGCATTGCGATTGCCGCGCCCGACACCTGCCTGGCGGGCCAAATCTTCCAGCGATGTCATGCAATCGAGCCAGCCCAGTCCATTCGATGCCACCAAAGCAGCCTTGTCAGCGGTCGTGACTATGATGACTTGGGATGGCAACAGTTTGTTGGCAGCCAGCCAAGCAAAGAGATGCTTTTCGCCATCATCAAGTGTGATGCATGAAGGGTTGCTCAACACGAGGGTTGCGAGCTCTTTCCTGCTGACCGGGTGCTGTCGGGCAAGCCCTGCTTTCAAATCGGCAGCAGGAACTGCGACGTGTCGGGGATCGCCAGGATTGCCGGTAAGCGTTTCCTCTACGCACTTCTCGACTGTCTCAATGGCGAAGTGGTTGCAGATCGCTGCCCAGCAGCCTGTTCGGAATGATTCGAGGATGACATTGGTGTCCGCAAAAACTCGGATTTTCGGCATACGGTGCTTACCTCACAGCTCGAACGGAGCGGTGAGGTCGTACTGAGCAAACAGCTCGGTCAACCCGGCCAGTCCAAGACCCATGGCCTTGGCGGCTTTGCGAGCCGAAAGCCTTCCGTTCTCCAGGGCCTCGTGAAGCATCTTCACGAAGGTCGAAGAGAACCGCTTGGGTGGGCCTGACACCGATGGCCGCTGCTTCTCTTGCGCAAGACTGCGCCGGGTGTCGACACCAATGAGCTTGAGGTTGAACAATCGCCATGCAAGCGTGACGGGGGCAACCCGCAGCAAGGCCGCGACTTCGCACAGGTGCGCAATGTTGTCAAGATGGTCAGGCTTGATCAATTTGTCGAGGGACGCGCTCGGCATCAGCAGCGCAGCGGCGAAACTGTTCGCCAACTGCTCGATGCGCTTGACCTTGTTGCGTTCCTCGAAGGAGTTTGATTCCCGGTGATCAGGCTTCATCGCATCCCAAGTCAGAGCATGAAAGAGCTCGTGCGCCAAATCGAAGAAACGCCGGGCTTCGTTCTCGTTGCGGTTGATCAGTATGACGCCCATCTCTTCCAGGTGACAGGTAGCGCCCGAGATGGAATGACCATCGGCAGTGTCGACCGTATCAACGAACAGAACCGGAATGTCCAACTCGCGCTCAATCTTGTCGATCAAACCTTCGGCTGGAATGACGCCGAGATCAAGTTCGGCGACCAAGCTTTCCGCGCGCTCCTGTGCGTCTTCGAAAGACGACTGCGAGGACAGCCGCAGGGCACGCTTGAGCACACTCGACCGGCTGTCCTGCTGCTCGCGCAACCAGCGAAGCAGGCCGATCCACTGACCAGCCTTGAGCTCGAACCCGTCCAGGCTGTCTTCGGGCACCTCCGGCGCGGCACGCCAGGAAAACTGCGCTTCCCCAGCAACGGCGAACGGGTCGATGAAAAAATCAATATCGCGATCAAATAAATCTGCAAGCGCCAGCATTTCATCTGGTTTGAGCGAGCGCTTACCGTTTTCGATATCAGAGACTGACTGACGGTCTTTCAAGCCCAAACCATCGGTAAGTTGGTCTTGGGTCCAGCCTTTCGCAACGCGTGCGGATTTAACGCGGTAGCCGATAAGCTTCTGCGAAATTTTTCCAAGCATGGCAGTGACCTCCAAAACGCATAGTTTAAACATGCAATTTTATAAATGCAAGAAAAACTTGCTTTTTTATAAATGCAAGATGCGGCGTTGCCCTACGTTACCCATCGTCTTGGAAGATTTGAATCATGATTTGTGGGTCTTTCAAATGCCCTTTGCAAACCATGAAACCGATCAAACTCACTCCCCCCGAACAGATGTCAGCGCGCCAACGCGCGTCTGAAATCACAACCATCCTGGTTGCAGCCATTATGCGTACCCACGCCAGTGGCCAATCTGCGACAGAACAGAATGAAAGACAAGTTGAACTTGGCTTTTCTGGTCACCAGCGCGTTCATACAAACCCCTATCAACCAAGGAGTTCCAAATGAACGACACCACCACTTCAGTGGCTGCCCAAGTGGCCGCGTTGTCGAGCCTACCAATGCCAGACCTGTGGACATTGTGGGATCGGTTTTTCAAGCGCCGCCCAGAAAACCCCAACCGCAAGTACCTGGAGTCTCGTGTTGCCTACAAGCTACAGGAACAGGCGTTTGGCGGTCTGCCCGTGGAAACACAGCGCCGACTGATCAACATTGGCATACGCCACTCCAAGATCAAGAGCAGGCAGATTGCCCGCGACATTGAACTGGCACCTGGCACTGTTTTGCTGCGCGAATGGGGCGACCGTGACCACAAAGTGACGGTGACCGCCGAGGGCACTTTTGAATATGAAGGCAAGTTTTTCAAAAGCCTGTCTGCGGTGGCCAGGCACATCTCTGGCACCCCATGGTCTGGGCCACTGTTTTTTGGTCTCAAAACAAACCGCAAGGAGGCAGCATGAACGCCGCCACCCAAATTGCATCACCCAAGCCGCGCAAGAGGTGCGCCGTGTATTGCAGGGTCTCGTCTGACGAGCGGTTGATGCAGGAATTCAACTCCATTGATGCGCAGAAGGAATCCGGCCAAGCCTATGTTGCCAGCCAACGCTCAGAGGGCTGGATTCCAGTGGTGAACGACTACGACGATCCCGGGTTTTCTGGAGGCAACACCGAGCGGCCCGGACTCAAACGACTGATGGCTGACATCGAGCGCGGCTTGATTGATGTTGTGGTGGTCTACAAAATTGACCGGCTGACCCGCAGCCTGGCGGATTTCTCCAAAATGGTGGAGGTGTTCGAGCGCCAGGGCGTGTCATTCGTTTCCGTCACCCAGCAGTTCAACACCACCACGTCCATGGGCCGCTTGATGCTCAACGTGCTGCTGTCGTTTGCCCAGTTTGAGCGGGAAGTCACCGGCGAGCGGATCCGCGACAAGATTGCCGCCAGCAAACGCAAGGGACTGTGGATGGGTGGTGTGCCGCCCTTGGGCTACGACGTGGCCAACCGGCTGCTGGTGGTCAACGAGACTGAGGCTGAACTGGTGCGGCGCATCTTTGGCGAAATGCTCACGATTGGGTCGCCGACACGCATCGCGCAGGGCTTGGCCAGCGAGGGCATCACGACCAAAGCCTGGACAACGCAGGACGGCCAGGTGCGCAGTGGCACGCAGATGGATCGGAAATACCTGTACAAACTGCTGCGCAATCGCATCTATCTGGGCGAGTTGTCACACAAGGGCAGTTGGTTCCCGGGCGCGCACGCGCCAATCATTGACCATGGTCTGTGGGGTCAGGTGCATGAAGTGCTGGCGCGCGACTCGCATGTGCGTTCGGTGGACACACAAACGCGCGAGAGCACAGAGGCACTGTTGCGTGGCCTGTTGTTTGGCCCCAGTGGCGACCCGATGTACCCAACCTACGCCAGCAAGAACAAACGCAAGTACCGCTATTACGTCTCCAAGGCTGAAATGCGATTTGGTGCAGCGGGTAAAACGCACGAGCGCATTCCGGCTGCTGAGGTGGAAGCCGCGACGGTCAACCAAGTCAAAACGGTGCTCTCCAGTCCGGAAGCCATCACAGCCGTTTGCAAATCACTTGAACAGCAGGGTGTCCAGATTAATGAAGACGAGATCGTGATGGCACTGCACCGGCTTGGAGAGGCTTGGGAACAGCTGTACCCGGCCGAGCGCATCAGGATCGTCAAATTGATGATCGAGCGGGTGGATATTGTCGCTGGTGGGCTGAAGGTGAAATGGTACGCCTTGGGCTGGAAGGAACTCATCAAAGAGTTCGCAGCGAAGGGCATTGGTGCGGAACTGGTGGAAATGGAGCCCGCATGAACGCTGACCTCGAATCCTTTGTGCCCCTCACTTATTCCCGACGCGGCGTACAGCGGCTGGCCACCACCAGTGCCGTGGCGCACGACACGACGTTTTTGGTGGGGCTGAGTCGTGCGTTTTATTGGAAGAGCCTGCTCGACACCGGTGTCATGAAAAGTGGCTCCGAGATCGCCAAGAATGAAGACCTTCACCACTCAGTGGTCAACGAACTAATGCGTCTGACACTGCTAGCACCCGACATCATCACGCAGCTGATGTCCGGCACACAACCACGGCGGCTGAACTTGATGTGGTTTCAGCGGAACCGGCTACCGGTGGACTGGCAGGCCCAGCGCACCATCATTGATGGCTTCAAATAGGAATCAACATGGCGAAAAATGACAGAGGCATGGTGACTGGTACGCCGGTCACATACCAAATCCCAGCGCCAGCAGGCGGTGTGCAGATGGAGACGTTCATTCCGTGGACTTTGGTCAAACGAGGTGTCCGGCGGCAGGTGATCACACCAATTGATGCGCCGGAGCATTTTCAGAAGGAAGCAGTCTTGGAGCGAAGTGCGCGCAAGGACGTCAAGGACAGCCCGTTGATCCGGGCAATGGGACTGGCTCATTACTGGCAGCGTCTGCTGGACGAGGGTAAATATCGGTCGCTGACGGAAATTGCAGCCACCGAGGGCATCGCTCTCAGTCAGGCTAGTCGGACAGCTCAACTGACTCGACTGGAACCGGAAATCGTGCGAAATTGCCTGTCAGCCGGTCGAGCCGGTTCAAAGTTGGATGAGTTGGCTCGGGTATGTCTTGCAGGCAGTTGGGCCGATCAGCGCACAATTCTGAAAAGCGGGAACCATGGTCGGCAACCTGCGTGATTCCTGACACTCGAATGCACCATGGCCACGGTCGGCCAAAAACCCACAAGAGTCGCTCATGACAGGCAGCTTTCCGGTTGTCCAGTTCGACTCCGGTCAGAAGCCGTTCGTGGAATTCGGCAACGTGGCCAAAGCTGCCGTTTGTGTTCAGTGCCAGTTTGAGACGCCGCAGCCTGTCCGGGGTTGGGCAGCGGTGATGCGAGAAGTCGGAGAGTCATAGTAGCCGCGATGGCAGGCTACCATGAGCGTCAAACTCTGAGACGGCCTATAGACCCGGCCTGAGCCAAAACCATGCCGCTGCACCTATGGCCAGCCATAGCACCACGATGACGACCGCGCCGACCCGACTGCTTGGCTTCGAGCCTTTCGTCTGCATCCACTCGTCTGCTTGGCCGCGACACTCCGCGAGGACGTCAGGCGGCAAGAGCCTAATGGTTAACCAGATTAGGCCCGGAAGTAGCAAAATATCATCGACGTAGCCCAGCACTGGGATGAAGTCTGGAATCAGGTCAATGGGACTCAACGCATAGCCCACCACAAACACACCTAGGGCCCTCGCGTACCAAGGCGTTCGGGGATTCTTGCCAGCAAACCAAAGCGTCACGCCGTCGCGTTTGATTCGCTTGGCCCAGTTTTTCAAGTTGTCGCTGATGCTCATGGGAGCAATTCTGTCAGAGATTCGCCTTATGTCCCTATTGTCACGGGCCTCTGCGGCGCTTCTCTGGCGCTTACCTACTTCAAGTCCCGCTTCTGGTCGACTTCGGGTGCCCATTTGGTTGAAATCTCGACCAGTCAGCAGACAGTCGGCCTCCCGACACTAGTGACATGTATCGGGCGGGCATTTTGAATTCCCGAAGACCCGGTAACGCTGCGCTCCGGTCAAATCACCCACGATTCGCGAAAGGCCGCCGCCACTCTGAAAGGAGTCCTTCGATATCAGTCAATCGTCAAGCTTGCCAGACTCCAAACCCACCCTCGCGCAGATCGATGCCCAGTTCAACTTCCAAACTCCGAGCCTCGTCATAGGTCAACGGGTTGTAAAGCTTATAGATTTCCGGCAACAGACGCTGGCCATATTCCAGTAATCTGGGTTCGAGCGCATGAACCGGGCATTGAGCAACACGTCATTGGACAATTCAACGACATAGACGTGGGAGTGCTTGCGCCGAGCCATGGTTGATTTGGCTCCTGGTTTACGCAAGCAAGGAGCGTTGGGCGGGAGGCACTGCGCCAATAAGCAACCGATCTGTCAGCCACCTTACGCAGTAGATGGTTGACAAAGCCATTTATGGAACTGCTGGCGCAGGCATGCGATCCATCATCATTTGCATCATAGAGGTCATCATTTCCATGCGCTTTTCCATCATGTCCATGGACATGCCACCTTTTTTGGTACCTGCGTCCATGCCTGACATTGCACCGCTGGAACCCATTTTTCCCATCATGGTCATGCCGTCTTGCATGGCCTTCATGTGTTCACCCATGAGCGCTTTGCGTTCCTCAGGTGTTTTTGCTACCATCATTTTGTCGTGCATGCTCTGCATGGTTTTCATCTGCGCATCCATCTTGGGGATGTGGTCGGGCATAGCCATGTCGCTGGCAAACGCGGTGCCCATGGGCATCGAGGGGGCGGTGTTGCAGGCGATCAATGCGCTGGCAGCAGTGAGGGCCAGCGCCAAGGGGATGAATCGAAATCGGGTCATAAAAATTTCCTTCTGAGTTGGTGGATGGGGAGTGCAATCCTGCGTTGGAACACTGTTCAAGCGGGTCCGGGATGCGTTAGCGGCAGTCTTTGCACAGCTTGTTCAATCTAGAGATAAACCTGAAATCGGCATTGATTTCGATCAACCAAAACGCGAACAACCCACTGTTCGCGTGTGCGATTCGGGTGTTCATGGTGTTTTGAGGGCTGCGGGGTGTCTACCTCGTCTCGTCAACCATTGCGATAGTTTTTTCCTCAACCTCTTTGGCAACTTGAACCAGCGCCACGTCCTGAGACAGCGCGCAAAGCATGGGCACTGGCTTGATCAAACCGATCTTCGTTTGGCCTTTCTCCGTGTACACGGAAATACGACACGGTAACGCCATATTCAGGCGCATATCGGTGGATAAAACTTTTGCAGCTTGGGCCGGATTGCAGACCTCAAAAACCTTGCACTCCTCCTCAAATGCAATGCCCTTACTGCGAAGTGTCGTCCCCAAGTCGTGGATATGCAATACCCCAAAGCCATTGCGAATCACTGCCGACGCAAGGTCTTCGGACGCCTGGTGGAATGATTTTTGGGTTTCAACGATGTAGTACATGGGTCACCTCGATTTTTACGATGCTTAAAAAATGCCCAGGCGCAGCAAGAACGTTTCGGCCAAGACAGCCAAGCCAGCAGTCCTGCGTGGGACTTGGCCCCACACCTTCTTCACCTGCGCTCGGGCACGTCATTCAGGACGCCGCGCAATGTTGTGCAGACTTCCCGACGCCGATCACTTCTTTTGTTTAACAATCCACACCACAAGCGCGACGACCACAACAATAACCAAAATCGGCATCCATATTCCGCCGTAGCCGCCCATCCAACTATTGCCCCACGCGCCACCGTTCATCATGTTGCCGCTCTGCGCAAAAGAGACGCCTGGGGTCAGCACAGGCACCGACCCAAGGGCGACGACAAGTAAATTTTTCATGAATTTTCCTTATTGAAACGAAGAATCAGGCTATTCAAAAAATGCCTAAGTGCCCGACACGCCATCAGCGACCGCATCGCACACCACGGTTCGGAATCCGCGTTGTTGAAGTTACGCCTGGATATAGCCGCCGTCTGTGCGGCAGCACACGCAAACCTGTTGCAGTGGCCTGTGAGACGCTGAATTCCTCACCCCGCTTTTGTACGCAGGCGCACCGACGGCCAACTTCGCTCTCGGGAAGATTCATGTGCCGCATCTTCGGCAAAACCCAAAGGAAATGAACATGTTGAGCCAAAAGGAAATTGAATGTCTTCGCGCCTGCAATGACTGTGCTGCTGCGTGCCTCCAATGCGCATCCGCTTGCCTGAATGAAGATCAGCCAAAGCCGTTGGCCCACTGCATTGCTTTGGACTTGGAATGTGCTGACATTTGTCGCCTCGCAGCAGCCTCCATCGCGCGTCAAGGCGCACAGCGAGACGCGATCTGCGCGTTGTGCGCCCAAGCCTGCCAAGCGTGCAGCACCGAATGCGCGAAACACGCTATGGATCACTGCAAGAAATGCGCAGAGGCCTGCAAGCTCTGCGCTGCTGCTTGTAGCGCCATGGCGGGATGAGAGACAACCAATGTCACGCCTTACCCAAACAACATTGGCCTTTGCCTTGGCTGGGGCCTGCGCTGCCGCTTGGTCCCAAGCCCCAACTCCCCCCGTCAAAGCACAGGTCAAGGCGCTTGCGGTTGCGGCGGACCCTTTGAAGAAAGCGGTGCTCATCGGCCGTGTTTCAACCAGCGGTATGGTGCTGCAGTTGGAGCTTGAAGGCGCCGAGGCAATGTGGATGGCCATGGGTACCCCGCCAGTTTGGGGGGCACACTCACCCGCTGCGGATGAGCGCTACCACGTGGAACTGAAGCTCGATGATCCAAAGACCAAGACGCGCATTCCCTATGCGAACGTTACGTTTGAAGCAACCAATGCAACGACGGGCAAGCCCGCAACACTGTTATTGCCACCCATGTGGGGCAGCAGCGGCTTGCACTACTCAGCCAATAGCGCCCTTTTAAGCGATGGCGTGTACGACGCTACAGTGAAAGTTGATGTGCCGACGTTTCAGCGTGAATTGACAGACAAAGACCTGTGGTCCAAGCCGGTCTACGCCAATTTCCACTTCAAGCTGATGAACGGCAAATTGACCGAGGTATCGGTACCCAGTCGGTAGTGGCCCATGGCGAAACGGGCATCCTGGTGGTCGGCGGGACAACAGGATCAAGGCAGGTGATGGATCGTCTAAACAGGATTAAAGCGGCGCTCAAAAGCCAGAAAAGTGCGATTCTGGAAAGCCATTCACAAGCCGGTCACATAACAAAGCCCAGCGCCAGCAGGCGGTGTGCAGTTGGAGACGTTCATCCCCTGGACGTTGGTCAAGCGCGGTGTCCGGCGGCAAGTGATCACGCCAATTGATGCGCCGGAGCATTTTCAGAAGGAATCGGTCGTGGAGCGAAGCGCGCGCAAGCATGCCAAGGACAGTCCGTTGATCCGGGCGTTGGGGTTGGCGCACTACTGGCAACGGTTGCTTGATGAGGGCAAGTACCGTTCACTCACGGAAGTTGCAGCCACCGAGGGCATCGCTCTCAGTCAGGCTAGTCGGACAGCGCAGTTGACTCGATTGGCACCAGAGTTAATTCAAAATTGCTTGGCTAACGACTGGGGTGGTCCGAAGATTGAAAAGTTGGCGCGGGTTTGTCTTACCGCAAATTGGGCTGAGCAAACGTCATTTCTGACCGAACGTAAGGTTGATGAGGACTCATGAATGTGAATGTCGGTGATGAACATCCGGGAAATGCGCATGCTGGTGCTTCAGATTTTCATGCCGATGTGCATGTGAGTGAGGCTCCATTCCATCCCACTCGAAATCATGGATGTGCTGGTGGTGTTCGTCATGTCGGTGGCTATGACCATGAGCCATTTCTGTGTGCTCATGGTCATGGGCGTGATGCTCAGTAAGGTGTAGCCAAACGCCCACTGCCATAAAGGTAGCAGCCATCCAGAAGACTGCGCTGGTAGGCTCCCCGAATACAGCAATGGAGAGTGCAGCGCCAACGAACGGTGCGGTAGAAAAATACGCGCCCGTGCGCGCCGTGCCCAATCCACGCAGGGCCAAGACGAACAACACCAAGCTCAAACCATAGCCCAAGAAACCAATCAGCATGGCGGAGGACAACAAAGTCGCCGGGGGTATGACTGCACCAAGCGCAAATCCAAGGCCCGTATTGACGCACCCTGCTATCAGCCCTTTGCTGCCAGCTATGAACAGCGCATCAGATGCCGACACCTTGCGTGTGAGGTTGTTGTCAATGGCCCAAGCCAGACATGCCCCCGCCAATGCCAATGGTCCAACTCCGGTTGCAGATGTTTCACCCGAAGGCCAAGCCAACACCGCCCCACCCGCAACAATCAAGACCATACCCAGCACGATGCGCCGGTCGGTGTTCTCACGAAAAACCAACCATGCCAGCACGGCAGTCAGCACCGATTCCAGGTTCAGAAAGAGCGATGCGGTGGCGGCCGTCGTGTGCGACAGCCCTACCATCAGCAGAAGCGGCCCCAGTACCCCGCCGAAGGCAATGGCACCCAGTAGCCAGGGCCACTCATGCTGAGGTAGATCGACTGACTTCCAGCCTCGGTCGCGTATCAGTCGGATCAAGGTTAAACCGACACCGCTCCCAAGGTAGAGCAGTCCGGCCAGTAGGAAAGTTGACGACGTAGCGAAATCGTCGCCAATAAGCTGTTTGGCAAACGGTGTGCTGGCTCCGAACAGTACGGCTGCACCCAGCGCAGGCAAGGCCGCACGGTGCAACCCGCTCATGCCAGCATCTTTCGGCACATGCAATAAATGAACTGCTGGTCTGTATCAAACGGCGTGTGGTGTAGCTGCTCTTCGTGGGTCAGCATTGTGAACGCCTCGCCGAATTCGGCGTGCAACTCGTCGGGTGCGTAGCGCATCACTGGCAGACCACTGCATTGCGTCGGGCCATTCGCACCAAAGGTTGCCATGATGACATGCCCACCTGGCTTGAGAGCACGCAACACCTGATGCACATAGGCTGCGCGATCAACCTCAGAAGTCAGAAAGTGGAAGACGGCACGGTCATGCCAAAGATCAAGGCTGTGAGGCTCGAATTCTGCATTCGTGATGTCTGCCTCCATCCATCGCACGCCGTCACCTCGGGCACCCAGTCGGCGGCGACTTGTCTCCAACGCCGCACCAGACAGATCAAGTACCGTGATATTGCCGTAACCTTCGTTCAACAGGTCATCCACCAGTGTCGATGCGCCGCCGCCCACGTCAATGATGGCCGCATCTTTGTTCAGGCCACTATCGTGAATCAGGCGCATCGACATATCGGCATGGGGCTGAAACCAACTCACGCCATCCGGTGCCTTGGTGGAATAGACCTTTTCCCAATGATCTTTGCTGTGCATAAAAAGCTCCTTCAAATCTTCAACCCAAATGGGTATGGCGCTCTGGCTTCTGTTCGGTTTCCATCGCCGCCAACCCGTGCAAGATGCCGCAGGCATCGACCGCCTGTTCGGTTCGACATCGCTGGCGCAGGGTATTCAATTGCAGCTTGAGCTGGGCCAACTCCTGTATCCGCTCTTCCACATGGGCAATGTGTTGGTCGAAAACCGCGTTGACGGCACCACAACCCTCGGCGGGTTGGTCGGCCAGTCTGAGTAATGTGTGAATTTCTTCGTGGCTCATGTCCAGTGCGCGGCAGTTGCGAATGAAGCGCAATCGTTCCAGATGCTCAGGCCCATACACCCGGAAATTACCCGGTGTGCGCGCGGGTTCAGGCAGCAACCTTTCCTTTTCGTAATAGCGCACCGTCTCAACCGTGCATTGCGCCACCTGTGCCAATTCACCTATTTTCATAAATTTTCTCCCGATATCAACCAAATCTAACGTGGCCTTATGGTGTTCGTAACCACTCAAAAGTCGCCGCAAAAGACTACGGCCCCATTGGAATTCAGATATCCCCGCGTGTCTGGGATATCGTAGTATTATCCTCCCCCTAAGGATATGATAAAACCATGACGACACATGCTTCCCATCCAGACATCATCAAGCGGCTCAAACGGGCCGAAGGCCACCTCAAAGGAATCATCAAGATGATGGAAGAAGGGCGTGGTTGTCTGGACATTGCCCAACAGCTGCAGGCGGTAGAAAGTGCCGTTGGCAACGCCAAAAAAGCGCTGGTACACGACCACATCGACAATTGCCTGGAGCACGCTGTACGTGATGGCATCCAAGGTGCAGATGAAACCATCCGTGAGTTCAAAGCGATTACCAAATATCTTTAAGTCGTTGGCATCTATGCCCAAAAACGCATGTTAAGTAGACCCTCACTGCCGACAATCATTGTTGTGATGGCGTGTGCGCTATTGACATTGTTGCTGCCGCTTCTGACTGCAGGCTTATCCGCGTCACATGACCCCATGATTGGCAGTAAATTGCAACGATTTGCGTCAGCCGAAAGTTACGAATCTGATGTCGTTAAGCATGAGCATGCTGACCATTCGACAGAAGATGGGCCATCAAGTCACCAGCATGGTCACTCCAATGTTGACCACACTCACGAGCCCTTGTTTCTACCGCCAGAACATACAACGATCTCTGAATTTGACACTCGCCAATGGGGTTTTCGGACGCAAGACGGTCTGGCAAACGCCCTTGTGGGCGTATTGGAGCGGCCTCCCAAACCAACAACTGCTTGAAACCCAAGGGGCACAGCACGTGCCCCAGTCATTCAATCATTTGTTGGAGTAATTATGGTTCTGTCTCGCTTGGAGACCGACTGGCGTTTGCCATTCGGTTTACGTGCTCACCTTAGACCCTTGCTGGTCGGTCTAAGTCTTCTCTTGTTTTTATGTGTCAATGTCTTCGCCCATGGCGTGGCTGAAGGCGACAAAGGCTATATCCAGGAAATCTCTGGTGTGAATCTGCTGCCGTTTGTTTACTTGGGCGCCAAGCACATGGTGACCGGTTACGACCATCTGCTGTTTTTGTTCGGGGTGATTTTTTTCCTCTACAAACTCAAACACGTGGCCGCCTATGTCAGCCTGTTTGCACTCGGGCATTCGGTAACCTTGCTCGCCGGCGTCTACTACGGAACCAGCGTCAGCGCCTATTTGATCGACGCCATCATAGGCTTATCGATTGTCTACAAAGCGCTGGACAACCTCGGGGCTTTCCAACGGTGGTTTGGATTCCAGCCAAATACCAAGGTCGCTACTCTTGTCTTCGGTTTCTTTCACGGGTTTGGCCTTGCAACGAAGATTCGAGAGTTTGAAGTTTCCAGCGATGGGCTACTGCCTAACCTGCTTGCGTTCAATGTGGGTGTTGAAATCGGTCAACTCCTGGCCTTGTTTGCGATCCTCATCATGATGGGCTACTGGCGCAGGACACGCAGTTTCATGAGCCACGCCTACACCGCCAACGTCGCACTGATGTGTGCCGGCTTTTTGCTGATGGGCTATCAGCTCACCGGATATTTTGTTTCCTGACATCGGAGAACATGAACATGTACAACACTGAATTGCCAAACCGTGCCGAATTGCCTAGCTCGCAGCAATTGATGCGCTCCACTTTTCTTGCGGCGCTTACCGCTGTGGTGCTGTTGTCAATCGCTATTCTTCCGGCTGAATACGGGATAGACCCCACAGGCCTAGGGCGCATACTTGGTTTGAAGCGCATGGGTGAGATCAAAGTGTCTCTCGCAAATGAAGCGGCGCAGCAAGTGACGAGCACACCTGCACCGTCCACTGAGAGGCCCGCTAGTGTCAACGCCGAGGCAACTCAAACCGCAACGGTCAACGCCAAGGAAAAAGCAAACGAAATCGCGTTCACGCTCAAGCCTGGCGAATCAGCCGAGATCAAGCTCGATATGTCAAAAGGTGCCCAAGTTACCTACCAATGGACTGTTCAGGGGGGTGGTGTGAATTTCGATACCCATGGTGACCCCATCAATCCGCAGAAAGATTTTTACCATGGGTATGGCAAAGGCAAGCAGTCCATGGGCGACAAGGGAACGCTAGTGGCGGCATTTGATGGTAAACACGGCTGGTTTTGGCGCAACCGATCAAACGACAACGCCAGCATCACGCTGATCACCCAAGGAAGTTACCGCAACATGAAGCGCATTCTCTGAAGGTAACCGGAAGACGACACCTATTGCCTACGTCGGCTTCTGCAATGCATTGCATTGCGGTGACGCCAAGCGCAACGAGCGCATTTAACCTCGCTGCTACAGTTAAACGCCCGGGATACGAACTCGCAACAACTTCACGGAATTGACGAACACCAACACGTCTGGCCCCAAGTGGATGATGGCTGCCTCTATGGGGCCAATCCACCCCAGCAAAGCCGCAGTTATGCCGAGCACGTGTACTACACCGACGCCGACAAACAAGTTTTCTTGCACGGTCCGATAGGCACGACGAGCAATGGCGCGCGCACCAGCGATCTTTGATAAATCGTCCGTCATCAAAACAATATCGGCGGCTTCCAACGCGGCTTGTGTGCCACCACCGCCCATGGCAATCCCGACATCGGCACGAGCCAGCGCAGGCGCATCATTGATGCCGTCGCCAACCATCGCCACGCGATGACCCAATTTTTGCAGTTCAGCAATGGCGGCAACCTTATCTTCCGGCATGAGGTCGGAACGAACTTCGTCCAAACCTAACTCGTCGGCCACAGCTTTAGCGGTTGCTGCGTTATCCCCTGTCAACATAACGATTCGTTTAATGCCGCTCTCCTTCAGATTCTTCAGCGCATCGCGAGCACCAGGCCGGAGAGTGTCAGCGATAAAGATCACACCAACAAACTGACCGTCCACTGCAATATGGATCGGCGTTTGTCCGCCATTCTCGGCAGCCGTCGTCAATGCCACGCCACTCTCTCGTAACAACGCTGAGTTACCGACCAGTACCTTACGGCCTTCAATAGTGGCTTTTACGCCACGTCCCTGTAATTGCTCGTATTGTTCTGGCTCTGGCACGATCATCTGAGTCCGCTCGGCATGGGTTACCACCGCTTTTGCCAACGGATGCGCCGAACGCCGATCAGCAGCGGCCGCTAAGCGTAGAAGTTCTGCTTCAGAAAACGCAGCACTGCGAGACTCGATGCGCACCACTTCTGGCTTATTGGCGGTCAGCGTGCCCGTTTTGTCGAACACCATCGTGTCGACCTTGGCCAGTGATTCCAGGTAAAGACCGCCCTTGATCAAGATGCCGCTTCGAGCGGCACGAGCGATGGCCGCAATCATGACCAGTGGAGTCGCCAAGCCGAGTTCAGCTGGCGAAGTAAAAATCATTAAGGTGACGATGGTCCGAACGTCCCGCGTGACCAAATACACCACAATCAGAAAGACAAAGACGACAGGAATTAGCCACGATGCCACCTTGTCTGCAAGCTTCTGCACCGGTGCCTGTTGGGCTTCGGCGTTTTCGACCAGCGCGATGATCCGGGAGAAGGTCGTATCGACACCGATTTTATCGGTCATGATGTCCAAGGCGCCTGAATCGACGACGGTACCGGCGAAGACCCAGGCCCCCGCTATCTTGTCCTTGGGCACACTCTCCCCTGTAATCGGAGCTTCGTTCACCGAGGCTTGCCCACCAGTGACGTGCCCGTCAACGGGGATTTTCTCGCCAGCGCGTACCAGGACAACATCGCCAACCTTGACTTCGGCCAGTGGCACCACCCGTTCGCCGCCATTGCTACGAACCATGGCTACTTGCGGAACCGATCCAATCAGAGATTTGATTGAGGCGCGCGCTCGATCTGTATTCAGTTCAGCGATGAACTCGGCAATCAGAATGATGACCATCAGCACGGCACCAGCGACGGTTTCACCTCCGAGGACAGCGACCAGCGTGGCAATGGTGACAAATATTTCCGTGCCTATTTTTCGCTCATGAATCAAATCCAGAAGACCGGTTTTCACAAGAGGGTAGAGACCCACTGCGACGGCAAACCAAAGCACCTGCAGCGGGACCATTTCACGCCAATACAGCATCGCGATGAGTCCGGTCAGCAGAATTCGACCGACTTCTATCCAGCGCGAATGCGTCATCAGTACGCGCAAACTCGATGCAGGTCGCGTTGGCGAAGGGTTATCTATATTGACTGTTTGAGCTTGCATTCGGTTTATCCTTTGAATTTTGCACTGCATCCTATCCTACCCCATAGGATGAGAATCAGAAAAATTCAATTCAAAAGTTTACGCAAATCGCCCAAGTTCCATTGACCAGTATGACAACTTTGAATGGGCACTCCAAAAACCGCTTGACTCTATAGTAACTTCAGGTTGTGTAATGAGTGGAACTTATCCGGAAAGACCCCATGGCAGCCCACCACCAACACGACGCTAAAGGTCTCGACCATGACCAATCACATGCTCATGAGCATGAAGGAGATGCCTGCTGTGCGGCTCCAATCCCAGTCACGCCAGTAACAACCTGCGCCACGGCCTGTTGCGGCGAAAGTATTGCCCAGCCGCTGGTTCAATTAGGTAATCCCAGGGCGCTTAGCGCAGGCATTCAAACTCCCATTCGCATCATGCAAATGGATTGCCCGACAGAAGAAGCGCTATTGCGTAGCAAACTGGGCGGCATGGCGGGTGTGGCGGGCATGGAGTTCAACCTGATGCAACGCGTGTTAACCGTCACGCACGAGCCCAGCGCTATCGAGCCTATTTTGCAAGCGGTCCGCTCACTCGACTTCACTCCTGAAATAGCCGACGGCACATCGGTCGGGATGCAGTCCACGCCAGAGCCCGCCAAGCCCTGGTGGCCGCTGGCGCTAGCCGGTGTTGCAGCGGCTGCGTCTGAGGCCGTGCAATTGGCGGGCATGCCGGTCTGGGTGGTGGCTGGGCTGGCCGTCATGGCCGTTTTGGGCAGTGGGCTCACCACCTACAAGAAGGGTTGGATTGCTATCACCAACGGCAACCTCAACATCAACGCCCTGATGAGCATTGCCGTGACCGGTGCTTTGCTGCTGGGCCAGTGGCCCGAGGCGGCCATGGTGATGGTGCTGTTCACGATTGCCGAACTGATCGAGGCCAAGTCGCTTGACCGGGCTCGCAACGCCATCAAAGGCCTGATGCAGTTGGCCCCGGAGCGGGCGACAATCTTGCAAGACAACGGCGCTTGGCGTGAGGTGGCCGCAAAGTCGGTTGCCGTCAATGCGCGTGTGCGTATCAAACCGGGTGAGCGGATTGCGCTCGACGGAACTATCGCCAGCGGAGGCTCCACCATCAATCAAGCCCCGATTACTGGCGAGAGCTTGCCTGTGGAGAAAGCCGAAGGCGATGCCGTGTTCGCCGGGACGATCAACGAATCCGGCTCGTTTGAGTACACGGTGACGGCGGCGGCGGGCGATAGCACCTTGGCACGCATCATCCACGCGGTTGAGGAAACACAAGGGGCAAGAGCGCCGACACAACGTTTCGTAGATCAATTCGCCCGCATCTATACCCCGGCGGTCTTTGCCATCGCGTTGGCGGTCGCCATCCTGCCGCCTTTGCTTTTGGGCGGCGACTGGTTCACCTGGATATACAAAGCCTTGGTTCTTCTGGTAATTGCTTGCCCTTGTGCATTGGTGATCTCTACCCCGGTCACCATCGTGAGTGGTCTTGCGGCGGCCGCGCGCCAAGGCATCCTGGTCAAGGGCGGTGTCTATCTGGAAGAAGGCCGCAAGCTGAAATGGCTGGCACTGGACAAAACCGGCACCATCACCCATGGCAAGCCTGCGCAAACGGATTTCGTGGTGTTGAATGGCTGGAGCGAGTCCGAAGTTCGCAGTCTGGCTGCAAGTCTGGCGGCGCGCTCGGATCACCCGGTGTCACGCGCATTGGCCGAAGCTGCCAAGCGTGATGGCATTCCGCTGCGAGACGTGGAGGGCTTTGAAGCACTGCACGGACGTGGCACCAAAGGGATGGTGGACGGCAAGGTCTACCATTTGGGCAACCACCGATTGATTCATGAGCAAGGGCGCTGTTCCGATGAACTGGAAGCCCGTTTGTCTGCATTGGAAGAACAAGGCAAGACGGTCATTCTGTTGACCGACGACCAAAGCGTGCATGGCCTGTTCGCTGTCGCGGACACGGTCAAGGACAGCAGCCGTCAAGCTATCGCTGAACTGCATGCTTTGGGCATCAAGACGGTCATGCTGACGGGTGATAACGCCCACACAGCCAGAGCCATCGCTGCGCAAGTCGGTATTGACGAAGCTTTGGGCGACTTGCTGCCCGAAGACAAGTTCAAAGCTATTGAGGCCAAGATTGGCAAAGACGGTGCAGTGGGCATGGTGGGCGACGGCATCAACGACGCACCGGCGCTGGCACGCTCAGACATTGGTTTCGCCATGGGTGCTGCGGGCACTGGCACGGCCATTGAGACGGCTGATGTGGCCTTGATGGATGACGATCTGCGCAAACTGCCCCGGTTCGTCCGGCTGTCCCGTCAAACGCATGCTCTGCTGGTTCAGAACATTGTGTTGGCGCTGGGTATCAAGGCAGTATTTCTGGTTTTGACGCTGGCGGGGACAGGAACGATGTGGATGGCCGTGTTTGCCGATGTCGGAGCCAGTTTATTGGTGGTTGGCAATGGCCTGCGTTTGTTAAGAAAGTAATTGGGCACATAAAGGCCACCTGCGGTGGTCGATTGATGCCCAATTGTTCGCCCTGTTGCTTGCCGTTGCAAAACACGCCCATACTGCGTGGCCACGGCGGGAACGATGCGCACATTTCACGCATTCTCCATTCTCAGTCGCTACCGCCCACCAATTTCCGCTTGCAAACCACCCCCGCGTAAGTCGTTGATTTCATTGGAAGTGACCTCTTGAATAGTCAAGAGGGTTACTGAGAACAGAGAGGAAAAACGGGGCATTTTGGGCGAAAAACGTCCATGAATACCCGAATTTGATAGCAAAAAACTCAAGAGGCTGTTCCCGTAAGTGCGCGTCACTATTGAGGATTTCCCAAAAGAAAAGCCCAACTGAAAACAGTTGGGCTTTCTATGTATGGTGGAGCTGGGGGGATTTGGCAATGCAGCCCCTAGGGATCCACTTTTCGAAAAATAAGTCTTTAAAAATCAACAGCTTACATCAGAGATTCGCTGAGACGAGGAGCTTTCCACCATAGAGTGGCACCCCAAAGTGACTCCCTTAGTGTAACCCTGACTGGTCAACAGATGGCATCTTGCTCAGACGAAACCATCGTTGAGTTCGGCGTGCAAATTGCGGACGGCGGTTCAATTCCGTAAATTTGCTTTAAGCGTGTTGAATCACGTGATTGACCGTCTTGACAGTTTGCAATAGGAAACTAGAATGTTTGGTGCGGCACGAATTTAGTAACGCACAAAGGAAACACCATGCAAGCTATTGCAACGCCCCCAACAGTCAAGGTCATTGGTGCCAATGGGCAAATCTCGCTTGGCAAACAATTTGCTGGTCGCCAAGTTCTAGTGGAGGAACAGGAAACTGGCGTTTGGCTGATTCGCACAGCAACCGTCATTCCCGATAACGAACGCTGGCTACATGAAGCACAAGCGGCTTCTGACTTGACACGGGCTACTGCCTGGTCAACTCAACACCCCGCCTCTGATTCGCAAACTGACGCACTGCTGGATGCTGCGACCCAAAGCGAATAAAACGGATGGGCTCGAACGACACCCCAATTCGCCTTGACTTGAACAACCCGGTTTTTCAGGAACACCTGTTCAGCCTTCAAAAGCCGGAACGCAACGCCGCAATTGATACCCTGCGAAAAATCCGGCTACTGAGTTGGGGCCAGCTTTACCGTGACAACGGCTTAAAGTGGGAAAAAATCGTCAGCGTCAAGCCACCACAGGGCGTGGACGCTATCTATTCATTACGAATCACCCAATCACGTCGCTGTACTGCTTACCGCGATGGAGATTTCATGCGATTACTGACCGTGGCACCTGACCACGACAGCACTTATGGGCGAAAGTAGCCACTCATGAAAAAAGCCATACGCTTGTATGGCTACAAAACACGCTGTTGCCGGGTTTACGGCCTTGGACTTTCGCCCTGTCCGCTCCCGTGCATATTATTGACCGGCAATACCCAGGTCGTGGGCTGCGTAGACTCCGGGACTTCCCGCGTCTGAATTATCCCCATGTCAGAGCCAAGCCCATGCCCCATGGTTTGCCCTTCGGCGGCCAGCTTGGCAGCGGTCTCCAACTGAATGGGGTGCCGCTGCATCACCCAATCAGCAGCCTTCTCCGCTTCTGCGAACGCGGTCATCAGTGCCTTCGGATCGTCCAGAATCGCCTGTCGCCATGAACTCAAATAAGCAGCGGTTCTGGCGGTAGCTTCTGATGACGCTGAGCCCGAAGACATCCCGATTTCGGCCATGGCATAGCATTGCGCCGTTTCACTCGTCAATTCCTCCCTAGCGTAGGACGGAGTCCCATGCACACCGCTCATCGGGCGTGCGAGCCTATGGTTTGCGCCCGTGGCATGCGACATTTCGTGCAGCAATACCGACAGGTATTTGTCACTGGCCGCCTCAGTGACTTGGCCGTTGCCATCCACTGAGTCCTTGAACTGGCCGCGCTCCGGCATGGTGATTGAATCCGTAGTGATGGAGTAGTACGCGCGATTGCCAGGCTCATGCTTCACAGGCACACCCATTTTCTCGATCAACCCCTCCACTTGTGAACGCACTTCCCATTTCTGCGGGGGCTCCACTGAGGGCAGCGGTGGGGCATTCGCAATCGCACTTTCCAGGCCAAAAACCATGTATGCCCTGAGGTAGCTTTTCCCTCTCACGATGTTGACGATTGGCTTGCCTTCCGCATCCATTCTGGGGCGGCCACCAGCATCCAGCACGGGCACCTTCTTTTCAACGAAACCGTACTTATAGATGGGCAGACCACGCGCACCCGCCTTGACGTAAGGCAAATCCTCCGGTTTCGCTCCCTCTTTGGCCATGTTTGCCGCCATGGTTTGCACCTGGCGATAGGTCATGAATCGAGCATCGGTCCAGCCATTTGCCAGCATCTCGCTCATCAGGCTGAACCGGTTGAATCCAGAAAACGGTAACCCGGAGGCAGCACTGTATGGCCGTGAATGACCCGGTGCAGCCACCCACGGCTTTTGCCAAATTGAATTGCCTGCATCCATGAGTGCCACGATGCGTTCCGCCGCTTCCCGGTATATTTGGTTGGTGATCTGCTCCATCGTCTTTTTGACGGGCGCTGCCGGGGTGTTGGGCTCCGGTTCCGCATGCGCGGCGCTCACCGGATCGGGCAGCGATTCATCTGTTAGCGCTTCGGATGGTTCCGGGGATGTTAGTTTGGGCTTGGAAGCCTTGGCCTTTGACGGTTTGGCCGCTTTGGTTTTGGACCTCTTTGGCCTTTCGGGCTGGCCCGGTTCGGCATTGACTGCGAGAGCATCGGTGTTGTTTGCGTTTTCCATGTGGTTCTCCTTTCGTATGGGTTAGCCATCCCAAGCTAGCGAAAACCCAATTCAAGATCCACCATTTCGCTGGGGTCAGAGGCGACGAACGGTATGCAGTGAGTCAGCCCAACAGGTTGAGGCGCTGCATCACAGCCTGTGCAGGCCTGGGAGCGAATGCAGGGCCAGCGGTCATAACGTGCATGTCAATGCCTGCAATACGGCAGTAAGCCAATGCGGCCCAGCACAGTGCCAGTGCCACGTTGTGAATACGAGTTGTCGCGGGGAATGTGGAGCGGTCGAAATAGTTCATGGTGTCGGTCCTTCGCCCCTGACAGGACCGAACCATGAACTGACCGCACCACGTTCAACGCGGTGACTTCCACACCACGCCTACAACCCCACCGGCAAACGGCATGACCAGCGCTCGCGATGGGCATGCCGATTGCGGGGTTGGCGTGAAAAACAAAAAGACCCGCTTGGGGTCTATGGTAAACAGCGTCCGGTTGGCGATGGTTTCGGAATATGCGCCATGCCCTTTACAGCTCAAACGTGCCGATGTCCTTGTCGTCCTGCCGTTTTGCACGATCCAGTTTTTCAGCGGCCTGCCGCTTTTTCTCGGCCCTGTCCGCCTGCATTGCTGCGTAGCGCGTCTGAGCTACCGCTCCGGACTGCTGTGCCATTTGCGCCCAATGCGCGGGAGTCCAGTCGAACGCCGTGACCTTATGGGGCTGACCCACACCGTTCAGCGGCTGCAACATCCGTTTCACCCACACCCGGAGAAGCGCTTCCATGATGCACATCATCAGACGATCCCCGGCATGGGAATATTTAGACTCAATGTAGCCAGGTTGGGAATCCGCAGGGTGATATTGAGCACGCTCAAAAGTTGCAATTCAGTCTTTCCCTGCGCGAGGGGTGTCGTACTGGCTGGAACAACAGGTGCTGGGCCTTCGTACATAGACATTGCAAACACCGGGTTTTGCGCCACCATAGCAATGCGAATAGGTGCGTCGTCCCCTTTAATTACGACATTGCTGACGGTAAACGTGTTTGCCGGGCAGACAATGCCGCTGGCCAAGCGCAAGCCCAAGGGTTTATGCAACATGGTCATGGGGTGTGTTTCTGCAAGCACCGCCTGCCCTACGCCGTAGAAGAATGCCACGAATACACGCCGGGGCTTCGTGGATGAAACCTGCGGCGCAATCAGATATCCAATAGCGTGGATCGGCGCTGGTGTTGGCGGCACCACGTAATGCAACGCGCGCTGCGGATCGTTCCAGTCCGTGTATCCATCAAGCGTGTTGAATGGCGCGTATGAAAAGCTCATTTGGCTACCCAAGGTCATCACCTCGGGAAACGGGCCGCTGGGTGCAGGGCTGTTTGCCAATCGTGTCCAAAATGTTGTGTCGGGAATGCATTGCACCCGGAATTCTGTGTCCGCCATAAATCTCCTTGAATGAGCACACCCCATAAGCGGGAACGTGTTCAGTTCAAGCTAGCACCCTGCCTATTGACCAGGCAAGCATTTAGACCGGACTAGCGCAGAAAATGGGATGCTCTTAGCTCGTTGCAACCAGATGTCACAATCGCGGGCAAAGATTGCACTTGAATGCAGCACTTCAACCTGAGTTTTCGATCCGAAATCAGGTGCTATCAAAAAAGGGAAAAATAAAAATGGCTGGTGAACGCAAAACGGTAACGATCCACTATCGAAAATTCAGCCCGCCAGCGACACTTAACCGAACGCTAGAACAGCTCGTTCGAACCGCAATGGACACTACGTCCGCCAGTGGCCAAGTGATTAAAAATCGCTACCTTGAAAGACTAAACACTATCGGAAGTGACAACTACTTCATAAACACCTATCACGATAGCCATGATGCAACATCGCTAGTGTTCGGCGACATACTGCACTTCACAAAAGGGCACCTTCAAGCGCTGTGTAAGACTGCGGATCAGGATGTAGCGTCTGTCCCGGTTCAACAAATGAAGGCACCCGAACAAAGCGAGTACGTCCACTCTCAAATGTTCTGGATGGTTAAAGATGACCACGCATTTGTTGTCCAGAGCCTGTCACTGAGGACACCTGAATTTGAACAGTACCTCGAATGGCTTTTGAAAACGAAAACCACACATCTCCCCGCAATCTATCCGGTCATTTTGATCGCAAAATTTGATGAAGATGCTGTGGGCGGAGACCTCGGAGACATTCAGGAAATCATTGTTGGCGGAGTTGCTTCGGCTCCTGCCACGATTCCTGATGACGGTACTGAGCAAGTTACTGAGGTGACACAGCATTCGCGAATAGATACCGGGCGAGCCACAGGTATAAATACCGCCATGGAAGTTTTGCGCGCCCTTTTAGGGGGCGAGGCCAATGTCACATCGTTGATGAAAGCTGTGCCTGAGGATGCCGAACTCAATGTCCAAGTTCACATTGGCTACCAAACAAAAAAACGAAAAGTAGATCGAGTCGCTTTGCGTCAATTGGAAACTGGTCTGCGCAACTTGCCTGACAGTCAGTTATCCGTCAAATCTAAGGGCGCGCGAGTGGCATCTGACGGAACAATTCGACTGCATCACAATGCATCTGTAAGATTGATTAAGACGCAACTGGGTGAAAGTCAAATCATCGGCTCATTGCTTGACCCATCTGACGTACTTCGTGCAATGATAGAGGCCTACTCAAATTTCGTGGCAAACGGCAAAATTCAAGAGCCAGATATGCAATGAAACCTATTAAGGTCATTAGTACAATAGTTCCAGTCCTGCTTGGCTTGGTTGCTGCCCAGTGGACAACTCTTGCCTTTTGGATCGACATGAAAGAAGGCTTGATAGCATTTCTTGGGTTTCTCGCTGCATCATTGGTCCAAGTCATGCCAATCACGGCTAATTTCCTGCAATCAGATAGGCTGACTCCAAACGAGGCAAAAAGGCTGACCGTATCCCTAACGAATCAGCAGCACTATTGGATCGGACTTTTGTCAGTCACCATTTTTGCGATGGTGCTAGTTATTGTTGGCGCAGCGCTGAAAGGTCGTGTTGAAAATGTAGCGCCCATATTTCGGCACTCATTGTTCATCGAAATTAGTTGGTCCGCCGTCGTAACATTTTTGATAGCGGCAAGCGTTAGCTTCGTACTTGTGAAAATGCTCGGCTTATTTGAAGGCATGATGAGTCTCCATCGGCTTCGAGGTGAACTGGTTTTGAACGCTGCAAAACGCGAGGCGTCTGAAAAAGCAGAGGCTATCCAAAAAAATGTTGAAGTACCCGTCTCCATCGTGCCAAGGGATTACGGGCGAGTCCTGCATCCGCACTAAATTCAAGCGCCGTCATTGCCTATTGAAAGCCATTTGACCATGCACCGGGGCGCGCAGCGGGGTTCAACTGGTCACCGCTCCCATCAAGGTTAGTGACCTGCCACGGATTAACGGGCGGCGCGATGGCAGTATTTGAAGCCTTAGCCGCCTCCCGATATACACCACTGTCATCCTGGTTAGCGACACCATAGGCACGGATAGTGCGCATCAATGTCATGGCCGGGTCCGGGTCATGCGCACCCAATGGGTATTGTTTGAGTCGCGTTTTGGTGAGCCAGGTCGGCAACTGCTGCCGGAATGTGACCAGTTCGCTACCCTGCAAATTGGCCTGCTGCTCCGTCCACCATGCCGATTGCCAGCCGCTGTTACTTTGAACATGGCGCTGGATGTCACGCTGAAACTCGCTCCATCGGTAGGCCTTTCCAATCGCCGCCATGGCAGCGCGCCGCGCCGGGTAGTCCGATAGTTGCCATTGCGTCAGTACCATGCGCAAATTGCACTCGGCCTGCACTTCCATCTGGGCCTGTGGCGATAGCGCCCGTGATGCCACTGCATGCCCCGCATCCACGGTGCTGCCACCCAACACGGATGTGACCATTGCTTCAAAGTGGCTGCGCCGATCTGGTGGCACCGCATTCAGTACGTCGGCCAGCTTGTGCTGGCGGCGTTTAGCCGCAAAAACCACTTCCCCGGCCACCAGCGCATCCAGCAATTCGACCTGCGTGGTCGGCCAGGTGTCACCCGCCAAAATCCGGTTGATGCGCTTGGCCAGAATGTCCGGCGATATCTTCTTTTCGATACTGTGGGCCACCCGCTGGCAGACAAGCACCAGCTCGGTCATATCGGTAATGAGATAGGCCAGTGGCGCAAGCGCATCGGCGTAACTTGAAAAGTCCGGTGCTGCTGGGCCGCCCGGCGATACAACTGCTTGTATGCCCGAGCCATCCCCTGCGCCAATACCTGCGGTCTGCAATATGCTGTCAATGAGATAAAGCGCGTCGGGCTTAGATGCCTGAACCCAGGCTTTTGCCGACACCAGAACTTCGGCCAGGCGTGTACGCGGCACCAGCTTGGCGAATTCAGGAACTTGCTCCGGCGACCGACTGACCACCCAGATCAGCTCTTTGACCAACAACGCGGTGAGCACATCGCCACCGGATTTATCTAACCGGTTGTATTGCGCGACCAACGTCGGCCAGTTCCATTCGCGCCCGATCCCTGCCCGCACGCGCCCAATTGCCAAGTAGATTTCATCAGCGCCCGGCAGCGCCGTATGCATGTAGTTGTATGCCGCCAGCGCTTCGGCGGACATTGCCGGGGTGACTGGCACCGAATCCGCTTGCCGGGTTTCTTGAAGCTGATCGTGCAATGCCGTCATCAGTTTTGCAGCATGCACACCGGCCACAAGACACTTTTCCGCATCGGCACGTCGGCGCTTGCTGCGTTGTTGGTAGACGGTTTTTACGCGCCGGTTGTTGCGCAAGCGCTCATCACGTTTGGCCTGGTACGGCATCTCTCGGTTGCCGGAATGTTCCGGCCCAACATGCTTCGTGGGCTCCCGGTCTATCCCTAAATCCGCATAAGATTTGTGGGTCACCCGCTGAGGAAACCCGGCTTTTTCCAGCGCCATGTTGATGTGTTTGGCCAGGCCTTCGCGCGTTTTGTAGAGCATGGCCCAATGCCGCCAGCGGTTGTTTTTGCTGCCGAACCCGTCACCTTCGATGTCACGCGTGGTGCACATGGCATGAAAGTGTCTATTGCCCTTTTTGTCGTGCAAGGCCCATGAGACCACCATCCCCTCTCCCACCATGTACTCGGTAACGAAGCCGGAGACAATGACCTTGCATTCATCCAGACTGAGCTCGTTGGGTAAAGCGCCTTCCCACTCAGAAAAAAGTACTGAGTCCTTCCGATTTTCTCGTTGCTCAGTGTGAGCCCATAGCGCCAAGGGATCAAGCATCCATGCGGCTGCATTAGGTGGCCCCACCGTCTCGCAATGGACCACCTCCTTCTTGTTGGTCGAGTTGTAGATCCGGTTGTTCAGCGGGTCGAACACTCTGGCTCCTGCCCGGTAGGCGTAGGCACGCAGTGCCCTGAGTTTGGTGTTCTTCTTACGTGAGTGCCATTTAGCTGTGAGGTGGTAGATCGCCATCGTGTATCAACCTGCGCTACTCGCGCACCCACTTGGCCGACCCCGGCCAAAGTGAGCAAATTGACACATCCAGTCCGCCCTCGGATTGGATGCGGGAGCCGTGGGGACGCAGAACAGCACGGGGCGAAGCCCACGCTAGTAGTTGACCCGAGAGGGACAACAGCTAAGTGCGCTTGGTATCCAGGTACTGGATACTGAATTTGGTGTCTAGGGAGTCCCATGAACCCAAGGTACAGGACGATTCCGAAATAGCAATCAATTCGGGGGCATGCTAAAAATATCGGATGTCGGGCAGCGCAAAGGAGCACTCGCAAAGCTGCTTTTTGAAGTAGCCGCTACACGTGAACCGCACGAATCAGCGGAACCTCATCAATAGATCCACCTAACGGCACACTATCGCCGACGTACTCTAAAAAGTGCGACTGCCCGGCACAACTTTCAAACTAAAAACCGTCGCTGATCGCCATATCAACGCCGCCACAAGGAGCAAACAGCAACGTTTTGGCAGCGATGAAAATCGACGTGAACTCTGCGCACCGCGACCGAGTCAGATATGGCACGGTGAACCTCGGCTACTATCCACTAAATCCAAAAAAAAGATACACCCACCGGCATTTGAAGCAATCAGACTCGATATGAAAAAACAGAAAATTAGTACCGTCACCAAAACACTCATCGCGGTAGCAGCATCCGTTCTTTGGAACATGTCAGCCCAGGCAGCGCCAACGAATGACGAACCGCTCACCTACCAAGAGATCGTAAAAATGGTGAGCGACGAGAATGTTGTCATCAAGAAACTTTCAAAGAGATTGGTCGGAAAAACAGTAAGGCTGCATCTCATGCCGTCCCATCCGGCAGAACTCAAAAATCTGGTTGTGGATATCAATGACAGCATTTATTTTTTCTGCAATCAGCGCCCCGCCGGATTCAAAGAGGGCACCGTGACTGCAAAAATTGTCAAAGTAGAAGACACGCCAGAGGGTGATCCATGGATCACGTTGGGTCGGTGTGTCAAATAACTGCTGCGTTCAGTTAGCGTGTTGCCACGGTTAGTGCAGCTCGGCGCTGAACGTAATCGATATAGGCCAAGGATGCGGCTGACTGAACTGCACTTTCGGTTATTTCATTTGGGTGCCGTTTGAGCATTTCAACCGCCCGCACCTTTGGCAGCAAGCCAGCTGACTCCGGAATCAAGCTGGTAAGCTGCTTTGTCAAGTGCCAAAAATCCCCACCTTCGTCGAAATACGAGTCAGTCACCCCAAGAAATTCGATCCAGTCGGAATGATGCAATACAAGTTCCCAGCCATATGATCGGCCCAGATTTTCCGGATCATAGTCGTCCATGGTGGTTGCAAAGCAAACGCCCTCACCAGCCAAAGTCTCTTCATTCACAACGCAGTAAACGTCAGTCTTCCCATCTCTGGTCACCCGTGCGTAACCCTCTGGGCACAGCCAGACAGGAGCGTTGTTGCAATTAACTTGGGGGGATTTTCCAGAGCTACTCATGGGTGAGATACACGCATTTGCTCTACTTCGCTGTCTTGAAATGCCCGGCCATTCGCAGGGCCCATCGCATGTGCTCGTTCATGGTCTCCATGACAACCATCCGCTCGAAGATTTCACCCACACGGTCGCTGACACGGGGATTGATCGTGCCAGTCAAAACCATGTGCATGCGTTCGTAATCGATTGATTGATCGAACACCTTGCGGTCCTTCACAAAATTGATATAGGCCAGCCCGCAGCTCCCAACCACAGACGCAACAGCCACAAGCGCACGAAACAAATCAGAGAGAACCGCACCAGGGTCAACCAGACTCCAAATCCATGCACTCAGTCCAACTGCGGCAACTATCGTGAAAGCAGTATTGAACACCCACAAGCCATGCCTGCTGCGCAAACGCTCCCGACTACTGGCTTGGGCGTAATATTCTGTCTGGTCAAGCAACCATTTATCCCAGTGGTTTGGACTGCCAGGCACAACCACTTTTTCAGCTTCGGTACCCAGTAAGCCATACGCTGCTTCGCAAGCACGCGCCGATTCATCAGCGACAGAATGGGTACTCAAACTCCTGATTGAAAAAATCAACTCCATCAATTCCAGTTTATCGCGGCAGGCACCCAGCACTCGCAACGTTTCTGTGGCAAGCCGAAAGGACGCAAAATGAAAAGTGAGCTCGCTCTTTCTCAAATAATCCAGATACTGGATCATAAGAAAGACTGCCACCGGACAAAGCACCTGCGGTGCTGGGGTGCGCATAAAAATGGCTCCCAATGCCAATATACAAATAGAAACAATTGCCAAAAGTAAACCTGATTTTTTCTTGAAAATTAATTTCTTTTGAAATCTAATTGCTTTGCTATCAGCAGTAGAAAGCGAACAATCAAAATTCCCATCAACAAGATGACTCATAAAATGGGATTTATAGGTATTAATATTGCACCAAATTAAAAATTATCACATCAAACTTAAATAACAAAATTAAATTTTGTACTCGAAGTTGCATTTTTTGCATCCAATTGACTTTACAATTTCTTCCAATCGTTTTTTTAATAATTTTTTCGTTGTTTTTGGGTTAAGTTGAGATAATCCAAAAATTATTACAACGGAAACAACTGATAATACCAAGGATGAAAATACACCTTTAATAGAAAAATGAAATCCAGGAAGCGAGAGTAAGAAAACAATTAAACCAACTCCTAATGCAATCTTAAAAAATTTATCTTCAAGCGCGGATGGAAGGATATTCGAATATTCCTCAATTACCGCCTCAGTTGGCGTTATGGCGCCTTCCGCATCCTCATGTGATAAAAGTTGCCCACCAGATTTTGCAGTTAAATCAAAAATTGCTATTTTCTCCACACAATTTACTTTTAAGCCATCCGCTCTCTCTGCCTTTGCGCAAATAACTGCGACACGATGACCCATGTAAAAGTCCCAATTGTATTGAACAAATGAGAAACTGGAAAAAGATGAATTATCCATATCAATGGTAGTTTCCATACCATCTTTTCGTGAAACAGTACCTAACTCAATGTTGTATTGAATGCTGCCCGAATCCAATTTCTGTAACATTAATTTTTTAGTTTCTTCCGAAATCGAAAATTCTGGTTCAGGAGGGGGGAAAGGTTGATTCTGTTCAATAGCATGAACAATATTGACGACTTGGTCAATCCGTCCTTTTAACGGACTTGCAATAGCATCTAGCCATTGAGCATTTGACACAAAAAATTCAAGCCCCTTAGAGGGGGTAATTTGTCTTAAACGTATGGGCACAATGGTTTTATGCTGATTGAATGCTCGCTCTATTTCATTTTCAACAGCCTTGGAATTGTTAGCCTCATCGGTAAATAGTAGCACCATTATTGTGCAATCACGAATAGCTTCAACAATGGAGGCTCCGTATTGCGATCCTGGCGAAATATCACGCGGTGCAATCCAGCAACCAATTCCACGAGCTTCAAGTAGCGTGCGAATTTCATCTGCAATCTTGAAATTTTCGGAAGCATGGCTTACAAAAACTGAACGTTTTTTTGATTCTTGCATTTGAATTTCTTCATTCGAACTCATAAGAATAGCTTTCTGTAAATTTCAAATTATTTATAACTGATCTTTGATGTTAAGCGATTGTTTTCGATGCTTAATCAACCAATCAGCACTTTCGGCGAGTGCCGCTTTACCCAACTCATACACTATGATTTCGTTGTCATTTTTTGAAAAATTCACATTGCCCTGGTATGTGAACTTCTTCTGCGCAGCTCTGAAAATCTGACCATAAAACTTGTAGTTACTGGCTCGCTCTTCATGACCCATGAGACTGTCGTATGCTTTGAAAGCGCCCGCAAAGATGAATCCGACAGATACCAATAGGTTGATCCAGGTGATGTATCCACTCAGGGGCAGCTCACCGGGGATTGCTTCAAACCAACGTCCATATCCAACGGCATGAATACCCAGATTAATCAACGTCAAGAATATGGCGAATCCAAGAAGCCACATTGACAGGCGATCCCATCGCTCATGTTGTTTTTGATGCAGTGAATATTTCCCCGCCAATTTCTGAAAATCTTGGCCTAAATAGTATTTGGACTGGTCTTGAATCCATTTGACACCAACGATATCCGAGTGATTCGCATGCTGTTTGGTGACGTTACTGCGCATAACGTTAGCGCCCAAATCATCCATCAAGCTGACATTGCGGACAGCCGCGCTAATCCATCGGGTTTCCTGATGATGCAGGGATAAGTAGTGGTCAGCCACGCAATGCCGCAAGCCCTGCATCTGCCAAAATATTTGCACCCGCAAACCCTCGGCGACAGCACGATAGTCGAGATACCGGGTATCCAAGTTTTCAAAGTTGAACCCCTTTTGTAATCTCGATTGAGCGCTGAGCGCAGGATTGAAGTGCCGAAAATACAAGAACACGAAGCCGGACAGAAGTGCGATGTGCAGCACCAACCAGCCCATCGCCATGTGTGGCCCTGAATAAATCGAGGCCGCGACCGCTGACGAGGCCAGCAAGACGAGCTCCATACGAATGACGTTTTTACGCCGAACTTGATCGGTGGTTGAGATGGCATCTGCATAGGCATAGAGGTGCAAGCAGCGTTCAGGTTTTGCTTCAATTTTGGACAGCGTGTCGTCGTCCAAAAGGTATGCGCAGCTCTTGGTCCGCGCCGATAGAAGGGTAGATTCAGTGCGAACACAATCTGCATTGAATTCAGCGATGTATTTCAGATCCACTTCCCACTGCAAATAAGCAGTGCTTTCTGTCTCGGTCGGCTGGTCCACAGTGGGCAATGGGTTACCGGATTGGCGGGCAACAGGAATATGGATGTAGCTGGTTCGATGACGGTCCAGTTGTGACGACGCGCCAGTCAATCCACTCAGACAATGCTCTCTTACCCAAGCCGTTCCACCCGGTTGAATGGGGGTTTTGACGCCATCCCATAGAAGTAGCATAAGCTGTGCATGCCGCGTCAGGAAGTGCCCCAACGCGCAGTACTGCGCTACACGGTCAATGGCGGAGGATGATGGGGTTTGGCTTGGTAATGCAATGCTGTGCTGGCAGCGTGCCAGCAGTTGCAGAAATCGACTCTTGGAGGTTGTCGTCTGAAAGTCAATGAGGTAGTCAGCCTTTGCCATGGGCAAAACGGCAACAACAGTCCAATTCAAATCAAGGGCGACTTCGGCCACCAATTGGTCGGCACCCTCTGCCAAACCGGTCAACAAGACAAGCTCTGTCGAAGCGTTCGCTCGGCCTGAAATCAAATCTAGGATTTTGCGGACTTGCGCCCTTACCGCTGCATCATCCGCAATGGTCCTGTGTCCGCATATCCCGACAATGAACGGCACGCCCTTGAAGGCATCTTCCAGCTGCATGGTTTGTCCCTGTGTCCGCCTAGGCTTGCTTTATATCGCCGCCTGCACTTTTTATTCAAAATTGAACGGGATCGTACCCGATAGGCACGGGGAAAATTCTAATTTTCGTAGTGGCGATGAAATTCACCGGGCCATCAGTGACAACTGTTGGCCGGACTTCGGGATAAGCCATACGGCAAAGGGGTGTTGTGCCCGGCAGGCGCGCGGTTGTGCCCGCAGTGGCACGTTCCGGGTCTGCCGGGGATAACTGCCCTTTTTGAGGGCTGTTACTGGACTCAGGGGATTAACGCCACCATCCGGCGATTCATGAATGATGGCGCTGATGCTCAGGAGGCTAAAAGCCGCCCACTAGCAGAGGGCGAATGAGCAGTCGAAGGACTCGTGAATCGCCCCTGGGTTCAGTGCTTTACGGATGTGCGCCTGGAACAAGGCCCAGGAGACTGCATCACAGCAATCTCCGATGTGCTGCTTGAAGTCAGGCATTAGGCTATCGACATGGGGTTGCATCAACATCAACGACGGGATCAAGGTGTCTGAGAACTTCGCATCATGCAGCGCTTCGAGTAAGTACTTCGCGGGTGGATTCTCGAAAGGAAACTCGGGTCGTACGGAGCCGTCTTCGACCAAAACGTTGCCATACCATGTCCAAAATTTTTGGTTATCCGCAGACCGATGCGAGATTGCCGCAGGCCCATCTTCCCGATGGGCAAGGCCATGGTAGAACCAAACGTCTAAATGACGCATACGAATGGCTGGCCCCGACGAATTATGTAAACGACCATTGCACCAATATTCTTCGGAAAAGTTGCCATCCGCAAACACCATTTGCAGAGCGGGCATACCGTCGCGATGGATAAAGCCGTCTTTGCACCAGATTTCTGTTCCGGGAACCAACAGCACGTCGTGAGTTGGTTTATGGAAAATCCCAGAGAACCGGTCCAGCACAAGCGAATTTGACTCCTCAACACGCATCGCAGGCAAGTCGCCATCGCGATGTAATTGACCATGTCGCCACCATTCCAAGCCTCCATCTTGAAATTCAACGGCAGGATTGTTTTCGGAATGGAGTGCTCCGCCTGGATTGACTCTGCGTGCAAGTTCACCCTCTCGGATAGGTGGTGGTGCACTAAATACCTTGACTGGTTTGGGAAGTTGCAATTTAGTGCGATTGTTTTCAGGCTCCCAGATTTGCCTTGGTTTGATGGTCTTTGCTTTCTTCATTTCATGCCACCTTCCCGCCAGCCGCAGCATCGCGCGCATGTTCTTCATCACCAACGCCGCTAGGGAGCGGGAGTACGTCATCGGCAGCATCCAGCATTCCTTGAAGATTTGCTGTGCAGCCCGGCGCATGCGCCTCGGAGAACGATACAAGGGATCGACGAATTTCGTCCCACCCACATACCTCACGCAGACCCCAAAGCAAAGGAAAATCGGGCATCAGTTCCCCGATTCGGGAAACGACAATGCCCTCAGCGGTGGGAGTGAACTGAGGCGGCGCTTGCATGCTGGTCAGCGCCGTCAAATAGAACTTAGGGGGCGGCTCATGAAACGGGAAATCCTGGATGTACAAGCCCTCATGAGTACAGAACAGGACGCCATACCAAACCCAATCGCCACAGTAATCGAGCGTGGCTTCGGGGTACACCACAGCCGGGCCGTCGGAACGGTGAACTAGCCCGTGGTAGTACCACGTATGTTCCGCTTTAATCACGGCGGGCCCGTTCGCGCGATGCCGCCGCCCCCGGCACCAATACTCCTGGTAGTTGAACAGACCTGGCGACAATTCAACCGCAGCACTGCCGTCCCGATGAATCAGTCCGTCATCGCACCACAGTCGTGCATCTGGTTTCAGCACTAGCTCGTCGGGAAATGGGACGTTCGAGACAGACGGCACGGACACCCAAACTTCACTAGACCGGCCCACAATAATCGCGGGCCAATCGTCCACGCTGTGTGCATGGCCATGCCGCCAACACTCTTCTGTTCCATCATCAAGCAAGACGGCATAACCCTGTTCACTGTGCAAGCGGCCATCTGAATCACGACTCTCATGGAGAGTCTCTTCAAATCGTACGGGCTCAGCCTCGAAATAGCGCAATGCAGGTGGCAATTTCAAGTTTCGGTCGATTCCGCTTGGTCGATTGATGTTTGTGAAAGCTGCTTCCATATCAAGCCACCTTCCTGACTACGGCCACATCACTCGCCTGATTGCCGAACATGGTCCAGCCTGTCCGCCGTGCCCTGCTAAACAGCTCAATGCGACTGACTTCGGGATACAGGGCTTCCAAACGCTCATGCACCACGGCAGGCTTGGCACTATGCACAGTGACCGGCGCACTGAAAACCGATGATTCGCGCGCCCTCTTGTCTGCAATGGTCAGACCCGCACCACGCTTGCCTACTAAAAGCAGTTCATGGTGGATGGTGGCCGTACCGCCACCGCAATTGAGTTTTCCACCGTCTTTGTGCCAAACCCAGTTTGTCGAGTAGTCAAAGCCCCACGCGGCCATGACTTTGAGCCCATCGGGCAACAATGAAGCTGGGCACCACATAAACAACACGGAGTCATCCGCAGCGATGTCCGGGACAGGCATGTCGCAAATCGCGTCAATGGCCATCGTCGGGTACTGGTTGTGCGGGATGATGCGACTGGCTGACCTGTCATTCGGCATACCGTAATCCCAAGGCGGGTCGGCCAAAATAACGGAGTGACGCACGCCGGTTGGTAGAGCCAGGTTCTTGGCGCTTGTGGCCGCTTGTTTGACCAGACGAAGAGTGCGGGACTCTTTACCCAGTCGCTCTTTCACAGCAGCCGCGACGCGCAATGCCTTGCGCTCGGCTTCGGTGGTTTTCACGCGCAATCCGGTTTTGCCAGTATTGGCAGTCACGTACGCCTCATTGAGTGTCATGCTTCCGCAATGCACAGCGTCCAGTAATGCGGTGTTGTTCTTCGTGATCAGGCAGCAGGCCTTTTGGACTGCATCTCGGCTGACGCCGAACAAGGTCGCCGCTTCGATCTGCGAAAGCGCGGCCTTCACGTGCTGAGATGCCTTGGTTTGGCCGGGTTTGCGCGTAGCAAGTTGCGCAGCCATCAAAGCCAACTGCCCGGTGCCTAACTGACGCCGATTCACATTTGCGGCGAATACAGCGCTGACAACTTGCTGATAGTCACAAGTCAACCGCCTGACCACGGGTTCAATACCCAACTCCTGGCAGGCTTTCAGCCGATGGCGACCGTCAACAACACGGTCTTGCCATACCCAAATTGCCTCCTGCAAGCCGTTGCGGCTGATGCTGGCTTTGAGCGCCTGAAACTGATCATATTCATAGGGCGGAAATACCTCGCAAACAGGGTCTAGTTCCCACGCGGTGGGTGTTTTACTGACTACTGCCAGCGCGGCGCGCTGGTCATTACTGACAATGTTTTTTTGTGTCGCGACGACACGATTTTGACCAGGTGTGGCCGGGGAAATAGTACGCATGAATTTGCTCCAAAAAGGGTTAATCCCCGCTTGCGTGAGCAAGCGCTTTGGTAGCGGCGAAACTGGGGGAGGATCGACCGCCTTAGAGCGGTCGTATATGCGCGGACGTGGTCCGGCGTGAAGTAGCTGTGAAAGAGATGGAGAGTGAAAAGCTCATGTATGAATTATAAAGTTTTTCACCAAATAAGTCAATCAATTTTCATGCCAACATGAATTCAGCATGTCGCTGCTGCCTGATACCCGGCGACTGTTCCGGCGAACGGTATCGGTTTGATATCACACGTTCAACCTTGGCGGCGGAATCAACCCCAGACGTACAAGTCGTTCGGTCAGTGGTGCGTGGACCGCGCTTAAAGCGGGGGCTATGCACCAACACAAACAAAGGAATTCTGGGGGAATTCTTTGGTTTGTTTTATTACGGGCCAAGCTAGGTCCACAAAGCCGCTAACGGCACAGCTTTCAAGACTAGGCCGAAAGCGAAGCAACGAAACTATCCGGCATTTCAACGTTGGCAATGCGCGAAACAACTGACTCCATCGTTGTTCCAACGAAAAGCGGCTTTCGAACATAGAGATTGTCGGCAACCGAATCCACGATGCACACCCATCCTGGCAGCGCCGCGATGTCTGTAATGACCTTGCGCAATATCTCCATTCGGCTATTTTTCAACTGCCTGGTGCCCGGTTGCTGGCCCCAGATGTGCTTGACCAGTTTCTCCATCGCGACCTTACGTATTTCGTGCGAGCTGGCCCATGCGCAAAACCATGCGTGCAGGCGACGACTCGGCTTGCTTGCCAATTGACGCTGTTCACGCATGTTGACCCACACCACGCCCTTCCTGCCAGTGATGCACGCGGATGCCTCTGGATTAAGAAGCACCGCCACGGTGCCGTCGTCGCGTGGCGATACACCAATGAGACGCGTGCGGGGGGTGAATGGGCCATCGCCATCAACGCCATTGAAGCGGCTCATGGTGACCTGAGCCAGGCGGCTTAAACGGGTTTTAATGGCAATAGTGTTTGGCCCCGTGGGATCAAGCCCCAAACCGGACACAATTTCAGTCGCGCGAATTCTGTATCCAACAATCGGCGGCATTGTTTCATAGCCGGATATCCCCAAGCTGTCGGCATACTCCTTGGCCTTTTCACTCTTTCCATCAAGCACAGCCCCGGACTGTGTGGCACGTTGGCACAAGTAATAGAACACCGATTGTTCCTCAACACCCAACTGAAACGGCGCTTGAAAACGAATGTAGATTGGAGTCTTGGTCCGCTTGGCAGTGACATCCAATGGCGCATCGCTCTTGCTGCGCGGGACTGACTGGAACAGGCCATCGGTGTAAGTAAATATCGGACTGGTGGGCGCATGATCCAAATAATCGATCACCGGCTCTTCGGTCACTCCGTCCAAGCTGAGCCTTTTTTTAACCGGCACGGGTTGCTCGCTCTTTGGTTTCCCGCTAAATTTTTTCAATGCCATGATTTCCCTTTTTGATTGAGAAACCAAAGTACCAGCGACAACACCTGCATGGCAAGTGAGTCACCTTAAAAAATCAGCTTCTCCCAAACAATGCAGTCATGTCAATGTGCCCAATATCAGCGATTGGAAAATCTGGCTCCACTGCTGCCAGGGGCGTCACCTTAGCCTTTCCGGGCTTCTTGACTTTGATGATGCTTTTTGCAGGGAGTTTGACAATGGTGGCTTTCCTTGGCGGCTCCTTGGCCGCTTTGGGCATCACAAACGCCGAAAAATTCACATCCAACGTGAACCGCTCCAAAACCCGTTGCAGCACAGCGGCCTTGGGTGCGTGCTGGTAGGTTTCATGGGCATCTGGTCTGCCTTGGTCAACCGTAAAAGCATGTGCATCCGAGTGCCCCACCAGCCGCCGCAAAATGGATGCCTCTGGATAGTCCATCGCATTGACCGGGCCAGTCCTGCGTCCATTGGCTTCAATGATGGCTTCACCCAGTCTTGATACGAACGAATGGCGAAAACTGTGCAGCACCTTGCGCTTGCTTGTTATACCCAACGTATCGCGCAACAGCTCGCCATTGAACCACCGACTCGGACGGGTTGCAGCACCATCACGGCCCTCGCGATTAAGCTCAAAGATATAGACTGACTTGGCCTCCTTCCTGAACTGGACATAATCCAGAAATCCAAGCTCAATGAGTTTGCTGTGTATCGGCACTTTCCGTCGTGACCCGACATTCTTCAACCGCTTAGCCGACACCCCATCCGAACCCATTTCGTCATCGTCGCCCGGATCGCCATCCTCTCCATCCTCACCTGCCTGAATATCGGTGATGTCGAACATCGGGATGCCATCCATTTCAATCACGTCGGCAACATGCAATTGGCTGACCTCGCCAATCCGGGCACCGGTGAATGCAGACAGCAACGGAATCCAATATTGATAAGCATGAAGGTACTGCGCCTGCACCATGTACGGGCTCTCGAAAATGGTCTTCATGTCGGCATCATCAAACGGGTCACGCGCCTTTCCACGCGTCTTGGGCGCACTCGCCGAACCGGCCCGAGGCTCGTATGCCATCGGATGCACGGCGAACTTCTTTGCGGCGAACTTCAAAAACTGCCGCGTCACGACCATGTAACCGCTGACCGTGAGAGGGTCGAGGCAATTGAGGGGCTTACCGTCCTTGGTTTTGACGGTGTTAGCCTTCACCGCTGAAATGAGTTGCCTGACCGTCCAAGCAGGTTGGACGCCCAGAATTTCTCTCCTCTTGGGGTAACTTTCTAGGTCAAGCTCGTATTGCTGCACTTGTTCGGCATCCAATGAACCAATGGCAACGTTCTCGAAATAATCGACAAACACTTTCAGTTTGGCTTTTTGGGCTCTGTAAGCCGTAGAGGTCAGGGTTCCACTCTTTGTGCGTTGCTCAACAGTCACCATGAACAGAGCCACCATTTGGTCCAGTGGCGTCAGGGATATTTGGCTCAAAAATGCTGGATGGTGAATCACAGTACCCACAGGGGCCGTGACCGGGGCATGAATAACCGCTGGTGGGGCCGTACTGATCTGTGCCAGGTAATCACGATTGAGCAGCGCAACGGTTTCGGCAGCTTCTTTACCCTCACCAGGCTTGATGTCTGTCGCCACATAGCGACCGTCACGAATATCGGTATTGAAAGTCGAGGTGCCTACGGGGGGACGGCGAAAATTTGCCATAAGCGCTTGAAACCTCGAAATTAATATGTCCCGTGAGCATAGCGCACCGGAATAGAACATCTGGTCAAGGATAACCCGCAGCGCTCGTGCACGCGCAACCCCATCTCGCGGGTCTTTGGTGGTCGTGGATATACGAATCTCACGCCCCAAGTTCGCAGGCGCTTCCCGCATTGATGGCGGTATGACAAAACGAGCGTAATAGACGCCGTTACGACTCTTCCAGAGATATGAAGCAGTTTTCAAAGAATTCCCCCAAATGGATGACCAAGTGGCACCCTTTGGTGGAATTCTTCTCAAACCAGCGGTATCGCTGGAATAAATCATTGAAAATCAATGACTTACAGTGCGGTGGTGGAGCTGGGGGGATTTGAACCCCCGTCCGCAAGCCTTGTTCGGGCAGATCTACATGTTTAGTGGTCTGATTTGAGTCTCGCCACCTGTGTCGCGCAGCCACACGCTACACAGGACGC
>Ga0209724_1000155_pt1 | contig 81706 bp, 75 predicted proteins | sample grotaG_FD_184143 | JGI IMG/M metagenome (GOLD analysis project Ga0209724, IMG submission 184143) | Glacier valley bacterial and archeal communities from Borup Fiord, Nunavut, Canada, to study Microbial Dark Matter (Phase II) -... | ecosystem: Environmental > Aquatic > Freshwater > Ice > Glacier ...
TTTTGGTTATTAGTTTCTGGTTGTTGGTTGTTGGTTGAATATCCAAAATCTAAAATTTACTGGGCAGTAGCTCGACCTGGTTTGCCCAAAAATCATTTCTTTGTTAATTTAGATTGAGGTTAGGGGTGAGGAAATAGGGACATCCAAAATCTGAAATCCTTGATCTTTGGCCTGTGACTTCCAACCAGCAACTAATAACCAACAACCAATAACTTTTGGGGGGATTTCGCTTGAAACTCTATCGTACTGCCGCCGAGTGTCTTGAACATATTCCCGCCGGGGCCCGAATTGGATTACATTCAGCCTGTGCCGAGCCCCAAACCCTGCTGGAAGCCCTTATGGGTGGGATAAAAGATGGTCAACTTAACCTGCAAGGCGTAACCCTCTACGCCCTGACCTATCGAGGGGCGGGCGCACCGCCACCTTTGTATGCTGAGCTGGAGTTATTAAGAACAGGTAAACTAAAACTCAAAAGCTTTTTTCCTCATCCGGCTTTGCGGGAGGCTTCTCAGGCGGGGTTGGTGGATTACGTACCTGCTAGTTTCTCAACCCTACCCGGTATGATTCGGCGTGACATTATTCGGTTAGAGGTGGCTCTGTTACAAATTACGCCCCCAGACGAGGATGGTTATTGCTCGCTTGGCACTAGCGCGGATTATGCCGCCGCCCTGGTAGACGCTGTGCCAATTTTGATAGGTGAGATTAACCGCCAGATGCCCCGCGTCAACGGGCCACGTGTCCCGCTGGATAGATTTACGGCGGCGGTGGAGAGTGACCGCCCCTTGCTGGAAGTACCACCCCTGACAGTAGGCGAAATCGAACGGCAGGTGGCGGCAAATGTTGCTTCCCTCATCGGCGATAATTCTACGGTGCAGCTTGGGGTTGGGACTGTGCCGGAGGAGGTCGCCCGTCTGCTCACTACTCGCCGAAATCTCAATATTCACGGGGGGGCCCTTTCCGATGGTATTATCGAGTTGCTGGAGTCGGGCGCGGTAACAAACGCCGATAAGCCCTTTGATGTGGGCAAAAGCGTGACGGCTTTGCTGATTGGCACGCGCCGCCTGTTCGATTACGCCCACGAACATCCCGGCTTGCAACTTCAGGGTATAGACCAGGTGAACGACCCCGCCCGTATCGCCCGTCTGCCTAATTTTGTCTCAGTCAACTCGGCAATTGAGGTGGATTATTGGGGTCAGGTCAATGCCGAGGCGGTGGGGAATTGGCAACTTGCCGGGGTAGGCGGGCAACTGGATTATGTGATTGGGGCCTGGGGTGCGACTAACGGCCTTTCGATTATCGCCCTGCCCAGCGTCACTCCCAAAGGGCAGCCCCGAATTGTACCACACCTGAAAGAAGGTGCGCCCGTCAGCACTCCCCGGCATCTGGCCCAAATTATTGTCACCGAGAAGGGCATCGCCGACCTACGGGGCAAATCCCTAGAGGAACGCGAGAAACTTCTCAAAAATATAAGCTCCTGAATTGTTATGATATAATTGTTTTCAGGAAACTATACTGTGGCTTTGATTATAATTAATAGTGGAGCTTTTAATGTCGAGCAATTTGCCAGAAAAGGTGAAAAACAGAATTAACAAGCAAGCATATGACCGTATAATTAACATTGACATCAACCTCTACCTTAATAACCCGCAAATGATTAAAAACCTCCACCAAGAAAGATCAGAGCTTTTTTTGAAGAATCATAATCTTGAAAGTAATATTGAGGAATGTTCAAGTAAAATACACATCCTCGAACTCAATAATAAAGAATTAGCTACGAAATTAGCTAGTGCAAACCGTGATTCGATAGTTTCACTTATTATTTCCCTTTTTATTGCAATATTGATGGGTATTGGGGTGAATTTTGCTACTGGTGATAAATCTACTTGGGCTGCTGGTTTGATAATGATTATACTAGCGATTGGATTATACATTGTTAACATTATTATCCTACTAATACAGAGAAACCAAAAATGAATGACTCAAAAGATTTAGTTAATCAATCTAATAATTCCCCTCAAGCGAGCGATCAGCGAAGTGGAGGTTTCAAATTACTCCAATTAGGAAATGATAATTTGACAATTGGGGATTATTCGCAATCCATTAAGTATTACAATCAAAGTTTGGAGGAAGCGAGCAAAACAAATAATAAGCTTTTGGAAGAATATAACTTAGGTAATTTAGGTAATGCATATAGTAGCTTGGGACAGCTTGATAAAGCGATTGAGCTTTATTCACTAGCTTTAATTATCGCTCGTGAAATTGGTGATAAACAAGGGGAAAGTAACCATCTTGGTGGGCTAAGTTCAACTTATAGCGATTTAGGCCAATTTGATAAAGCAATTGAGCTTTATTCACTAGCTTTAATTATCGCTCGTGAAATTGGTGATAAACGGGGAGAAAGTAGCCATTTAGGTAATTTAGGTAATGCATATAGTAGCTTGGGACAGCTTGATAAAGCAATTGAGCTTTATTCGCAAGCTTTAGCTATTGCTCGTGAAATTGGTGACAGGCGTAATGAAGGTAACACTTTAGGTAATTTAGGTAGTATATATAATGATTCAGGTAAGGTAAATGAAGCCAAAGACTTTTTTGAACGAGCTTTGGTTATTGCTAGTGAAATTGGTGATAAACGAAACGAAGGTGCCTGGCTTGGAAATCTAGGAAATGTATTTTCGCACCTCGGAGAACTTGACAAAGCTATCGAATTTTATTCCCAAGCTTTAGCTATTGCTCGTGAAATTGGTGATAAAACGGGTGAGGGAATACAACTTGGTAATTTAGGCAATCTTTACAAAGAACAGGGAGATACTTTACACGCAAATACACTTTTGCGTGATGCGTTAGCAATATTTACTGAGATTAAATCTCCTTATACCGAGCTAACGAAATCTTGGCTAGATAATCTTGATGAAGGGAACTAAATCCCCGATTTTTACGTCATATCAGCAAGCCCGTTAAATCGCTGAAAACCGATAACGACTGGCAATCAAAAACTCTCCTTTAAAATTCTATTAATTCCAACAAAAACCTAGTGAACCCATTCCACCTGCTTTCGAGTAGGCGGTTTATTAAAGTTACCCTGACGACCTATCAACTAAATTCAGCCAACAACTTAGGAGACGTACTATGCTCAAGAAACCCGGCCTAATTTCGCTACTTATACTCATCATCACCCTGACCCTGGCTTTAGGAGCCTGTGGCGACCCCACTGCTACTGCTGCACCTGCTGCTATCACTAGAGCCGCCGCCCCAACCGCTGCCGGGAACGTCTCAGCTTCCGGCGCACCTGCTGCTGCCACTGTCGCTCCCGGCAACGACAAACCAATCAATGCCCCTCAAACCCAGGCGGTAGAGCGCAAGGTTATCCGTAACGCTAACCTGAGTATTGAGGTAGTGGACATGGAACAGGCTTTGACACGGTTACGCTCCTTAGCGGTAGCGCAGGGTGGCATCGTTTTTCAGGAAAACAGTTCCAGCCCCAATGACCGCCCCACCGCCGTAATCGTCCTGCAAATTCCCAGCGAGAATTACGAGATTTCGATAACCCAGATTCGGCAAATCGCCAGCAAAGTCACCCGGCAGGAAAGCACTGCCCAGGATGTAACCGAAGAATTTGTGGATGTGCAAAGCCAGATTACCAATCTGAAAACCACCGAAGCGGGGTTGCAGAAGTTGATAGACAAAACCACCAAGCTGGAAGAAATCCTTAATTTACAGAAAGAGCTTACCAGCGTGCGCGGCGAAATCGAGAAACGGCAGGGTCGCCTTAACTTTTTGGGGAGTCGTTCGGCCTTTTCCACTATCACCATCAACCTGACCTTACCCCCGGTAGCCGAAAAACCAACCCCCACCCCTGTACCCCAAACTTTGCAAGCCGATAAAGCGGTCAGTGACTCCTGGGAAGCCTCGATTAAGTTGCTCAATGTAGTTTTTGTCTCATTCCTCCAGGTGGTGGTATTCCTGTGGTGGACAATTCCTTTCCTGCTGGTGGGGTTAACCTGGTGGTGGCGAAAGCGGGCAGCAACCCGGAAAACTCAGCAGATAAGTTCATAATATTGCATTATTATTAGGATAATGTTACCCTACAGGCGGGGGTGATTATTATGATTACTATGGACGATATTCAGAGCTTTGTAAAACAGGTTGTAGACCAATATCAGCCCGAACGGGTTATTCTGTTCGGGTCGTATGCTTATGGCACACCTGATGACGACTCCGATGTAGATTTGTTAGTGATTTTGAATTTTGAGGGACATCCCGCCTATAAAGCGGCTGAAATCCTGAACAAAATTCACCATCGTATACCTCTTAGCTTTTTAGTCCGCACTCCGGCACAGATTCAAGAACGCCTTAAATTGGGTGATAACTTCATCCACTATGTACTAGAAAAGGGTAAAGTTTTGTATGAATCCAATCGTGCTGGAGTGGGTTCAAAAAGCTGAAGGGGATTATAATATTGTTGAACGTGAGTGGCGAGCGCGTAAAAACCAGAATTTTGATGCGGTTTGTTTTCACGCTCAACAATCGGTGGAGAAATATTTAAAAGCCGTACTTGAAGATCTAAACCAACCCTTTAACAAAACTCATGACTTGGCTTACCTTCTAAATAAGCTACCCCCTTATAAAGCTAATTGGGTTTACCTTCTTCCTAAGTTAAACATTCTAACAACATATGCAGTAGATATTCGTTATCCTGGCTCTTGGGCAAACAAGCAAATGGCGCGGGAAGCCAGGGATATTTGCCGTGAAGCTCGCCGCGTAATCCGTTTGAGCCTTAATTTACCCTAAGTGGTCGTTTTAGGCCCGCAGATTACCTTGACATACTGTTCACTATTCCGTTAAACTTCGGGAATGAGCAGTATGTTGGAAAAATCACAAGAAGGCGAAGATGCCGCCAAAATCTTAACCCTTGACCAGATTAACTGCGAGGTTAGCCTCGAAGAAGTGGTCAGGGGTTTTGTGCCTACCCCCCGTTTTTCCCAAGTATCGTTTGATAATTATCAGCCAGACCCGACTCAACCCAGCCAGACCGAAGCATTACAAAAATTAAGAGGTTATGTCTTACAAATTCAGGAGGAGGCCAAACCTAAAACTGGCCTGGGCAAACTATTCAAACGAAGCCTACCAACCACTATTAAAGGCATCTACCTGGATGGTGGTTATGGTGTGGGCAAAACCCACCTGCTGGCGGCTACTTTCTCAGTCTCACCTGGCCCTAAAGCCTATCTCTCCTTTCAAGAACTGGCCTATACCATTGGGGCAAAGGGTATAGCGGCGGCAATTGAGGCGTTCAAACCTTATCGCCTGATTTGTATTGACGAATTTGAGCTGGACGACCCCGGCAATACAATGCTGGCAAAAACCTTTATTCGGGGCGTGACAGAAGCTGGCATCGCCCGAATTGTCACTACCTCAAACACCCTGCCAAGTGAACTAGGGCAGGGTCGTTTCGCCGCCGAGGATTTCAAACGCGAAATTGGGATTATCGCCGCCAGTTTTGAGTCAATCCAAATTGAAGGTCAGGATTATCGCCACCGCAGTTACGGGGCGGGCATTTTATCAGAAGGGGTGCTAGATCCTACCACCCCCCAACTTCACCAGAAATTCCAGTCATATCAACCCCAACATGGCGCAAAACTCTATACCAGCTTTGACGAGCTAAACCACCACCTTTCGCTCCACCACCCCATCCGTTACGCCCGTCTGCTTGCCCCCCTGGAAGCGGTTTTTATTGAAGGTTTAATCCCCTTCCAGGAACAGGTTCAGGCTCTGCGCTTTGTCCATTTCATTGATAAACTTTACGACCAACAAATCCGTCTGGTAATCTCAGCATATTGTACGCTGCCTGACCTCTTTCTTCCCGAATATCGCGACAAAGGTTATGCCAAAAAATACCGCCGTTGCCTTTCCCGCCTCCACGAACTGATCTCAGAGGGGGGTTAGGGGTTGGGGGTCGGTTTTCCTATTTCCAATTTGGCGTTAATAGCTTACAATCGGTTGGTATTTTTTCTTTGTTGAATTTTCTTGGTGTCTTTGTGCCTTGGTGGTTCAATTTAGCAATGTGGAAAGCGAGAAAGTTCTAATTGTCCGAGCTTCAACACTCAACACTCAGCACTCAGCACTCAGCACTTGTTATTGGTGGGGGATTGGCGGGACTAACGGCGGGTTTGCATCTGGCGGAACGCGGCTTGAAACCCCTGATTTTAGAAGCCAACCCAGATTTTTGGGGCGGGCGGGTAGCTGGAAAATCAGCTATAACTCTAACCGACCCCACAGGTAAAGAATGGCAGTTCCCGGCTGAACATGGTTTGCACGGCATCTGGTGGCAGTACAAAAATGTGAAAGCGATGCTGACCCACCATAAGATTTTGCCCAAACTGGTGCTGGCGGAACGGCAACAGTGGGTTCACGGCGAAAAAGGCAAGGTCAAAAAAGCCGAGATGGGTCGGGTGGTCACAAAAACTGTAATCTGGCCCGCCCCCTTTCATTACGGCGCGTTATTCTTCCGCCCCTCCTTCCTGCGAATGTTAACCCCCCGCGATGTGTTGGCTATCCCTTCGGTGCTAGGCAGTTTGCTGGTTGCCACCGGGGTTGACCCCTTGCTGGAGGGGCGGGCATTACAGGGCCGTACTTTGGCGGATTTTTGCAAAGGCTGGCCCCCCCGCATTACCGCCTTTGTGGCTTCGTTGGCGCGGAGTGGCTTATCGGCCCACCCGGATGAAGTACCCTTAGCCGGATTTATTGCCTTCTTGCGCTTCTATACTCTATTGCGTCGCGATAGTCAGAAATTCCACTACCTTGCCGCCGACCCCGAAACTGCCCTAATTGGCCCAATGGTCAGGAAAATTCAGGAGTTGGGAGGCCAGGTGCGGCTAGGATGCCGGGTGGAGCGGCTGGAACGCTGGAACGAAACGGGCTGGCAGGTTTTTAGCGATAAAGGTGAAACTTTTCAGACTCAACATGTCATATTGGCTACCGATGCCCCTGTCACTCGCCAGATTCTAAGCAATAGCCCCGCCACCCAGGAAATTGCTGCGAATTTATCCTGGCCGCAGGGTTTAGAGACGGCGGTGGTGCGCTTCTGGTTTTCCGCCCCCCCCGCAAAAAAAGCTGCCGAGGCCGGAATTGTTAGTGGTGATTTTGCTATAGACAATTTTTTCTGGCTTCATCGGATTCAGGATATTTTCGCCGAATGGCATACAGCTACGGGCGGTAGTGCGATTGAAGCTCATATTTACAGCCAGCAAAATCTCGCTCTGGACGACCAAACCCTGTTGACCCGCGCCCAAAATGACCTCAGCCGCATTTTCCCCGACCTCAAGGGCAAGATTATACATTCCACCCTGCAACGCAACTCACCTTCGCATACTCTCTTTGGCGTAGGCTCGCTGTCCCAGCATATGGGGGTACATACTCCCTGGCCCGGTTTGCTATGTTGTGGCGATTGGGTACGTCATCCCTTGCCCGCTCTCTTTTTGGAAAGGGCAACGGCTACGGGCATCGTGGCGGCTAATGCGGTGCTGGAAAGTAATGGCAAACCACCTTTTCCCTTGCAAAAATATGACAAGCCCGAATTTTTGTCGCGGGTAATGGGCGGCTGGATGGGCAGCATGCGCGGCACGAAGCGAATAGGATTGAGGACTAAGGACTGAAGACTGAGGGCTGAAAGGTATTTGACATTAGGTGTTTGGCATTAGGCTATTAAAGTCAGTGGGTTCATAAGTAGTAGTGACTTTAGTCGCTTCTTATGGCTTTTTAGTCAAAAATAATAACCTTTCAGCCTGGTTGTTATCCTGAAGGAAGTGAAAAATCTTGGTAAGCGTAAAAAGTTTTTTGTAAACTCAGAATAACAACTTTAGAGATGTAGTGCCAAACGTTGTAAGAAGCGACTAAAGTCACTACCTTAAATCCTTAAAAACCTTTGTGTCCTCTGTGCCTCTGTGGTGAAAATTATAGAAATCTAATAATAAAATGCTGTTATGAAATTAGAAAAAGGTAAAGCATGAACCCTTCAGTCCTCAGTCCTCAGCCCTCAGTCCTTTCTTCCCAACCCTCAGTTCTGATTTTCGGCGCAACCGGCTATACCGGGCAACTGACCGCGCAGGTATTAGCCGAAAGGGGTATCAACCTGATACTGGCGGGGCGCGATAAAACCCGGCTGGAAAAGCTGCGGCTGGAACTAAAGATAAATAACCCTACAATCGTCGCCGACCCGCTAGAGCCCGCCAGCCTGCCCTTTTTATTCGAACGTCAACCCAAACTGATAATAAACTGTGTTGGGCCATTTACTAAATATGGCGAGGCGGTGGTACTGGCGGCAATTTCGGCGGGGGCGCATTATCTGGATATAACCGGGGAGCAGGCGTACATTGGGCGCGTGCTAGATTTGTATAACCAGAGTGCCGAGGATAGGGGAGTAGCGGTGGTAGCGGGTTGTGGCTTTGAGTACGCCGTTGGGAATTGGGCCGCTACTGCTGCCGCCGAAGGACTAGAACCGCTCGATACTATAACGGTTTCCAACGCCGTAGCTGCGGGGGCTGGCGGAGTCAGTCAAGGAACAGCCCTATCAGTATTTGAGGCTTTGAAAAATCCGGGGCGCGGCTGGAAGGATGGCAAGCGACAGGTACAGATGGTGGCCTCTGAGGGCAAAACGGTGGAGTTTCCCGCCCCAATCGGCAAACGGCGGGTAATCCTTGCCCCTTTTGGCGAACCCCTGACCTTACCACGTCATATTCAGGTGAAAAACGTCAAGGGCTATATAACTATGGGTGGGTTGGGTTATTGGTTCAGTCGCGCCACTTTCCCCCTGTTGCCAGTTTTTGCCGAGGTCGGAAGTGTTGCCCTGAAACCCTTTATCCGGCGGGGTGGGCCGGGGTCAGATAAACGCACTACCACCGATTGGGCGATTGTGGCGGAAGCGCACGGGCCGCAGGGTTCGCGCAAAGTAACTTTGCAGGGGAAGGATGTTTATTACCTGACCGCCCAGATTTTGGCCTACTGTGCTAAAAGAATCCTTGACCCAACTTTTAACAAAAAAGGTTCGCTTGGCCCTGCTCAGGCTTTTGAAGCCGCCCCCGCCTTGGAATATCTCAAAAGCTTGGGGACAAAAGTAACGAGTAACGAGTCGAAAGTGGAATAAAAAACAAAGAATTTGTAGGAGTAGGCTCTGTCCTGCAATAACCATCGGCTGACGGAGCAGCCTCCTACAGTAGAAATTCCCGATTTTAGATATTTGATTTTAGATTTTAGATTTTCTAACGACAACCATTTACTAATTACTGCTGAGGCGACGGGCGGCCTTAATGGTGTTAGCCAATAGCGCGATGGTGGTCATGGGGCCAGTGCCGCCGGGCGTGGGCGATATTGCCGAGACCACCGGGAGGGCACTTTCCCAATCTACATCCCCGACGATTTTATCATTTTCATCGTGGTTAATCCCAAAATCCAGCACCACCGCCCCCGGCTTGAGCATCTCCCCGGTGATAAGACCCGGCACTCCGGCAGAGGCTATCAATAAATCCGCCTGCCGAGTGTGAAAAGCCAAATCCGCCGTTTCACTATGGCAAATCGTTACGGTAGCATCCGCCATTGCCAATAGTCCCGCCATCGGTTTCCCGATAATCCGGCTGCGACCCACCACCACCGCTTTCAGGCCAGACGGGTGGATATTGTAGCGCAAAAGTAACTCCATCCCTCCGGCGGCGGGGGGCGGAACCATCGTATCGAGATTAGCGAACAGGCGGCCTACATTCAGGGGGTGATAGCCTTCTACATCCTTTTCGGGGTCAATTACCGAAATCATTTCTTCATAGCTGATGTGAGGTGGCAAGGGGGCCTGGATCGAGATGCCGTCATAATGCGTCCGAATATTTAATTCGCGAATTAAAAGCTGAAGCTCGCGGTCGCCCGTATCTTCAGGCCACAAATAGGCCATATATTCCATCCCGATGTTCAGGGCTTCTTTAGCGGCTTCATCGGCATATTCCAGAGCGTGGCGGTCTCCACCCAACACAATCATTGCCAGACCGGGTGGTCGCCCGAACTCCTCCTGAAAATCGCTCACTTCCAGCCGCAATTCGTCCCGGATTTGGTCGGCTAATATTCGTCCATCCAGAATCGTTACGCTGGAACTATCATTCCTGGTTGGTTCTTGTCTACCCATACTAACGCACCTGTTTTAAACCTTCTGTTTTTATTTAGACTCTCGCTCTGCAAGTTATAGTTTCTTCTATTTTACTCCCTGCTTGCAAACCTGTTTTCAGCGAAAATTCTGTATGAAGAATGCCTAAATTATAGCCTACTACTTATTAACAGGTAAAGAATTACAACTACAATTTAACGGATTGCTCACACCCACCTCTTGGGTTATAATTTGAACATTGTGCAATTATCCTGCGGTCACTCTGGAAAGGTGAATTGAATGTCAGCCAGCTTTCCCAAAACTTTGGTGTGTGGTCATCGGGGGGCTTGTGGTTATGCCCCGGAAAATACTTTTGCGGCCTTCCAAAAAGCTTTGGATTTGGGGGCAAGTTGGATTGAGTTTGATGTGCAGTTAAGCGTGGACGGAGTGCCGATTATTTTGCACGATGATACCCTGGTACGCACTTCCGACAAAGGTGGGTCACGCCGCCCCACCGAACTGACCCTGGCAGAACTTAAAGAGTTGGATGCTGGAGCGTGGTTTGCCCACGAATATAAAGGTGAGAAAATCCCTACTCTGGACGAAGTGTTGAAGGAGTTCGGCCCTAAACTTGGCCTTAACATTGAAATAAAAAGTAAGCCGGGTTTTGAGGCCGATAATAAAATTGAGGAAAAAATAGCCGAGGCGGTAAAGCGGTTTGACCTATATGAGACGGTAGTGGTTAGCAGTTTTGACCCCTTCCGCTTAGCGGCCTTGCACGCCTATGACCCCCTGATTCCGATTGGCGCACTTTATACCGGGCGAGCCCAGGATTATCCGCCAGATTTTGATGCTTTCAACCTACCTGAAATTACCGGGGCAAAGGCCCTGCATCCTCATTTCAAAGTGATTGACGCGGCCTACGTTGAAAAAACCCGTGAGTTGGGACTGGCGATTAATACCTGGACGGTCAACGAGCCAAAAGATATGCAACGATTGGTGGGGCTAGGGATAAATATGATTATCACCAATTACCCCGACAGGCTAAAAGCAATCGTGGGGTAGAAATATTTGGGAGATGTTCGGGGGAGATATGGCACAAGAGCTTGAGACAAAGACTAAAATAGCCATCGTTGGGACAGGCTTTGGGGCGCGGGTGCAAATACCCGGCTTTCTTAAAATTGCCGGGGTCGAGATATGCGGCGTGATGAGCAGTGGTCGCTACGAACGGGCCGAAGAAGTTGCTCAGGAATTTGGCATTGCCAATGTCTGCCATAGCTACGAAGAATTGCTAGCCCTACCCGGTCTGGATGCGGTCAGCATTGTAACCCCACCCTATCAGCATCATTCCCAAACCCTGGCGGCCCTTGAAGCTGGAAAGCATGTTTTGTGCGAAAAGCCGATGGCAATGAACCTGCAAGAGGCCCGCGAGATGGTCAAAGCCGTCCAACGCACCGGGCTAATCGGCATGATTGACCACGAGTTTCGCTATATTCCGGCCCGCGCCTACGCCCAGGAACTAATCCGGGACGGTTGGCTGGGCGAATTATATTGGGCTAACATCTCCACCCTGACGGGCACTGCCGCCGACCCCCATACCCGACCCTACGGCTGGCTTTTTCAAAAGTCGGCGGGCGGGGGCTTTCTAGGGGCGTTAGGTTCGCATTATCTGGATGCTTTGCGCTGCTGGTTTGGCGAAATTTCGGCGGTGCTGGCCCAACTCTCCACCTTCATCAAACAGCGACCCTTACCCGGCTCAAACGAACTGCGCGATGTGGATGTGGACGACTCTTTTACCCTGCTATTGAAAATGGCAAGTGGGGCCCAGGCTACCATCAAAGTCTCGGTGGTCACGCGCTTTGGGGGCGGGGAGCGCATTGAACTTTATGGTAGCGGTGGCACCCTGATAATTGATAGCGAGGGTAAGTTGCAGGGCGCACGGGCAAACGATGACCGTCTGCAAATTCTGCCTATTCCGGCCCGTTACACCAGTGGCCCGTCTTCTAGCGACCCGCGCCTCCGCCCTTTTGTGACGCTGGCGGAAGATTTTGTGGAAGGGATTCGGGCGGCGAAAGTGGCGGGCAAACCATTGGGCCAGGAAATTGAGCCGAGTTTTGCTGATGGGCTAAAGGTGCAACAGGTGCTGGATGCCGCCCGCGCCTCCGCCGAAACCAATTGCTGGGTTTCGCTGCCACCGCCCAGATGAGGCAAGGATGAAGTAGGAAGGATGAAGGATGAAGAAATGCAGGAGCAAGGAGCAAGAATAAAGGAGTAAGAAGGGGAATTTCGTAGGGGCGGTTCGTGAACCGCCCGGTATTGGAATTTTGTAGGAGCAGGCTCTGTCTTGCGATATTTATCGGATGGCGGAGCAGCCTCCTACATTTATTCTCCGATTTTAGATATTCGATTTTAGATTTTCTACCGAAAGAGAGAAATTATGGCTAGATTCGATGGATTTAAGTTTAGTGGGAGTGGGGCTGCCGATGGCGGTTCGGACGGTTTCGCCGACGACAACGAAGAATCTGAGGAAGAAGACCACGAGCACGTCTATAGCGAAATTGCCAATACCCCTAACCTGATGGCTTACGAAGAAATGGTGCATCAGGTAGTCAGTATTGAGTTTCAAGACCGGGGTATTACCCTAAATTTCGATTATGAGGAATTGGAAGAATTGGGGCTACTTGTCACCGAAGTAATTCAGTATCTCCAGCGCAAACGCACCCCCGACCAGTAGGGTTGTTGGTCGTCGGTAAAAAGGAGACAGAATAAAAAACAAAGGAGCAAGAGTTTGTAGGAGCAGGCTCTGTCCTGCGATATTTATCGGACGGCAGAGCGTCCTCCTACGCGAGCAGCCACCTACAATTATTTCCTAATATCCTCTCTATCCTTGTTAATTTTCTTGCCGACAACTGATAACCGACTACAGTTAGCGACTTATACCGCGCATTATCAAAATACAAACCCCTGAAATTGCCGCCAGATAGAGCGTCACGGCTACCGATAGCGCGACTGCCCCACCCTTAAAACCGGGAAGTTTCTGGAGGAAGTTAATCCGCCGCCAGCGTTCCTGCAATTTTGCTATATTAAAGTAGGTCAACAAACCTAAAATCGGGGCGACGGGCAACCCCAGCAAGGCCACTAGCGGCACACCCGGAACCAGGGCCAACAAACCTACCACCAAAAACCCCACGTAACTAACGCAGCTAATCGCCCGACCTGGCAACCCTTCAAAACGACGTTGGGCCTCATAATCCAGCTCGGTTTGTAGAGCCTCCTCCCGCGATACCCAATCAAATTCTTCGGGTGGTGGCAAAACTACTGCTGGGCGGGCGGGTGCGCTGGTAACTTCACCATTTTTGTAGGCGGGTTGCTCCGTCCCACACAACAGGCAAAACCGCGAGCGGGCGGGTATATCCTGTTCACAATTTATACATTTCATGCTATCTGCTACGATCTAGTTTCCTATTCCAAAAGGTTATGTTAGCTATTTATTCTATCACCCGCCGCCATATCCTGCTACCTTAATATGTTATAATTTTTGAGAAAGAAATAATAGAAACTTGATTAGTAAAATGGATACAGCCCATGCCTAAAATTAACCTGGAGGTGGCAACCACCGCCGGACAGCAAGAAGTAAAACGAGTCCTCTTGCTGGCAATGCAAGCGGGTGAGCTTATGTTACGGGCGGGGGCCGAAACCTCGCGGGTGGAAGAAACCATTAACATTCTGGTGAATTCTTACGGACTCAAATATAGTCATAGCATCATCACCCCCACCGGGATGTATGTCTCCGCCGATGACGATAATATGGAATACCCCATAACTCTGGTAAGGCGGGTACGCAATCGGGGTATTGATTTCAGCCGAATATCAATGGTGAACGACCTATCGCGGCGGGTCTCGCATGGATTTTTAACCATCCACGAAGCCGAAACCGAACTGCATCGCATCGCCCTTACCAAACCCCTTTACCCCTTCTGGTTGTGGGTGCTGGCGGGAGCTTTTACCGCTGCTGGCACAACCCTGCTGTTGGGAGGTGGGGTACTGGATATAATTCCCACCTTTGTAAGCTCGGTTCTGATAATATTTATGGGCTTAGGTTTAGCGAAGGCCAAAATTCCAGCAATTTTCCTGGATTTAGCGGCGGCGGCTCTGGCAACCGCGATTGCGCTTGGGGTTGATTGGCTAGGGTTGCCTATTCATACGACGCTGGTTATTGCCGGTGGTATTATTCGGCTAGTACCGGGGGCGGCCTTGCTTGCCAGCGTTCAGGACGGCATCTCTGGCGATTTACTAAGTAGTGCTGCCCGTGCCCTGGAAGCTTTGTTAAAAGGAGCAGCCCTGGCCTGTGGGGTTGGTTTGGCTTTGTTTGGGGCGGCGGCTCTGGGTATTCCCCGACCAAACGAAAACGAAGCCAACGAGGTCTGGCAAATTCCTATTCAGGTAGTTGCGGCAGCTTTTGCCTCCGCCTGTTATGCTGTTTCCACTAATATACCGCGTTTGAGAATATTAACCGCCGGGTTAGCAGGTGGAGTGGGCTGGCTGACGCATTTGCTGACGATAAAAATCTGGAACGCCCCCCTTGTTACCACCTTTGTAGCGGCTTTTATTGTGGGGATAGTAGGCTGGGGGTTGGCCCGTTGGCAACATAGCCCCATCACGCTTTATATTTTGCCGGGGGTACTGCCATTGCTGCCCGGTATCACCATTTATCAGGGGATGTTGGCACTGACCGAAAACCGCACGGTAGATGGGTTAGTATTATTAATCCAGGCCACTTTCCTGGGCGGTGCGCTGGCGGCGGGGGTCGCGCTGAGCAATTCAATCGCCCCGGCAATCTGGCACAAACCGAAATTCATAAAATAAAGCAATGTCACTGGCTGGAATTTTCTTCATCTTATCCATAATATTTTGTTTAATCAGCATCGGCTGGTTTGTATTAGTGGTTGCCGCTTTGAAACGCGAATGGAACGACAGCAGCGGCGGCAAACTACGTCTTTTGAGCCTTTGGCGAGTTATTCCACCCTTGCAATTGCTATCATTGTTTTTGCCCCAGCTATTTGCGCCAAGTTTGGGTTTCCGCTCTATCTGGTTTTTGTTTGGCTATCTGACCTTTATTGCCATTACCTTTATCCCTTACTTTATAGACCGCCGCATCGAGCAACGCCGCATTATTCGGGAAAATCTGGCCTTGCGCGAAAGTCGCCAACCGCTGGTCGAGCCGCTAAAAATAAACCTTGCCACCACCACCGCCGAGTTCGCCGGGGCGGGTGAGATTTTCGCTCAGGTCTTCGGTCATAACTTTGACCAGATTTTCGGGCGACATCGGGCCAAAAATGCCTGTTTAATCGCAGAACTATTAGAGCTTAAAAAAGGCGAAGTCTATGTAGCAATTGATGGCAACAACCGGGTGGTGGGGGCAATGTGGCTGGGTGTAGGCAATCCTGATACTCAATTACCGACCTTCAAGAAGCTGTGGCCTATTTTGGAGCGTTACCTTGACCCCTTTAACGCTCTCTATGGCTCATTCATTGGTGTTCCGGCGATGATGGCGCAGGAAAGCACTAAAAAACGGGCTTACGTCTATTGGCTGGGGGTTGCACCCGAAGCGCAAGGGCAAGGGGTTGGGCTGTTACTGCTAAAATACGCCGAGAAATTAGCTCTTCACAACGGCAACCAGGAGTTACAGCTACACACCGAAAGCCACAATACCGGGGCTCGAAAATTATATCGGTATTTCGGGATGCGGGAAGGGTTGGTTCTACCCATCTGGCCGCGTGTCCGTTTTGACAAAAAGTTGTGATGGGTCAGGAGCAAGAATAAAGAATAAAGGAGCAAGAATAAAAATTTTTTGTAGGAGCAGGCTCTGTCCTGCGATAATCTCTGGAGAAAGGTTATCGGCTGACGGAGCAGCCTCCTACAAATTCCCCGAACATCCTGTCCATCCTTGTTAATATTTTCTGACAACTGACGACTGGAGAACAAGACTCAATGAGTGATGAATCGCTTTACACCAAAGTCGGCGGGGAGGAAACCTTTCGCCGGTTGGTCAATAATTTCTACAAACGGGTGGAACAAGACCCAATTTTGCGCCCGATTTTCCCGGCTAATTTAGAGCCAGGGAAAGAAGCCCAATTCTTATTCCTGTGCCAATATTTTGGCGGGCCGGGTCACTATTCCGAACAGCGCGGTCATCCTCGCCTGCGGATGCGCCACATGCCCTTTCCGATTGGCCCCAAAGAGCGGGATGCCTGGTTAGGCCATATGCTTGCCTCCATTGACGAAACAGCGATTGCGGAGCCTTATCGCCAAGAAATGCGCGAATATTTCGAGCGGGGCGCAACCTTTATGATGAATAAAGTTATCCCCCTATCCTGAAAAGGCTAATACCATTTCCTGCTAAATAATAGCCAAATAAGGATTTAGTTTTTACCACAGAGACACAGAGGCACAGCTAAACTCAATTATAAAACTGTGTCTCCGTGCCTCTGTGGTGAATAGCTCGGTTTTAATTTGCAGATTGTTTGGAGTTAGTGTATAATTTCCCAAAATTTAGCCTGAAACCACTTTGCTACAACTTAATAGTTTTTGTCAAGACTAATTACTCTAACCACCGACTTATATTAAGCGAACGAAGGGTGTGATTAACTGATGCCTCCATTACTTGAGGTAAGAAACCTTAAAACCCATTTTTTCACGCGGGACGGGGTTGTTAAAGCGGTTGACGATGTTTCCTTTACCATTGATAAGGGCGAAACGCTAGGGGTAGTAGGCGAAAGCGGTTCAGGGAAAAGTATTACGGCCCTTTCGATTCTGCGCCTGATACCCACCCCACCCGGTAAAATCGTCAGTGGCGAAATCTTCTTTGAAGGGCGTGACCTCCTTAAACTGAGCGATAAGGAAATTCGTAAAATTCGGGGCAAAGAAATCGCCATGATTTTCCAGGACCCTATGACCAGCCTCAACCCGGTGCTAACCATAGGCCGCCAACTGGCCGAGCCCCTCACCACCCATCTTGGTCTCACCAACGAACAGGCCCGCAAAGAGAGTGAAGACCTTCTGAAAATGGTCGGTATTCCGAATGTGGCTGACCGCCTGAAAAGCTATCCTCATCATTTCAGTGGTGGGATGCGCCAAAGGGTGATGATTGCAATGGCGTTGGCCTGTCGCCCCAAGCTGATTATCGCTGACGAGCCAACCACCGCCCTTGACGTTACCATTCAGGCTCAAATTCTGGAACTGCTTAACAAATTGCGGCTGGAAACAGGCACTGCCGTGATGCTAATTACCCACGCACTGGGGGTAGTGGCGGGAATGGCGAATCGGATTCATGTAATGTATGGCGGGCATGTGATGGAGTCGGCGACCACCGAAGAACTGTTTGCCAATCCCCGTTTGCCCTACACAATGGGCTTGCTGAAATCTATTCCGCGCCTGGACGAATCCAGACACGACAAACTGCAACCAATTAAAGGTTCGCCGCCCGATTTATTGGAAATAGGTAACAGTTGCCCTTTTGTCCCACGCTGTGATTATGCTATGGACGTTTGCACCAAATCTTTCCCGACTATTCGGGTAGTGCCAACCGAGAATACGCTGGGCATCTATATTCCAGGCAAACCCGGCAATCAGATGGTAGAGGTTAGTGAGGGCGAAGATTACGAACAACACCTGTTGGCCTGTCACGCTGAAGTTAAAATGGGCGACCCGGCTACCGTTGATGCCGGAGAAATAGTCGCGTAAATCAAATCTGGGAAGAAAAAGCTAAACATGACAGAAGATAAAAAAACTCCGGCGCAAAGCAAGGCCCAAACTTACGGCAGTGCTGATGGGGGTGGGCCAAACGCCGAACCAGATGTGTTGTTGAAAGTTCGCGACCTTAAAATGCACTTCCCCATAACCAAAGGGATTCTGTTTCAACGGGCGGTTGGAGCAGTGCGGGCGGTAGATGGGGTTAGTTTTGATGTGCGGCGCGGTGAGACTCTCGGTTTGGTAGGCGAGTCGGGCTGTGGCAAAAGCACCACCGGGCGCACGATTCTACGCCTTAGTACCGCCACTGAAGGGAATGTTTATTTTAACGGCGACGATGTTACCAAAGTATCGGGCGAAACCCTCAAACACATGCGCCGCAATATGACCATGATTTTCCAAGACCCTTATGCCTCGCTCAACCCGCGCATGACCGTTGCCAGCATCATCAGTGAGCCCCTGGTTATTCATAAACTGGTGCATAGTAGCAAGGAACGCATCGAAAAAGTTGAAGAATTGCTGGATAAAGTCGGCCTGAATAAATATTTCGTCAATCGCTACCCTCACGAGTTCAGTGGTGGGCAACGCCAGCGCATCGGTATCGCCCGCGCTCTGGCGGCTAACCCCAGCTTTATCGTGGCGGATGAGCCTGTTTCGGCTCTGGATGTAAGTATTCAGGCTCAGATTGTCAATCTTTTGGAAGAATTACAAAACCAATTCGGCTTGACCTACCTGTTCATTGCCCATGACCTTTCGGTGGTGCGCCATATCAGTAACCGAATAGCGGTGATGTATCTGGGCAAAATGGTCGAGTTGGCTGACCGCGATGAGCTTTACGAACATCCCTCTCATCCCTACACTGTCGCTCTGCTCTCGGCTATTCCTATTCCTGACCCGAAGATTGAGAAAAAACGTCAGCGTATAATTTTAGCGGGGGACGTGCCAAGCCCGGTTAACCCGCCAAGTGGTTGCCGTTTCCATACCCGTTGCCCCCTGGCCCAAAAGATTTGCAAGGAGGTTGAGCCAGAGTTCCGGGAGATTGGCAGTGAGCATTTCTCAGCCTGCCATTTCGCTGAAGATGTCGCCAGTGGAGCCGCCAAAGTGACCTCAGCCAAGATTTAACGCTACCAGCAGCAAAGCTATCAGGAGGTGCTAACTATGACAATCGAAATAGAGTTGCAGGCCGAGGAGGGATTAGAAGAATTGGCGACTGGCGAAAATGGTGAAATTGCCGTCTTGTTGACCATTGCTCTGGGGAATTTTGTTTACAATAATCAGTTGGGCAGGATGTTTGATGGGCGCACCACCTACGAAATGAAACCCGGCCTCCAAAAACGTGAGCCCGACCTTTCGTTTGTGGCGGCAGGTCGTTTGCCTAATCGGGTCAGGGATATTCTCAAGTTAGCCCCCGACCTAGCCGTTGAAATAGTTTCACCTAGCGATATACTATTTGATGTCGAAGAAAAAGTTTTGCAGTATTTACAATCGGGCGTAAGGTTGGTGTGGGTGGTGCGGCCTGTAGTACAGGCGGTAGATGTTTATCGGTCTGGGGCGCACTATCCTGATATAATTGGAATTGACGGTGAACTGGATGGCGAAGAAGTCATTCCCGGCTTCAAGCTAAAAGTCAGCGCGTTATTTTAACAAGTTTAGCTGGAATTAACCTACACTTTGCCTAGTTTTAACTATTTTGCTAAACTATTTGCAAGGTGTTATAATAAAAAAATAGGCAGTATTCATCTATCACAAGAACGTTTAGGTAAGTAACCGGAAACGAATAGACAAGGTTATTTAGCGTTCTTCACTACTAAACTGCCATCCACAAAAGCCTGTGATTTTGCTACTCTACGTTTAAAAGCTACCAAGCCAGGCTATTCCCTGGTAAACCAGAGTAGCTGGTTTGGTTCAGTGCAATTTTGCAGTACATTACCTGGCTGCGAAATGACTAGTACCAGCCGTTTATTGTTTTATCCCTGAATTGGTCGTTTAAATATGACCTTCAGGTAAAAAAGGAGAGAGTTAAAACATGCATAAGCCCAAAAAGCTTCATGTAGCACTGTTGTCAGTAATGGTTACGGCCATGCTGTTAGTTGCTTGCGGTGACCCAACTGCGACAACCGCCCCCGTGCCAACTACTGCTGCGGCAACTACTACTGCTGCTGCGGTAACAACTACCGCCGCCGCGACTACTACGGTTGCTGCGACTACTACGGTTGCTGCGACTACTACCGTTGCTACAACCACAGCAGCCCCGACCACTACCGTTGCCCCAACCGCGACCCCCGCAGCCGCTAATGCCTATGCGCTTAAATCTATAGCTGCTTTGAAAGACCTGCCCGCAGGCGCGACCAAGGGCGGCAAGTTTACCGCTATTAGCCTCGCGGCTGAAATTGCCCCGGTACTACATCTGTATCCCAGTGCTACTGATAATAGCGACTCGGTTACCCAGGCCGATGGCTTAATCTGGGCTGCAAGTCTGGCATCTTTTAACTGGACTTCCCTGAGCTGGGAGTTGGAAGCCGCTAAAGACCTCAAGGTTAGTGCTGATAACAAAACCTTCACCTGGACTTTACGCAACGACCTAAAGTGGAGCGATGGTTCGCCCATCACCACTGACGATTATCAGTTTGCTTATGATAATGCCGTCAAACAGGATAAAGCCAATCCTGATAACGATTACGTAGCTATTGACGATTTATTGAAAACTACCTCATTCAAGGCTGACAAAACTGCGGGCACCATCACCGTTACCCTGGATGACAGTTATCCTCCCCTTTTGGCAGTTAGCTATGCAGTTCTGGTTCAACCAGTACCTAAAGCAGTTTGGGACGGCAAGCCGTGGTACGATGCTGCCAAGAACCCTGAAATCCTGAAACCGACCGTTACTTCTGGCCCTTACATGGTAGAAAGCTGGGATCCTAAAGCCCAGGGCGTGCTGAAGGCCAACCCGAACTGGTATCGGGGCAAAGCCAACTACGACCAGGTTATCTTCAAGGGTGGTTCAGCCGCTACGGTTGTCGAAGCCGTCAAGACTGGACAGGCGGATTGGGCTTTCAACTTCCCACCCGCTAACTACGCCGCCGCTAAGGCCGACTCGACTCTAAATGTGGTGGATTGGTCAGCCGCTAACGGTACCTATCGCTTCATTGAGTACAATACCAAACGCGCTCCCATGAGTGACAAGGCCATCCGTGTGGCTATCAACTATGCGATTGACCGCGATAACTTGATTAAATTGGCCGAAGCTGGTCATGGCGTTCCCCAGTTTAGCTTTATAAACCCGTCCAGTCCTTTCTACAACAAGAGCGTCAGTGAGTACAAATATAACATTGAAACCGCCAAGAAAACTCTGGCGGATGCTGGTTACAAACTTGATGGCGGCAAGTTGATGGGTAAAGACGGCAAAGCGATTGAGCTTACCGTTATCTTCCCCACCAGCTCTAACCCCCGTAAGTTGATTGCGACTTACTTGCAGCAGCAGTTGCAACAGCTTGGTATCAGCGTTAAAGTTGATGGCAAGGAGTTCAACGCTTATCTTGACCAGTTAACCAAAACCAAAGATTTTGACGTTTCGTTGTCAGCTTCTGGTGGTGGTTTGCCTGATCCTGACTCCTTCAAGAGCACTATCATCAGCACCGGGACTCAAAACAACACTGGTTATAATAACCCGAAAGTTGATGATTTGTTCAAGACAGGTGCTAAAGAGTTAGATACTGCCAAGCGTAAAGCAATGTACGATGAAGCCCAGAAGCTTATCAGTGACGATACGCCGGTATTCTTCCTGTGGAACATCGCCAGCTATAGCCTCTTCAACAAGAAGGTGCAAGGCGTAGTGCCTAATAATGGCGACCAGTTGTATTACAACGATGCCCTGACTCGTTGGTATACTGGTAGCTAAACGGTTGTCGGTGGTCAATGGTTGGTAAAAAATTCGGGCAAAACCTGGATTTTCTACCACACTTGCTCTGAGAATCTGTCCGTTTAGACCAAAAGTTGTCATTCTGAGCGAACGCGAAGAATCCTGCCCATAATAGCTAGATCCTTCACTTCGTTCAGGATGACAATTCAGCACTGTTGCCCTGACAACTTCTATTGTAGGCATTAATGAACCTACGAAGAATCTCAATGTTATAAACGAGACTCTTCGCAAGCTCAGAGCGACGACAAAATTTCTCTATAAACCTAAAGCAGTTAAAATTCAAAGGTGAAGAGATGCGCCAATTTATCATCCGAAGAGTAATCCAATCGGTAGTCTTGCTCTATATAATCATGAGCCTGAGCTTTTTGTTGATAAACCTCGCCCCTGGTGGGCCGGAAGTTTTTCTAACTCAGAACCCAAAGTTAAATAAAGAGCAAATTGCTAATATTAAGGAAAGCTACGGCCTGAATAAACCGCTTTACGAGCAATATTTTGTCTGGATGAAACGCACCTTCACTCTGGATTTCGGTAAGGCTTATAGTTCACCCCTGCCCGTCTGGGATGTAATTGGTGGGCGGATTGGCCCGACGTTGCAATTGGGCTTCTTTAGCTATGTAATTGGTTTGTTAGGCATCCCCCTCGGAATTTATGCTGCCAAACATCGCGGTAAATTGGGCGATAACGTGGTTCGGATAATAACCGTACTGGGCAGTTGTATGCCTGTCTGGTGGTTATCCCTGATGTTGATTATCGTCCTGGCAAATACTATTAAATGGTTTCCCCAGGGGGAACGCGCCTTTATCCCTGGCCCCGGTCAAGACCAAGCTCCCTTCTTTGGTTGGTTTTTGCATCTGATGATCCCTGCGGCCCTCTTGTCCACTGGCACTCTGATTGCCTTTACCCGCTTTGTTAGAGCCGAGACTATTGAGGTGTTGAGCCAGGATTATGTGCGGACTGCCAATGCTAAAGGGCTGGCCGAAAATAAAGTTAATCGCTGGCACGTGTTGCGGAACTCGCTGATTCCAATTGTAACCTTGTTGGGTTATTTTCTGCCCCTCGTCCTGTCAGGAGCAATTATCACCGAGCAAATCTTTAACTGGCCCGGACTAGGTAAATTATTTATCCAGGCTGCTACTAGCCGTGATATGCCTGTGTTATTAGCTCTATTGCTAATCGGCACGATAGCGGCGGTAATTGGAACCTTATTAGCTGATATTGGTTATGGTTTTGTAGACCCTAGAGTCAGATATAGTTAGGGTTATAGGGTTGCAGAAAAGGTTAAGACCTGTCTGCCTATTTGTAACAAACAAAAGGTAATGCCCATGAGTCAAACAACTGCCCCCGTAAAAGCCCCAATTGTGAGCGATGTAGTTGCCGCCCGCCGTAAATCCGCCTCACAGGGCTTTTTTGCCTCATCTTTCTCCCGCTTCTTCCGGGATAAATTAAGTATAGTTGCGCTGGTGATTTTCTTGATAATTGCCCTAACTACTATTCTTGCGCCCTGGATTGCTACCAATATTTTGAAGCAAGAACGTGACACCATTGATTTCAACCTCCTTACCCAAAACTTGCAGCCTCCAGTTGCGCCGGGGGTGGGTGGTCATTTTCTGGGTACAGACGAGCTTGGTCGGGATTTAGCGGTGCGGGTTTTGTATGGTGGACAGGTTTCACTAAGTGTAGGCTTTCTAACTGCTATAATTTCGCTTACGATTGGTACGGCTCTGGGTTTGATGGCGGGCTTCTTCGGCGGGCTTATAGACGACTCGGTAAACGGTTTATTGCAGATTATCAATAATATACCCGGCCTGTTCTTGCTGATTATACTCTCCCTAATCTGGAAGCCGGATGTTATCAGCCTTTCGATTATCATCGGGGTTATCGGCTGGACAGGCACTACCCGTCTGGTGCGCGGGGCAGTTCTAAGTCTCCGCAGCCGCGATTACATTGATGCCGCCAGAGTTAGTGGTGCGGGTAACACTCGTATCTTATTAGTCCATATCCTGCCTAACGTGGCCTCTTTGATGTTGGTACAAGCGGGGTTTGACGTGGTAGGGGCGATGTTAGGGGAGGCGGGTTTGAGCTTCCTCGGCTTTGGTATCGCGGTTCCAGTGCCAAGTTGGGGTAATATGTTGAGCGACTCCCAGCTTTATTTCACTTCCGCCCCCTGGATGGTTTATTTCCCGGCCTTCTCGATTTTCGTCACCGTTTTGTGTGTCTATCTGGTGGCGGACGGTCTGCGGGATGCCTTCGACCCGCGCCTGAAGGGTAAGTAGGTTTGCGGAAGTCAGTTGTCGATTGTCGGTTGTCGGTTGTCGGTTGTCGGAAGGGGTTAACCGACCCCCTTCTTTCTCATCCTTCATCCTTCATCCTTCATCCATCCAAAGTTTTCTCCTTCTTACTCCTTTATTCTTTATTCTTTATTCTTGCTGCTTGCGGTGATGACCCTACCCGCGCCCCCAGCCCCACCCAGAATCCGGCCAAAACTCCTTTGCCGGGAGTTACCACAGCTACCGCAAGTGTAGGTCAGGTTAAGACCAGTGCCACCACTACGGTTGCCCCTAGCCCCACTGCCACTAACGACCTGCTAAAAATTCCACCAACCGCCAGTATGCCCATCACACCGGGCGGAGGTGTTGTTGGGGCGCAAATCCAGGAAGCCAACACTCTCCACTATTACAAAACCACCAACCCTGCCGCTTTCAGTTATCTAAAACTGCTATTTTCGGCCTCGTTGACCCGCCGCAACCCGCTAACCCTGGCTGTGGAAAAAGGGGCCGCCGAAAGTTGGGCGGTAGATAGTACCCGCAATACCGTTACCTTTAAGCTAAAACCCGGCCTGAAATGGAGTGATGGGCAACCTCTGACCGCCGACGATTATCTCTGGACGTATCAGCAAGCCAGCAAGCCCGAAAATAGCTGGCCTTATGCCAATAGCGTGGGGATTGATAGCTACACCGCCTCCGACCCGCTAACTCTGGTTGTCAAGCTAAAAAGTTATACTTTTGATATAGTGAGTCGGGCCGACGTGATTGAGCCCTTGCCCCGCCACACCTGGGAAAAGCTAGATTGGAACGATGCCAGCAAAAACCCCGAAATTAATAAGCCGAGCGTGGTTAGTGGCCCCTGGTTACTCAAAAGTTGGCAGCAGGGCGAGGCTATAACTTTCATCCGCAACCCCAACTCTAGCCTCTATCCGTCACCCTTGCTTGATAACCTAACTTTCAAGATTGTCGCCGATAGTCAGGTAGCTTCGCAGTGGCTTAAAACGGGCGAGGTAGATTTTTTCAGCCCCGAAAGTCACGAATTAGCTAGTTTCGAGCAGTTGCCTAACCTTCAAACCTTTCGCTGGACACCGGGGCGGTCTACTTTTCAGTATGTTGGGTTTAATTTTCGCAAAAGCTATTTGCAAGACAAAGTTTTGCGACAGGCGATTGCTCAGGCTACCGACAAGGCCGGAATTTTGAACCGGGCGGGGCCCAAGGTGGGTCAATTAACCCAATCGTCGGTTGCGCCCTGGCTCCCACAGGTCGCCGGGAATCTGGCTCGCTACGATTTTGATTTGAACAAGGCTAAAGATGCCCTGAAAAATGCCGGATATAGCGGTATCGGTACAAAGCTGGTAGATAGTAAGGGGGCGGTTGTGCCCACCCTGCGGATTGTTTATACTACTCCCAGCCTGTTGCACGAGGATATTGCCCAGAGTTTGCGCCAGAATTTGACCGCGCTAGGTTTGGGGGTAGAGTTACAGGGTATGGATTTTAGTAATTATGTAAAGTTGATTGGCTCTGATCAGTCTAACTACGACCTGTTTATTTCGGGCTGGCAAACCGACCTTGACCCGGAGAATTTCGCTGACATCTGGCAGAATGTGCCAGAGCTGAACAACGGGGCTTATCGTAACGATAAGTTGCTGGAATTATATAATACTGCCTTGCGTGAGGCGGATGCTGCCAAACGCAAAAACCTGATAGCCCAGACCCAGCAAATCGAGGCTGATGACCTTCCTTACGTTTTCCTATACGCCGAGTACGATTGGCTGACGATTAACAAGCGGGTGCAGGGGGTGGCTCAAACCTTCCTCGGCCCATCATATAATCTTTATACCGATTGGTATGTGTCGAGGTAAACCTAACCCCCTAGCCCCCTTCCCTGATTCCAGGGAGGGGGATTTTATTTTATCCCCTCGGCGAAATTTTCTACCCACTGCCGTTGTTCCTCGGTGTCAGGGACGGGGCGACCTCTGGCCTGTTGGATTAGTTCAAAAGCGCGTTCAGGCTGGTAACCAGATAAAACCAGCAAACTAGCCGCAATTAGAGCCGAACGCCCAATTCCCATCCGGCAATGCACCGCCACATGCTTTCCTTCTACCAAATACTTTGCCAGAGGTTGCAACAATTCCAGAGCCGCTTTAGACGAATCTGGCACGGCCCGGTCTATGATTGGCAGTGAGAAATATTCTAACCCTCGCGCCCGACAAAGTTCCGGCTCGTCCGTCAGGTTAAGCTCGACAATCTCAGGTCGGGTTAGCAGCGAAACCACCGCCCTGACCCCGGCATCAGTCCAACCTTTGACTTCATCCTCAAGCCAATCCCCGCCACGCGGATGAGCCATAATACTCAACTTGCCAGATTTGAGGCTATTTAGGGTGTAGAGTTCAGGTTGCATACGATTTATTTGGGGAAGTATGTTTACCCTTGTATTTCTTCATCATTCATCCCTCCTACTTCATCCGTCCGAGAGGGTACGCATGCGGCTGACTACCAGGGGCAGTTTTTCCAGCACATAAGCCACATCTTCGTCAGTAGTGTATTTACCAACGGTCAGGCGTAAAGTGCCAGCCGCCAGCTCGTTAGCCCCGCTGATAGCCTGAATAACATGGCTAGGCTCGATACTACCCACGTTACAGGCCGAGCCGTTACTGCCCGCAATCCCCTGCAAATCCAACGCCTGTAGAATCCCCTCGCTTTCGATGCCTGCAAAAGAGACGTTCAGGTTATTAGGCAGGCGCGACTCCATCGTGCCGTTAACCACCACGCCGGGAATGCGCTCCAGAATCCCCTCCAACAGGCGGTCACGCAGGGCGGCGTAATGGGCGGAAGTGGTTTCGCGCTGTTCCTCCGCCATTGTCAGGGCTTTGGCAGTGCCGACAATATAGGGGATATTTTCGGTTCCGGCCCGGCGTTTACGCTCCTGACTGCCCCCCTGCTGCTGCCAGACCATCGCTGTACCTTGCCGCACGTACAAAATGCCCACGCCCTTTGGCCCATAAAACTTGTGCGACGATAACGACAGCAAATCCACTCCAAGCTCGTTGACCTTGAGCGAAAGTTGCCCGCCCGCCTGAACCGCATCGGTGTGGAGGGGAATATTATGTTTTCGGGTAATCCGGCTAATTTCCGCCAGGGGTTGAATCGTACCGATTTCGTTGTTGGCATACATCACACTGACGAGGGCGGTTTGACCGGGGCGGATGGCGCGTTGTATTTCCGCCGGGTCAACTAGACCATCCCGTTTAACAGGTACAAAAGTAACCTCAAAGCCAAACTGTTCCAGATATTCCGCCGCGTGCAGGATGGCGTGATGCTCGAAGGCAGTGGTGATAATATGGTTGCCGCGCCCCTGCTGTTGGGCCGCCAAAGCTGCTCCTTTGAGAGCCAGATTATCACTTTCGCTGCCGCCACTGGTAAAAATTAGCTCTGGCGGAGTACAGCCCAACACTTGGGCGATTTGCTCACGGGCCTCGCCCAACCGCCTGTTAGCGTCGCGCCCCTTTTTGTATAGGGCACTAGGGTTGCCCCAATCCTCGCTAAAACAAGGCAACATCGCCGCCACCACTGCCGGGTCAACCGGGGTGGTCGCGGCATAATCCAGATATACTTCGCGCTTGTTGCTGCTCATTTATTACTTTCTTATTTTCAATCCAAAAATACCAGAACAGCCCAATTATACAATAGTTACCCAAACCACGCCCTAACTTCAGCGCAAAGAGCGGGGATTGTCCAAAAGCTTAGCCCGATGTACAATTTAAGTAGTGCAATCATGAGAAGTAACAGGAAATTAGTAGGAAATTAACTTATGAACCAATTGACCACTCAGATAATACAAAAGGCTTTGCAAGCACCTAATCCTGGGAGGGGTAGCGATCTTTTTTTTGGCCTTGTGTGTCGCTGGGTAGCTTTAGTAGACTTAAAGGTAGCCTTACTTTATTTGAAAGATAGTATGGATAAGGCTCGACAGACCAAAAACAGTCTCTCAATTAATGTCACAGCCTGGGAGGAGTTGGAAAATTGGCCCGAACTGAAGCAAAGATCGAGATTAATTACCTGGATGACATTAGTAATACTTGAAAACGGTTCAAATGCTGCCAAAAGTGGTCATTATTCCAGAGAGTATTTTGCCGAGAATGACTTAAATAATAACCTTAACCTACCTAGTGAACTTGAGCTGGCTAAACAATTGGCAGCCCTGTCGCCGGATGAGGTTGAATCTATTATGACTAAAGCTGCCATTGAGTGGGCTCTTGCTCTGGATATTGAAATTCTTAAAGCTCATGCAATGAGCAATCATTATAATTATCCAGACCCCTCAAAACTTATTAGCTATCCGTTTGCATTAATTTACCTAACCGCAGAAGTTGCATTCCATGTACCACTTCGGGAAGATCTTCTAGAAAGTTGGCGCAAATGAAAGATTTCACCCCAATTGTCAGCCTTAACGAAGTGAAGACTCTTGCTTAGTATAGGTAGATTCTTCGCAAGCTCAGAATGACAATAGCCGTGAATGGTCACTTTTTGGGTCTTTAAAAGTGAAACCCTCGCACGGATAAACCTAATTCTTGCTCCTTGCTCCTGCTTTCTTTATTCTGACTTCTGGATTCTGACTCCTTTGCTATTTATCCCTTTGCAAAGCCCTAAAATAATTGTGTTCTGAAAGCAATTTTTTGACAATTTGTTCTGAAAATGGTATAATATGGGGAAATAAGTTAATTTAGCATTTACTTTACGGAGAACCTATAGAATGGAAATCGGCAATGTACGCCCGGTAAATATTGATGATGAAATGCGGAGTTCCTATCTGGACTACGCTATGAGTGTTATCGTCCAACGGGCTCTCCCCGATGTGCGGGATGGTCTGAAGCCGGTGCATCGCCGTATTTTGCACTCGATGAACGAAAACGGCGTGCGGGCTAACACCTCTTATAAAAAGAGTGCCCGTATTGTTGGTGACGTTTTGGGTAAGTATCACCCGCACGGCGACGCGGCAGTTTATGAAACAATGGTGCGGTTGGCTCAGGATTTTTCCTTGCGCTATCCCTTGATAGATGGACAGGGTAACTTTGGCTCGGTGGATGGCGACCCCGCTGCCGCCCCCCGCTACACCGAAGCCCGGATGTCAGCGATTGCTGATGAGCTTTTGCAGGATATAGACAAAGATACGGTTGAATTCCAGCCCAACTATGACGGCCTGGAACGGGAGCCAAAAGTGTTGCCCGCCCGTCTGCCTAACCTGTTGCTCAACGGTTCGCAGGGTATCGCGGTGGGTATGGCGACCAATATCCCACCCCACAACCTGAATGAACTAGCTGACGCAATTATGTTTTTGATTGATCGCCCCGAAGCCAGCGTGGATGAATTGGCTGATAAAATTCCAGGGCCGGATTTCCCAACTGGTGGGATTATTCTAGGGCGCGAGGGTATCCGCGAAGCTTATGCTACTGGACGCGGACGGATGGTTGTCCGGGCCAAAGCTCATATCGAGGAAAACAAAGGGCGTTTTAGCATCATCGTTTCAGAGTTACCCTATCTGGTCAACAAACGCACCTTGCAGGAACGCATCGCCGAGTTGGTCAAGGATGGCAAGATTGAAGGCATCTCCGATATGAATGACGAGAGTGACCGCAACGGTATCCGACTGGTGGTTGAACTCAAGCGCGATGCCCAGCCCAAAAAGGTGATGAACGCTCTTTTCAAATTCACCCAACTTCAGACCAGCTTTAGTATTAATATGCTGGCTCTGGTGGACAACGGAATGGTGCCCAGAGTGTTGCCGCTCCGCCGGATTTTGCAGTACCATATAGAATGGCGGCAAGAGGTTATCACCCGGCGCACCCAGTTCGACCTGAATAAAGCCAAAGCCCGCGCCCATATTTTAGAAGGGTTGCTGAAGGCTCAGGAAAATATTGATAGAGTAATTCGGCTCATTCGGGAGTCGAAAAACGCTGATGCCGCCAGAATCTCTTTGATTGATACTTTTAAGTTCAGCAACGAACAGGCCCAGGCTGTGCTGGCGATGACCCTCGGACGGTTGGCAGCTCTCGAACGCCAGAGGATTGAGGATGAGAATAAGGAATTACAAAAGACAATTGCCGGACTGGAAGATATACTGGCGAACCCTAAGAAAATCTTAGGGCTTATCAAAAAAGACTTGAGCAACCTCAAGGAAAAGTATGGCGACCAACGCCGCACGGTAATCCTGGAGGATGTAGATAGCGACCTTTCGATTGAGGATTTGATACCAGACGAAACGATTCTGGTGACAATCACCAACAAGGGTTATATCAAGCGGCTGCCCCATGATACCTACAAAAACCAACGGCGCGGCGGCAAGGGTATCACCGGGATGACCACCCGTGAGCAGGATGAGGTTAATCACGCCATCATCTGTAACACAATGGACAGCCTGTTATTTTTCACCAACAAGGGGCGAGTATTCCAGCTTAAATCCCACGAAGTGCCGGATGCGGGTCGTACTGCCAAAGGATTGCCGCTTATTAACCTGATTTCGATTGACCAGAATGAGCAAATTACCAGTGTACTGGCGGTTAGCGATTTTGGGAAGTCGGACTATCTGGTAATGGCTACCCAACAGGGCAAGATTAAGCGTAGCCACCTGAGTGAGTTTTCGGCAGTCCGCAGCAACGGCTTGATTGCTATCCGACTGGAAGAAAAGGACGAACTAAACTTTGTTCGAGAGAGCCGGGGCAAGGGCGAAATTATTATGACTACCGCCGAGGGCAAGGCTATCCGCTTTAGTGAGGAAGATGTGCGCCCAATGGGTCGGGACGCAGTAGGGGTCAACGCGATCAAGCTAGTCAACGACGGTGATTATATCGTTGGGATGGATATGGTTGAGGATGGGGCTGACCTGCTGATTATCACATCCAAAGGGCAGGGCAAGCGCACGCCCCTTGACGAGTTCCCCACACACGGGCGTTACGGGCAAGGAGTGATTGCCATGCGCCTGACTCCTAGGACCGGGCGGATTGTAGCAACCAGAGTCGTCACTGATACCGACGATGTGATGATGATGACTACTACCGGGATGGTGGTGCGGGTGGCTGCCAAGGAAATCTCGCAACAGGGACGAGCGGCTCAGGGCGTTTCGGTAATGAGTTTCAGCCGTAGCGGGGATAGCATTGCCTCCGTCGCGGTTATTACCGAGGAAAAAAGCACGCCACGGGGTCAGGCCCACACCGATACTGACCTGAACACCAACGGCAAGGGCAAAGGGGTGAAAGAAAACCAATTACCGCTTTTGGGGTCGGAAGTTAACGCCAAAGCCAGCCCTAACCTGAACGGGAACGGTCACAAAAGCAACGGTCATATTGATGAAGAAGACGAGTAAAGGTCAAAAGTCGAAATTTTAAGATTTTTGTAGGGGCAGACACGGATGTCTGCCCTTTTTATTTATGGTGAAGACGCTAGGATTTAATAGACTGGCGGAGTTCCCAGAGATGGCCTTCGGGGTCGGCAAAGTAAGCTGTGCGCCACCCCCAGGGCTGATCAATTGGCGGTTTGATAAACTCTACCCCTTTACTGGTGAGTGAGTGGTATACCGAATCCAAATCCTCAACATCAGCGCACATTAGCACTTCCTGGCCTGCTCCTGGATGGAGTGCAACCGTCTGCTCACTTATCATTTCTACGCCAGAGGCTACCTTTACCAGAGCAAAGTCCTGACCCTCCATATGAAAGGCTACAGAATCAGCATCTGTGAATGCTACCTTGAGGTCAAGTTTATCTCGATAAAACTGCATGCAGCTATCCAGGTCATGTACGAATAGTACGACTGCGTTAACCTTACGAATCATTTTTAACCTCGTTTATCTCTTAAATCGAACTTATGTTCCACTACTACAGAATAGCAATAAAACATTCTTTTTGTCAAGAGACAAATATCGGTTTTGATTTTACTCCCAAAGCTTGAACCAAGCCTAATCAATTAAAACTACCAGTCACTCGAGTATCCAGCCGTTTATAGCATCGGCAAACCTTGACACAACTGATAATAATTGATTAGTATCTTTAGTCTGTTATGCTTGTGTTTTTTCAGCTTACTTATAGCACTCTGATTAGCGTACTGTCCTTTTTTCATAGAGGCTATATTACAGAGAGAGGAAATATAAAATGTCTGTTTTTACACCAGAACAGCGCAGCGTATTTGAAGGCAAGAATCTTGTTAATGTTGCCACCATCGGTAAGGATGGCACACCCCGCAGCACCGCCATCTGGGTAGATATTGATGGCGACGATATTCTGCTAAACGGGGCGGGTAGCCGAAAGTGGTTGGCTAACTTGCGCCGCGACCCACATGTGGCTCTCAACATTTTTGATACCGCCAACCTCTATATTCAGGTCAACATTATTGGCGAGGTGGTCGAGATTACCGAACAAGGGGCTGAAGAACATATTGATAAGTTGTCTCAGAAATATGGGGGTAGAAACTATCCTGATCATCGGCCCGAAGACCCCCGCCAGATTGCCCGTGTCCGCGTCACCAAAGTTATTAAAAGAGGTTAATCAGCACACTCAAGGTCAGCTAACGCGAACCCTCACCCCTACCCTCTCCCACCGAATGGGAGAGGGGGTAATACCCTCCCTTTACCTAACACCTGCTGGGTTTCTGTACCAAGTAATTTATTTTGCTTGGTGCCTTGGCGGTTTGTTTTCTTATTTTTAGAGTAGCTGGGATGAGGGAAAAAGCTGAGTTAAAAGTACCGATTGGGAACTACCAGAAATAACCCTGATTTCTGTAGTATGTAATACTTACCCACTTCTAGCCCTATGTTAATCTTTCATCAGGCTGATAAAGATTTTAATTCCATCCTGAAACATAAATTTTACCTTCTGTGAGAGCTGTTCCGCTAATGAATAAAACAGCTAACTTGGATTTTGCCCAAAAAAGGGTTCAGTATTTTAGTACGGCTTTGGCGGTACTTTAATGATAGAAAGGGAACTACCAGATGCCCCAACGAGTAATAGCAGTATACGGCAAAGGCGGGTCAGGCAAAAGCTTCCTGTCATCCTGCCTGAGCGTGCGGATGGTACAGCGCGGTCTGCGGGTGCTACAAATTGGCTGCGACCCCAAGCACGACTCCACCGCCACCCTTTTCAAGGGGGTTTTGCTGCCCACCATTCTGGAAGTATGGCGCGAGTTTCACGAAAATGGCGACGATGATAGCCTTAGCCCCAGCGACTTTATTTTCGAGCGTAACGGGGTTTACGCAGCGGAGTTAGGCGGGCCAGAAACCGGGCGCGGTTGTGGCGGTAAAGGAATTGTACTGGGCTTTGATACTCTCGCGAAAATGGGCCTGTTTAGTTGGGATTTTGACGTGGTATTGCTGGACTTCCTGGGCGACGTGGTGTGCGGTGGTTTTGGCATGAGTTTTGCCCGTAGCATCGCCCGTGAAATTATCATCGTAGCTGGAAACGACCAACAATCGCTGTATGTGGCGAATAACGTCAGCCGCGCCGTCGCCCACTATAGCGACGAAGGTAGCGAGAGTCAGGTTCTGGGGCTTATCCTGAACAAAGACGATGGTTCAGGCGTAGCAACCGAATTTGCCGAAAAAATCGGCATCCCGGTGCTGGCTAACATGCCCTTTGTACCCCAGGCGGTTCTAGCCAAAGACGCTTTCGAGGTGATGCAAATCCCCGAAATGCGCGACGCGGTTGACCAGTTGATTGCCAGCATTGATAGCCACACGGCGGTAGTGCCGGAGCCGTTGGACTTTGAGGAGTTTTACCAGATGTTTCAGCAGAAGGCTAAGGGCAAGCTTCGGAGTGCCAGTGTAGACGAATTGATGAGCCGCGAGACCGCAGAGAGGGTGTTGACATATGTCTGAGAAAGAGGAGTTGAAGTCCGGGCGCAGTATTAACCTAGCGTCGCGCGGACAGACGGTAGGAGATGGCAAGGGCGATTGCAGCATGCACAGTGCGACGATGTGCCCGGCCTTTGGCTCGTTGCGGGTAACAATGCGGATTGAAGGGATGGTTCCGGTGCTAGTGGGGGCGGTAGGTTGTCTCTACGGGCTGGATTTTGTATCACACTTCTATGGGGCGAATAAGCCGATTGTTTCTCCCTCGCTGACCGCCCGCGAACTGGTACAAAGTGACCTGACCGACAAAGTTTTGGATATTATTCGGGATGTAGTTTCGCACGAGAATCCCAAAATGATTGCGGTAATGTCGCTCTGCACCCCCGAAACCAGTGGTTTGCACCTGGAACTTTTGCCCAAGCGTATCGGTCAAACCGAGATTGTGCCGATGCGCGTCCCAGCCTATGGTGTGCCAACTCACGCCGAGGCCAAAGACGTAGCCATTAGCCAGATTCTCAACCGCATTGGTGAAAATAACGCTGCGCAAGGAGTGACTTCTGCTCAGGAGGGGCTAGTGGCTATCGGCGAGGTATTCCCTACCGACCCGGTGCAGTTGCAAATCGCCATTAGCCGCCTGGGAATTAAGATGCAAACCGCCCTACCCAGCAAAGATATTTCATCCTACTATGATGCGCCCAAAGCCAAAGTCGCGGCAATGATTCACCCTTTTTACGAACGTACCGTCAAAGAACTGCGCAATCAGGGGTTGCAACCGCTCTATAGCGCACCGATTGGCGCGGAAGGCACTTTTAATTGGTTTATGAATTTGGGTAAAATGCTGGAAATGCCCGCCAGTGAAGTGCGCGACATTGCCAACGATGAGGCTAACAAAGTCGCCGACGAACTGGACAAAAACCGCCTGGATGGCACGCGCATTATGATTGCTGGATACGAGGGCAGCGAGTTGCTGTTTGCCCGCCTGATGGTGGAGGCTGGCGCAACTGTTACCTATGTTTCCACCAGCGTGCGTGGCAGCCAGGGAACCAAAGAGGATGCCGAGTGGTTAGCCGAGCGGGGCGTGCCAGTGCTATTCCGCAAACGTCACGAAGACGACCTGGAAGAACTGGAACGAAATCCGCCCGACCTGTGTATCGGCTCCAGCAACCTGGAAGCCGTAGCTAAACGGGTAGGTATCCCGGCGGTCTATTACACCAATATTGTCTCGGCCCGTCCTATTCTGTTATCAAGCGGGGTGCGCCCCCTGGTCGAGCAGATGAAGCTCATTCTGGGTCAGGCTAACACTTTTGCCCGGATGCGCGATTTCTTCGCCGATACCGATTTGGAAGTCGGGCGGCGCGAACCAGTCAGTTTAAAGTTCTGACCTAATCCCCCTGCCCCCTTCCCTAACCCCCCTGAGTACAGGAGAGGCAGGCGCGGAAGGGGGAATAAAACTCGTTACTCGTTACTTTTCACTCAGCACTCGGAACTCAGCACTATATGAAGAAAGGCACTTCACTCATGCCGAAGAATGACCCTCTTTCCGCCGATTTTGACCCGATGGCGGAAGAAGATTTAGATTTTGGGGCTACCCGCAAAAAAGCCCCCGCTGCCACTAAAGTAAAAGCGACTTTGAATGACGAGATTGGTTTCGGTCAAGACGACGATTTGGGGTCGGTAAAACCCAAACCAAAACTTAAAACCTCCATTGAACATGACCCGATGGAGCAGGATATTGGTGACAATTCCATCGGTTTTACCCCCGCCAAAACGGGTGTGAGCAGCTTTTGGGGTGCGAATAAACCTGCTGCTGCCCCAGTTACTTCCAAAGTTGCGCCTGTCGCCCCTAAAAAAGAGTTGGGCTACGAACTGGATGGGGTGAGCGGCACGGGCGCACCTACCGCCAACGCTTTCGTCCGGCGCAAAGACCAGGTTAAGGTTAACACCGAACAAAGCCAGCGCGACCAGATAAAGGCCAGTGCCAGCAAAATCTTTGGGGAGGAAGCAGGCCAGAAAGCCCCCAATATTCCGCTTGATACCGCCGTTTCTAATGGTTATTGGGGTGCAATGTTCACTTTCACCTGTATGGAGGATGTGGAAGTGGTGGTAGATGCCCCGGTGGGCTGCTATAGTCTGCCCGCCACCGCTACTATCAACTACACCGATGGGTTGCCGGAGATTGCCAACCTCGCCAGCAGCAACATCACCGAAATCGAAGTCACACTGGATGGCACAACCAAGAAGGTGATGGACGCGGTGCGGCGGGTGAAGGAGCGCGAACAACGAGCCGGACATAAGAAACACCTGATTGTAGTCAGCAGCCAGGAAAGTGAGCTAATCGGGGCTGACCACGTGATGAGCCTGCAACGCAAGCATCCCGACGCGATTTATTTCACCAGCCACTCTTTTGAGGAAGACGAGTGGAAAGGCCGGGATACCTCGTTGCTGTGGTTGTATCAGGAGCGCAAGAAACGGATTGCTGCCGGGTTAGCCGAAAAATCTCCACCCACCGATTTTGCCTCGACCCCAACCCGTCGGGTGAATATTATCGGCCCGACCTACAGTTGCTTTAACAGTTATTCTGACTTGGAAGAACTGAAACGGCTGGTGCGGGGCGCAGGTGGCGATTTGTATTACACCTTCCCCTTTGGTGCGCGATTTGCTGATATGGACAGGTTGGATGAGTCGGCGGTAAACGTGGTGATGTACCGCGAGTTTGGCGATTCGCTGGCGAAAGAGTTAGGCAAACCTTATCTCTTTGCCCCCTTCGGCATGCAGGGAACTACCGACTTTATTATGGAACTTGGCAAGCTGTTGGGGACGGAAGCGCAGGCCAGAGCGTTTGTGTCCAGCGAAAAGCGCGAGACCTTGCTGCCAATCTGGGACATTTGGCTGGGTGCGCCCCAGGATTTCTATAGCACTACCAAAGTGGCAATCGTTGCTAACGAGAGTTACGCCCTGGGTATTAGTCGCTTTCTGGGTGAGGAATTAGGGTTAGAAATCGGCACAGTGATTAATCGTCAGAAATCGAACGATACCAATAACTACATGTTACGCAACCGCCTTCAGGCTGAAACCCCCACTATCGTGATGGGCAGTATGAACGAACGGATTTACATTGCTGAAGCCGGGATGTCCTCAAAGTTTATGGCGGCAGCCCTGCCCGTACCGCTAGTTACGCGCTACACTGGCACGCCTTATCTTGGCTATCGGGGGGCGGTCTACTTGATGCAGACCATCACTAATATGCTGTTTGATGTGCTGTTCGATATTCTGCCCCGTGAGCGGCGGGATGCCACCGGACTACCAGGTGGGCCACAGGGGCAACGCCTTGAGTCGCCTGTTAGTGGTTTCAATCGAGGGCCAGCCCCAGCCAAAAGCGCGACCGGCAAAGACGAGAAACTTTCGGTGAAGCTGGATGAGTTGAGCGGCTTGAAGTGGCGGGATGAGGCCAAAGTCATTTTCGACCAGTTAATCGAAAAAGTACCCTGGGTGGCGCGTATCTCCGCCAGCGATAAACTCCGCCAAGCAGCCGTAGCCGAAGCACGGGCCGCCGACCTGGATGAAGTTACTACCGAGATGGTAATGAAAGCCTTACCCCAGGTTATGAGGTAAATTGACCTAACCCCCTTCCCTAAAGTGGAAGGGGGAGTTTTTTACTCCTCGTAGGGGCGTTTGTTGCCCTGCTGCTGGATGAGCTTGGCGACTAGCCCCGACCAACCCGTTTGGTGACTAGCCCCCAGGCCCGCCCCCATATCACCGTGAAAATATTCGTAGAAAAGAACATTGTCACGCCAGTTGGGGTCATGCTGGAAATAATCGTTGAAACCGTTGAAGGGGCGCTCCCCCTTCTCGTCACGTAAGAAAAGTTTTGTCATCCGCTTGGATAACTCGCTGGCAACCTCATCTAGCGTCATGTATATTCCCGACCCGGTGGGACACTCCACCTTGAAATCATCACCATAATAATGGTGAAATTTCTGGAGCGACTCTATCAACAGATAGTTAATCGGAAACCAGATCGGGCCACGCCAGTTAGAATTGCCGCCAAAGAGACCACTTCGCGACTCGGCGGGTTCATAATATACACTCAAATCCGCCCCATTCATATTAAGGGTGTAGGGGTGAGCCTCGTGGTATTTGCTGAGAGAACGCACGCCGTAATCGCTCAGAAATTCGTCAGGGTCAAGCAACCGCTTGAGTAACCTTTTCATGCGATGACCACGCACCAGAGCCAACAAGCGTCTATCACCCAACCCTGGCTCAGACCAGCGCGAAACCAGCCGAGCCAAATCAGGGCGATAGTTCAAGTACCATTCCAAACGGGCACGGAAACCAGGCATGGCCTCCAGTAAATCCGGCTCGATAGTTTCAACCGCCAGCAAGGGGATAAGCCCAACCAGCGAACGTACCTTGAGCCGCATGTAACCCGCGTCAGGCAGACTTAGCACATCATAGAAAAACTCATCCTGGTCATCCCACAGGCCCACCCCGTCACCTCCCAGATTGTTGGCGGCTTCGGCAATCGAAAGAAAATGCTCCAGAAATTTAGTGGCAATATCTTCGTAAACGTGGTTAGTGCGGGCCAGTTCGAGGGCAATTTTCATCATATTCAGGCTGAACATACCCATCCAACTGGTTCCGTCGCTCTGTTCAAGCCTGCCACCAGCAGGTAAATTAGGCGAACTGCGGTCAAAAACGCCAATATTATCCAGACCAAGAAATCCCCCCTGAAAAATGTTATTGCCTTCCGAGTCTTTGCGATTCACCCACCAGGTAAAATTTATCAAGAGTTTGTGGAAAACCATCTCCAAAAAGTCCCGGTCAGCTTTGCCACGAGCTTTCTCCTCGATTTTGTAGATGCGCCAGGCCGCCCAGGCGTAAACTGGGGGATTAACATCACCAAAAGCCCATTCGTAGGCCGGAATTGCTCCGTTAGGATGCTGATACCACTCCCGCATCAGCAAATCAAGCTGGCTTTTGGCAAAATGACTATCTACCAGGGCCAGGGGAATACAATGGAAAGCCAAATCCCAGGCGGCATACCAGGGATATTCCCATTTGTCGGGCATAGACATGACGCGCTCGTTATAAAGATGTTTCCAATCCCAATTACGCCCGCGCTTGCGTTGGGGCGGCGGCAGGGGTTGCGCCGGGTCGCCTTTGAGCCACTGTTCCACCACATAATGATAAAACTGTTTACTCCAGAGCATTCCAGCGAAAGCCTGACGTTGCACCAGTCGCTCATCCTCAGTTAAACAATCGGGTTGGAGTTCTTTATAAAAAATATCAGCTTCTTGTTGGCGTTGAGCAAAAATTGTATCAAAATCGTCAAAGGGGTGAGGTAGGGGCGTATCAAAATGGGGAACATCTTCTACCCACCGCCCACCTAGACCTTCCTGAAGGGTCAGGCGCAAACGGATGGTGGTAGAACCACCCGGCGCAATCATTCGATGGTAATGAGCGGCGGCTTTGGTTCCAACTCGTTGGGGAGACACCACCGAATGATTACCCCCCACAATATAATCGTTGATGCCATCCTTAACATACATGGTTGCGCCCGGAACGCCATACAGCCGCAGACTATTGGTTTCATTATTGGTAAATAACAACTCATCGGTTTTTTCACAATGAAGATGATATTCGCCTAACAGGAAATGTTGAGCCTTGATCGAGTATAAAACCGCCTCGCTCTGGTTATTTACGCCTCGCTCGATGGTGCTCAGGTCGGGGCGGCGATCATCATAGCCCCAGGCCCAGGTGTTACGAAACCAGATAGTTGGCAATAAATCCAGGGGGGCGGCTTCCGGGCCATGATTGGTAGCGGTAACTTTAATTAAAATGTCGGTGGAAGTAGCCTTCGCATATTCTATTACTATATCAAAATAACGATTTTCGTTAAAAACGCCCGTATCAAACAGTTCATATTCAAAATCAAGCTTGGAGCGACGAGCATTTTCTTCAATCAACTGACTGTAAGGGTAGGCGGCATGGGGATACTTGTAGAGCATTTTCATATAGCTGTGGGTAGGAGTGCTATCCAGGTAATAATAATATTCCTTGACATCCTCGCCATGATTGCCCTGTGGCCCGGTTAAGCCAAATAACCGCTCTTTCAAGATGGGGTCTTTGCCGTTCCAGAAGGCCAGCGCAAAACACATCCGTTGTTTATCGTCAGAAATGCCCCCAATGCCGTCTTCGTTCCAGCGATAAGCCTTTGAGCGGGCGTGGTCGTGAGGGAAAAAGTCCCAGGCTTCGCCCGTCGCGCTATAATCCTCCCGCACCGTTCCCCAGGCCCGTTCGCTCAGATAAGGCCCCCATAATTCCCAGGGTTCTTCCTTGCTGCGATTCTTGTCCAGTCTTTGCTGTTCTGGATTCATTTTTATAATAACCTCCATGTTTAGAATAGCTCAAATGTTTGATTTTAGCCTCAAAACAAGGTATAGTTGGTGCGTGAAAGCAATTAATAAAGCCTACAAGTTCAGATTTTACCCATCCAAAGTGGCTCAAACCAAACTGGATACTACTTTCAGGCTGTGCCGGGAGTTGTGGAACGCCGCTTTGGATGAACGCCGCTCTGCCTACGAACAGTGGCGCAAGTTCAACACTGGCACAGAAATAATAGGCGTTGTCGGCATCGAGGGCGTTCTTCGCGACAACCCTAGTCCAAAGCCTAAAATCAACTACTACACTCAGGCTAACCAACTTGCTGAGATAAAAGAGATTTACCCTGAGTTCAAACAGGTACATTCTCAGGTTTTGCAAGATGTACTCAAACGCCTGGATAAAGCTTTCGATAACTTCTTTCGCCGGGTCAAGGCTGGAGAAACCCCCGGCTACCCCCGCTTCAAGGGCAAGAACCGCTTCAACTCTGTGACCTTCCCCCAGGGCGGTTGGAGTCTCAGTAACGATAAATTGTCCCTCTCTAAAATCGGGACAGTTAAAGTCAAACTCCACCGGGAAGTGCTGGGCAAGGTCAAAACTGTAACCCTCAAAAAAGACGGCAATCAGTGGTACGTCATTTTCTCGGTGGAAACTGAAATTGAAATCCCGGCCTTCCATGAGGGCGGTGTGGTCGGGATAGACTTGGGTATCGAGCATTTCGCTAACCTGAGTAACGGTGAACAGGTGGATAACCCCCGCTTCTTTCGTAAAGCCCAAAAGCATTTGGCTAAAGCTCAACGGAAGTGGGACAAGGTTAAGCAGCTTAAAAAGGGTAATCCTCTCAGGCAGAAACCGGGGAAGGTTGTTACCCGCGCTCACCGAAAAGTTAGAAACTGTCGGGCCGATTTCGCTCATAAACTCTCCAAAACTCTAGTTGAAACTTACCGCCTGATAGCGGTAGAAAATCTGGTAATCAAGGCTCTAGCGGCTGGCATGCTTGCCAAGTCGGTAAACGATGCTGGCTGGGGTCAATTCCTACAAATGCTCAACTTCAAAGCTGAAAATGCTGGTAGTCGAGTAGTAGTAGTTGACCCCCGCTACACTAGCCAAACCTGCCCTGAGTGCGGTATCGTCCGAAAGAAGGAACTCTCGGAGCGGTGGCACTCCTGTGAGTGTGGCTGTGAAATGCATCGTGACAGGGCCGCCGCCCTAGTAATATTCAGTCGTGGATTAGCGACTGTGCGTAACCAACCGCTAGAAGCCCCTGCCATTTAGCGCAAGGGGAGTAATCACTGTTCCTGATAGTTCCAGGTTAAGCCACCATCAATAACATAGGTCGCCCCGGTGATATAATCAGCATCCGCCGAGGCCAGGAAAGCCGCCAGCCCTGCCACATCTTCGGGCTTGCCCAAGCGTCCTAGCGGTATTTGTTTCAGTAAGGCTTCCAATTTAACTTTGTCGTTCAACAGGGCGGTGTTAATAGGGGTCTGAATTGCGCCAGGAGCGATATTATTGACGGTGATACCATAGGGGGCAAGCTCGATTGAGAGATTCCGCATCATCATTTTAAGTCCGCCTTTAGCCGCGCAATAGGAGGTAAAGTGGGGGAAAGGCAAATCCTCATGCACCGAGCTGGTGTTAATGACTTTGCCGGGACGTTTGGTATCAAGCAGGTGTTTTACAAATTCCTGGGTGGCGAAAAATACTCCTTTAAGGTTTACGTTTAGGACCCGGTCATAATCTTCTTCGGTAACTTCCCAGAAATTAGCATTTTTCTCAATCCCGGCATTATTCACCAGAATATCCAGCCTACCAAATTGCTGAATAGCACTGGCAACCAGGCTTTTAATATCGCTGACCACTCCTAAGTCGGCCTTGAGAATAGCTCCCTTTCGCCCGGTAGCCTCTACTTCTTCCAGTGCTTTTTTAGCCTCGTCCTCGTTACTGTGGTAATTGATTATTACGTCTGCCCCCTCTTGAGCAAAACGAAGGGCGATACCCCGCCCGATTCCCTGGCTACTGCCCGTAACTAATGCTACTTTACCTTCCAGTTTCATTTACCAATCTCCTTGAATAATTAGTCTAAAATCTAAAATCGAATATCCAAAATTAAAGGTCAAGACTTTCTACTACTTAGGGATAGCTTAAAAGAAGTATCTCCCCTAAATCTCCCATAGTTCTTTGGGTAATTTATCCAGTAGACTTCCGCTTAGCTTATCCTCGGTTGATTAGTTCTATCCTACCAGAAAAAGGGGTAATAGTCAGCCCTGTTTCCCTCATACTTTACTCACACTTTACCCCTTTCTATCACTAATGTTACGAAACGCTATATTTGGCAACTTGCAGGTTCAAAGCACTTTACAATTGCCTAAAGGTTTGCTATGATTTCCCCAATATATAAATGAGTGGAGCTTCTAGCCTAATTTCCCTGTACAAACCTAATCTCGCAAAACCAAAATACAAATAACGGTTTATATTGCCCACAACCTAATTTTCGGAAGGGAAAATTTGTTATGACTCAAAAGGGTTCTGAGGTACAAGAGCTTTCATCTCTTTACCTTGATATTATCCACAAGTTAAATTCTATTGTCACGCCTGATTGGCTTCAGCTTGACTTGACCTTCCAGCAAATGAAGGTGCTTTATATCCTGAAGCAAAAAGGCACACTCACAATGAGTGAATTGCATGAGGAGCTAGGGGTTAGCATGCCAACCATCACCGGGATTGTAAATCGCCTGATTGAGCGACGGGATGGAAAGCCATTATTAACCAGAGAAACCAGCCCGGAAGACCGCCGCGAAGTCCGAGCCAAACTAACAGAGGCTGGCCTTGAGGTAACCGAAATGGTGGGCGAGCTTAGCCCCAGAGTTTTGGAGGGGACTTTTGCCCGCTTGGGGGATAAAGATTTACAGGTTGCTCGGCAGGTTCTGGATATTTTGAGCGTGGCGGCAGACCAACAGAAGAAGGATTCCAGCAACGACCAGAATAGCACCAGCGAGGGCAACGCCCGACGCAATCGGCGGACTACTCGCCGACAAGCTACCGCCCAGGCCGAGCGGGAAAATTCCGGGTTCAATGGCGCGTCAAACGGGTTAGCAAATGGGGCCGCCCGTCGCTTTGATACTTATAGCACCCGTCCTATCTTGACCTAATAGCAAATAACTTCCAATACTGTCCAGAAGCCTTTGTCTTAACTTCTGTGACCAATTTCAGTTTGTCGTGGAATAAATAGTAACCTGATTAAAGTAATAGAGACGGTCTAAAACCATCTCTATTTATTAGGCTGTTTATTTTTTGTAGCCGCTATTTAGGGGTGAGGCATTGACTGACCGTATCGCCATAAATAATAATGTTGCCCCACATTTCCCATCTCAATCTGCCATTGTGCTACGTTAGAAGGGGTATAAGTCAGCACTCGCCGCTCAAAGACCTGCACCATTACATCCTTTTCAACCCCACCCACTTTGGCTTTAACCCATACTGGCTCGCTCAAAGGTAAACCGACCACATAAACCCAGTTTATCAAGGCATTCTGGCTGTAAGTGCCACCATCATAAACCAGCCCCGATAAATTCAGGTAATTCCAGAAAACATCGGGGATATTATGCCCGGTCTCCTTGATATAACGCGAGAGTTTGACCTCAGCCGCCACCTTATCAAGGTTTGATAGCGTACCATCTGCCCTCAAAGCGGCGGTCACTAGCTTGCCACCCTGTTCGGTAGCCCGGTTGACATCGCCGTTAGTAATTAAACCCGCAAAACTGGCATAAGTTGGGGAGGGGTTATCCGAAAAGTCCCCGGCAACTGGTAATTGGGCCGGACTTTGTGAGCTATTTGCAGTGTCCCCGGTGGCGACCCGACCCGTCACCATTTCTTTTGCCAACAACCCGTTAGTAACAAACCAGGGGGAAGAACGGTCACCTTTGGGTAAATTTATCTCCATACGGCTTTTGTCAAAATATTGCACCTGACGATTGCCGTTCAAAGCTTCGGCATAAGTTTCATTTTTGACGGCTCCCGGTGGCCCCCAAACCCAACTTCGAGAAGTCCGACCCATCAATACTGGCAAGTCAGCATAATTCCAGACTTTCAGGAAACTTGGGTCACTAATGCTGAGGCCCAAAGCCGCTACCAGAGAATTAGAGGTAGCAGTTTCAGTGGGGGTAGGGGTGGCAGTGGCGGTAGCAGTAGTAGAAGACGGAGCAAGGGTAGGGGTAGGCCCATTCCCCGTAACAAAGCCCATGCGGTAATATAGCCCGTTGCGTCCTACTCCCCCCGCATTCCTGATTTCGGCGTAATAGACCCCATCCGCCGGAACCCGGAAGTTTATAGTTGAACTTAAATCCGCGTCCGAACGGTCATCATTTTGGCCTAACAAAATCTGACTGGCAATTTTGGTGGGGTCATTAGGGTCAAAGGTTATGGCCCAGATAAAGAGATTCGTATCCAGTCCAACCGTATTCAGCCCGGAAAAGTTAGTATAAACATTGTAAACCCGACCTGCCTTGGCAAAAAACTTAACCCAATCAGCGTCCCCTTGCGGACAGAACACATGATTTTGAACCTCATTAACCACTATTTCTTTTGCCTCTATGGGGCCATTATCGGGCTCATAAAGGTCATAACACTCACCCAAGCCATTCCCTAGTGCCGCGAGCGTCAGAGTGTATGACATAGAATTAGCCCCGTGCCCAGCTACATCCTTCACCGCCAGATAATAGCGGGCAAATTCACCCAAGGGGGTATTAACGGTGGATGGTACGATCCAATCTATGCGGGAGGCTAACCCTGCGCCCGGATAATCGTCGCTGGAATAAATTGGGTTCAGGCTACCGTCGGCGTTCATGGTATAGAGAACCATAAAGCTATCCAGGCCATTTGTCAGGTTACTGGTGAAAACGCTATAGGGCTTGCCTTTCACCAAATCAAAATAAACCCAGTCAACATCGCCCGTTGGACAGGCAAAATGGTTTTGGGAGGCGTTATTATTCGCGTCAATGGTTGGCAGACCGGGGGTAGGGGCAAAATTGGCACTGGTGGCCTGACTTACCTTTAATAGTTTGGCTATCTGAGGATTGTTATCCGACTCGTAGGCATCGGTACAAACATTGGTAGTAACTGTGCCAGTCGGGGCGATAGTAGAGGTAGAAACATCTAATCTCAGGTCATATTGCCCACAATCGGGCGGCACTAGCCCAGGCAAAACCCTAACAAAATAGGTGGTAGCTTCGGCATTAGAAATTACCACTACCGCGCTGCCGTCGGTGGAGTTACCAGAAGCGGAATAATCTGGGATATTTGAGGTGTTTGCGCTTTTGAAAACCTGAATGGTGGTAATAACGTTAGCCGCCAGGTCAGGAATACTGGTGGTAATAGTAAAAGTTCTTCCAGCATTACCACTTGAAACAACAAATTTCCCCCAATCAACATCATTTGATGGGAATAAGGCCCGATTCTGGACTACCGCTACATCCAGATTTACCGCAAAAGTACGGTCATAAGGATTGGACACATTATCATCACCGTGATAAGCCGGGGCTGGGTCAAAGGGGTCGTTGAGGGTTCCAGTACAAGCGGCCTGAGCCTGTACCAGCTTATTACCGATAGTTGGTAGGGGTGGTACAATACTACCATTAGATACTGACGGGGTAGTGTTGGGCGCAACTTTAGTTATAAGCGAGGTAGCGTCAGCCCCATTCCGATAAGCCTGATTTAAATTGTTGACCAAATCAAAGTTCAAGCCAGAGCCAATTTTTTTCTCAAAATCCTTAGCCTGGGTTTTATTTTCTGGTAGGGCGGGCAGGTTTCCATCCCATTTAACCGTCGTTTTTTCGGTAGACTTTAAGGGTGGGTCGGTTTGCGAGGTGGTAGAAAGTAAAGCCACTTCAAACAAACTCAATATTATTACCAAAGCGGTAGCTACCCGGAAAATATTCAGACGATTGAATTTTAGCGGGGAATGGTTGGGGGTATTATTGTGACTGGATTTCATCAGGTCAATATCCTCTGGTTAGCAGCACAGCTTGCTCAAGGTTTGCTGGCTTATTGAGTATTTACGTGATTAAAAATTAGGGGAATACCTGCTAGCCGACCTACAACTTTTGTTATTATATACCAAACCTTAACCCTGTCAACCAAGTATAGCCGTTTGTGAGCTTGGTAATAAGCTATAATTATAAGGCTATTTCGCACAAAACAAACAACAAAAATAAGGATACATGAAATGATTCTCGTATTAGGTAGTACCGGGTTTATCGGGCGTAATGTAATCGAACAACTATCTCAAACGCATCCAGGTCAGGTACGGGCCATGATTCGCAAGGGGGGTAAGCGGGAAACCATTAGTCGCTTCCCCGGAATTGAGATTGTAGAAGGCGATATTCTTGACCCCGCTTCCCTGAAAGCGGCTATGCAGGGGGTAGATACGGTGCTGGATTATGCTCAAGTTACCGCTAACTTCAAGAATAAAAATAATCTTTATACCAGGATAAATGTTGATGGGACAAAGAATGTAGTGGCTGCCGCTAAAGAGGCCGGGGTTAAATTATTTGTACTTGGAAGTGGTCTAGGTACAATGGAGGGGAAACCCGGCTCTTATATGCGAACCCGTTGGGAAGCTGAGGAAGCGGTTCGTAACAGTGGCCTGAACTGGATTATTTTCCAACCAAGCATTTTGTTTGGTAAAGGTAGTGAGTTTTTTGAGGCCCAGGCTCGTATAATGAAGTTACTCCCGGTGGCTACGGTCATTGGTAATGGTAAAACTGAATTCCAGCCTCTTTATGTGGGAGATTTGGCGAAAGCAATTGTAGCCTCACTCTCGTTGCCGGATAAAATCGGCAAGCATTTACCTTTGGGTGGCCCGCAATTCTTCACTTACAAAGAACTAATTACTATGATTGCCCGCGCCATTAACAAACGTCGGATTAAAATTTATCTGCCACTGTGGGCAGCTAAGATTAATGCGGGCTTATTCAATCTTTTGCCCAAACCGCCCTTAACCCCCGCTACATTAGAGCTATTTGGCTTTGATAATGTCACTAACGAGCCTCAAATTATCGAGCGAGAGTTTGGTTTCAAGCCAGTGGCGTTAAAAGATTATCTAGATAAACACGGCATTTTATAAACCAAAAACCGCGACCCCCTTACCTTCGGTTGGTAACGTAGAGTCGCGGCTATTCGGTTCGGTCGTATCAACCAAGCCAGCCAGATTTGATAATAGCTGTAACTTTACCCTGGATTTTAACTCCATCAAGGTCGTCATGGGTGGCATCGCCCCGTTGGGGGAGAATATAAATCGGGCCTAAATGCTGGTTGGCAGGCTGAAGTAATACCTTATCTTGGTGGCGATGACGGTAAAAACGCTTGAGGGTGACAAAACCCGCCGGGTCGCTACTATCGGTCAGACAGGCTACCACAAAATCCCCATCGTCCGCCCAGTTTTGGGCCTGCACAATAATAATATCCCCATCGTCAATTTCGTTATCAATCATGGATTGCCCCCGTACTTTTAGGGCAAAGGTGTCGCGGTTGACTTTAATTTCCTCGGAATTTACCAGTACAAAATCAGCATCTACCCCATAGCCTGGTTCGTGATAAGCTACTGTTACGTCATACTGACCTGCCGCTACTTCACCTACTACAGGCAATTTCAGATAACTAACGCTGGCCCAGTTTTCCCAGGGAGCAGGGCCACTATCACCCGCCACCATTTTCACACTACTATTGTGATGGTTGACTTGTACCCGGTTGACCTGAGTTTTGGAAGTGGCCTGGGCGTATTTGGAGGGTGCGGCGGGCGGCTGACCTAACAAGCGGTAAGCCTCGGTCGTATTTGTAAGGGGCTGGCGACGGTTAAAAGTAAACCTGTTGCCGTCGGACGATGCTTTATCATAACGAAAATCCCAGCTAGTTTCGTCAGCCTCACCGTAGACGGGCTGCCCAGCTAATGCATCGTCATAGTAATCAGAATATTCAGCCACCTCTTTGGTTCGAGGGTTAGCTTTCTTCTTTCGCTCCAGCAAGCCATTCTTATCGTTATTACGGCTCATTACATCCACTCCCGCACGCAACAAATCTGGGACTCAACAGTAGAATAGGTATTTGCGAATGGAACACAAAACAGGTCGCCCGTTTAGTTTAATCAAACAGGCTTCCGTATTTTGGTTAAGTGAATCAGAATTTCAGAGCGACTTAGTTCATAGCACTACGAATTACACCGATTAGACGGCCCATTACACGGGCGTTGCTAAGTTCGGTGAAAATTGGCTCCATCGTCTGGTTAGCAGGTTGAAGCCGCACTAAGTCCTTATTACTATCAGGATACCACTTTTTGAGGGTAGTCTCACGCTCACGCTCTAGCCAAACCGCCACGATTTCGCCAACTTCGGCGGTTTTCTGGGGTTTGATTAAAACCACATCCCCATCGTCAATCAGGGCATCAATCATTGATTGTCCCTTGACTTTAAGGGCAAAAACATCACTATTGCGATGTTTACCCAACATGAAGGGTGGAACTTCAATTACATCTTCAGAGGTAACGTCTTTAATATCGGGGATAGGCGCACCAGCCGCAATCAGGCCAAGCAGCGGGATTTCCTCAGTATGAGCCCCTCTACGGTTATTAATTAGATGAATAGCCCGTGACTTGCCTTCGGTGCGTTGGATGAAACCCTTTTGCTCAAGGGCCGCCAAATTATAATCCACGACGGAGGTGGAAGAAATATCCAACGCCACCTGGATTTCCCGCACGGTTGGAGGTAGTCCATTGTTTTCATCAATAAACCGCTCGATAAACTCAAGCATTCGTTGTTGTTTGGATGAGAGTTGAATCATCTTGTGCCTTCCTCTTATGTGAATTAACCGCGAACCCCTATTACCAGCCATTCCGGGTTCGCCCCCTTAATGAGTAAAGTTTTGGTGAATAGACCAAAACCAGCGACATTTGCCTGGAATCGCCCATATTGAAACAAATAAGCGATAGAACAATTATACTCACGAACCCTTGTTCTTGTCAAGGGGTTTTGAGCTTGACTCTTGACTCGCTTAATATATAATTGAAGGGCTAAGTTAGGGAAATTTTTCTTATACTGGTTAAGCCCGATTATAGTGGGCTAAAGAGCCAGTTTTGGACAGACCAAAAAAGAATAGCACCAAAGCTCTATTGTTATAACTTGGCGGCTGGGTTAAAATGCTTTAAGAAATTATAAAGGACTTAATTCTTCTCTTGTCATGCTGCTAACTAGGTCTTTAGGTAAATTCCTGGAGTTGGTTTTCCTACTCAATTGCCCGTCAGGGGCGGAATTGGATAAAAGCAGATGAACCTGTTTAAAAGGGGCCAAAAATCGCCCGAAAATTCTGAAAAACCAAACGGGACACCTGAGAACAGTATAGAGCAAAAACCCAGTGGGGTTAGTAGTGTTTATTACAGTATCGAACTGCCGGGCGGGTCTCCTAATATTAATGATAATGCGGACTTCAAAACCCACTCCAATTCTGCTGCCAACACCATGAAAACTTTGCGCCAAAGCTTTTTGCATATCCTCTTTGATAAGAAGTTATGGCCGCGCCGCCTGACTATTATCATTTTTGCCTTCGTGACAGTCGCCGCCATTAGTTTTGCTTTGCTCTGGCAGGTGGATAACAAGGCGGTTTATCGCCAACAGGCTGGGGAAGTGACCCAGGACGAGGTTAACGCCCCTAAAGAGATAAGTTATTCCAGCAAGGTTTTGACTAAAGAGGCCCAGGAGCGCAACGCCAACTCCTCAGCGAATGATGTTTATCGCCGCGACGAAAGCACTGTTAGCATTGAGCGGGAGGCCCAACGCAAGTTAATGGAAACTATTTCCAATGTACGCAGTTTAGGGCCACTGGCTATCCCGGCCCTTAATAATGACCCCCAGGTTTTAGCCGCAAAACTAACCGATACTGACTTGAAATCAATTATATTTCTAAGTGACACCAAGTGGACTAGCGTAGCGGCAGAGGCCCGCAACAGTTTCAACAGCGTAATGACCCGCAACATCAGCCCGGAACAGCTACCGGATGAACTAACTCGCCTGAATAATTCGGTCTATACCCCCTGGAATTTAAGTCCAAGTTTTACCCAACTGGAAGTTGCTGACCGCCAGAGTGCTATCACCCTGGTTAAACCTTTTATCGCGGCTAATAATATGCTTGATGTTGAGGCTACCAAGCGTAAACGGGACGACGCTCGTAGTAGCACTCCCTCCGTAATCGAGAGTATTGGCAAGGGCCAAAACGTTGTCCGCAAGGGTGAGCGTCTTACAGCCCTGCAAATCGAGATGATGGAGCAGTTGGGGCTACGCAATAATTTTCTGAACTGGGAAACTATTACCGGGATGGTTGGCATCATTGCGATGTTAATCCTGGTATTGTGCTTTTACTTTAGCCAGCTTGCCAGCCAGATTTGGAATAATCGCAAAACCCTGGCTTTTATTGCTCTTTCATTGACAGTAGCGGCTATCGCGATTCGTCTGCTGATTAGCAGCGATGAACGCACCCTACGGCCTTATCTTTTACCGTTGGCGGCTATCGCGATGGTAGTGGCGGCCTTGCTCGATGTGCAACTGGCGATACTTCTTACGGCTATTCTGGCACTGCTGGTCGGGTTGGTGTCAGGCAACCCTGAACTTACCCTGGTCTATTTTTCCGGGGGAAGCGTAGGAGCCTTGATACTCTGGAAAGCCGAGCGAACCACCGCCTTTGCTTTTGCCGGGTTGGGGGTAATAATTGCACAATTCACCGTAGGGGTCTGTTATTATCTGGTCATCAACAGTCTGGATGCTTCTACGCTGGGCCTCATGCTGGTTTTTAACCTCGCCAGTGGTCTGGTCAGTGCCAGTCTGGCTTTCTTCAGTTACAGCATTTTAGGGAAGCTTTTCGGAGTCACAACGGTTATTCAACTTTTGGAATTGGCTCATCCCAACCAACCTTTGTTGCGCCGTTTGATGCGCGAGGCTCCCGGCACTTATCACCATAGTATGTTGGTCGGAACATTGGCGGAACAGGCCGCCGAAAGTTTAGCGGGGGATGCTTTACTCGCCAGGGTCGGGGCTTATTACCACGATATTGGTAAGCTGGAGCGACCCCTTTATTTCATTGATAATCAAGGGAGCGGCCCGAATATTCACGACACCCTTGACCCCAGCCAGAGTGCCAAAATTATTCGCAGTCACGTTGAGGACGGCGTGCGGCTGGCTCAACAACATCGTCTGCCCAAGCGGGTTATAGATATTATTCATCAGCATCACGGCACTTGTCTAGTCAGTTATTTCTATACTAAGGCCATCAATATGGGCTTGGATGTTAACGAACTGGATTTCCGTTACGCTGGCCCCAAACCCCAGACTAAAATTGCTGCGCTGGTCATGCTGGCGGACGGGAGTGAGGCAGCGGTGCGGGCGAATGTCCAGAGTGGGCGAATTGTTACCGGGCAAACTCCGGCGGTTCAAACCCTTAATCCTGCCCAGGCCAGCCGTAAAATGGTCACAATTAGCGAGGTTGTCAACAAAATCGTGGATGACCGCATCAAGGATAACCAACTTGACGAGTGCGACCTGACTTTGCGCGATATTGAGCAAGTACGCCGTTTATTTGTCGAAATCCTGACCAGTATCTATCATCCACGAGTGGATTATCCCGATCCAACCACCTACAAGCCCTCCGAAGGACAGGTCGTTTCGGCTACTACAGTGGTGGATGTTACGCCGATTGACCCTGCCCGCTTAACAGGTGGTGCCGCCGATGGAGGTGCGCCGGAAGTCCATCCAGCTTTGCCCGCGAAAACTGAACCTGAAAAAGAGAGTCAGGATACACCTAACAATCCTAAACCCCGCCCGACTGGTGGAATTGGGGGGGCAGGCCGTTTGATTGGTAAGGAACGCGGGGTGGAGGAATAATTTGGATATTTTGGCGGGAAATCTGGCTCAATTTACAATTCTATGTGATATTGGCGAAGCCTTTCAAGCCCAGCTAAATGAGGCTGAAATAATCCGAGCCGTCCAAGCCGCCCTCTTAACCGAGGAGCTGGGCGGACAACCTATCGAGCTCAGTGTGGCGGTTAGCGATGATGATGAAGTTCAGGAATTAAACCGCACTTACCGGGGGATAGACAAAACTACCGATGTCTTAAGCTTTGCCGCCGAGGACGAAGCTGCTTGGGACAGGGGTCAGGGGTCAAGGGTTGGGGGTCGGGATGAAGCAAACAACCAACAACTGACATCCGGCACTTTTGTGTTGCCGCCCGAAATGCTGCAAACCCGTTATCTTGGCGATATAATTATCTCATACCCCCAGGCCGAGAGACAGGCCGCCGATTTTGGTAACAGCCCGCCCCGCGAGGCCCAGGAGTTGGTAATTCACGGGGTATTCCACCTATTGGGCTATGACCACGAAATCGAGGCTGACCGCGAGGTTATGCGGGCTAAAGAAGAGGCTGCCGCCCAACTCTTGGATCAAATCGAAGGGAACATGAAGACCCTCCAAAATCCTTAAATCGAACCAGTGACAAAACAGGCTGAAAAATCCCAATCTGAAATTCCTGTAAAGGTAGGACGAGCTACTTTTATTAAGAGTTTCTATTATGCCTGGCAAGGCATTAAACACGTCTTACTGACCCAGCGAAATATGTGGGTGCATCTGGCGGCGGGCGCGACGGTCATTGTAGTAGGAATCCTATTTGGGGTGAGTTGGGTGGAGTGGGCCTGTTTGCTGACTATTATGGCTCTGGTTTATACCCTCGAAATTCTCAATACAGTGGTGGAGGCTCTGGTAGATATGTACACCCGCGAATATCACCCCCTGGCGAAGGTCGCCAAAGATGCGGCGGCAGGGGCAGTGCTGGTGGCAGCGATATTTTCGGTGGGCGTGGCGATGGTTATTTTTGTCCCGCGTATTTTACACTGGTTATTTAAAATCTAATGGCAGGTAAAATCCTCATTCTCACTCCCCAAACCCCCTATCCACCCGACCAGGGTGCGCCCATCCGCAATTATAACTTTATTCGTTACCTGGGAAACACAGGCAAATACAATCTTACTTTGTTAACCTTCGCCCGCCCTGACGAGGATGCCGCTATCCAAAAAGCTGCTATTGCCGAGCTTTCAAAATATTGTCAGCGTGTTGAGATTGTGCCAGCCCCCACCCCTCGCTCAAAACTAAAACGTCTGCGGGCAATGGCTCTGGATTTGCGGCCCGATTTGGCCTTGCGTTTAGCCTCTAGCAATTTTACCAAAAAATTACGTCAACTGGTTTTTGAAACCCGACCCGATACGTTGCTGTGTGAGGCTCTGGAACTCGCGCCTTTTGTGCTGGAACTTTTCAGTGAGCCGCTATCTTTTCGTCCCCGACTTATTTTGGACGAGCATAACGCCGAATATTTACTACAGCAACGGGCCTTCGAGAGCGATAGTCGCGCCGGGCTACGCCGCTGGCCTACCGCCGCCTATAGCTTTATCCAAACCCGTCGCTTGCGCCGTTATGAAAAAGCTAGCTTGAAATTTTTTGATGCGGCGATTGCGGTTAGTCCCGACGACAAGGCCGCTCTGGAACGCTTAAAAGCCCTCAAACCGATTACCGTAATCCCTAACGGCATAGACCTAGAAGAATTTACCCCTGATGAGAGTGTCGCCGAGCGGCTCGACCAACTGGTTTTTACGGGCTCAATGGATTTCCGGCCCAATGTAGATGCAGTGGTCTGGTTCGCCCAAAAGGTCTGGCCGCTTATCCGGCGCGAGAAACCCAATGCCAGCTTTTACATTGTGGGTCGCCGCCCCGCCCCCATCGTCTTAGCCTTAGCCAGCCTACCCGGTATTGTAGTCACGGGGAAAGTGTTAGATACGCGCCCCTATGTGCGGGAAAGTGCTTTGTATGTCGTGCCGATGCGGATGGGCGGTGGCGTGCGTTTCAAGGTGTTGGAGGCCCTGGCGCAGGGCAAAGCCGTACTTACTACCCCGATGGGTGCGGACGGTATTACGTTAGTAGCAGGTCGGGATGCCGCGATTGCTAACAGCCCTGCCGAATTTGCCAACGAAGCTATCCGGCTGCTCAACGACCCCGCCCGTCGCCACGAGATAGCTCACAAAGGTCGGCAGTTTGTCAGCGAAAATTATGACTGGCGCAAAATTACCCCCTTGCTTGATGAGGTCTTGTAAAATGGATACTGAAAAAACCCTACTGGAAATAATTGCTGAAACCTTTCCCAACGAGGACTCTGCTACAGTGTTGGAAATCTTGAACATGTATGGTACTGAGTCGTATGAGCTAGAGCCGGAGAGAGTGCAAAAAGCCATTTTGAAACTGTGCAAAAAAGGCGATGTGGATAAGTTATTAAATTTAGTGACTGCGGCCAAGCAAGATTATCGGGATATACTTTACTGGGTGGAACTGGAAAATCAACGAAACGACAAAGCCTGATGCTGAAAATCTCCCTTATTACCACCGTTTTTAACGAAGCCGACAATATCGAACGGTTGCTGGAAAGTCTGAACTCCCAGACCCACTGCCCAGACGAAATTATCATTGTGGATGGTGGCTCAACCGATGACACACCGGAAATTATTCAGAGTTGGGCAGAGAAGCACCCCGCTCTACTTATTCAGCTTAAAATAGAAGTTGGGGCAAATATTTCACGAGGGCGCAACCTGGCAATCGCCGCCGCCAGTCACGAAATTATCGCCGCCACCGACGCCGGGGTACGTCTCCCCCCCGATTGGCTGGAACACCTCACTAAACCTTACCAGAACGCCACTAATCCTGACATTGTAGTCTGTGGCTTTTTTCGACCCGACCCTGCCCCTGATTCGGCTCTTGAAATAGCGATGGGCGCAACGGTGTTACCCGCCGAAAGCGATATTAAGCCTGAGAAATTCCTGCCCAGCAGTCGCTCGGTGGCCTTTAGTAAAACCGCCTGGGAAAGAGTGGGAGGCTATCCCGAATGGTTGGACTATTGCGAAGACCTGATTTTCGACCTCAACCTGAAAAAAGCGGGCTTCCCCTTTATCTGGCAACCTCGCGCCGTAGCCCTTTTTCGCCCCCGTAGTAGCCTCAAAGCTTTTTACCGCCAATACTATCGCTATGCGCGAGGCGATGGTAAGGCCAATTTGTTCCTGAAACGTCATATCTTACGCTATTTTATTTATCTGGTTTTTGCCCCGTTAATGGTAGGGCTGGCTTTGCGCTGGCCCTGGTTCTGGCTGGTGCTAGGTATCTGTGGAGAGGGATATGTCGTAAAAGCCCATCACCGTTTGCTATTCGAGGCCGAGGGTTGGCAGAAACTTTCGCTACTAAAAAAGCTACAGGCTTTAATTTTTGTGCCGATTATCCGGCTGGTGGGTGATGTGGCAAAAATGGTAGGCTACCCGGTGGGGATTATCTGGCGGCTTCAACATAAAACCCTCCAAAATTAACTAACACAGATAATATTTAAATCAAACCTAAATTCTATTGACTTTTCTGCGGGTTTTCCGCAATAATGGGGTTAGTATTTGATTTTCATCCTACTGTTAGGTTATTAGATTAAGGCAAGGAAGTATATGTTAATAGAGTTTAAAGTCAAAAACTTCAAGTCCTTCAAGGATGAGCAAGTTTTTAGTATGGTAGCTAGTCCAGACAGAAATTTATCCCAAAACACTATCACAATACCTCCATTAGGAAATAACAAATTAGTAAAAAGTGCTGTCATTTATGGGCACAACGCATCGGGAAAAAGTAATTTGGTTAGAGCTTTTGATTTTGTAAAAATGTTTATATTAACTTCTGACAATCGTACTCCAGGTTCTGAAATTAGAGTACAACCATTCAAATTGAGCAATAGTACTATCAATGCCCCTTCTGAGTTTGAAGTAACCTTTTTACAAGACGGAATACGTTATCAGTATGGTTTTGTGGTTGACTCAAAAAAAGTATATAAGGAATGGCTAATAGCTTACCCTAAAAAACTCCCGCAAGTCTGGTTTGAGCGAAATCCAAAAGCTCACTCTGAGGAGTCTGACTGGAAATTTGGGTCTCATTATAGCGGTGAAAGAGAAAAACTAATCAGATTAACCAGACCTGATGTTTTATTCCTGACAGTCGCAGCAAAATTCAATAACAAGCTATTAACAGTAGTTTATAGGTGGTTTTTAGAACATTTACAATTAGCAGATGCTTACGGTAATGCACCAAATAATTCGCTTTTCTCAATGCAGCAATTTCTTAACAATGAAAAAACCCGTAACGGCATTACGAAACTTCTCCAATTAGCTGATCTAGGAATTATTGATCTTGAGATTGAAGAAAAACCATTTCCAGAAAATTTGCTCCCAACTAACGTTCCCGATGAGTTCCTATCTCTAATATTAAAAAGTAATTACCTTGATGTACAAATCAGACATAAGGGAGAAGAATTAAATAGTTTTGCGAGCTTATTTACTCTTGCAGATGAGTCAAGAGGAACAGAAAAGTTACTTAGTATAAGTGGGCCATTATTAGATGCCCTTGATAAGGGTAATGTACTAATGATTGATGAACTAGATTCTAGTTTACATTCAGCCCTTGTACGAGAGTTAGTAAAATTATTTTATGATCAAAATGGGAATAGTTTTGTGGCGCAGCTAATATTTAATACTCATGACACAACCTTCTTGGATTTCAACCTATTCCGCCGTGACCAAATCTGGTTTGTTGAAAAGGATAATAGTGGAGCGTCTCATCTTTATCCCTTATCAGATTTTAGCCCACGAAAAGATGAGGCTTTACAGAGAGGGTATTTACAAGGTCGTTATGGAGCAATCCCCGTAATTGATGGATTAGCTGAGGTAGCAACAACAAGTGGCTAAAGGCAATAAAAAAGATAGAAGTAGCAATACACGAATTAGAACAATTGACTCCTTAAAACGTCCAGACCCCCGGCGACAACCGCGTAAATCTATGCTGATTGTTTGTGAAGGCCAAGAAACTGAGCCAAGATATTTCACAAGTCTTAAAGCAATGTATAAATTAAAATTGGTGGAGATTGAAATAATCGGCAAGGGAGAAACTCCGATTACAGTAGTGAATCGTGCATTAACAATGCAAGAGGAACGAGAAAAGGATGCTGAAAAGGATGGTTTTTTTACTGGATCAAAATTTGATGAAGTTTGGTGTGTATTTGACAGGGAAGGAAATCATCAAAGTCCTTCTTTCCATCAGGCGGTGAATAAAGCCTTAGCTAACAAATTAGAATTAGCCATTTCAAACCCATCCTTTGAATTTTGGTTTATAATCCATTTTGAACAAACTACAAAACCCTTTCACAATGCAAGTGACGTGATACCTCACCTGAAAAAACATATGTCAAATTACCAAAAAAATTTGGATGTTTGCCATAAAATTTTCCATTTAACCAATGATGCAATAAAAAATGCTGAATGGATATTAAATAGCCATAAGGAAAATAGTGCAGAATCGTATCCTAACCCCTCTACTGAAGTTCATATGTTGGTCAAAAAACTCAAAGCTATGACTAAATATGGAGTTTCATAAGAACTGACGGGCCGAACATAACATTTTCTGTGCCTCTTGAACGGCCTTTTCGTTAGGGAGTGGCAATTCGGAGGTAGGGTCGTGGAGAGCTTCGTAGCATGGGCCGAGGGTAGCAGTCTGGTTACTCAAGTTAGCCATCAAAATCGCCCAACAACGGGCCACCGTCTCAGGTTCGTAGCCGCCGCCACCTACCACCACCAACCGACCCTGACAAACCCGATGGGCCAGGGCGTGGGCTTGAGCCGAAATATACTCGTAAACCCGCGTGGAGAGTTTCAACCCAACCATGCGGTCACTAAAATGCCCATCTACCCCAAACTGCAAAATTAAGGCATCGGGCTGGTATTGCTCCACAACCCTAACCGCCAAATCAAAAGCTTCGAGATATTCCTGGTCGCTTGTAAAGCGTGGCAGGGGGAGATTAACCGCATATCCTAACCCCGCCTCTTCGCCCCGCTCCTCCAGAGAGCCAGTGCCGGGGAAAAACCGCCCATCATACATATGCAGCGAAACCGTCAGGAGTGGCTCGTTATAAAGTAAACTCTGCGTGCCATCCCCGTGATGCCCGTCCACATCCAGCACCGCCACTCGTTGATAACCATACTTTTGTTGCCAGCGTCTTATAGCAATAACAATATCGTTAAAGATGCAAAAGCCCGAAGCTTTGTCGTATTTGGCGTGGTGCAATCCGCCTGCCGGGTGAAAAACATGCTGAGCTTGCCCACTTCCGACCAAATCCGCCGCCAATAATGTTCCACCTACCGCCATCGCCGCCCGTCGAAATACCCCTTTCCAGGCAGGCGTATCGGCTCGGTCAAAGTAGCCCTCCCCGGCAGCGTCCATCGCCAAGACTTTCTGAATATAAGCCGGGTCGTGAACGGTTGCCAGGTCTTCCAGAGTGGCTTCATAGGGGCGAAAAACCGGGATAAAATCTTCGGTGGAAATTGACTCTGGATTGGTACTATCAAAATCAGGGGCAATCAGGCCAAGTTCGCGCATTTTCAGCAATCCCGCCTGATACCGTCCCCAGGATCGTTCCAGCCGTGAGAATCCCCGCCCGTTATAAAGTTCGTGGTAAACTATGGCTGATTGCACTGCACACATATTTTGGGTGAAAATTACAGATAAGAGGTTTTATAAGATAAAAAAGGTGCCGAGAATCAGACTTGAACTGATGACCCTGCGATTTTCAGTCGCATGCTCTACCAACTGAGCTATCTCGGCACTAGGCACTTTCTTACCCCCAAAAGGAAGACTAGAATACCACAAGTTCTGAAAAATTTCAAATCGGGAGTAGCTAAAAAATGCAGAGTGACACTGAAATTCTGGCTAAGTTACGTTTTTATTCTGACAATCCGACGGAGCGGCAACTAAAACATCTCCAAATTCGTGATATTCATACCACATCCTTAACTGATAACGCCCCCGACACCACTACCTGGGCCGCCGCCAGAATTATCGCAACCTTGAAAGCCTCTAAAACTTTTGATGGTCGGTTACTGGATGTGGGTTGTGGGACGGGCAATTATTTGAGTTACTTCGCTAACACTTTAACCAGTTCAACTGTAGGGGATATGTCAGACTGGTTAAAATTGGCAGTAGGGCTCGACAGGTCTGGTGAGGCACTGGCAGAAACTCGCAAAAAACTAGCTGAATATGCCAATTTTTCGTTGTTACAGTCTGATGCTCTGAACCTACCGTTTGCCGACCCTAGCTTCGGCGCAGCAATGGCTAACCGAATGTTAAACCAGACCGGGGATATTGCCCACGCCCTATCTGAAATCCGGCGAGTGTTAGTGCCAGGTGGTTTATTGTTCGTGGTAACTGCTGACAGCCAGACCGTCCCAATTTTAAGAGCCATCCACGATACCGCCCTGGAAAAGCTGGGTTTACCAGCCCATTTATACCGCCATTCCACCGACCCCCATCAACGCCTTAACCGCGAGAACGGACTGGAGTGGTTTAAAGCTGCCGGGTTTAGTCAGGTGGATTGGGAGGAGTATTTGCGGGTAATAGTTTTTCGGGATGTAGAAACAGCACTGGAACATTACACCACCGGGCTTACTTTCCAGAAATCCAACGGGTTTGCCGAACCGGGAATTTCGTTAGAGAAGTGGCTGGATTTATATAACGAGGTCAAAAATCGCGTAGCCGAAGTTTTTGAGCAACAGGGGCATTTAGAAATTCATGAAGGAGCTGGGATGTTTACGGTTAGTTAGTCTCTAATAATCCCAGAGTAGTTGGGGGATTTGGAGTCGCTACTTTTCGACTGCAAAGTCACTAATCTCAAATTTCTTCAAGCACTGTTTGGCTATATCTCTGACATTTTTATCTATATCGCCTAGAGCTTCTTTTAAAGGTTCAATAGCCCGAATGTCGCCAATATTGAATAAAGCTCTAACGCTGTAATAGCGCACATCGCTATTTTTAGATGTCCTTAAAACGTGGATAAGTGGTTCAACGGCTTGCAAATCGCCAATAAGCCCTAGTGCCTCGGCTGAAAGCGCGGTTGCCCCGCTATTCTCGTCAAGCATAGTTGTAATAAGTGGTTCTACTGCGGGCGTACCAATATATTCTAGTGCTCCAAGAACATACCACCAATAATCAATAAATTTTGCTGGATCGTCTTCACGTTCTTCTTTAGAAATAGCTTCAACTCGCTTGAGTGTTTCTATCAAAGGATAAATAGCCCGTTCATCGGGGAAAGAGCACAACGCCTGGGCAGCACAACAACTCAACCAGTCATCTTCAGAAGCTAACTTGCTAATCAAGATTTCGATAGCCCTTTTATCGCTAATCTCCCCTAACGCTCTGGCGGCATCACCGCGCACATAAGTAGAGCTATCTTCCAGGGCTTCTACCAAAGCCTCAAAAGCGCGGTGATCTTTAAGATAACCCAGCTCTATTGCCGCGTTCTGGCGATCCTCGTCATCACCATTTTTTAGTTGCTTTAAAAGAACCTCGAATTCTTCTTCCATAAAATTGAATTTTATACTTTATAGTTTTTTATTCTTTACCCTGAACCTTGCGGCGGACATTATCGGCAAGGTTGATTAGGCCGCATTCGCCAAAACCTTTGCCATCCAACCAACAAATCCCAAGTTGACCCAGATTGTGGTCGTTAATAACATCTAAAAAATGCAGAATATTTTCAACCTCGCCCTCAGCCCGCCCGTCCAACCAGAGCATCATCTGGGCAAACCGTTTCTCGCCCGTGCGCCCTTGATAATAAGCCGCCCGAATCTGGGTCGCCAATTCATGTACAGTGGTAGGGCGTATAGTCATCCCGAATTTCTCCCGTTAAATAAATCTAAGCTTTAAACTTTACTGTTTCTGACTTGAGATTTTGGATGCTTGATTTTGGATTTCCCAATAGATTACGGAATTGTAAGGGTTTATTAAGATAGTCTTTCGTTTCGCGTCATACTATAGACTTATAATTATATATCGGTATAATAATAGCATCAGTCACTAAAGACAAGTGTAAGGCTTTGGCCCACTTGCGATCCTAAACGTTATAATAAATACCAGCCACTGAAGTTGCGAGTTTTTGCAAACTTCAAACTAATAATTGTCACAAAAACATTACCAGGGCCGACTGGTGGGAATCTATGCAAGACTTTAACAAAAATAATAGTAATATCAATCCACGAAATACCTTCCACTTTGCAGACCCGGCATTAATGAAACCGGGCGATAGGGCCGTCAGTGGCGGGACTGTACGGACATTACTAGATGCTTGCGACCTGAAAAGCCACCAGAATCTATATTACAGTATTCTCAATTATTACGGGTTTGACCCCAAAACCCCGCCCATGACCTACCCATATGATCGCTACCTTGAAATTGCCGAACACCTGCGAATCTCGCTCTTTTCCAGCAAACCAGTAACGGCGGGTTACGAAGAAATGGGCTATCGTATCGGTCAGAACTATTTTCAGGGGGTATCCGGGCAAGTGCTGAAAATGACGGCCCGGGTATTGGGGCCAGAGCGTGGAGCTAAACAGTTTGTGCGGAGTATTTCGCGGGCCTTACCCTGGGGCACTCACGAAATTGTGGAATTGCGCCCCCACTACGTTAAATATCGCAAGGCGGGCGTGGGCGGGCCATCAGGATTAATGCTAGGGCTACTGCGGGCCTGTATTGAGGCTTCGGGTGTTACCCTGACCAGAGCCGAATATACCATAATTTCCAAAGCTAACGATGATGTAGTCTACGAATTGGAATGGCTGTAAAAGGGGGTTAGGGGTTGGGGGTTAGGTCAACCGACAACTGACACTGACAGCCACCCTGTGCCTACAAATTTCTCCGATGCAGGGCGGTCACCCCTACGAATTCCACCGCCCCCCATCCCCTAACTCCCACTTAGGCCGCTAGCGTTTCGACCAACTCTTGCGAAAAATTCTCCATATCGCGGGCCGTAGCGATTATTTGAACGCTCCCACTGGCACTTTGCCGCGCAACCGTCCCAATATCCTGAAGCGATTCTACTGCCTGTTTCGAGCCGCTATATTGCTGTCCGGTAGCGTAGGATATTTCCTGGGTTAATCCGCCCATTTCCGAGGCTGCTTCCTCAATTTTTGCTACTTCCAGCGCACTTTGGTCAATCGCGATTATCAGTTCGTTCATCACTTCCCCGCTCTGTTGAGCTACCACTAAAGCCGAGCGAGTTTCAGTCTGGCACTCCCCGGCAGCTTCTACTGCCACCACTATCTGTTGGCTGACCTGCCCTAGTATAGCAGTGACCTCTTTGCTGGCCTGAATACTGCGGTCTGAGAGCGATTTTACTTCATGGGCCACTACCCCAAAGCGTTCGCCATATTCCCCCGCTCCGGCGGCTTCGATGGCGGCGTTCAAAGCCAATAGGTGCATCTCGTCGCTGACATCTTTTATCAGGTTATTGACCCTTTTGATTTCAAAAGAGCGTTCGCTTAATTCCTCTAACACTTGAACCAGACTCTGATATAAAGTCGTTATGCGCTGATTGCTGCTGATAGTACGGTTGACCGAGTTTAAACCCTGGTCACCCCGTTCAGTGACGGTCTGAGTGGTCTGCTTTACCTGACGGGCGGAGGCCAGTACATTTTCTGCTGAGCTATTAATGTTTTCGCCTCTAGTGGTAATTTCATTGGCAGTTTGCGACAATTCCTGCAAAAAAGCGGTAATCTGTTGGATAGCGGCGACCTGTTGCTGACTACCACTGGCCTGTTGGCTGGCGGCAGCGTGCAACTCAGCACTGGCGGATTGGACACGCGCACTGACAGATTGCCCCGTCTGGCGTTTATTTTCGACATTCTCCCAGGCTTCCAAAATCCGACTATTCTGAGCCAAAGCCTGTTTATAAGTGTTATTTAGCTGGGACAAAAGGTACAAACCAAGAGCGGCGGGCGTAGTCAGTACAAAAACCCAGGTAATTACGTTAAAAGTGGTGGCAGATGTACCCTCTAACAACACCAACGGTTGAAACTTAATCAAAATAGCTAGAGCAGTAGCCACTATTCCAACCGAAGTTATAAACAGCGTGCCATACCAGGGCAATAAAAAGAGACTCATTATAATTGGCAGGATAAAAATTCCGGCTACTGGCTGAGTTGGCCCCAAAAAATATAAATAGAAACTCATCAACAGGCTTGAATATACTAACATTAACCAGCTACCCAGGCGGGTAAGGTTAGGATGGTGGCTGGCCCAATTGATAAAAATGTTTAGCCCTATACCAAATATTGACGGTGGTATTATCCAAAACAGGTCGGTTTGTCCAGTAAGCAAAGGCAAAGGTAGAATTGAGACCAGACCAGAGGCAAGCGATAATATTATTATTAGCGAAAATACGCTCAGGAAACGTTGCTCACGTTGGAATTTGGTTTCTAATTGACCAGGCGCGAGATTTTGAGTAACGATTAATTTTTTAGTTACAATATTCAACAAAGCCGTAAACTCCTCCAGGAAGCTTTTCCAGGCTACTAACAGCTTAGAATAATTACCCTACCTTACCAGCCATAAAAATGGCAAAAAACAATACATTCAGGGGCAATAGTAAAGGTTGGAGGCAAGAATTGCAATGAGTTTAGGGTTACAAAATTATTACGATAAAGTATAAATATTTTAAGACAACGTTTCGACCAATTCCTGGGAAAAGTTTTCCATTTCGCGGGCCGTAGCGGTTACTTTTAAACTACTGCTGGAATTCTGATGAGCCACTGTGCCAATACCCTGCAAGGCTTCTACGGCCTGTTTTGAGCCGCTATATTGCTGGCTGGTTGCAAAGGCAATCTCGCTGGTAAAATTGTTCATTAGGCTGGTAGATTCCTCGATACGTCCAGCTACCTGCGCGTTTTGCTCAATTGCAATCAGAAGTTCATTCATTACTTCCCCGCTCTTAACCGCTACATCCAGAACCGCTAAGGTCTCACGCTGGCACTCCCCGGCAGCCCCTACTGCCGCCTGTATTTCTCCACCTACTACTCCTAGAATAGTCGAAACCTCTTTGCTGGCCTGAATACTGCGGTCTGACAACGATTTTACCTCACGCGCCACCACCCCAAAGCGTTCGCCGTATTGTCCAGCCCCAGCCGCCTCAATGGTGGCATTCAGAGCCAATAGGTGCATCTCGTTACTGACCTCTTTAATTAACTGATTGATTTGCTTGATTTGGCTTGAACGATTTTCCAGCCTTTCCAGAATTTCAACCAGCCCCTGATAAAGCTCGGTTATCCGCCGATTGCCCACAATTGTGCTGTTAACTGCTAGTAACCCTTCTTCGCCCCGTTCTCCAACCAAATTGCTGGTTTGGATTACCTGCTGAGCGGTCTCCAGTACCTCGGTGGAAGTGTTATTGATATTCTCGGCCTTGTGAGTAATTTCGTTGGCGGTCTGGGATAATTCCTGCAAAAAAGCGGTAATCTGGTGGATAGAGGCAACTTGTTCCTGGCTACCACTGGCCTGCTGGGTGGCAGTGGCGTGCAATTCGGTACTTGCAGACTGGATGCGAGAACTGACGGATTGCCCCATCTGGCGTTTATTCTCCAGAGCTTCCAGAGTTTCCTGCAAACGTTTATTCTGACGGGCAACCTTAACATAGGAACTGGTTAATTCAGCTAAAAGGTAGAGGCCCATTAAACCTGGGAGTAGAAGTGTTGCAAACCAGACTATTAAGGTGACAGTATCAAAAGCAAGACCTTCCAGCACTATTGGAGGTTGGTATTTTACAAATATTACTATTACAGACATTGCTAACCCGGTCAAGGTGAAAATTAAAGTGGTGTACCAGGGCAATAAAAAAAGGCTCAGGAAAATTGTCAAAAGGAAAACCCCGCCAATAGGTAGCCGGGAGCCAAATAGATAAGAAACCAAGCAGATTAATATTTGAATATAACTCAGGAGTAGCCAACTTCCAAACCTTACCCACTTAGGGCGGTAACGTGCTATCCAAAAGCCCAAACCTTCAACCCCCGCCGCGCCTGCTATCAGGAAAATTATATACAGAAAACTAATCTGCGAGGTGAGTAAAAATATCGGAATGAAAGCGACCAAAGCAGGTAAAGCAGCCAACATAAAAATTAAAGAAAATACCCCAAGATAGCGTCTTTCCAGCTCAGATTTTGTTTCAAGGGAGGTAGAATTATCCTTTTGGGAATTTGAAAAGTTGAACAGTTGCATTTATCTTCTCCTGGGGAATAGTTTAGGCGGATATTAAAAAATTTCATGCCTGCTACAGGGTTTTCTAGTTACTTATAGCTAATAACTAAATTAGAGTTGAATAGATTATAATACAAGGTTGCAGATTGAGGAATAGCAAAATGGGCGAAAGTTGTTAGGAGTTAAGCGTTCAGGCCACCCGTTACCCTCAGTAGTCTATGCACTACTCATAATGACAAGGTTGAGTTGTCGGGCTTGAAGCAGCCCACCTTTGGTGGTATTATCTAGCGGTTGTCGGTTCAGGAAAATTAACAAGGATGGACAGGATAAACAGGATATAACGGAGTTATTGTAGGAGCAAGCTCTGTCCTGCGATAAACATCGGATGACGGAGCATCCTCCTACAATTATTTCCCGATTTTGGATTTTCGATATTATACCGACAACCAACAACCAATAACCGCTAGAAGGAATTGAGATTGAGTAATACACCTGCGTTGGTTTTATTGAGTGGGGGGCTGGACTCGGTGACGGCTCTGGCCTGGGCCGCCCGCCAGAATTTTGAGATAGAAACCACCATATCTTTTAGCTATGGGCAGAGCCATGTGCATGAGTTGGAAGCCGCCGCCGCCGTTGCCTGGTATTTTGGCTTGCCTCACAAACTAGTGAACCTGACTCCCATTAGTGGGTCGCGCCTGACTGACCTAGGCGACATTCCACAGGGTCGCGATTTAGCCGCCCTGAACGAAAATATTGCCCCAACCTACGTGCCCAACCGCAATATGATATTGTTAGCCTATGCCGCCGCACAGGCTTTGTTAGGGCCAGTTACCCACCTGATAGGGGGTTGGAACGCGGCGGATGCCTCTAACTATCCTGATTGCCGGGAGGAGTTTCTGGCGGCAACCCAGCAGACCTTGCGTTTGGCGACCTTGCGCGATTTTACGATTGTGCGCCCCTTGATACAAGATTATAAGCCCGCGATTGTGCAACGCGCTCTGGAGCTTGGCGCACCGATTCACCTGACCACCACCTGTTACCTCGGCAACGCTAAAGCCTGTGGAATCTGTGATGCCTGTCAGTTACGGGTGGCGGCTTTCCAGCAAAACGGAGTGATTGACCCCATACCCTATGCTGTTGAGATTGATTGGGCAAGTTGCCAGCCCTATGTTGAGGTTAGTAGATGAACTTCGCAATATTAACCAAAAGTTTTCGGTTTGAGGCGGCCCACCAATTGCCGGGACATGGGGGCAAGTGTGCCCGGATGCATGGTCATTCCTATAAATTAGAGGTGAGCTTGCGTGGCCCTATCAAGAATGCCCCCGGTCAGTCCGATAACGGGATGGTGCTGGATTTCGCCGACCTCTCGGCTATCGTGCGTGAGGCTATTATTAACCGCCTTGACCATTATAATTTGAACGAGGTGACGGGTATTCACACCACCGCCGAAAATATGGTTCACTGGATTTGGACGGAACTAGTGGCGGCGGGCTTGCCGGAAGATTTGCTGTTTCGCTTGCGGCTGTGGGAAACCGAAAATTCCTACGCCGAAATCACTCCGGCGGAGCGGGGCTAAGCCGATGAACGTGATGGAAATTTATCGCTCGGTGCAGGGCGAGGGCACTCGAATGGGCGTGCCAACCACCTTTGTACGTTTTTTCGCCTGTAATTTGCGCTGTAGTTGGTGCGATACCAAATATTCCTGGAGCGTCAAGGAGGGCGGAACCTGGGAGAGCCTTAGCCCTGAAGCGGTGGCTGCAAAGGTGCTGGAACTTGGGGCAAGGAGTGTGGTGCTGACGGGTGGTGAACCGACCCTGCAACGGGATTTGCCGAGGCTAGTGGGGTTGCTAAAAGGTTATAATCTGCATCTGACGGTTGAAACCAATACTACGATTTTCCCGGCGGCAGTCGCTCCCCTGATTGACCTGTGGAGTTTGTCACCGAAGTTGGTGAGCGCGGGTGAAAATTATTTGCGCTATCCGATTATTGAGCAATTTTTGGCGAATTTGCGCCCCGACCAGCAGCAGTGGAAATTTGTAGTACGGGACGCGGCTGATGAGGCTAATCTTCGGCAATTTCTTACCCGCTACCCGGTTTTTGCCGAGAAGCAGTTGCCAATTGTGTTGCAGCCGGAAGGGGATACCGCCACCGCCGATTACCCAAAGGCTCTCGAAACGCTGGCGGAACGGTTGCGCGACCCGTTCTGGGATAACTATTTTGTCCGCAGTCTGCCCCAAATGCATGTGATTGTGTGGGGGCGGCGGCGGTGGGTCTAATTATAAGTGCTGAGTTATGAGTGCTGAGTGTTGAGTAGGAAAACAGTGGTAAAAATAATGACCTCTTGTTCCCCCTTCCACTTTAGGGAAGGGGGCTAGGGGGTTAGGTCAACTCGTTACTTTTTACCGACAACTGACAACCGACAACCGATTGAGGGGGTTAGGTTTGATGCGAACTTTGTTTTTTGCCGATAACCAGATAACCTACGATGGGCGACAGCTTGCCCCGCACTGGATTTATCGCCAGTTTGATATTAACGGCGATGCGGCGGTGGGCTTTATTGGGCCGTGTCGGGTGGAGTTGGGCGAGATGGTGGATATTGAGGATGTTAAGGCCGAAGCCCCGATTTATAGTCCGTTGATGGTGCATGTGATTGCCGAGTTTTTCAGTGGGGATTTGCACCTGACGGTCTACCGCCAACGTATGCTGATTGTGGCGGCTAAAGAGTTGCTGGAAAAGCTGACCGAACGACCTGTTACGCGCCGAGGAGACGATTTGTACTTGCCGCGTGCCGATGGTTCGCCCGGTAAGCTTTCGGTTTCGATTGCCACCACCAGCCCAACTTCTACCCTGATTCATACTGGCTTTAATATCCAGACTGAGGGAACGCCTGTGCCTACGGTGGGCTTGGAGGAACTAGGGGTTGACCCGGCGACCTTTGCCCGCAGCCTGTTGGAGCATTATCGGGCTGAGGCGGAGAGTATCTGGCGGGCGCGCTGCAAGGTGCGGGCGGTGTTTTAGGCTTTGAAGCGATAACCAATGCCGGATTCGGTCAGGATATGGGCCGGGTTGGCGGGGTCAGGCTCAATTTTGCGGCGTAATTGCTTGATAAAAGTTCGTAGGTATTCGCTTTCGCTGCCGTAGTTCTGCCCCCAAACCTTTTGCAACAACTGCCGATGGGTTAAGACTTTCCCGACATTTTGAATTAAATATTCCAGCAAACTAAATTCGGTGGGGGTCATGCGTATTTCTTTAGTGTCAATTTTCACTATCCGGCCTGTGGTGTCCACTTCCAGCCGCCCCGCCCGAAAATAACGCCCCGGCTCGTTAGAAGATTGGATTTTGCTGCTTTTGAGTTCAGCCACCCGGCGCAGGGCCGTTCTTACCCTTGCCAGCAGCTCTTTAATCGAGAAAGGTTTGGTTAGGTAGTCGTCTGCTCCCAGGTCGAGAGCTTGCACTTTAGTCTCCTCCTCATCCTGCGCCGAAAGAAAAATCACCGGGAGAACGCTGGAACTCATTTTTAGCTGCTCCCGAATATTCTGGATAACCTCCAGGCCGCTCATTTCAGGCAAGTTCAAGTCAAGCAGCACCAGTTGGGGTTTGGCCTGCACAATTAGGTCGAGGGCTACCAGACCGTTAAGTGCGGCAATTACTTCGTATCCCTGATTTCGTAAACTTATGGAAACGAGGTGGTGAATTTCCGGGTCGTCATCAACAATCAGAATACGCGCTGTACCAGAGTTAGGATCGGTTGTATTCTTCAATTTTTGAGGCCCTTTCCAGCTAGTCTCGGCTACAATCGGATAGCGGCATAAGTGGCTTAAATAATTAGCTTACGGTGCTATAATATATCAATCAGGGTTAGAAATAAAGAGCAATTTATATATAAAGGCAGATTGATGATTAAAATAACCTGTTATAGTCCGCAACGCCAATTTTTCGAGTTGGAAGATGTGAATGAAGTCAGCAAAATGATTATTGACAAGAATAATCTGGTTTGACTGGACGTGATAGACCCTACCCTCAGAACCTTTCAACGGAACTTAGTATAAACCCCCTGAATCCTGTAGTGTTTACTACCTCCTGAATCCTGTTTCTGCTAGATACTAACGGTAGAGGGTGTAAAGCATTAAGTTTTAGTTAAGTCTCTACACCCCAATTGTTACCTGAAACCCTCCAATCACGAACCTAGTAACAGAGGAATATTATGGAAGCATTTATTGGCATGTTATTCTTTACTCGCAAACCTTTCGGGATGGTCTGGATGTTAGTCAAAATGCTTCGTCCGCGCCTCAGGGCTAATAACGCCTGATTAGTTTTTTAGATAGCACTGGAATTTTTGTGCCCTGGCTTGGCTAGGGCTTTTTTATTTTTGAATTCCCAGCAAAGAATGGATTGTTGGTTCAAGATTGTCCAAGCGAGCTATAGTTATATTCCCCAACTCCTGACCAAGTTTTCGACATTCTTTTTCACTTTTATCCAATGTAACTATCATGATGGCCTTATTTTCGAGACCCATTGGTTTGACTCGATTTAGCCAAGTTTTTAGGTTTGCCAGAACAGGCTGTGTTTTAGCCTCTAAACAAAATATTGACTCTCCGAGTGCAAAAAACAGGTCTAGTTCTGCTTTGGTTTTATCCTTGAAAATTATTTGGAGATTTGGTAAAGCCTCATAGGGTTGCCCGGTTTTAGCCGCGTAAGGTTTCACAATTCGATCCAGCTCAAACTTTACATAATATTCCAGCCAGGCCCCGCTCAGGAATTTTTGCTCTTTGCCTGAAGCTTTTAATTGAATATCAAATTCAGGTTTGCCCCGATAATTAAACTCTTCCAGGAAATCGGCATCTTTAAGTAATTGGCAAAACTGCCGTATCAGCTTGTTTTGCTCGGCACTTGCCCCTATCAGGCTATAACTAAATGGCTTGCGTGGAGCTAACATATTGACCTTCAACAATCTGTATAAATCCTTACAGGTGGCGAAGTTTTGTCCCAGAAACAGGGCCAGTTCTTCTAACTTGACCTGATAGGCCATCTTTTCAGGGGTAACTTTCTTCTTTGGCTTTTGAACAGTTATACCCTGCTTTTCCAAATATTTGTGAAGTACACCAATTTCGGTTGAGGTGGGCAGTTTAGGAGTTTTGTTATTGTTTGGTAGTTTAGTTTTAGGGATGGTCGGGTTTACAGGTTTGTTTTTTGGTAGATTGGCGGGCTTCGTTGGAGTCGAGGGCGCGATTATCTGGGGAATTTGGGCGTTTTTATTATTCTGGTTTGTTTTGCTAAAAGGGGCTTTTTCTTCAGAAGTTAATTTTTCTAAGGCGGTGGCAATTCGTTCTAGCGCATCCGCTATCCGACCAAGTTCTGAGTTCATAGCTGGGAGTTGGTTTCGCTCAGGGTTGGGCCAGCGCAAAAGGTTTCGTTGAAGTTGCAATTGTCGCACTCGATTTGGACGGTGGCGTGGCGAATATTAAAATCGTCTTCGAGCATATGGTTAATATTCTGGACAGTCTGGTTAGCTTCGTGCAAGCTATAACCCTCGTCCACCTTGATATGGCAGGAGAGAGCCCTAAACCCACTGCCAATTGTCCAAACGTGGAGGTCATGCACATCGGTTACGCTTGGTTGGCTCATCAAGCTCTGTCTCAGGCTGACCATATCTAACCCTTCCGGCACGCCTTCCAGTAGCACATTGATAGCCTCCTTGATAATTCCCCAGCTTGACCAGAGAATCAGCACGCCAATCAGAACTGAAATCAGGGGGTCGGCTAATTTCCAGCCCGTTACCACCTCAACAATGCCCGCGATAATTACCCCCAGCGAAGCCGCCGCGTCCCCAATGATATGAATAAAAGCACTGCGGGTATTCAAATCCTCTTTTAACCCACCGTGCAGCAATCCAGCAACGGCAAGATTGACCACCAGGGCAATCGAAGCCACGATTATCACCGTCCAGCCCTGCACTTCGGGCGGATTAGAAAGACGTTGGGCCGCTTCATAAAAAATATAAATCGAAATAAGCACCAGCGTAACGGAATTGAAGGTTGCCGCCAGAATCCCCGCCCGGTGGTAGCCATAGGTTTTATTGAAGTTTGGGGCGCGGCGAGCCAGAATTATCGCTCCCAGGCTAAAAGCTAGGGCCAGCGCGTCCGAAAGATTGTGCCCAGCATCCGAAATCAGGGCTAGACTGTTGGTTATAAACCCGGCCACAAACTCTACAACCACAAAGCCAGTTGTCAGGGCAATACCCACCTTAAAGGCTAACCCTATTTTGCCGTTATCCTTTACATCTAAACTGTTATGTCCACCCTCAGCGTGATTATGTTTATGCTCGTGCTTATGTTCAGAAGTCATTACTTTAACTCTCGTTTAACTAATAATCTGGATGTTCGCTCGCGTGCTGCAAGGCACTCATTACCAGGTCGGCAATATGTTGGTCAGCCATCGTGTAATAAATATGTTTACCCTCGCGCCGACTGGTTATCAAATTCTCATTTTTGAGAATCCGCAGACGTTGGGATACGGTGGACAGCCCCTCGTTAGTAATAGCGGCAATTTCCCCTACCGATTTTTCGCCCTGTAGCAACAGCACCAACAGGCGCAAACGGGCCACCTCCCCCACCGCTTCAAACAGACGGGCGGCTTTTTCAAAGGTGCTGATACTAAATTGGGTTGGCGGGGCGGGGGCGACCAGTCCAAAAGTCTCGTTAATCAACGTCATAAAATCTCACCTTAATAGCTTAACAACATTTCAATAGTTAATGAAGTGTTGAAATGATTTTACTACTTTCCAGCCCACCCGTCAAGACCAAATTTAGCCTAGTCGATTGCGCCCCAACTCCATCTGGGCTAAAATAAATCCAAGGCAAATTAGTTTATGGACAAATAAAGGTGAAGTATGGCAGTTCAAAAATTACCCGAAATCACCCCCCCGGAGCTAGATGACGATAGCCTCCAGTTCTATTATGACTCCCATCCAACAGAGGAAGATTTAATGGGCGATAGCTACCCCCAATTCAACCTGATTTTTTATCTGGTGAGCGTTTTGCGCTGGTTTTACCAGAAGCAAGACTGGTTGATTGCCGCTAACCTTAGTATTTACCAGACGGGCTATTACAAAGAACCCCCGGTAGAACCCGATGTAGCCTTTTTCAACGGGGTGGTATTGACCGAGGAGGAGACTGCCAATCTCAAGAGCTGGAAAATGAAGCTGGGTAAATCCCGCCCGGCCCCAACCGTAGTTTTTGAAATCAGCTCGGATAAAACCTGGAAAAATGATCTGGGGCATAAAATTATCCGTTACCAGCAGTTAGGGGTTAAGGAATATTTTGCCTATGACCCCAACAGTCCCCAATATTGGCCTGACAAACCAGTGCGCCTCAAGGGTTGGCGGTACGAGGGTGAGCAGATTATTGAGCTAACCGCCGATAAGAAAGGCTGGCTCTGGAGTGAGGAACTGGAAAGCTGGCTAAAGCCCGACAGGAAATTTCTGCGCCTGTACGACCAAAATAGGCAACTGCGCCTTACCGAGGGCGAAGCAGGACAGTTACAGGCTGACCAGGAACAAACCAAAGCCGTGCAGGAGCAGAGGAGAGCCGACCAGGAACAGGCCAAAGCTTTGGAAGAGCAAAATGCCAAAATGAAAGCCTGGGCCAAGCTCCGCGAACTCGGCATTGACCCTGAAAAACTCTGACGTTAATGAAGGGCTAAAATTGAAAGAGGGTGAATTATGCGGATTGCCATAGTAACCTTTGAAGGGTTTAACGAAATAGATTCGTTTGTGGCACTTAATATCCTTAATCGGATAAAAAAAGAGGGTTGGAAGGCCGAAATTACCGCCCCCACCGAAACTATTACCTCTATGAATGGGGTGACTATTCAGGCCCAAAAGTTGCTATCATTTGCTAACGAGGCCGATGCCGTTTTGTTCGGGAGTGGGCGACTCACCCGCAAAATGGTTCAGGACGAAGCCCTTATGAGTTCTTTTCAGCTCGACCCCACCCGCCAGCTAATTGGCTCGCAATGTTCGGGGGCGTTAGTGCTGAAAAAGTTGGGTCTGGTGGAAAACACCCCGGTTAGCACCGACTTGACTACTCGCCCCTGGCTTGAGGAAAGTGGCGTTTGTGTATTAGACCAGCCTTTTTATGCCAGTGGGAATGTAGCTACGGCGGGGGGTTGCCTCTCGGCTCAATATCTGGCAACCTGGCTTATTCTTAACAAACTCGGTAAAGCGGCAGTGACGGACGCGCTGGGTTATGTGGCTCCGGTGGGCGAGGAAGCCAGTTTTGTGGCGCATGCCCTCGAAGTTGTGATGAGTAACCAACACCAAGTGACTGAGAGTTTAGCAATGAAAAGGTATTAGATAGATGGACGATAATAACCCGGTATATGCCCTGAATTTGTTTGACATTGCTAATCGGGAGGAATATCTGGCCTATTCGCGCCGCTCAGCTCAGGAAGTCGGGAAGCACGGCGGCAAAGTGGTAGCTCTGGGCAAGTTTCGGGAGGCACAGTTGGGAGAGATTCAGCCGCGCAAGGTGCTAATCCTGGTGGAGTGGCAATCACGGGCGGCTTTTCAGGGTTATCTAGACGACCCTGCCATCGCCGATTTGCATCCCCACCGCGAAAAAGGCACTGCCAACTACATCTGGCACCTGTTTGACCGTCTGGAAGATTTACGCCCTATCCTGAAAGAGGAGTAAGAAGCAAGGGGCAAGAATTAAGAATAAAGAAGAATTTGTAGGAGCAGGCTCTGTCCTGCGATGATGATGTTTATCGGATGGCAGAGCAGCCTCCTACGTCCTGCGATACCCATCGACTGACGGAGCAGCCTCCTACGAATTATCCTGTCCATCCTTGTTAATAAAAATTTGGGCAGGCACGGGGATCTGCCCCTACGAATTTTCCCAGATTTTGGATTTTAACCAAGAACTAATAACCAACAACCAATAACTTTTTTCCGACAACCGACAACTGATTGAAGGAGACATTTTGGCATTTATTGCAGCTACCGCCATCAATTTCCCACCAAATTATTACCCCCAGGAACAGCTAATGGAGGAGTATTGTGCTGCCTCCACCACCGGGCAGGCCGAAGCGGGTCTGATTAAGCTGTTGTTTCCCAACACCGGGGTTAAAGGCCGCTACATGACCCTGACCACCCAGGAAATCGGTGAAATAACCGGCTTTGGTGGAGCTAATGACCGTTGGATTCAGGGGGCAGTGACTATCGGCGCAGAATCACTTAAACTTTTGCTCCAACGGGCCGACATGCGCCCGCAGGATATTTCGCAAATCACCTTTGTTTCTTCTACCGGGTTAGCAATCCCCTCGATTGAGGCGCGGCTGATTAACCACATGCCCTTCTCGGTAAATCTGAAACGCATGCCGCTTTACGGTTTGGGTTGTATGGCGGGGGCGGGGGGGCTGGCTCGCGTCTTTGATTATCTGGAAGGCCACCCCACCGAGGCCGTTATTTTTCTGGCGGTGGAATTATGTTCGGCGACCTTCCAGATTACCGATTACTCGGTGGCGAATATAATTGCCTGCGGTTTGTTTGGCGATGGGGTTGGCTCAGTGCTGGTGCTGGGGCGAAATCATCCTTTGGTGCAGCCCGGTCAGCCCCAAATATTGGGCACTCACTCGGTTTTTATCCATCAAACCGAGCGGGCTTTGGGTTTTGACGTGGTGGATAGCGGCCTGAAAATCGTGCTAGACCCGGTTATCCCCGAACTGGCCTTAAAAGGCATACCCCCCGAAGTTAATAAATTTTTGCAGCGATTCAAGCTGACGGTGGCTGATATTTCGGTCTGGCTAATTCATCCCGGCGGGCCAAAAGTAATCCAGAAAGTAGCGCAGGGATTGGGGATAGACGAGGCGAAAGTGCGAATCAGCTACGAAACTTTGGCGGAAGTGGGCAATCTTTCTTCGGTCTCCGTACTCTATATGCTGGATAAAGTATTGGCCCAAAACACCGTCAAGCCCGGTAGTTACGGCCTGATGATGGGTTTAGGGCCAGGGTTTAGTGCCGAGTTGGTGCTGCTGAAGTGGTAACCTAACCCCCTTTCCCCCTTCCCTAAAGTGGAAGGGGGAAATAATTCATTTTTTGCTTTTATTGATATTGCAATTCTGAAACTCCTCCCATATACTATAAATAGTATTATAAAACTTCCCTAACCGATTATACAAATCTATAAATGAAATTTTGTTGGGGTGGATTAAAATGGGAGAAAGAAAAGAATTACACTCCGAAAAATTGGTAGCGGGAGGTAGAACCTACTTTTTTGACATTAAGGAAACCTCTGAGGGTGTTATAAATCTGCACGTTAACATCTAAATTTCTTGATTTGATTTTGAGGCTAAAAACCCTTCAAAATCTTTAGTTCTTTATACTCAGGTCTATAAATACCTGACTTTAACCGAACTTGGAAAAGGTGACGAGAAATACCCTCACCGCATAATGGTATTTGAAGAACACCTGGATGCTTTTTACGAGATTTTTAATAATGTTATGGAACAACTGGATAGGTTAAAAGGTTCACACTTTGAGTCAAACTATTACCCAAATGTTGAGCCGCCTGATAACGTAAGCCCGAATAAAGCTTATGATTTAGATAAGATACGTCAAAATTACCCTAATGCCTATATGCCCTGGAAGGAAGAAGATGACGAACGCTTGGTAGATGAGTTTCATTGTGGGAAAACTAATAGTGAATTAGCAGAAATCTTTCAAAGAAATCGTGGGAGTATTATTTCCCGACTGAAAAAGCTAGGGTTAATTTAGAAGCTTTCTTTCAAAGTAGGGAGACCCTGTTCGGATAGGCGACCCACCGAGTAGCCCCTACTCTTTACTCGTTATTTTTAAACATCCTGTTCATTCTTGTGAATATCTTTTGGCAGGGCGGGTTCAGGGTAGACACATTGGTCTACCCCTACGAAATTCTTACCGACAACTGACAACTGACAACCGTTAGAGCTTTTGTTGGGCGACCCGCAAGCGGTGGATGGTTTCGGCTCGACCAAGCAGTTTTATCATCTCCGGGCAACCAGGAGATTTAGTCTTACCCGACAAAGCGACACGGGGCGGCCATAGCACCTGACCGCGTTTCAGGTTAAGTTCTAGACCCACCTCGTCCAACGCCGCCAGAATCGTTTCCTTGTCCTGCAAAACCTCGTCTGGCACGCTTTCCAGCTTATGAATAATCGCCTCAATCAAGCCTTTGACCGCTTCGGCCCCCTCGTTCTTGCCGATTAGGTCGGTGGTGGGGTATTCAAAACCTTCGGCGGGCTTGAAGGCAAACTCAATTTCGGGGGCAACCTCCAGCAAGGTTTTGGCCTTATCCTTCGCCAATTTACAGGCGGCTAGAATAAATTCCCAGCGAGCCGGGTCGTGCGGGGCGGTTTGGGCTTCTTCATCAGATATTAATCCGGCTTCTGCCAGGAAGGGCAAGCAACGCCTAGCAAACTCCTCGTCGCTCAGCACATGGTTAATATAATAAGCGTTTATCCATTCCAGCTTTTCCGGCGAGAAGCGGGCATCAGTGGTCTGAATCCGCCGAATATCAAACTTCTCAATCAGCTCTGGCAGCGAGAAAATTTCGGTCTTATCGTCATAACTCCAACCCAGCAGCACCAGATAGTTTAATAAAGCCTCGGCAATATAACCATCCTTGCGATATTCCACCACCGAAACAGCACTATTACGTTTGCTTAGTTTACCCTGCTGTCCGGGCGGGTTTAAAACCAGGGGGGTATGTACCAATATCGGAATAGGAAAGTTTAAGGCTTTATAAAGTAAAATATGCAAAGGGACGCTGGGAATCCATTCATGACCCCGCACCACATGGGTAACTTCCATCAGAAAATCGTCTATCATATAGGCCAGATGGTAGGTCGGGAAGCCGTCCGACTTCAAAATAACCTGGTCGTTAATCGTCGAATTCTCAAAAGAAATATTCCCCCGCAAGAAGTCATCATAGCTGGTTTTACCCTCAAGCGGCACTCTGAAACGCACCACAGGCTTAATACCGTCGGCAATGGCCTTTTCTTTTTCTTCCGCGCTAATATTGCGACAGTGGCGGTCATAGCCGGGCGGTAGTTTTTGGGCTACACTGGTCTTGTTAACCGCTTCCAGCCGTTGCGGGCTGCAATAACAGTAATAGGCGTTGCCCTGCTCGATTAGTTGTTGGGCATATTTCTGGTAGATTGGCAGCCGCTCGCTCTGGACATAGGGGGCATGCGGGCCACCCTTATCGGGCCCTTCGTCATAATCAATACCCAGCCAGTTCAGCGAGTCTTTGATGGCTTGCAGCGAGCCTTCCACAATACGTTTGCGGTCGGTATCCTCAATCCGCAGGATAAACTGCCCGCCGGTATGTCGCGCCTCTAGAAAGGCAAAAATGGCAGTACGCAGATTGCCAATATGGGGATAGCCAGTCGGGCTAGGGGCATAACGGGTACGGGCCGGACTTAGCTGGTTGTCACTCATCAATCTGTCTCCTCAAAATGTTTATATTGAACAAAAGTCAACTATAAAATTAAAACCTGTTAAATTTCGTTAATGTAATTTCCAAGCTGAAAGAGTCATGCTACAATCATTGCAATTACTTTACAATAACGACCTACCCTAGTCTTAGCACAGTTATAGCCAAAGTTTAACTATGCCATGCCAGATGTTACTGGATATTTGGCCTGAGGTATGAGTTTCGACAACGAACAAAACTAGCTTACATTCCAACTTTAGTTCCTACAGGAGGTTGAACCGTGTCGTTTCGGATGCACCAAATTTATTCTTGGCTAAAGCGGCATTTCAATGAGGAAATCGCTGGACAGGGATTAGTTGAGTATGCCCTGATTGTTTTCCTCGTAGCAGTAATCGTAATTGCCATTTTAGTTCTCTTAGGCCCCCAAATCGGGTCAGTCTTCAGCGTTACCAATAAAGGTTTTCCCACCCGTAGCCCCTAACGTTTAAGATTGGTAATGCCATGACCTTTACTCTTTAGAGGGTTTCATAGTGCATTATAGGCAGGGCTGCCACTATGGTCAAATTCGAGTTGCCCGGATTTGCTTAATTAGTTGATTATAGTATAATACCCCTTGTCAAGAACAGTCCAAAATAGTATAATCTGATGTTACACCCGCTAAAGATTGGCGGGTGAATTTTTCGGATAGGGGGCAGCCAGATGGCAAGCGGTAGCACAGTTACCAGAAGCAACGAAGATAAAACGGGCGATAGCGGTAGCGATAAGATAAAACAAATTGCCAGTAATCGCAAAGCTTATCACGATTATTTTATAGATGAAACCCTTGAGGCTGGTGTCATGTTAAGTGGTACCGAAATCAAGGCAGTACGGGATGGGCGGGTCAATCTACGGGACGGCTACGTCAAAATTGATAAAGGCGAGGCTTTTATTTGGAATGTCCATATTTCGGCCTACGACCACGCCGGACGTTATTTCCAGCACAACCCTACCCGTAGCCGCAAACTCTTGCTCCATAAATCCGAAATCCGGCGTTTAGCTCAAAAAACCCAGGCCAAAGGTTTTACGCTAGTGCCGACCCGTCTCTACCTCAAAAAAGGGCGAGCCAAGATTGAAATTGGGCTGGCACGCGGCAAGAAAAACTATGACAAACGCGATACTCTGGCGGAGCGCGATGCAACCCGCGAGATAGAGCGGGCCATACGCGATAAAGACTAAGCTTTTGTTCTGATAATCGGCCAGCCTTGTTTTTTGGCCTCAGCCTCCAGTAGGGGGTCGGGGTCAACCGCGCAAGGATGACCAAAAAGGCTTAAAAAGGGAATGTCGCTGGCGGTATCCCCGAAGGCGTAGGATTGGGCCGGGTCGTAGCCCATTTCTTGCAGCACGGCGTTGGCTCTGTCGGCTTTGCCCTTACCCTGACATATTCCACCGTCCAGCCCCATTTTATACTTTCCGTTCCGCATTTTAATTTTTGTGCCTTCGCCTCGCGCCTTTAGTTCAATCCCTAGCCGCTCTATCGCCTCGTGCATGCCGCCACTTACCAGCACCAGCGGTAATCCGTTCTCCTTGAGACTCTTAACCCGTGCTATAACGGTTGGTTTGAGAGCTTTGATTATTTCGGGGATAGTGGCCTCGATTACTTTATCCGCCTGCTCCCTGCTACGCCCGCTAACCGAAATTAACAGGCTGATTAGCTGGCTCTGTCGCCGCAATTTGGCGGGTAAAACTTTGGCAACCAAGGCCAGTAGTCTAATCGAGATACTCTGGGCCAGAGAATATGCCTTTAGCCGTTTTGCGGTTTGCAAAAACAACATGGGCAAACTGCCGTCAACCAGCGTTCCTTCCACATCACTAAAAATTGCCCCTGTCAATTTATTTTACCTGTTTCTAAAGTTTTTTGTCTGATTAACCTGTAGCCCAACCATACCGCTAGACCCAACCAGGCCGCATGAGCAAACCAGAACACCGGGGTTAGCGGCTCAATCAGGTTGGTATAGCCGGGGAAAAAGTTGCCCAACTTACTGTCTTTCAAAAAGGGCAGATTATTCTCCAGCCAGAGCGAGATTTTGGCCGGGTTAGTATCCTCCCAATGGTAGCTCAGGCGGGGGTCTAGCCCAAAAGCCAGGGTAATTACTCCAGCCCAGCCTACCGCAATCCCCAGATACCACTTCGCAAAACGATTCTTTAGCTCTGCCATCGCTTGCGCCAACGGCCCGACGAGCAACGGCACAATCGGCAACAAATAGCGGGCGGGCGGACACCATTGCCCCCACCACTTGGCGTAATCGGCTACCACCAGATAATAGGGGACAATTATCACCAGTAGCCAGAAGAACTCCTGACGTTGGGGCTGACCCATTCCCTTGCGCCCGAACCATTGCCTGAACATCCAGGCGATGGGTATCAGATAAACAGGATTATACATCAACAGTCCGTACTTCTGGTCGAACAACAGGCCAAAGAAGCCGAGGGGAAAATATAGCGGGTTGCTAAAGCCATCGTGGTCGCCTGCGTTAGGGAGTGGTAGGCCATAGAAATAAATCAGGTAGGCTAGATACAATGTTCCCAGGATAATTACAGGTAGGAAAAAGATGAACAAACCTAACCCCCTAGCCAGCAAGGAAGGGGGAATCTTCGTAGGGACACGCTGCATCGTATCCGGGTGGCGGTGGATTAGGTTTGTTATGAAGTAGGCCGCTAGCACCGCCGCCAGCACCAAATATAAATTGTGGAGCCAGGGCAAAACCCCCAGACATAGCCCCACCCCTAGCATCTGCCAGGAGTTATTGGCCCTTTCGCCCTGCTGTCGAGCGATTGAGGATAGACGGGCGCGGCGGTAGACGTAAATTACACATAATCCGGCGGTTAGTTGGGGGAAAATCAGGTAGGCATAGCTGAAAACCGGGGCGCAAAAACCCATTACCGCCCAGCAAATCCAGGCCAGCCGTTTCTGCCCGGTTACTTCCCAGGCCAGTAGCCAGATGTTGAGGGTCAGCAAGGCCGCAATGCCGTTCAGCAACAGCACTACCCCTAACCGCCCTCCCAGCACGTAGGCGGGGAAAATAATAACCGATAGCCCCAACCCATGTTTGCTATAAATTCCGGCGCGGCTGGTTTTGGTTGGTTCGGGCTTCAGGATGGGGTTACTGGTGCAGGGGATGCCGGGTGGGGTAAAACCCTGCCAACCCGCCTGATATTCGGCACAGGTTGGGTAAAATTCCAGCCAGGCTTTATCCTGAAACTGGTTGGTTTCGTCCAGGTCGTGGTCGTAGTAGAGGCTTTTGGCGGTTATCAAGTAGAAAATCTCGTCCCCGGTGGGTGGTCGCAAATAGTCCAGCATGCGTGGCATAAACAGGGCAAAAATTAAGAAAGCCAGCCCCCCGGCCAGCATTCGTTCCCATAAATAGGCTCTATTTTTGGTTGGAGATGCTTTCTCCAGCGTTACAGCCACATACAAACCCTTTTAATTTTCACCACTTACGGAATCGATGCTCCGTCATCCGATAGTCGCTATCGCAGGACAGAGCCTGCTCCTACAATCGGTTTTGAATTTCTCTGTGTCCCCTGTGTCTCTATGGTGAAGAATTACTTTGTTCATAATTTCCCTCCGCTTCTGCCATAATTATAAACGGAGATGCCTAATCAAGCAATTTTGCTACAAATCGCCAAAGGCACTATAGATGAGGTTGCTGAGGCTATCGTGGGGGTTATGCTGGTCGAGGGCTTTGAGTTGGTAGAGGGCGCGGCAAATAGCGTCTATATCCTGAGCAGGGAGGATAGCCGAACCCCGGATGTTGAGCAGCCGCTTGATA
>Ga0209724_1000157_pt1 | contig 80947 bp, 75 predicted proteins | sample grotaG_FD_184143 | JGI IMG/M metagenome (GOLD analysis project Ga0209724, IMG submission 184143) | Glacier valley bacterial and archeal communities from Borup Fiord, Nunavut, Canada, to study Microbial Dark Matter (Phase II) -... | ecosystem: Environmental > Aquatic > Freshwater > Ice > Glacier ...
TCCAGGGCGCTCAGGCTTTCTCGGCTGTGGCGGGTAAAATCGTTTGGCATTCCTTCAGTTTATCCGCTCCTGTCTCGTTTCGCCACCCCCTCCTCCGCATCGCTCAACGCTTGGGCTGAGCAGTTACAAAAACCTTTATATAGAAAAGCTGGCGTCAGAAAATGGCACCATCTTTTGGTCTCTATTTCGCCTGTCAGAAAAGAGAGCGTGACCTCAATGCTATCACAGTAAGGTCTTTCAATTTTATCATCAATGTGAATATCCTTGAGTTTTGCGACAGGCTCTTTGCCAGACCCGAAACAATAAAACGGAAACCACCGCAGGCGATTATTGTCAGTCCTGATTTTGACTTGATTCTTTTCGGCATTATAGGCCAGAATATCGTAAACCTTGCCTCTGGTCAGGGCGCGCTCAAAAACTGAGATGTTAACGCAGGTTAATTGATCCATCGTTTCAGCCCTTGCTTATTAATCGCTTTTTTCGCCAACTGGCAGCGTACAGGCTTCAAGGCGATTTTGCGCTTCCAGATAATGAATGGCGTCAGTAATCGTGTCAACGGTCAACACGGGTAGGAAAATCCCATGTTGATTAAATATTTGGGGTTTGAGTGAGTCAAAAAAACCTTTATATAGAAAAGCTGGCGTCAGAAAATGGCACCATCTTTTGGTCTCTATTTCGCCTGTCAGAAAAGAGAGCGTGACCTCAATGCTATCACAGTAAGGTCTTTCAATTTTATCATCAATGTGAATATCCTTGAGTTTTGCGACAGGCTCTTTGCCAGACCCGAAACAATAAAACGGAAACCACCGCAGGCGATTATTGTCAGTCCTGATTTTGACTTGATTCTTTTCGGCATTATAGGCCAGAATATCGTAAACCTTGCCTCTGGTCAGGGCGCGCTCAAAAACTGAGATGTTAACGCAGGTTAATTGATCCATCGTTTCAGCCCTTGCTTATTAATCGCTTTCTTCGCCAACTGGCAGCGTACAGGCTTCAAGGCGATTTTGCGCTTCCAGATAATGAATGGCGTCGGTGATCGTGTCAACGGTTAACACAGGTAGGAAAATCCCGTGCGGACCACATATTTCGGGTTCAAGCGGGTTGAGCCTGAACATTCCATATAGCAAAGCTGGCGTCAAGAAATAGCACCATCGTTTGGTCTCTATTTCGCCTGTCAGAAGGGTAATGGTCACTTCGACAGTATCTGAATAGGGTCTTTCGATTTTATCATCGATGTGAATATTTTTGAGTTTTGCGATAGGCTCTTTGTCAGATTTGAAGCAATACGCAGGAAACCACTGAATTCGATCAGTGTCAGCCCTGATTTCGAGTTCGTTTTTTCCAGCATTATAAGCCAAAACATCGTAAATTTTGCCTCTGGTGAGGAAATTTTTGTAGACCGAAATGTCAACACACGTTACTTGATCCATCGCTTCAGCCTCAGATATTTCAGGGGACATGCAAAATCAGAGTCCCCTAACCCCCGGCCCCTTTCCCCCCAAGGAGGGCAAGGGGAGTCGGAAAAACTCCTTCCTTTTGCAACACGTCCGACTCCCTTGCCCTGTAATCGGGGAATGCTCCTTCCCCACGGATGGGGAAGGCCGGGATAGGGTAGGGCGGGGGTTAGGGGTCAATGTACATCATTGTACAGTACCCGCCGTGGGCTGTGCATCGGGCGGCACATAACCCTTCACGCTGAACGGCAGCGCGTCGCTCGTCTTGATTGAGCCGTCCGCCAACGTTGCCCGCGCGATCACTTTGTGAGTTCCCGGCGTCAACGCCCACCACACACTCCACGGCGCACTATCGGCGCTGCCAACCGTCTGATCATCCAACGTGTAGGTTATTTGCTGCGTCCCATCGGGTACGGCTGCTGTGAAGCGAATCTGCTGCGTATCGAACGGCACGAGCGGAGTCAACTGAAAGATGGTGTACGGGTCGGGCGATAGAATGCGCAAGGTGTTGACCGCTTGCGGCGTAGTTCCTGCATTTTTACTGCTGGCGCTGCCACCTGTATTTTGCGCGATCGCCACACTGTTCGAGCTTGTCGGCGGCTGCGGAATGCCGTGCCGCACTGCCCAATCATGCGCTTCTTGTGGCAGCACCACGAACACCCGATCTTGCCTGCGATTCGACGGTGTTTGCGCGGTGGCAAGCACACCCGTCACCCGATCCAGCGTGAACTTCTGATACATATTATCGTAAGCAGTCGGCGTGTGACCGCTGATGAACCAATCCAGTCGACGGTTCGGGCACAGCGGCGTTGGTAGCAAGCCGGACAGCGCGCACACTTCGACCTGTTCGACGCCCGCCACCTGTGGAAACGGCGTATCCGGTTGATCGGCTAAGACGGTACGCATGAACTCATTCCAGATCGGACCAGCGCCGGTCACGCCTGATACGTCCTTCATGGGCGTATTATTGGCGTTGCCAACCCACACGCCCACCACCAGATCAGGCGTGTAGCCCATCGTCCAGTTGTCGCGAAAATCGGTGGTCGTGCCTGTTTTGGCGGCTGCGGTACGCCCGATTTGCAAAGCGCTGTGACTGCCGAATTCTGGCAAACGCGCGTTGTTATCGCTCAGAATGTTGTTGATCAGAAACACCACGCGCGGATCGATCGCACTGGTAGCAGGTAGGGTCGGATTATGCCACTGATACAGCACGCGCCCGGTTTTGTCCTTCACGGTCAGAATATCGGCGGGCGGTACAGGTGATCCGCTGTTGTCGAACGCTGCATATGCTGTTGTCAGATCGAGTAGGCGCACTTCGCCACCGCCTAACGTGATCGACAGATCGAGCCGTTCCGCGTCGTTGAGCGTGCTGATACCGAGTGTATGCAGCAGATTGACCAGGTTCGGCACGCCCACATGATCGAGCGTGATCACCGCCGGAATGTTATAGGATGACGCCAACGCTTCACGGATCGAAACGGGGCCATGTTCGGCCAGCCCGAAGTTGGCAGGCGTATAGCTTTGCAGCTTGCGCGTAACGAACGGTGTGCTGATGTCCAGGAGCATGGTAGATGGTGACCACGGATCGGGGCGCGTTGGATCGAACGCCAGCGAATAGGTGAACGGCTTGAGCGCTGATCCAGGTTGGCGCGGCGCGATCGCCATATTGACCGCGCCGCCGATCTTCTGATCGAAATAATCCACGCTGCCGAGCATGGCGAGCACCTGTCCGGTATGCGGATCGATCGCGACAAGCGCGGCGTCGCTCGCTTTATGGGATGGGCTGCCGTCGGCGGGCGTGTTGAGCGCTGCAATCTGGCGGCGTGCGATCGATTCGGCGGCGTGCTGCCAATCCAGATTGAGCGTGGTCGTGACTTCAAGGCCACCCTGATACAACTGGTCGGGATACAGCTTTGCCAGTTCATCCCACACCTTGACGACGAAATGCGGCGCTTCAATCGGGAAATGGCCGGACGCGAATTGCAGCGGTTCGTTAGCGGCATCATCGGCTTGCACCTGCGTAATCGTGCTTTCCGCAACCATCAGGCGCAGCACTTCTTTTTGCCGATCTTTAGCGCCGCTCGGATTGGTCAGCGGATCGTAGGTGGCGGGCGCTTGCGGCAAACCCGCCAGCAAGCTGCTTTCTGCCAGATCAAGCGCGCTCACGTCTTTGGCAAAATACACTTGCGCCGCCGCTTGCACGCCATACGCCAGATTGCCATAATAGGTCTGGTTGAGGTACAGCGTCAGAATATCGTCACGGCTGTAGCTTTGCGCCAAACGGATCGCCAGGATGCTTTCGCGCAATTTGCGGCTAAGCGTGCGAGCGGCGCGTTCCTGCGGATCAAGCAGTAGGTTTCGGGCGACCTGTTGGGTGATCGTGCTGCCACCCGATCGCACTTCGCCGCCGCGCACATTGATCCACAGAGCGCGCACGATTCCACCAATGTCCACGCCAGGGTTGTTGTAAAAAGTTTTGTCTTCAGTATCGATCGTGGCCTTTACCAGCGCGGGCGGAATCTGGCTCAACGGAACGGCGGTATTGCGGCCACCTTTCGGATCGATGATCTCGTATAGCAGCCGTCCTTGCCGATCGTAAAGGCGCGTACTGGGCAGTGCGAGTCCCGCTTGCAAGTGATCGATCGCGGGCAGATCGCGAGACAACCACAGGTAACCGCCGATACTGACCAGCAGCATCGCGATCGCACTGAGGCCGAGCAACGCGCCTGCCACAGCTATAACTTTGGAACGACGTCGCAAGGGTTGCCACCAACGGTTAAAACGGCTGAACTGACTAAATAATTGTCGAATGGCGCGCATACGGGTAGTTCCTCACGTTATATTTGCCGTGGTTTATGTGCTTCGTTGTTAGCGAACGGATACGCTGCCGACTTGTACGGTGGCGGGCGAAAAAACATTTTTACTGTTGTACAGCACCAGCTCGATTTGCGCGCTGCCTTTTGGTACGGCGTCGCTGATGATCACGGCATAATCGCCCATCACCAGCTTGCCGGGAGTCCAGCGGCTCGAATAAAATATCCATCCGGCGGGCGGTTGATCGACTTGCGAATAGGTTTTGCCGTCCGCGCCGATCAGCCGGATGCTCACCCGCAAATCGTTATCGGCGTCATCGCGCCGCACCCACCAGCCGTGAATCGTGACTCGATCGCCAGCGCTGACCGTAGTGGGCGTGAGAAGCTCCGTCGTTTGCAGTGATAGCCCATCGGGCAAAGGAAACATGGCGGCATCGCGCACATCCGGCACATGCAGCGCGTTCAGCGGACGATTCAGCGTAAAATAGGCCAGATCGACATCGCCAAAAGCAACTTCGACGCTGTGCTGTGTCCCGATCGTTTCCAACAATCCCGCTGTTATTGCCTGTGGATCCATCACGTCACCTTGCCAAGCCAGCAGCCACACGCGCCGAATCGTATCAGGTTGACTGCGTAACACATCGGCGGCATCGGCGGCGTGCAGTACGTGGGTCACGTCGGTAATCTTGTCAGCGGGCAGCCCGATATACGGCTGCGGGCTTTGATAGAACTCGGCGGCGGTGAACAGCGTCCCATCGCGCAGCACTAACAGATCGTTCGCCTGCCAGTGTTCGCGCAGATAGGCGAAGGCGTCGCGAAAATTGCTATGATGTGTCACGTCCGGGATGCCCAACGCCCACGGTACGGTACTGATCAGCGCCAGCCCGATCAAAGGTGGCAGCCAGCGCATGAAACGTGCGCGCGGTGGTAAGCGCAAAGCCGCCACGCCGAGCGCCCCGATCAATACCACACCGATCCACATGCCCCACACATAGCGCCCTGTCAATTTGGCGCGTTGCAACACGATCCACGTCAACAGCCCAAACGGGATCAGCGCGGCGGCGGATGCTAACAACAGCGCGCCCACCTGACGCCGAAAGATCAGCCAAAGCAGCGCACAAGCGACGAACCCGATTATGAGCGCGTTATTGACTGTTTGTCCAGCTGCGCCGATCGCATCTTGCCCAGACTCCAGAAAGTCGAGCATGATCGTTCGGGCTTGCTCGAAGGTCAGTTGCCCTTCAAAATAAAGGTGCGTCAATTGATTGCTGCGCAAGAGCATGGGCAGCCACGCACCATAGGCGATCCCGACGATCCCCGCCGCACTAAGACCGAGCCACAACGGACGCCGCCAACTCACAAGGCTGTCACGCCGGATCAACCTATGGGCGATCACGGCGGCAAAGCTGAGCGCGTGAACCGGAAATACCAGCAGCGCCGTATAGTGTCCGTACAATGCGGCGGTGGTAGCGAGCACGTACACCGCAAACGCTCGCCACAAGCGCTGATCAATCTTCTGTGCTGCGCTGCGCACGAGCAGCTCCCACAATGCCGCATACGACCAAACCGCCGCCGCGAACGCAAAACCGTACACGCGCACTTCAAAAGTGATGTATACAAAGGCGGGCAGCGTCACCAGGAGCACAGCCGCCGCAAAGCCGCCGAGCTTCCCCGCAGCACGCCGAGCAAGCGCTAACATTCCGGCGACGCTCAAAAACGCGAGCAGCACCGACGAAGTGCGCAGCGCAAATTCGGTCACGGCGATCGATGCACCGGCAAAAGGCAGCATCCACAGCTTGATCAGGATCAGATAGAGTGGAAGCTGTGAGGTCAGATCGATCATGGTTGCCCACTGCCACACGGACGGCCACGATTGCGCGATTACGTAGCCAACCGTGGTTTCGTCGTACCAGAAACTGCTGTGCGGCCAATGCAGCGCGAACCATGCAGCGCTCCCGATCAAGGTCAGCACACACAGCGTGATCCAGCGGCGGCGTTCGGTCATAAGTCGGTCATGGTTGAATCACAGTAATCACGGCATGATAGCGGCACTACTGGAAATGGCACTATTGTAATACGGCTGTGCGTAGTGCGTCGAGCACCTGTAAAGCAGTCAGATTGCGCACGTTCGCACCATAAATTAAGTGCGATGCATCGAAGATCGCGGTATTGTGATCATCCGGGATGCTCGGATGAATGTTATCGTTGCTGGCAAGGCCGACATTTGGCAAGCCGTTCAGCGCACGCCAGAAATTCCATAACGGATCGCTGTGTTCGGCGGCAACCTGCGCAATCACAAGATTAAAGCGATTGACTTGTGATGAGTCAGTGCCCGCATCGAGGCGGTTAGGCGTCGTGCTCAGCACCGGAATGACGCCGTGCGCTTCCGTGATTTGCACGATGCGCTCCAGATTAGCACGGAACTCATCGATGCTCAAACCGCGCACATCATTGGCACCGAACAAGATCAGCGCGATGGCGGGTTTGCTGACGCGCAGTTCGCAATCCAGCGGAGTTTCGCCACCGTTGCAAACTCCCGGCGTGGCATGTGACGGGTCGAGCACATCGCGCGTAGACCATTGGCCGTGGGCGGCCAAACTGTCATTGGCGAACGAATTATTGGTGCGAGCGGACGTTTTTGTAAAAAAATTGACGGTACGCTGCAAATAACCGTAACCGCCCAACCGCAAGCCGCCATTGCCAACCGCGTACAAAAAATAAGGGGTGGCAGTCATGCTGTCGCCCACTTTGGAGAACACATCAGGGCGATTGCCTTGTCGCTGTCCGGCGTACAAAAGCCGCCAGGCGTGGCTGTATACCACGCCGCGTATCGACGGGATCACCGGATAACCGGAAACGTCGGCAGCAGCAAAGGTGATGCTTGTGGTACTGCTGAAAAAGCTGCTCGATAATGCGAGTAGGCTCAAACCGAGCACAGCTATTTTTGCTAAGCGGCGCATGTAAAAACCTCGGCTGATAATGTTTTCGACCGGTACTATTTATCGTTATCTGCGACAGTATATCGTGGGACAGTGTACCATATCCTGCGATAATCAATCAACGTTCGGTTAGGCGGCGCTCACCTGACATTCGCAGCGGTGTACGGCTCAGGCGACGCAAACCGCGCCAATCCAGCCAATGATTTGCCCATTTTTGAGCACGGCCAGCCAGCGTGCATAATTGCTGGTAGTACCATACAAACTGGACACGTATAGCGTTTGGCCGCTCGTCACATCTGAACCGTTGATCGGCTGACCGCTCGGTGCATCGTACAGAAGCGCACTGGCACAGGTGACGACTACCTGAATACCATAATTTCGCCGCACGGTCGCAGTTGCGGTTGGCGATGTGCTGAGACAAGCCGCAGGGATGAACACATCCTGATAGCTGCCGACAAATAGCTCAACCCACGCTTTGCCCGTCATATCTTTAACGGGCGTCGGGTTGGCGAACCAGTGCTGACCCGCGTAGATCAGATTGCTGCCCACGGCTGAACCGCCGGGCGAGTCATACACTGCGGTGTTGCAAAAAACTTTGGCGATCACAAAGCCAACCGGAATCGGCGGGCCGGGGCGTCCGGCGGTACAGGTCGCCGTGACGATGTAATTGATGGGGTCGCTCGGATTGACAACGCTGACCGTCGCGCCCATACTAAATCGTGTATCCTTCAATGAAAAGGTGAAATCTGCGCTGACATTCGAATAGCTGAGCGTTCCTATGGGTGTGCCGTTTACAAAAATACGCGGGGTAGCCGTCGTAGGTGATAGCACGCTGATAGTGACCGTTAACGTGTTCGAGTCGCATACCGCACTGCTTGGAAACCACGTAACTGCGGCATTCGTCGGTATAAATGCGGTAAGCAGAGCCAGAATAGTCAGCGCCGCCGTTATGTTTATGGTTAAAATCCGCCGCGCCGTGGGGTTGATTCGGTTCATAATTTTGAACATCACTTAAAAATCCAGTCGTTTAGTAAACCAGTAGATGCTAATGTCGCCGCTGTCGAAAATGCGCTCAAGCCGTGGCGCACCCTCGAACTTCGCGATCAATTCCGGCGCGAAAGGCGTCAGGTGATCGCCGTCGTCCTCAAAATAAACATTGACCAGTGGCAGGGACAGCGACAGCCGTTTGTCCGCTACCAGATAGCCTACGCGGAGTTGATCCATGAGATTCAGTTCGGTTTGAGTGATCACCCGCGCATTATATACGTCACCAATCTCAAGCATATCGTTGAGCACCGTGATCGGCTGTTGTTCGCCATACGTGAGCGTCAAAATGCGATTGATACGATCGGCAGCAATGCGATTATGGGGCATCAGCCACGCCTTAGTCCACAACGCATCGCTGATGCCTTGCGCTTCGATCGAACGCGAGTCGGCGGATACCAGATAAGGGCCGGAAATGCGCGCCCAACCCGGAAAACCAGCGATGAGCGCGCCGGTGAAGATGATCGTAAGCGTCACGACGATGATCGGGCGGCGAAATCGAAACGGCAAATGCAAGGCCCACTCCGTACTAAATGCCAGCGTGAACGCAATACCCAGAAATAGAAACTCCGAAGTGCGGCTGGCGATTTCCCAACCGTGCGCCGTGAATCGTAAGAGCAGGCTCGCCGGAAACAGCGTGGTAATCAGCGCTAACGTCAGCGCAAAAGCGTTACGGCGGTGATTGTGCCATGTCTGCAACCAGCCGAGCGGCAAGGACAAGCCGATCAAGCCAGTGCCGAGTAAACCATCGATCCGTTCCCACAACGGCGCAACGAAGCCATTGGACGCGGTGAACAATTGGCGGCTTTGTTTTTCGCCTTTGAGGATATTGGCGAAATCTGCAATGCCGCTTTGAAACACAGGGCCGAGATAATCCTGCGTCACGCTGCCGATGAATTTTGACCAGCCGACATTGGCAAGCGTCGCAATGATCGCCCAAAACGCCAGCGGCAGCCATTCGCGACGACGACTAATCAAGCTGAAGGCCGACCACAAACCAATGATGACGGCCAGTGCGTAACCCGTCAGATGATGCGTGATCGGCACACTGATGATCGTCAACATGATCAGCAACGTAGGCATTTTTCCGATCGCGACCATCGCCAGTGCAAGCACCAATAAGGGCAAGGCGAGCGACTCGTAAGAATATTGTGAGTCGAAAAAGATGAAGTTGCTGTTTGCTGCGTACATGATGGCCGCGATGCTGCCGATGCGCGGCGACTCGCTGAAATGCTCGAACACCAGGTACAAGCCGAGTACCAATACCAACCGTCCGGCACCGACTACTAACGTTCCCGCCGGATAAATCGCCATGCCACCAAGCTGCATCAGTGCCGCTGTCACGATCTCCATGCCGGGGTACAGCGGGCTGACGGTCAACATCGGATTGCTGGCGTACAATCGACCATGCTGTACGATGTCAATGGCCGTCCGCCAGTGCAGAAACTCATCGAACAAGGTGAAGTTGACCGGGCTGTGCAGCACTTTGATCATGTAAATGCCAATGCCCGATAGCAAGATCAGCCCGATCCGCTCATTGCGCGAAATATCGAACAGCAGCCGTATCAGGATCGGCACGAACAGAATCAGCACGGCGATCCAAAAGAATAAACCCGACCATGCCCAATCCAGCCGCGATTGGTAATCGGCAATCCCTAGCATGAGCAGCCCAAGCGCGATCAACAGGCAAAAAAGCGGAACGATCAACGACGGAAATGCTTTCCGCAAATAGTAGATCATGCGCTATCTATCACACTCAATCTATCGCGCTCAGGCGTCATGAACATCATACGGACGCGCGCTGGCCGACGACTTCAGCGTACACAGCCAACAAATTTGCTGCGCAATCGTCCCAGGTCGGCAGCGCAATGGCCGGTGGTAGCAGCGGATCGCGCAAATTATGCACAATCGCCGCGCCGACGATTTCGGGCGAGCTGTCCATCGGGATCGAGCGTACCAATCCGCGTTCGGCCAATTCGCGCAGGCCGGACGTATCCGCTACCAGCACCGGACGGCGCAGCGATAACGCTTCCATGACCGATACCGGATGCGCCTCATATTCGCTGAGCAGCGTGACCAATGCCGCTTCTGACATGAGCCGCGCCATGCCTTCGCGATCGGTGGCCGGAATACCTGCGATCTCGACTTTTTCAGTGAGGCCGAGCGTGCTTACCAGATCGCGCAAAGTGCTTTCGTAGGGTCCGCCGCCTGCAATGCGCAGCCGTGCGCCCGGAAACGCTTTCAGCACATGCGGAAACGCAGTAATCGCGTCCTGATGCCGTTTATAGGCTTCCAGACGGCCTACTGAAACGATCAGCGGTGCGTCCTCATGCCGAACGGGGATCACATCGATTTTAGGGAGATTTGATCCGTTGGGCACGACCACAAAACGGCTGCGCGGAATGTGCAGGTTTTCGGAGAAAAAGTCGGCCTCGAAGTGTGATACGCCGATCAGACGATTTGCGCGTACCAGCAGTGGGCGCAAAATACGGCGCTGCGTACCGCGCATAGAATTACGTGCCGCCGAAGAATGGCCGCCGCTGTGAAAAGTCAGCACATAAGGGGTATGCGCTCGCAGTGCCGCGAACATTGCCAGCGGTGCGACCAACGTGTGATAGCCCTGGCAATGAATGACATCCCAACGGCGCTGCCCGATGACCTGATACACCTGTGGCGCAAAGTAAAAATCGCGATCGGCAGGCCACGCCTTGACACGGATCACTTCTACGCCCGCCGCCGTTTCGCGGGCAGGCAGTTTGCCGGTCAGATCGGTGGTCAGTACGGTAACCGAATGGCCTGCCGCAGCCATCCGGCGTGCGACTTCATAAACGTGTGTCTCAGTGCCACCCATCAACGGAAAATAACGCGCTGTGGCCATCAAAATTCGTTGTGGCGGCGTAGTGGCCGTGTCTGTCAGCGGATGATCGCTTTTATGCGCGTTACTGATCATGCAGTTTGCCTATGTTCGGTACCCGTAGCAGACAAAAAAATATCCGGTGCAAAATATACAACTTTTGCACCGGAAAGTCAGATTAAGCTCGGATGGCGGCGTTTGTAAAACTAGCGGCTCTGCATCTGACGACGCGCCAACTTCACCCGTTCGCGAACAATCACCTTCAGAATACGGATACCGTCGTGAATGGCGCGCAGGTGGCTTTCGCCGTTGATGCGATCGGCTTCGAAGCTCGGCACTTCAGCGACGCGCAGGCCATTGCCCAGGGCGCGCACGTTCATCAGGGCTTCAATCTCGAAACCAGGGACATCAGGATCCAGGACGTCCAGGAAAGTGCGCCAGAATGCGTTGTAACCGTAGCACAAATCGGTGTAATTACCGCCGTAAAGCACGCGGACGGCCATCATCAAACCCCAATTGCCGAGCTTGCGGTACAAGGTCATGTCTGACGTGCCGCCACCCTGCATGAAGCGCGAACCCTTGACGAAATCCGCACCCGACAGGAGCGCACCGACAAATACCGGAATTTCATGTGGGTCAGTCGAACCGTCGGCGTCCAGATGGACAATAATATCACCCGTGGCGGCGGCAAACCCGGCACATAAGGCATTGCCCTTACCTTTGCCGGTCTGCAAAACAATTTTGACATCCGGGATGAGCGCTTTGGCAACTTCGATGGTGTTGTCAGTGGAGCGACCATCTACGATGATCACTTCGTGCAGGTGCTTGGGCAGCAGTGGTAATACATGCCGCAGATTTTCCGCTTCATTGAGCGTTGGAATAATGACGCTGACGGTGCAAGCGCCGATAGCAAGCATAGCATCGGTGGTATTGTGAGCACGAACGCGGTTTTCAACAGTAGGACGGGTCAATGTTTGCATGTCGTTTTCCTCGTGATGATAATTGCTGACGATTTAGTGCTGTTCATTTGCGCGAACAATAACGAACTTCGGATGATTATCCGAACTAACAACTATGAAGAATGTAAGGAATTGAGTTGAACTTTGTATTGTACTGCGACACTCAAAACACTGTGTCAGTAAAATCTTCGCTTAGAGTATCATGGAATTTCAAACGAATCAAGCGTGAAGTATAAAAATCTCGATAAAAACTGGTAAAAGTTTCACGGAATAACAGTCCTGAACAAATTGTGAAGAAAGTAAATTTTTCACAGTTCTTACTTTCAGGCGGGAAAATCGGCAGCGTCTGCATAGGGTTTTGGCGTATCTTCCATATAAACGATAAAAATGCGTACAGGCGTCGTGCGTACCTGCAAATTGTCATCATTACAAATTTGGAATAGCAAGTGCTATCAACTCACGAGTGGCTTAGCAAAAAGGTGACCAAGACGGGCAGTTATTGCCCACCAAGATCACTTTTTGTTTGTGAAGGACGTCTTTACGTTCTTAGGAATTGGGGGAGATTTTTGGGGTGTTCAAATTTCCGAATAGATTGTTGGCGTAGGGCGCTGTATTGATACCCGCCGCAAATGCGGCACGTGATGCTGCCGAGCTTTCGATCGGCCAGCTCAAGCCGCTGTTATCATCCCAATTGAACCAGAGCGCTGCTTTGATCTTTGGGAATGTAATCGGTATATCAACCGTGAGCGCTTGCGTGATCCACTGCGCTTTTTTTGCACCGTTATCGCCTGCTTCAATAGAGGCGAATTCAGCGATCATGAGCGGTTTTGCGGGTGATAGTGCGGTAATCGCCTGATAGCTGGCAGTGTACAATTCCGAGAAGGACGCCCATGGGATATTGTGCTTGCTGGCCCAATTGTAACCGTCCAAAGCAAGCCAATCTACGTAAGCATCCCCCGGATAGACTTGTGCCAGCGGCGTCGTCTGCGGATCGATGATGTTAGGGCACCATATCCAGGTGACATTGAGCGCACCTGCTTTGGTGAAAATATCGTGAATATGCCGCCAGGCCGCCACAAATTGAGCCGCATTGTTGCCGTTGGCTTGCGTGCTCCACGGAAACTGCCACCAGCCGTTCATCTCCTGATCCAGACGCAAGAAAAAAGGGTGTCCCCAATTTTTGGCGTCGATTGCCCACTGCTTAATGAAAGGATCGTAATTGCCCTGGATGATCTTCGATAGAGCATACGCCGGTTGAATGAAATTGCAGCATGACCAGGACGACCAATTCATCATCGGAATTGAGCCGTGGTTGCGCACATTGTCGAAGTAACTGGTTTGGAACTTCAAAAATTGGCCGTTATAGTACCACGGCGCGCCCCAACTGATGATCGCCAGCTTTTTTTGCGCATAGCCTTCGAAGCGCGTATAGGCACCATTTGCGGCAAATTGCGATGGATCAGCCGCTTTGCCATACATAATAGCGCCCCAGTAAATGGAGTTGCTCGCAACTTGCACCGGCTTGAGCGAAAGCGCTTCCGGGATGCTGGCTTGTGCGCGCAGCCCTGAAGGAAACACGATGGCGCTTACGCTTAAAACAATACAACACATGAGCAAGACAGGGTGACGATTGATATTCATAGGTTTAGACCTCTTGAGCAAATAGATGACAATTTGGATTAGCTTCAATTTGATGCTGCCATCTGACGATCTGCTCAAATGTTGCAGATTAAGCACAGATCGAATGGCATAAAAAATTGGACTTAATGAAGATTATCACTTTATGAGGCGCTACTTTATAGAGGTTGATGTAGGCGGTTGTGAGCAACTATCGGATAGTACGAGTTATTTGCAACTAATCATTGACAAAGAGACATTTACAAATTTCACAACTGCCTAGATAACAGCATAGCCGAGTTTTCCTGGTGACTCAACAGGACAATTCTCCTATTGGTAGCGCTGTTGATGAGGTCATTGCTGTAAAAATCTCAGCGCACACGTGCAGAGATGCTCCCTAACAAACGGCGGGTATCATCGTCGTTTTCATCGGGATCGATCGAGTCGAGCACTTCGGCCAGCGTTGGCAGATAGCGCACTTCCAACAAATCGATCGCTTCTTCAATGCCGTCTGCAATATCTCGACGGCGCAACCGCTGTGCCCACTGCTGCGCCTTTTCCAGATGATCATGCGCTTCCCGGCGGCGACCACGAGCTGCTTCCCACAAGCCAAGATTCAAATGTGCCGGACCGAACGCAGCGTCCAGCTTGAGTGCTCGCTGAATGTGAGTAATCGCCTCAGCTTGTTTGCCATGCGCTGCGTACAGGACAGCAAGGGTAGTCAACAGTGCTGGACGTTCGCGATCGGTGGCTTGCCCGGTCGCCTTGTCAAAATAAACGATCGCCCTATCCGGTGCCTTGGCGAATAAATCCGCGCCCAATTCGATCAACAGCGCGCCGTCCACTTTGCGCAGGGCCGTCAGCTTTTCCAACCAATGCGCGGCGTCGGCGTGCTGTCCGGCCTGATGCAGCGCGTTGAGCAGCGTAAAGGCGGCGTCATCGCTATGCAGATCGACTTCGGCAAATTGTGCCTGTGCTCGCCCCGGATTGGCAGCGATCAACAGCGCGCCATAACGAGCGTGCAGCAGCGCATCTTGCGGATCAATGGCCAGCGCATGTAGATAATCTTTTTCGGCGGCTTCCAAATCATCCAGGCTGGCATGAAAATCGGCACGTTCCGCATACAGCACCACCAGCCGTTTGTGCGCGGCATGTAATTGGCGTGGATCAGCCAATGCCGCCACTTTTTCCCAGGCGTCGATCATCAAGTCAAGATCGCCGCCTGCATCCAGAATTTGCGCGTACAAGGCCAACGCTTCGGGATGTTTGGGCGTCAATTCAAGGATGCGCAAAATAGCGGCTTCAGCGTTACGCCAATTCTCGTTTTCCATGTAACGTTTGACGAGCGCCAAACGCAGCGTCAGATCATCCGGCTGCGCTTTGATCGCATAATGCAGTGCCGCCGTGGAGCGGTTGGCATCGCCTGCCCGCGCGTACAGCGTATCGATGTGTCGCCACAAGTACGCCACATGCTGAGGCAGCCAGGCGGCACTTTCACCCCGTCGTGGTCGCCGCCGTATCACATCGCGCCAGGCATCCGCCGCATCCGACCAGCGTTCGAGTCGTTCATAGCCCAGGGCAAGGTTCATGAGCAGTTCTTGCGGCGTTTTGGCAGCGCTGGATTGACGCGCTGCCAGCCAATGAATCAAAGCGTGCTGCCAATCACCCGACTCAGCCGCGCGATTACCCGCCATAAATTCGGCGCGCTGCCGCAAGGTAATCAATACAGGCGAGTCGGGCGCGTATTTCAATGCGGTACGCACCGTCTCTAAAAGTGTCGGCGTGTCGGCGTTGGCAATCGCTTTATGCAAATACACATTCAGCAGATTGTGGCGTAACGGACTGCTATCAAATCCCGCTGCGCGTGCTGCTAGCCAATGAGCAAGTGCTTCATCTGATTCGCCACGCCGCCGCGCGATCACGCCCAGGTAATAATGTGCCGTGCGTGGTGACAAGCCGATCCCATGTTGTAACAGCGTTTCCGCTTTAGCAATGTGCCCCGCCGCGAATTCAGTCATAGCCCGTGTCAGCGTATCATCGGCGGGCAAAATGCGATCGCGCTGCACAGGCGTCAGCAAGTTCCAAGCTGGATCATAGGTCGGATCGCTGCCCGTTTGAGCCAACGCCAAGCATAGTACATAGGCGGCTCGCGTATAATAGGGATCACGGCGCAGTGCTTCACGACAGCCACCCATTGCACGTTGCAGATCGCCTTGCCGCTGATAGGCTAAGCCAACGTGATAAGCGTACTGCGCATCTTCCGGCACGAGATCGGCAGCCGTCTGGAAATCTTCCAACGCTTGCGCCGGACTGTTGCGAACGCTCTGGCAAGCCCGCCGAAAATGAGCCTCAGCCAAGGCGCGCTCAACGGCCTCGCTACTTTCAGCTTGCGCGATTTTTGTCCAGGCAGCAATTGCCGCGCTGTAATCGCTGCGTGCAAACGCCTGGCTGCCACGCTCGCGATCGTTAATCGGCGCGGGTGGGTGATCGCGTGTTTTGTCGGGGCGCGGGTTCTTTTTAGACATCGCGCTCGGCTAGTGGTATCGCATTGCTAAGCAAATAGGTTGGCGATAGCGTTAGCGAAACATGGCAAATTGCTTGCACGCGCCGTGCGTGATCGCTTCACCATGCCCGAAACAGGCAGCTTCAAATTGAAAGTCGGATAAATGGCGTGCCGACTGTTCAGCAAGCGGAATATCCTCGAATACCATGCCTAAGTTCAACTTACCGCCGCGTGTGGCTGCTGCATCTCCTGCGAACAGTACGCCGCCATGCTGCGGCCACAAAAACGCGACTTGTCCCGCGCTGTGGCCGGGCGTTTGGATTACCTGAATGCCACCCGCGATCGGCAGCGTTTCGCCATCGTGGACTTCATGCTCGATTGTAGCGGCTTCCGTTTTTGGCAGTGGCACGATTGAAAATACCGCCGCCAACAAGTGTGGCATCAGCCCTGGCGCTGCTTTGATCGGCTTGCGCTGTGTAATGCCTTGCCGGATGAGCGCCGCGTCGATCGGATGCATATAGGCAGGCGCGCCGGTATCGTGCTTAAGCGCGGCCAGTCCACCTGTGTGATCGGCGTGCAAGTGCGTGACCAGAATATGATGCACATCGGCGGGTTGTTTGCCGATAGCGCGCACGGCGTCCAAAATTTTGGGCGCACTGCCCGGCGTGCCGGTATCGATCAGCGTCACGCCATCAGCGGTGCTCAGGATGAAGGCATTTACCATGCCAAGTGGCACGGCATATACATTTTCAACGATTTCAACGACGGGTTGTACGACTGTCTTTGCCAAAGTTTCACTTCCCCATAATAAGCTGCTCATTATAGCGTGTTGGCACATGTAAAGGACAAGCCCTGCCAAATGGCAAACATAACATAGAGTTTGCCAAATAAGGTGAGCGACGAAGGTGTTTAACCTGACAATCTATGCAGCCCGGACAAATCGTTTTGCATTTGTACCTCGCGCAATTCGCCCAATATGGCACGTATGGCGGTGTGCGTCTCGATCGGCAAAGTCCCGTGGTACATGTCCATGAACATCTTGACGAAAACATCTTGATCCGCAGCGTTTAGAGGATGCAGATAAAGCGTCACCATCGCTGCGCGAAACACCTCATCCAATAGGGGCTGTGCCGCATCGGGGTTGAGTTTGATAAACAGATCGATGTAATCGTTTTGCAGCATTTTGTAGGCGCGTACCAGACCGGCAAAGCGCTCATGCAACAGAAGTTTATTGCTTGTGAACGCTTGTCGGCATTCTTCCAAATCCAGCAAACAGCGGTAGATCAACGGCGGATCATACATTTCGGTGTCGGAAGCTTCGCGCATATCCAGAAGCGCCGAGTCTAATGCGTCGATCTTCTCAGATAATTGGTGAAGTGCATCGTATGCTGCTACGATTTCCGAGTTACTGACCACGGATCACCGCCTTTTTTGCGGCTTTCTTCGCGGCCTGTTCTGCATCATACCGACGGCTAGGCCGATCTTCCCAGGGTGTACTGGTTTGGTACAGCGCTTCCGCAAGCCCGCCCACCACCTCATTGAACTTTGCGGTGACTTCCTCAGGCGTCGGTAGCCGACGGGTGACGCGCGGTTGGAAGCGCATATCGTCCGGCAAACGCCGATGCAACTCGGCAATTGCTCTGTACTTGAGGCCATTGATCCGCACGTATTCGCTGTACTGCTGCGGATCCATGATTCTTGATAACTCTGTCAGCAGCCAGTGCGTATACTCGAACACTTCAATCAGCTTGTCGGTTGAGGTGGCCGGGTTGATGAAAAACTCCGGGGCGAGCTGCACTTTGGTTGACAGAACAATGACGCGCTTCATCGGCGGCGATGACGGCACACGCGCCACAAGCAGCCCTGCGATTTTGGGCGCGCACAACAGCCCCGCAATGATGGGCAACTTGGGAGCAGGCAGCGCCAAAAACTGGAAGTGGAAAATAGGCACGGATTGCGATACAATCTGCATCTGAACCAACCTTTCTGGGGTGTTCTTGGCAGCGGAGTTCTATTCCCTAGGCCCGCTGCCTAATTCATATTGGGATGAAATGTTCCCAATGAACATATTATCGTATGTTATGTTTAGTTTGTCAAGTGGGTTGTGTAATTTGGCAGGTGTATGAATGACTCTGCGAGCAGATCGGATTCGCACACTTCGCGAACAGCGCGGTTGGTCTCAACGTGAACTCGCGCACCTGTGCGGTTTAGGCGACACGCAAATTTTCAAGTATGAAAATGGTCACAGCGACCCTTCATCAACAAATCTTGGGCTGATCGCAGATCAATTAGGTGTCAGTGTTGATTTTTTACTGGACAGAACCGATGATCCACGCGGTCACTTCGATGACGGCAATCTCAATGCCGATGAACATGATGTATTGGCAATTTATCGCCGTGACGGCTGGCCGGGCGTTGCCCATCTGAGCATTGAACGGCTCGCGAAGTAAATGTTATTGGGTTCGGCTGTGTTGCCATCGTTGCTGCTCATTTGGGAATTTGTCGCATTTTTGCTATGGTCTACAGGTAAGCACCTGTAAGCATTTGATGAAAGACAACTAAAATCATGACTAATGACAGCCTGATCAAGCGCATTCGCCAGCTTAATATCACTTCCGAAATGGCCTACATCGCCGCTGGTGCATCCATTGCCCTGAGCATCGCCATATGGGTTTTGAACCAGGATAGCGATCGCCCACATGCGGAACGGTTTGGTATCTTCGTCGGCCTATGGGCGCCTACCCTTGCTATCATGGGCAGCGTACTGGAGCAAGACGAGCGCCACGACCTGCTGCATCGCTAGCGTTTTATGCGGGGCGCTCGTACCGCCCCACCACTCCATTCAGAACAACCACTTCTGCAAGCCGTGCAGCAGCGCCACGCCCTGCACGTCAATTCATCCGGCAGCACCCCGACCCGACCCGCCAACATTTGAGCATTTCACCCGTGTTCAGAACGCGCGCCGTGCGTTATCCTTAGTGGTCACACTGGATACGTACAAAGGTTGAAAAGTAGCATGTTTGCGCCACGCACGTTATTTGAGAAAATCTGGGAATCGCACCTGCTCAACGCCGCCGATGCGGATACACCCGCCGCTTTGTATATCGATTTGCACCTGGTTCACGAAGTCACTTCGCCGCAAGCGTTCAGCGGCTTACGCGAGCGCGGCTTGCGAGTGCGTCACCCCGATCGCACCGTCGCCACGATGGATCACAGCACGCCCACCACACCGCGCAACGCCGACGGCATCATTCCGGTGACCGACCCGATCGCTGCCATACAATTATCGCAAATGGAGAAGAACTGTCAGGAGTTCGGCATTCCACTGTTCAAACTCGGCAGCGAACATCAGGGCATTGTGCATGTGATCGGCCCGGAACTTGGCCTGACACAGCCGGGCATGACCATCGTGTGCGGTGACAGCCATACCAGCACACATGGCGCATTCGGCGCGTTGGCTTTCGGGATCGGCACCAGCGAAGTCATGGGCGTACTGGCGACACAATCGCTATTGCAACAGAGCAAGCCGCAAACTTTTGAAGTGCGCGTCGATGGCCGTTTGCAGCCGGGCGTATCAGCCAAAGACATTATTCTGGCATTGATCGCAGAAATCGGCGTGGGTGGCGGCACGGGTTATGTGTTCGAATACACTGGCGAAGCAATTCGCGCGCTGTCGATGGAAGAACGCATGACGATCTGCAATATGAGCATTGAAGGCGGCGCGCGTGCTGGTTTGATCGCGCCGGACGAGACAACGTTCGCTTACATCAAAGGCCGTCCGCTGGCTCCACAAGGCGCGGCGTGGGATACGGCGGTCACGGCGTGGCGCGCTTTGCCGAGCGACGACGGCGCAACCTATGATCGAACGATCACGCTGAACGCCGACGAATTGGTGCCGATGATCACTTACGGCACAAATCCGGGCATGGGCATTCCGATCACCGGACGCATTCCAAGCTCTGCGCATATGACCGATCTCAGCCAGCGTGAAGCGCTCGATAAAGCGCTGCATTATATGGGCTTAGAAGCCGATCAACCAATCCTCGGCCATCCAGTTGACGTGGTGTTTTTAGGGAGCTGCACCAATTCGCGCATTTCTGATTTGCGGTTGGCAGCGAGTCTGATTCAGGGGCACAAAGTGGCGGACGGCGTGCGGATGCTGGTTGTGCCCGGCTCACAAACGGTCAAGCGACAAGCTGAAGCTGAGGGGCTGCACGAGATATTCAAGGCTGCCGGGGCGGAATGGCGCGAAGCTGGATGCAGCATGTGTATCGCGATGAACGGCGACCAATTGCAGCCGGGGCAGTACGCGGTCAGCACCAGCAATCGCAACTTCGAGGGGCGTCAGGGCAAAGGCGGTCGCACCTTCCTTGCCAGTCCGTTGACGGCTACCGCTACCGCGATCATGGGCGTAGTCACCGACGCACGCGAAATGCTCCGCGAACAGGCATAACAAATAAGCGAAGAGGCGTACAACAGCATGGATCAAACGGTCATTCAGCAGGGCATGACACTAGACGAGTACATTCGGCGCATGGACGATGATAGTGAGCCGCGCTTCGAGATTATCAACGGGGAGGTTGTGCCGATGAGTCCAAGTGTCAGCGGATCGGGTTACATGGCGTCAAAGCTCATGAAATTGATATGGCCTATTATTCTCTCAAAGCAGCTTGGAGAGCTGTTTTCTGAAATGACTTTTGTACTGCCCAATGCTGACAGCAGCACTTGGGTAACCGGATCGCGCACCCCTGATTTGATGTTCATCAGTGCCGCTCGTTTCAGCGCGTTTAATGATACAAATCCCGGTTGGCAGGAACGACCATTAGCGCTTGTGCCTGATCTGGTAATTGAAGTTATCTCACCCACTGATCAAATGGCAACTGTGCTCAAGAAGGTGGCGTTGTATCTTGAAGATGGGGTGCAAATCGTGTGGGTCGTCAACCGAAAGCATCAAAGCATCACCGTGTACACGCTTAGTGATGAACCTATGGTGCTGACTGGCGATCAAATCCTGAGCGGTGGCGCATTGATACCGGGCTTCTCGACGCACGTTCGCGTCCTTTTTGAAGATTAGTGGGGTGGAATATGGAACAAACAGTCGTTCGGCAGGGCATGGCACTAGACGAGTACATTCGGCGTATGGACGAAGCGCCTTTTGAGATCATAAATGGGGAGATCATACTGGTGAGTCCAAGCATAGCTGAATCCGGTGACATTGCGTGGATTTTTATGAATCTTCTTTTCCCTGTCGTTACTTCAAATAGGCTTGGAAGCTTGTTTGTTGAATCGACTTTTGTGCTGCCTGGCCCTGACAATAGTAAATGGGTGACCGGATCGCGCAAACCCGATCTGATGTTATTCAGTGGCGAGCGGTATCCCGATTACAAACTTGCGAATCCCGGTTGGCGCAAACGTCCTGTCGCGCTTGTGCCCGATTTAGTAGTCGAGATTGTGTCGCCTACTGACCGCATGGTAAATGTGCTTAAAAAAATCGCATTGTACCTTGAGGACGGCGTACAAGCCGTGTGGGTAGTTGAGCCTGAAAATCAAGTTGTGATGGTCTACACACTAATGGCAATTCCGCTCATTCTCAGTGGCGATCAAATCCTGACTGGTGGCGAGTTGCTTCCGGGCTTCTCGACGCCCGTTCATGTCCTTTTTGAAGATTAGCAGCGAGGGTAGCACATGGAACAAACAGTAGTTCGGCAGGGCATGGCGCTAGACGAATTCATCCGGCGCATGGACAAGCCGCCTTTTGAAATCATTGATGGAGAGATTGTACTGATGAGTCCAAATGTTGCCGGGCATGATTACACATTACGCGGATTGTTTGTTTTATTGTATACACATACACGCGAACGAGAACTTGGCGAGGTGTTTTCAGAAGCGACGTTCGTGTTATCTAACGCTACCGATCGCAATTGGGTAACCGGATCACGCGAGCCGGATATTATGTTTTTCAGTGCAACACGGTTTACCGCCTACATCGCAGCAACCCTTGATTGGCGTGACCGCCCTTTTGCGCTTGTGCCTGATTTGGTAATCGAGGTCGTATCGCCCACCGATCGCATGGCAACCGTGCTCAAAAAAGTGGCGCTGTACCTGGAGGACGGTGTGCAAGTCGTGTGGGTCGTCAACCGAATGCATCAAAGCATCACCATTTACACATTAACCGATGATCCCGTGACACTCAGTAGCGATCAAATCCTGACTGGTGGCGAGTTGCTTCCGGGCTTTTCGACGCCCATTCACGCCCTTTTTGAAGATTAGCAGCGAGGTCGTATATGGAACAAACAATCGTTCGGCAGGGCATGGCGCTAGACGAGTACATTCGGCGCATGGACGATGATCATGAGCCGCCTTTTGAAATTATTGATGGGGAGGTTGTGCCAATGAGTCCAACTGTCAGCGGATCGGGTTACAGGGCGTGGTGGTTAGCCAAACTGATGAACCGTGTCATTGATGGAAATGAACTTGGCTACCTGTTTTCCGAAATAACTTTCGTGCTGCCCAGTCCTGATAATAATTGGGTAACCGGATCGCGCACCCCCGATCTGATGTTCATCAGTGTCGTTCGCTTTGATACCTATCGGAATGCGAATCCCGGTTGGGAAGAACGACCATTAGCGCTTGTGCCTGATTTGGTGATCGAGGTCGTATCGCCCACCGATCGCTTAAGCACCGTGCTCAAAAAAGTGGCACTGTACCTGGAGGACGGGGTACAAGTGGTGTGGGTTGTCAATCGAATGCATCAAAGCATCACCATTTACACATTAACCGATGATCCCGTGACACTCAGTGGCGAGCTAATCCTGACTGGTGGCGAGCTAATTCCGGGTTTTTCGACGCCAGTCCGAGTCCTTTTTGAAGATTAGTGGGGTGGAATATGGAGCAAACAGTCATTCGGCAGGGCATGGCGCTAGACGAGTACATTCGGCGCATGGACGATGATCGCGAGCCGCCTTTTGAAATTATTGATGGGGAGATCGTACTGATGAGTCCAAGTACCTATGGATCTGATCATATGGCCTGGGTATTCATTCAAGTCCTGAACCCTTTTGTAGTTGCGAATCGGCTTGGCTACTTGTCGCTTGAAACCACCTTTGTGCTGCCCAATACCGACAGCAGTAGCTGGGTGACCGGATCACGAAAGCCCGATGTGATGTTTATCGTGGCGGAGCGGCTTTCTGCCTACAAGCTTGCAACGCCCGATTGGGAAGATCGTCCATTAGCGCTCGTACCTGATCTGGTCATTGAAGTTATCTCGCCTACTGACCGAATGGACGCGGTACTTCAAAAAGTAGCGCGTTATCTTGCAGACGGCGTACAAATCGTGTGGGTCGCCAACCGAAAACGTCAAAGCATCACCGTCTATACGCTCACCAATGAGCCTGTAGTGCTCAGCGGTGACCAAACTTTGAGCGGCGGTGAGATAATTCCAGATTTTACAATTCCTGTTCGTGCTATTTTTGAGTACAAATAACTATGGAACCGATCAAATCGTTCACCGCTCATACCGTTGCGCTGCCGATCGAAAATATCGACACCGATCAGATCATCCCGGCGCGCTTTCTCAAGACTACCAACAAAGCCGGACTCGGCGATAACCTGTTTTGTGATTGGCGCTATAATGCCGATGGAAGCCCGCGCCCTGAATTCATCCTGAACAAGCCGGAAGCAAAAGGCGCGCAGATTTTGCTCGGTGGTCACAACTTCGGCTGCGGCAGCTCGCGGGAGCACGCGCCATGGGCATTGCAAGGCTACGGCTTCCGCGCCGTGATCAGCACCTATTTTGCCGATATTTTCAACAATAACGCGCTCAAAAATGGCCTGCTGCCGATCGTGGTGGATGCAGCAACGCATCAGCAGTTGATCAGTTTGGCGCAAGAAGACCCTGATTTGCAATTGTCGATCGATCTGGAAAAGCAAACGCTTACACTGCCCGATGGTCGCGCCGTGAAGTTTCCGATCGATGGTTTTGCGCGGCGCTGCTTGCTGGATGGCGTCGATCAATTAGGCTTTCTGCTTAACATGAACGACTCGATTACACAGTATGAGTCAGAAAACCCGGCTCGCGTCAACACCGCAAGTTTGCTCAATGCCTGAGTGGATGATCGCGCCGCCTATCGCGGCCACCGATACGGACGGTGTACTGACCGTGACCGCTGCCAAAGGCTCGGACTTTTGGCGCAAGACACACTATGATTTTATTCATGATAACGGACACTTGTACGCCGAGCCGCTGACAGGTGATTTCGTGGCACAGGTGACTTTTACGGGAAACTATCGCAATGAGTACGATCATGCCGGGTTAATGGTGTGGGTTGATGAAACAAGCTGGATGAAAACTGGCGTCGAGTTTACTGAAGGTGGCTATTTCGCAAGCGCAGTCGTCACGCGCGATTACTCAGATTGGGCTGTCGCACCGCTCGTCGAGTTCGGCGGCACATTCACCGTTCGGCTGACGCGCAAAGGCAGCTCGTTTTTGGTGCATTATCAGCAAAAGGCCGAGTCACCTTGGACGCTGCTGCGCATTGCTTATCTGACCGACGAGCCAACGATTCAGGTTGGCCGGATGGTGGGTGCGCCCAGTGGAGATGACTTTGCGGTGACGTTTCGTGACTTTTCAATCACGCAAGAACCAAGATAAGGCTTTCACCGGGTTTGATCTGACAGTTATCTGCTTATAACCTTTAACTTTTAGGAGTCTGAATCGTATGCAATACCGACAACTTGGCCGAACCGATATGCATGTCTCTACCATCAGCTTTGGCGCGTGGGCGATCGGCGGCTCATGGGGTGATGTGCAGGATGATGAGTCGCTTGCCGCGCTCAACAAAGCGATCGACGTGGGCGTTAACTTCATCGATACCGCCGATGTGTATGGCGATGGGCGCAGCGAAAAATTGATCGCACATCTGCGCAAGAGCCGCCCGCACGATACGATTTACGTGGCGACCAAAGCCGGACGCCGCCTGCCACAGCAGATCGCCAGCGGCTACAATCGCGAAAACCTGACCGCCTGGATCGAGCGCAGTTTGCAAAATCTGGAAGTTGAAGCGCTCGACTTGCTGCAACTGCACTGCCCACCGTCCGAAGTGTACGAGATGCCGGAAGTATTTGGCATTCTGGATGATCTGGTCAAGGCCGGAAAGCTGCGCTACTACGGCGTCAGTGTCGAGCGGGTGGACGAAGCACTGCGCGCGATTCAGCATCCGAACGTGCAATCCGTGCAAATTATCTTCAATATGTTCAGATTCAAACCCGCCGAACAATTTTTCGCAGCAGCACAAGCAGCGCATGTTGGAATCTTGGCGCGGGTGCCGTTGGCAAGTGGACTGCTCACCGGCAAATTGAAGCGCGATACACAGTTCTCACCGGAAGATCATCGCAGCTTCAATCGCAACGGCGAAGCGTTCGATAAGGGCGAGACATTTTCGGGCGTGCCCTACGATACGGCGCTGGATGCCGTTGAGTCACTGCGCAAGCTCGTTCCGGCGGGCATGAGCATGACGCAGTTCGCGCTGCGCTGGATTGTACAATTTGAGGCGGTGACCTGCGCAATTCCCGGCGCTAAAACGGCTCAGCAAGCCGCCGATAACGCCGCTGCTGCCGATTTGCCGCCGCTCAGTCCGGAAACACTGGACGCGGTGAAAGCTGTCTACGATCACGCTATTCGACAAGAGGTACAAGCGCAGTGGTAAATCAAACATCGGTAGCAAGTGCGTTCCCAGCATTGGTAAAAGCACAATATATCAGCTTGGTCACCTTTCGCAAAAGTGGCGTGGGCGTGCCGACTCCTGTGTGGTTTGTCGAACATGACGGCAAACTGTACGTGCAGACCGAACCGCCTGCCGGAAAGCTCAAGCGCATTCGCAACAATGGACGCGTCACCGTCGCAGCATGTAACGCGATGGGCAAGGTGAGCGGCCCCGTTACGGAAGCGCACGCCGCTATTCTGACTGACGCCGCCAAAATCACGTTAGCTGAGTCGATGCTGGCGAAAAAATATGGCCTGCTGCGGATCGGCTTCAACATGATGCTCAGCCTTAACGCTGCTATTCGCCGCCACCCGCACCCCGGACGTGCGTACATCGTCATTGAAACGAATCGTTAACCCTATCATGCGTTTGTCTTTGCAGTCCTGTCGATTACTGCTGCTCAGTATGGTACTGCTGTTGATCCTGAGCGTAACGGCGGCGCGCGGTGCGGAAGGCGTGACCGCCGAAGCGATCGATCATGCCAATGTGCGATCCGGCCCTGGCGTGACATATGACACGATCGGCACGATCTTCAGCGGTACGCACTATCCCGTGATCGGGAAAAGCGCGCATTTTCCGTGGCTGCTGATCAGCATGAACGGCGGTCAGGGGTGGGTGTTTACCGATCTTGTAAAAGTCACGGGCAGTTTGTCGGGCGTGCCATTTGCGAGCGACTCGACGGTGGGCAGCATGTCGTCTGCCACACCTACGATCGCGAACTCTGCGCAAGTGGCCTCACAGCCGTCTGCTACGCTACCCGGCGCAACCCTACTCAATGCAGCACTGACGCTCAGCCCATCGCCAACCGGCACGCTGATCCGTACGATTAGCCCGACCCTGGCCTCGAATGTGTATGCAACCTCTAGCGATACGCTCAATATACGTTACGGCCCCGGCACGGAATTCCCACGGGTGGGCGTGATGATCGCCGGACAAGCGTATCCGGTCATGCGCCGCCACACGCAGTTCAAATGGATTGAGATTGCGTACAGCGGGGTTGCTGGTGGGCGTGGTTGGGTATTCTTGGACGCCGTGAAGATCACTGGCAATTTGCAATCGGTGCCATCCACGAGCGCCACCACGTTCGGCTATCCGACATTAACGGCCACGCAAAATATGGTGGTGACCGTGCAGCCTCCATGGATCGCCAGCACAGTTGCATCAGTTTCAACGGATGGTACTGGCAATAACGATCCTGCAACCACTAAATTGCTCACGGACATCGGCAATCGTGTTTTCGATCTTCTACTGACTATCAAATTCGAGCCAGGGCAGGCGCGGCAGGCGTCCGCTTTTTTGATGGACTTACGCTCCAAACAAGCGATCACGCTTAATCCGGGAGTCTCATATAGTGGCATGAGCCTGATCAAGATTCCGATCCTGCTGGCCGTATTCCGCGCGCTGGACAGTCCGCCCACCGCTGATCAAGCCGAACTACTCGGCCAGATGATGATTTGCAGCAACAATGACGCTTCTAACGCGCTGCTCAAATTGGTGGGCGATGGAGATGTAATCGCCGGATCACACGCGGTGACCGACATGCTGACACAAATTGGCCTCAAAAATACGTTCATCGTTGGCCCGTTTGAGGCTGATCCGCGCGCCACGCAAGCACCCTTGCGCACGATCAAAACACAAAGCGATCAGGTCAGCACCGACCCCGATCCGTTCAATCAGGTAACGCCACAAGACCTTGGCTATTTGTTATCAGGGATTTATCAATGCGCGCTGGACGGCACGGGTCCGCTGATCACGGCGCTCGGCACTCAGCTTACTATGACCGAATGCCGCCAGATGATCCGATTGTTGAGCAGCGACAAAATCGGCGTGATGATCGAGGCGGGTGTCCCGGACACTATAGCAGTGGCGCATAAACATGGTTGGGTCGATGGTGCGTTGGGCGATGCGGGGATCGTGTTTACGCCCGGCGGTGATTACGTGCTGATCGTGTTGATGCACGAAAACAAGATCATTTGGCCGCAAGAATTTCCGCACGTCTCAGAGATCGCGCGGCTGGTGTATAACGCGTACAACCCACATCAAACGCTTGCCAGCATTCACCCGCAAAACATCCCGCTGACGTGTACGCTTGACGATGCGCTGTTACGTGATTTGCGTGCCGACGGCTTGCCGCCCATTCGCTGAGTTATAATTGGTTTACGATCAGGTTGTGAGGTTTTACGATGGAAACGATTACGCTCGATCAAGTTGTCGAATTAGCTTTGAAGCTGACTCGCGCAGAACAAGAGGCGTTAGTGCTTCAGATTAGCACCAATGTTCACGAACATACTGGGGAAGCACCTGCTGAGCTTCCCGCGCAGCAGCCGACGACATGGGGAGAACAAGCCCTGACAATACTTGCTGATGCTGATACGTCAGGTTGGGAGGCAATTCCTGATGTAGAAGCGTGGGTCAAAAATATGCGTGAGGACGGACTCAGAAAACGCGGCGTCTTAAATTAGGGGGACGAATGAGTGTCGGTGTCATTGATACAACGGTTTTGATTCACATATTTCGCGGAAGTGTCCCGGCACGGACGTGGTTTGCGAGTCAAAAAGAGAAGCTATCGACAACAACTATTAACTGTTTAGAATTTCTATATGGTGCGCCCAACAATGCGGGCATGACAGTGAGTGTTGCTTTTTTGGAACAACTCGAAACGCTCGTACTGTCGGCAGAGGATCAAGAATGGGCTGTTCAGCAAATGCGGATGTATCGTTTGAGTAAGGGGATTTCTGTTCAAGATTGCCTGATCGCGTCGGTCTGCCATCGGCTGCAAATCCCGATCTATACGACTAACTTGAAGGATATGCGCAAGGTGCTTCCCGACGCGCTTGTCGTTGAACCGTATACCACTTAAAAATTAACGCTGGAAAAAAAGGGGAACTCTCCACGCCCGATGAGGCGTAGAGAGTAGAGTTTTGGTAGCCCTATGCGAATTAACCGTTCTGGCTGGTCGTCGCTGCTGGACGTGCTGCCAACGTGATCTCGATATCCTGCTTCTGGCCGTTGCGCAAGATCGTCAGCGTAATTTTCTGGCCGACGGTCGTTTTGGTGAACAGATAAGAAGTTAAATCTTGGAACGTAGTCACGGGCTGCTTATCGACCGCGATAATAATATCGCCACCGATTACCGTCTGTTGACCCTGGAGCGTGATACGCTTGGTTCCCGCTTTCAAACCAGCAGCAGCGGCGGGGCTGCCCGGTTGAACCTGAGTGATGAATGCACCGCGCGTGTTCGCATCGATTTTCAGCCCTTCGTTCACATCAAGGACGAGCGAGCCGCCGCCAATGCCGAGATACGTATGCTGCACCTGACCATCTTTGATCAGTGCATCAGCAACGATTTTGACCAGATTCGATGGGATCGAGAATGATACACCGGACGACTGGCGTACCTGTGAAGCGATCTGCTCATTGACGCCGATTACCTGACCCTGATCATTAAGCAGGGGGCCGCCGGAATTACCGGGATTGATCGCCGCATCAGTTTGAATCGCGTCAGGAATAGTATAATTCAACACCAGACCATCGACCGGACGATGCAAGCCGCTGACAATACCTTGCGTCATGGTACCCGCATTTTCAAACGGGTTGCCGATCGCGATCGCACGGTCGCCAACTTGCAGTTGGTCTGAGTTCGCCAGCACCACAGGCGCATACTTGCTGACATCGCCTTGCGGCTGGATCACGGCCAGATCGCTGTCGGGATCGATACCTACCAACTTGGCGTGCATCGTTATCCCATCAAAGAAGGTGACTTCGATCTGATCGGTACCATCGACAACGTGCGCGTTGGTGACGATGTGACCAGCGGTATCGTACACGAAACCCGATCCGGCAGCGTATTGCGTTTGCGAGGGCTGGCCGAACGAATTACCTTGCGCCGGCGCAGCGGCAGAAGCGGGAATGCGAACATTAATGCTGACCACTGACGGGTTCACGCGTGCATAAATAGTGCGGAAAAGCTGTGCTTCCGGGTCACCTGTGGTGCCCTGACTATGTACGGCAGGCGTTGTGCCAAAAAATCCAAAGCCGATTGCGACACCTAGCACAAGCGTCACAAGGGACGTTACAACGGTTGACTTAAAGCGACTCAACATTACGATATTCCTCAATTAGGCATTTCAGTAGGGACAATAGGATCATACAATGTCTCCCTTAATCGCACATAAGACACAGCAAAGAGAGCGTTAAGTGGACTTAGGTTTGTGCTGATCAATCAGCAAAGGACGTGCCTTTAACGTATTTCTACAGCACAACTTACTCGCCAATAAGAGGAAGTTCGTACACGTCCAGCCGTTCATCGGTAGCGATTGCATCAGCAGCCAGCAGCGGCCAATCGGCGTCCATAACATGCGTGCTGATCATCTGGAAGCCTTCACGATATGCCCGATCGCGTAGAGCAGCCACCAGTGGCGCGCTCAGCGGACGCATTGACCAGCAGCGCAAGGTACATTCGCCCGGTACGCTGTCCGGCTGATCTGATTCGCGTAAGGAGACGATCGTATTTTGCCCGGCTACCGTCATTTTGAGCTGCGCCATCGGCATATTCAGCAGTTCCGGGATACCCGCCGCCCATGCTTGCGGAAACAGCGCGTCCCATTCCTGGCGCGCCGATTGCGAACGGCCTAGCGGCATTGCCCAACCGCGAATTTGCTCCGGGTTGCTATCGGTAAGTTCAGACGCCTGATAGAAAGCGCGTCCGGCTTGCGTCGGCAGCTTGACCCGTTGCCCACTGCGCATCAATCGGAAGCCGTGCGCCGTGTAAAAATCGGGCGCGTCCGGGTTGACTACAGTAATCCGCCGACAATTCATCAGTTCCGCCATTTGACGGGTGTACTCGATCAAAGCGCTGCCCAACCCATTGCCAGTGTGATCGCGATGGGTGTACAGCACAGCGATATGCAAATGATGATCGAACGGCGCAGCTTCATGGCTCTCGTACAGCTCGATTTCAGCCAGCACGCGCCCATCCAGTTCAGCCACTAAAGGCGTGCCGATCCCATTCAGCAGGTGATTCAAATGGACAGCGCACGTCTCCAGACTCATCCACGGCCCGCCGTGCTGCCAACGTTCGTACAAGCTCAGATCAGCATAGGCAGCGCTGCCAAGCTGCCCATCCGCGCCGATCGACTCCCAGGCGGCCACATCCGATTTGTGAATGTCGGTGATAGCCGCCGTATCTTGCAAGGTGGCGAGTCGGACGGTGATCATGTTGTTAGTCCTTTAATGGGCGGCTTCACTAATGAGCGGCTTCGCTGTCGAGCGCGGCTAATTGGCGCTTGAACTCGTCGGCAAAAACGCCGTACGCGTTGGCGTCGAACAGGCACAGGATCACGCGCTTGAGTGAAGTCAGGTCTTCAAAGGTGAAATCGATCATCACGCGCAGCATGATCTTGGCGCAGCTTTCCAGCGGATAGCCGAACACGCCCGTTGAAATGGCCGGAAACGCGATGTCTACCAGTTGATTACGCTCCGCAAGCAGTAAACTGGTACGGGTGGCGTTTGCCAGCTTGCCGGACTCGTTGCCTTCGCCCATGCGCGGCCCCACCGCGTGAATCACATGCGCAGCGGGCAAACGTCCTGATCCGGTAATGACGGCGCTGCCCACTTCACAATGGCCGATTTTGAGGCACTCCGCCTGAATTTCCGGGCCACCTTTGCGCGCGATCGCTCCGGCTACGCCGCTCCCCAAAATCAGATCGCTGTTGGCTGCGTTCACGATCGCGTCAACCGCCAGATCGGTAATATCGCCTTGCATCAGCTCAATCGTTACGCCGTTGATCGTGGACTGCATGATCTCACTCCGTTTTGGCTAGCGGAGTGATGATACTCTCAGTTTGGCGAGCTAGCCACACCGCGAGGCCGAGCGTCAAGCAAAACACATAGGCCAGATCGACTACGAAATAGCTGTTATCGACTGCGCCATGCGCCAGGAAATCGGCCATGCTGCCCATCGCGCCAACGCATAACGCTGTCAGCAGCCCATCTTTTTGGCGGACGCGGCGGTACGTCTGCAATATGCTGAACCAGAATGCGGCTTGCAACGCGATCAACAGTGCCACGCCCGCAATCCCTAAACTGACCCAATAATCCAGCAAAATATTGTGCGGGTGGGATAAATCCGGCTCGCGCCAGGCGTCCGGCAAAATGTAGCGACTGCGATACAAATACAGAAATTGATCCAGCCCGGCACCTGTCAATGGCCGTTCGCTCAACAGGTTGATTGTGCTCTGCCAAAGCTGTGTGCGGACAAATGAGGACGCGCGTGTGCCGCTCAGCACACCTTGCAGACGCGGTACAAAGCGTGGCAGGATCAGAAGACTCAGCGCGCCGAGTGCCCCAATCGCTAAAGTAAGTGCGCCGCCTTTGCGCCAATTCCAGGCGAGCAGCACCACGATCACGGACGCTGGAATGCCGAGCAGCAACGCTCCAACGCTTTGCGTCAGCAGCGCCGTAACACCCAACAGCGCAAGCACGCCGATCGCGGCGATCCGGCGGGTGATCGTGGTCGGGAAAATCGCAAACGCCAGCGCGAACGGAATGCAGCGTCCCAAAAAGAGCGCCACGTTGTTCGGTGAGCCGTACACGCTGGACAACCGCGCCGATCCTTGTTCAGCCACCACCACGCCTACCGGCCCGATCAAATGAAAATAACCTGCTAAACCGATGATGGATACGGCGATGGCGGCGAATAACAGCGTATCGATCAAGCGCAGCACATCGCGCCGATCAAGCGGCGTCACGCGCAGCATCAGGTAAAACAACGCTGGTTCCAGGATCATCGTTTGCAGTTCGCGAAGGGCGGGCGCACGCTGCTCACTCCACAATAACGTAGCCACGCCTACGATCACAAACGCCAACAGCGCCCAATCCAGCGCACGCAGCTTGATTCTCAGCGGTTGGCGCGTTGTGATCCGCGTGATCCAACTGATACTGCCGCGCATGAGCAAGGCCAACGTGGTCATGGCTACTGACAGCTCAACCATGGGCAGTAGGCGAATGTACAATTGCACCGGCCACAAAAAGAACGGTGTCCAAAAAACGATCAACGCCAAACCGAGCGGCGGACGGTTGTACACGATCAAGAACAGCACCAACAATGACGCGGCGGTGACAATCAGTGCAGGCGAAAAGTAGACGAGTCCAGCGGTGAGCGCGGTCAACAGCAGCGTCGGCGTTTCTTGCCTGAACACGCTAGGCAATGTGCCGCCGATGGTGAACAACATGCCGAGCATCGTCACCAGCGACACGGCGACCGTCAGCGCTATATCGCGCATTCGGCGGGCATAGGCGATCAATGCGGGTGGTGCGATCAAGACGCGCGCCCACGGGATGCCACGACCAAAGCTGATCATGCCGATTGTACCGAGCGCTATCAACAAAGCGCCGCCCATCATGAGCACGTCCGCGCTGTGCGTATCGGCTGGCACACCGACAGCGATCGCGGCCAGTTCCCAACGGTCATAACCTAAGTAAGCGCGCAGGGCTAATTGATGCGTCCCTGGCGTCAAATTGCGCGCCACCGTGATCAAATCGGTGTGCGGCTGCCGATCGGGTGAGGTGAGCAGCAAATATGCTTCGCCGTTCGGATCGCGGGGCAGCGCATTGGCGGGTTGGCCGTCGATCGTGATGTACAGATAGGCCACATAGTCAGCGCGGCGCACTGAAAGCGCCACTGATCCGCCAGATAATGCGCTGACAGGCACATCGAACGAAACGCTGAGTTGGCTGTCACTTTGATCAGCGTTCTGTTGAACATCTGCGCCGAGCGGTCCGAAACGCCACGCGCCCGTATGCGTCACGCGCGGATCGCTCAAGGTGGCGAGTCCTACTGGCAAGCCGGAACTACGATCAACAGTCAATACGTCATCTTGCTGCCAGCGATCGATCTTGTCGGCAATTGCAAAGCCCTGAATCGGATCATCGGCGGGCGCGTCCGGCTGCCAGTGTTCAAGGATCAACGCGGTGAGCCACGGCCATTCAGTAGCAGCACGCTGATAGGCGTCGTGCGTGTACTTTTCTTGTGTAATGGCATCGACCGCACCCCAAATGGACGGCGCGCCCTTCCAATCGGCGGGCAAGCTATTCCAACCAAAATTGCTGCCCCAAATCGGTTTAGCGCCGTCATGTTGGCGCTCCATTTCTTCGCGCAGCAAGATGATCCGCGAAAAGTTGAGCACATCCAGGCTGACTGTGCGATCCAAGGGGCTGCTGTTGAAGCCATACGGTTTGGCGGCGATCGCGTCGAAAAAAGGCGCTCCGCCGTCGGCATACAGGGCGTGCAAAAAATCGAGATCGCTCAGGTTGCGCGGCCCCGTCTCCGTAGTGGGCGCTAATGCGGCGGCGATCACGGTAGCGTCCGGTGCTGCTCCGTGAATCGCAGTGTAGGCGGATCGCAAGAGCGCCACATAATCGGCAGGGCGCGGGTCAAGGCCGCCCCAATGGAGTGTTAGGTTTGGCTCATCCCACACCTGATACACTGTGATCGTATTGGCATAACGCGCCGCCACTTGTCCGGCAAATGTGCCGAAGCGACTCGGACTGGCGGGCGGCGCAAAAACAGTCCCTTCCGCGCCAGCGTGCCGTGCCCAAACGGGCGTCTCATCCAACAGCGCAATCAAACGCAGCGACGGATGCGCAGTGACAGCTTTCACGATCACGTCATAGCGCGAAAAATCGGGCGCGTCCGCGATCGGCTCAATCTGCGACCAGCGAAACGGCTGACGCACCCACGTAAAGCCTGCCGCCGCGATCCGATCCAGTTCGTGATTGAGTCGAGCGAGTGAACTGTCCGCCGCGAGGTATTGCGTCAACTCAACGTTAACGCCCTTGTTGCCAGTGATCCCATTTGGCAGTAGTGCACGGATGGGCAGATCGGGTGTGCTGGTTGCATCGCGCCACCCACGGCTTACCTGTGATCGCTGCCGATAAGCGACCGCTGCCGTGCTTGTTCCGGTGATCAACAGCGCCGTAAAGATCGTAAAAATGACCAGTCGGCGGATCAAGCCAGTGCTGAATATGCCTGTCTGATCGGGCGGACGCGCCCCTGATAAATCCACCCTTAGCGAACCCACTGCGGCAAAATCGCATTTTCTACGAGCGTCAATTGGTGCGCCGTGCGTGTATTAGCGTCGATCACCCACAAATTGCCCTGATACACGCACACGATCTGCTGACCGTCAGGACTCCAGGCTAACCCGCTGCCAAAATCATCGACAGGCCGCAAGCCCGGTTTATCACGACCGGGAAAGACCGCTTGCGCGTTGCTGCCATCGCGATCAGCGATCATCAGATCATAATCGCTGTTCAGGCTATTTTCAGGGTCGCGGCTGCGCAAGTAGGCGATGTGCCCGTTGCCTGCTTCATCAAGCACACTGAACTCTGGTCGCGCCCACATACCCGCTTTACCCGATAAACTGATCTGAAACGCGCGCCCCGCCGATCCTGTCGCTGCTGCCGTAACTGATGAGCTGGCTGAACCGTTCGCCACTGCCAGATCAAAAACAGGGCTGGCGTCCGGCGGTTCGCTGCCTTCCGGCGCACCGTGGACGGTAGCGGCCAATAACGTTTCGGACGGTGACCATGCCAGACTCGGCACCCATACCCAATTGCGCGGCAAAGTCGCTGAATACACTTTGAAATCGAAGAGCTTTTGCAGCTTGCCCGTTTTGACATCGACCGTGCCCACGCCGTCCGCTTGCGCCCATGCCAGCGCCTTGCCGTCCGGTGACCACTTGAATTGCGTCCCCCACCAGCTATATAAGCCGGTCGGCCCGTTGCTGAGCAGCTTCGATGCTTTCAGCAGTTGGCCGTTTTGCGGGTTGATCTGCACGATGATCAGATCGTTGAAGGCTTGATAGCCGCCGATCCGGTTCGCGTCTTTTTGTCCGGTCGAATAGCTAATCGTGTTCGGCTTGCCGGGAATCCATTCGGCATATAGAACGTCGTCAAGCAGCTTGACCGGACGCGCTTTCGGATCGGTGGTGTCCAACAATACCCACAGTTCATTGATCTTATCGGCGGGTGTGTTTGATCCGTTTGGTAAGCGCGTATACAACAACTGGTGGCTGCTGGCCGACAGCGAAAAAACGCGCCCATCCAGGTTGCCACCTGTCGGCACAATACGCTGCGTGATGCTGTTGCCTTCGATGATATGCGCCTGACCGCTGCTGATATACGCGACCACGCCGTTGACCAGCACCGGATCGATCAGTTTGGTATCGACGCCGCGCGCCAGAACTTCCTGCACAGGCTGCGTCAGCATGGTTGTGCTGCCCGGTGTGCGTGATTTTTCGACGCCATCCTCCAGAATCAGATTGAAGCACACCTGTTGAGTACCGTTGACGCCCGGCTGAATAACGCGGCTGTCACCGGGTTGCAGATCAGTCGTTTTCTCCTCAAGTGTGCTGTACGGCACGGTTTGCGTGGTGCAATCCTGCTTTTCAGTGACGCGAATAATCGTCACGATCAGATTGTCGGTGAGCTGCTGAAAGGACGGCGGATACACCTTGTCAAATTCACCGACGATGATTTGCTGCTTATCCAAAAATTGGCTGATCGACATGGCTTGCGGCACGATGAAGGGTCGTTCGCGCCCATCCGCGATCAAGCGCACATGCAAACCACCCTGACTTGCATCGGGCGTGCAAGCCGCGATCATGCTGAACAGCAGACAAACTATGCCGATTCGTAGCACTTTCAAACGATTAGTACCCCGTACCAGATGATTCGCGCGGCGCATTGTTGAGTACCGCCCCGACGATTCGTACATGGATGCGCTGAAGAATATCACGCGCGCGTTCGGCTTGATCGCGCCGGGTGGTGCCTGCTTTAACGACTAGCAGCACGCCGTCCAGCTTGGAAGCCAGCAGCGGCGCATCCGTCACGGCCAGCACGGGCGGCGCATCGAACAGCACATATTCAGCGCGTGTTTTCAGCAGCGCGATCAATGCTTCCATCTGCTTTGAGCCGAGCAAATCCGCCGGATTAGGAGGGGTAGGGCCGCTGGTCAGGATGCTGAGCTGATCGACGCCGGACGCCTGTAAGGGTGGCGCATCGCGTAAGCTGCTGTCCAGCATGATCGAGGTCAGGCCGCGCTCATTCGATAATCCCCACAGTGTATGCTGCGTCGGACGGCGCAAATCAGCGTCTACAAGTATCGTGGTGTGCCCGCTCTGTGCCAGCGTCACCGCCAGGTTCGCAAGCGTGGTGCTTTTGCCATCGTCGGGCATGGGCGACGCCACAAGCAGCGTTTGGATCGGCTTTTCGATCGATTGAAACATGATGTTCGTGCGCAAGGTACGGTACGCTTCAGCGGCGGGCGAGCGTGGATCGGTCAGCATGATCAAACGAACAGTCGTCACAAAGCACCTCGTGTATCGGGGATGCTGCCCAAAACGGGCAACTGTAAATAACGTTCAACATCGGCATTACGGCGTACCACGCTGGCATTCAAGGTTTCCAGCACGAACACGATCACACCACCGATCAACAGGCCGAGCAATGCGCCCGCGATCGTATTGGTTTGCGTCGTTGGTTTGATCTGACTAGGGAGCGGCGGATCGCGTAGTTCGGCGGTGATCCGATCGGCCAATTGCAGCGGCTCGTTTTGCTGTGTGCGCCATTGTACAAAAGCCTCACCATAAGCACGCGCCACATGGCTCGCGACTTCAGCATTGGTCATGTCAACATCGACATTCAGCGTAATCGTAGGGCGATCCGACGCAATGGTGATCATGCCTCTCAACTGTTCGGGAGTCATATCCAGATGAAGCTGACCAATCACCGTACCTGCGAGCGTATAGCTGTCCATCCATTTGCGATAACTGTTCAACAAATCCAGCAGCGTTTGTGTCAGGCCAGCGTCGTTGCGGGCAGGCAAAATCGTAATGGTTTGTTCGGAGCGATAGACGGGCGTTTGACCCTTGCTGAACACATATGCGCTGCCCGCCGTGAGCACCATCGCCAGCACGAGTATCCAGCCGCGCCGAAGCAGGATTTGCAGGTAGTCTCTAATATTCACAAAACACGTCTTTCATTGATAAAAGCTTATTGGCGGGCGTTCACAACCACGGCGCGATTATAGCAAGTTCTGCGGGCGTGGCGAACAATCAATAGGCGACCGTAGGGCACGTGCGAAGTCATTGACCCCTAACCCCCGCCCTTCCCCCGATTACAGGGGAAGGGAGTCAGACCGTATGAAAGTCCCTCCGGCCTGGGGACTCCAATATCACAAGCGTCAAAACAGCGGAAGCTGCGTCAGGTTTTCGACGGGTGGCTGATCGGTTTCATCCCACGGCAGCGGTGGCAGTACGGGTCGCAGGGCGCGCACGCGCTCGTAAAAAGTACGCGCAAATTGTGGTGAGTGGACTTCCACGGCGCAATGCACAAAAAAATAGATGTCGCGCCCTTCATCGATCCAGGTGGCGACGCGCGGTGCCCATTCATCCCAATACGGCGTATTTTCTTCGGCAACTGGGCTACTCACATAGCGCACGACCGCAAACTTTTGGAGCGGATCGGTCACCAGCGGCACTTTGGGTTTGCGACCTTGCCGATCGTCCGCTTCTGCCGAGTCGGTTTCGTGCGACGGGCGGCTGTCCAGAATGGCACGCCCCGCTCCGAATGCGTTCAGGCAATCATGCAGTTCCGCTTCACCGTCAGGCGTGAAAAAATCAAGATGGCGCACTTCAACCGATACCTGTACGCCGCTTGGCAAATTCTCCAGAAAACTTGCCAGGAACGGGATACGTTTGGGCGAAAAGCTCGGCGGCAGTTGCAGCATCAGTGGACCCAGACGCGGACCGAGCAAGCGCATCGTGCCGACGAAGGTGCGTGCCTGCGTATCCACATCCTTGAGCTGCGCGGTATGTGTGATTGTCTTTGGAAATTTTGGGCTGAAGCGGAAAGTGTCCGGCGTTTCGTCCGCCCACTTTTTAACGGTCAGCACTTGCGGCATGGCGTAAAAGCTGCTGTTCAACTCTACGCAGGTCAGGCGGCGAGTATAGCTGGATAGGCGTGCGTTAGTAGGCGTCCCTGGCGGAAAGAAATTACCCGCCCAATCGTCATGTGCCCACACTGCGCAGCCGATATAAAAGGTCATGACGCGCTTTGTACGCTCGCAACCACGGCGCGCATTCGATCCATAATTCGCACCTGATCGGCTGCGCTGTACGTGTCGAGTGCCGACGGCACAGAACGCTTCAACTTTTGCTGCATCACCTGCTGGCGCGTCGGATCGGGTTCGTCACCATAATCCACCAGACGCCCCCACGGACCCAGCTCAAAAGTTGTGTTATATGGAATGCCAAAGTCAAAGTCCCTGAGCACCTCATCCGCGTACAATGGAATATTCACCACTGGAAACGGATCATCCACATCAAAAAATTTGACGCGTGTTTCAAGCACTGCCTGATGTGGATCGGTTGCGGCCACATAATAAGGGCGCGATTTATCTGTTTTGGGATACGCTGAAATACTTTCGAGCGGTGATGCGAACTCATGCAGCAAGTCGAGTTCGTAAAGGATAACACCGCTGCGAAACGTATCAAAGCGCCCCCGCTGATAAGCGCCTAGCCCACTGCCACCCCGTTTATTGGCTGCGGACAAGACTTCAATGCGAACGATCGGCTCACCCAAATCAAGATGTGAGACGCCTTTGTAGATCACCACCGCGTTGATCTGACTATCCTGCTGATAATCGTCGTCAATTGAAACGACCATATCCGGGATGGGAATAGCCATCACAAGGTTAGGTGATCCGCTTGATGAGGCGCGATAGATAGTAGCATCCGGGATGCGCGGCGGCAGTCGTTCGTCACCTGCTGAAAACGAAATCGCAATTTGCAACGATTGCTCACTCAACACGAAATATCCATTCGGCAAATGCGCGTTGAGCCATTCGGCAATGTGAGTGATGAAAGCGCTGTGAAAACTATGCCACAAGCCGCCAGCATCCGGGCGCGGCGTCTGTTGCAGGCTCAACAAATGCGCGTTGGGACCGCGATAGGCGTTGTGTTTCAGGCGGATCGGTTGGTCGCTCAGGCGTGGCATATGCAAAATCTCGCGCTACATCAACAACTTGGGAGGGGTGAGCCGCCCGCCAACGGTTCTATTGACTCACCCCGGAATCTACAAACTTTAAGATGGGCGGCTGGCGGCTTCGGTAACGCGCTGCGTGATCACCACCGACCACGCCTCGCCTGCCGGAATAGTCACCGTCCAGAGCTGCAAGAAGGCGGTGCCCTGATAACCGCGCTCGAAACCAGCCTCGGACAGCGCCACCGTTTCTAATGGAAAATGCCAGAGGGTTGCGGGCTTGCTCAGTTCGGTTGCCACCGTCAGATTGCGCAGATTGCTATCGGCGCTGTAATGCGTCACGTTGTCGATCGCACCTACTGCCGTCAGCGGCAGCCGATCGCCTATGGATACGCCGTCACCGATACGCATTGCGCAGTAATTCAAATCCTGACCGCCATCGAAACCGACGACCGTTTCCACGCCAAAGCGCACATCGATCGGCGCGCTGCTGCTGTGCGTCAGGCTGTAGATTACATTGACGGTATTTTGGCCGTGTTCCAACGCAAAAGTCTTGCTGACGCGCACTGCCTCATGCGTTTCGCCCACCCACACATGGCCGTCGCGCTGAAAGTGTACGCTGACGGTCTTATCCTTGACGCTGCTGTCCGCCTGATAAGGTTGATTCACAAAATCGCCCTGTTCGGCGTATTGTGCGCGGTAGAATTCGTCAAGCGTGGTGTGCGGCGCAACGAAGTGATCCAGGAATGAAGCGCGGCGGTGCCAATCGTAAATCAAAAACTTTTCAAGGCCCGCTTCTTTAGCGCGGATCGTTTTCGAGTGGATGTTTTCCAACTCATTCGAGGCGGGCGACTCAGGCGTCATTACTCGATTTTCGCGGGCAGCTTCCAGCAAATCAGCGTGATAGCCTTCTTTATGGCGGCTCATAATATTGAGCAGGTTGTAGCATGTTGGCCGGTAGTCGAGTTCGATCAAGCTCCCGCCCACATTCTGACTCCAGATGGCGTTGAACGGCGTGCTGCTGACGATCGTTTCATCGCGCCCATCGCGATCGAAATCGGTGATTTTGAGCAGAGCCGCTGCATCATCACCATCGGCCATTGATTCGGCGGCAATCAGATTAGCATAGTTCGCCACGCGAAAGTTGAACAGGTAGATTCCGCCAAACACGCCATGCCAGTATGGATCATTGCTCTGCGCCGCCCACAGCAGATCGAGCGCTTCATCTCGTTTGCGCCCGCGCCGCATCTCATGAATCTTCTCGCTGACGGCTAACGCGCGCTTTTGCATGTGGTTGATTTCTTCGTACTTGACCATGAAGCTGCGCCAGATACCACCGCGCAAAAAGCGCAGAATGTCGTTCTGATGCTGCACTTCCAGTCCATGTTTGAGTACCGTCAGTTGGTGCGAGGCATCCGGTGGCAAGCTCCATTCGCCCATCTCCATGTAGCTGGCGGACGGCAAATAGACGCGGCCTAGCGCCGGATACTGCTTCATATAATTTGAGGGCGTCGTCGTCTTGATCCAATCCGCGTTCTTTTCAAGTGCGCTGAACAGCGATTCCATATAGCGCCCATCGCCCCAACAATGCTCATAAGTGCCCGGCCAGGTGCCGAACTTTTCGCCATCGTCACCCATGAAGGCCAGTTTCGGCACGAACGTAGGCAGCGGTTGATCCGCTTCACTGCGCAGCCAATCGATCAATGTTTGAACGGGTGACCAGGGGATCGCGTATCGCAAATAGGCCAACGTTGGGAACACAGCCACCGGATAGCCTTGTTCTTCCGTCACATAATAGCCGAACAGCTCTTTTTCTTTGTCAAAGCCAACGCCTTCAAAGTGCGTATCGTCCACAATCACATATTTGACGCCCGCTTGCGCAATGGGGCGTGGCAAATGTGGTTCCCATACGCGCTCGGCTAACCACATTCCATTTGCTTCATAGCCAAACGTTTGCTTGATTTTTTCGGTCAGCTTTTTAATCTGTCCAACTTTGTCTTCATCCGGCAGCGCCACCAGCACCGGCTCATAATAACCACCCGTCAGAATCTCGACTTGTCCAAGGCTGACCAGCACGCGCAGCCGCTCGATCAGTTCGGGGTGATGCGCAATGAGCCAATCCAGCAGCGGGCCGGTGAAGTGCATCCCTGCGTTGACGCCAGGGTGACGCTCCAACAGCTCGATCAAGGGCAAATAGCTAACATGCGTGCTGTGTTCGCTGACGTAATCGAACTGGCCGACGGGCTGATGGTTATGAAAAACCAGCGATAGGTAAATGGGTGCAGTCATGGACTTTTCCTCTCGATAGGATCGTCAGATAGCGCGGCGCTGCTTACAACAAATCAAACGCTGACGGGTGATTATAGCGCAATCCTTGCCTATCGTCACGGATAGGGGCCTACGTTTACCGCCGAAATCGGGTATTTTCACCGCTAGTTCAGACCGTTGATAGTCAGGTAATCTGATGTACAATTGGGGCATGAAACTAAGCGAATATGCCCGTATTTCTTATATGGCAAGGCTTCGGTAAACTGCTATAGTCTCCTGATACGTTCTGTGAAAACCAGCGTAATCGTTCAGCAATCGGAAAACTGATTATGCAAAACTTGACGAGCAGCGATTTCTTCGGCCCAGAATTCAAGCAAAACCCATATCCTTACTATGCACAGCTGACCGCCAACGCGCCGGTCTACCGATTCGACATGCCTAGCGGTGCGGGTTGGTTGATCACGCGCTATGACCTGGTGCTGCAAGTCTTGAAAGACGACGCGCACTTCACGCGCGATATGCGCAAAGTGCTGCCCACCCGCGAGCGCATGTCGCTCAACATGGCGAATCCGATGGACAGCATCATGCTCAATTTCGATCCGCCCGACCATACCCGGCTGCGCGCACTCGTCTCCAAGGGCTTCACGCCGCGCCTGATCGAAACGCTGCGCCCGCGTATTCAGGAGTTGAGCGACCAGTTTATCGAGGCAGTGCAGGCACACGGCCAGATGGATTTGATTGAGGATTTCGCGCTGCCGCTCCCAATCATCGTGATTTCGGAACTGCTGGGCGTGCCGGTCGAAGACCGCGACAAGTTCCGGCAGTGGTCGAGCATCATTATCTCGGCGTCGGGCAACCTACAAGGCTCCGAGACCGTTAACCGCGCATTCAGCGAATTTGTGGCCTACCTGGACAGCCTCTTCGAGCGGCGGCGGACCGAACCTGCCGACGATCTGCTGACGGCACTGCTGCAAGCCGAAATTGACGGCGAAATGCTGCAAACCCATGAACTATACGCAATGGTCATGCTGCTGCTGATCGCCGGGCACGAAACGACCGTCAACCTGATCGGAAACGGAATGCTGGCACTGATGCAGCATCCCGATCAGATGAAAAAGCTCCAAGACGATCCGACCTTGATCAAGCTGGCCGTCGAAGAACTGCTGCGTTACGACGGGCCGGTGGAATGGGCGACACCGCGTTGGGCAACAGAACCAATTACGCTGGAAGGGCAGCCGATCGGGCGCGGTGACATAATTTTTATAATACTGGCCGCCGCTGACCATGACCCGGCGCAATTTACCATGCCCGACGAACTAGACATCGCACGCGAGCGCAGCAATCACCTGGCGTTCGGCATGGGAGTCCACTACTGCCTGGGTGCGCCGCTCGCCCGGTTGGAGGGTCAGATCGCCATCAACACGCTGCTCGCCCGACTGCCGAATATTCACCTGGCCGCTGCGCCGGAAACGCTCACTTGGCGACCCGGCTTCATAGTGCGCGGGCTGCACACGCTGCCCGTTATGTTCTGAGAACCCTGCTTCACATACACCAACCGCACGTCCACCGCTTCTTGTGGCGTGTTTCACTTGGTGCGCATACGATTGCCCGAATACGCGTGTGAGCACCTCCAAGATCACTGATGTCTATTTATCAGCAACTTATCAGCAACAAACCCGATCATATCGTTGATAAGCGCTTCAATGCGCGGATCGATTTCTTGCTAGCTGGTTGGTAACGCCAATCACGCCTCAAAGTCGTTCGTTCTTACTTCGTTGGTTGTGGAAACCCCTCACATATCACTCTCCTGTTGGTAAGTATAGAACTTTCAAGTGCCTACTATACAAAAGTGAGTATGCGGCTATATACTTGACAAGTCAATAGGCATCGAGACGTTTTCACTTCTTTTTCGGAGCAAACTACCATGAAAATGACAGGTAACACAATCCTCATCACTGGCGGGGGTTCAGGCATTGGTCGCGGCTTGGCCGAAGCGCTTCACACACTAGGCAATCAGGTCATTATCGCGGGCCGTCGCAAGCAGACGCTCGACGAAACAACGACTGCAAATCCTGGTATGAAATCCGTGATCGTGGATGTTGAGGACAGAAGTACCCTTGCCGCATTCGCCGCGCAGGTTACCGAGGAGTACCCGGCGCTCAATGTTCTGATCAACAATGCAGGTATCATGCGCGCAGAAAACCTGTTAGATCAGCCGGGTGATATTGCGGACGCAGAGGCGACGATTGCAACAAACTTACTAGGGCCGATCCGCTTGACCGCTGCGCTTTTGCCGCACCTGCAAAAGCAAGCGCAGGCCGCAGTTATCAATGTCACCTCTGGTCTGGCATTCGTCCCGCTTGCGTTCACACCGACGTATTCCGCGACAAAGGCGGCACTCCATTCCTACACGCAAGCGCTGCGTCTGCAATTGCGCGCCACCCCGATCCAGGTCATCGAATTGATTCCGCCTGCTGTCGCTACCGAACTTATGCGTGGCGGCTCTTCTAATCCACACTATATGCCGCTAGACGAGTTCATTGCGGAGAGTATAAATCTCTTGACGACACAGCCGGAGGCTACGGAGATCAATGTCGAACGCGTAAAATTTCTGCGCTTTGCGGCGGAAAGCGGCCAGTTTAACGTAGTGTTCAACGCACTCAATTCAGCGTGAACTCAAATAAAAGTCACATAGGTCATACTTGAAGGGTCATAGACCCCACGGCTAAAGCGGGGGGCTTGCAGTCGAGCGGAAACTCGGTTTTCCCGAATTCTCGCGCCTAACCCTGGTTCGTAGGTGGATGCCCTTGAGGTCTTCAAGGCCAAGTCCTCGCTTCGTGCGTTTAGCGTCTTCAACCAGTCGCTTGGCGATGCAGTGGTTCACATCGGCTTGATAGCGTGCCTGACGGTTGTTCAGTTGGCGCAGTCTACGTTTTGCACTCTTGGTGCCCGTTCGTTGCAGTTTCTTGCGACGTTTGACATACCACTTGCCACGCTGGTAAGCCAGCAGTTCAGCCTACCGCGCACCGCACACAAACGGTACGCTAATGCGTCCGCTCAGCGTCCAGATCGATACTCGGCGCTGAGCGGTGCGGAACTTGAGCAGCCGATCGACGTAGGGGAACGTACCGTGTTCTTTGAACACGCGGTTGTTCGCCTGATCCGGCTTATAACTATTGGCGGTTTTACCAATCGCCCTGCCTGCAAAGTGCTATTACGTAGCGTTTTGCGATGTAGCGATCGTGCCCGCAGCAGGCGCGGACTCGTCCATTTCTTCTTTGTGGAACTGCGACATATACAGGTCGTAGTACGCGCCTTTTTTGGCGATCAACTCGTGATGCGTGCCGCGCTCGATCACTTCACCCGCGCGCAGCATCAGCACTTGATCGGCATTACTGATGGTGCTCAAGCGGTGCGCAATGACGAAGCTCGTGCGGCCTTCCAACAGCTTCTCGAACGCTTTTTGGATCAGCCGTTCAGTGCGCGTATCAACGCTGCTGGTCGCTTCATCCAGGATCAGAATGCGCGGATTGGCGAGCGCAGCACGTGCGATTGACAGCAATTGGCGCTGACCCTGGCTCAAGCCGCCGCCGCGCTCACCGAGGATCGTCTGATATTTCAGCGGCAAGCGCTCGATGAAAGTATCCGCGCTAGCAAGCTGCGCCGCCGCGATCACTTCTTCGTCGGTAGCGTCCAACCGTCCATAACGGATGTTGTTCATGACCGTATCGGAGAACAGGAACGAGTCCTGCAAAACGATCCCGATCTGCTTGCGCAAACTGGCGCTTGTCACGTCGCGCACGTCAATATCATCGATCTTGACCGATCCGCTGCTCACATCGTAGAAGCGCGGGATCAAGTTGATGATCGTCGTCTTACCTGCGCCAGTCGGCCCGACAATCGCGATCGTTTGTCCGACTTCGGCCTTGAACGTCACGCCGCGCAAAACGGGGACGCCCTTCTTATATTCGGCTTTGGCGTCGGTCAGTTCGACCTTACCCTTGATTTGCGGCATTTCGCGCGCACCCGGCTTATCCACAATGTCCGGCTGCACATCCAGCAAGCCGAAAATACGCTCACTGCCCGCGATAGCGCTTTGAATGTTCGTCCACAAAACCGCGATCTGCTGAATCGGCTGATTGAAGCGCTGCACATATTGCACGAACGCGAAGATCAGGCCGATCGAGATCGCGCTGCCGAACAATGGTGCAAAGGTCGCATTGCCAAGCAGTGCTAAGCCGCCTACGACCGTCACGATCGCCAGCGCCACGTAGCCGAGCGCTTCAAGGGTGGGTGACAGCGCCGACGAATAGCTGACGGCGCGCACGTTCACGTCACGATTGGCGGCATTCGTCTGGCGGAAGTTCTTGATATTCTCATCTTCACGGTTGAACGCTTGCACTTCGCGTACCCCTGAGATGCCTTCTTGCAGTTCAGCGTTGACGCTGCCCATTTCCGCGCGGCTCTTGCGGAAAGCACGGCGCGCTTGCGTCGAAAGCCAAATAGTCGCGATCGCCATGATGGGTACGACCGTCAGGCTGAGCAGTGCGTAGCCAACATTAGCCTGTAGCATTTTGACCATGATCCAGACCAGCGCAAGCATACCGCCCGCCACGTTGATCAAGCCAAAGCCGAGTACCTGGTTGATCGTGTCGGTGTCGTTGGTAATGCGGCTCATCAGGTCACCCGCCTCATTTTCGCTGTAATAGCCGAGTGAGAGCGAGTGAAAGCGCTGCATGACATCAATCCGCAGTTGGCGCAGCACATGCTGACCCGACCACGCAAAGGCATAGAACGCGAGACCGCCAGCCAGTGCGCCGCCCAGGTACAATGCTACAACACGCACAATGATCCCGGCTAATCCTGCAATCCGGTCGTCGCTATTTTGCTGCGGAATACCCGCTGCCGTCTTGGTGTCGCGCGCTTCGGCTGGCACCACACCTATCGCGCAGGTGGCAGACGGACTCAAATAGCAGTCAACGGCAGCCTGCGTCAATTCCGGCTGCGTGACTTGTGCCCATGTCGAGCCGATCAACAGAAGCGCAACAAGGATCATCAACGGCCAATACGGTCGGAAGTAACCAGCGAAACGCCCAATGGTTTCACTCAGGTTCTTCGGCTTACTTACTTCACGGCCAAACAGCAGTGCCGCGTTACCACCCATCATCCCCATGTTATTTTGCCTCCGGCGTATTAATCTGGACGGGCTTAATCGGAGCGAGAGACGTTGTTGCTGCTGTTGCTGCTGCCACAGCGGGTGCAGCAGTCGTCTCTTCAGCGTCGCCAACCAACTGCGAATTGTAGATTTCGGCGTAAATCGGGCTGTCTTCCATCAGCTCAGCGTGCTTGCCGTGCGCAACGATCGTGCCTTTATCGAGCACCAGAATCTGATCGGCGTTGACCACGGTGCTGATACGTTGTGCAATGACGAAGCTCGTGCGACCCTTCATCAAATGGTCGAGTGCGCGCTGAATTTTGGCTTCAGTGCCCATATCAACGCTGCTGGTCGAGTCGTCCAGGATCAGAATGCGCGGGTTGAGCAGCAGCGCGCGGGCGATCGCAATGCGCTGTTTCTGGCCGCCGCTCAGGGTTGTGCCGCGTTCACCGACGGGCGTATCGTAGCCCTGCGGAAAGCCGCTGATGAAGTCGTGTGCAGCAGCAGCTTTGGCGGCACTGATCACGTCGTCCATCGACGCATCGGGGCGGCCAAAAGCGATATTGTCGCGGATGGTGCCGCTGAACAGGTTGGTTTCCTGTAAAACGGTGCCGATTTGGGCGCGCAAACTTTCAATCTGCACATCGCGGATGTCGTGACCGTCGATCAAAATCTGACCTTTGGTTGCATCGTAGAAGCGCGGTAACAGGTTGATGATCGTCGTCTTACCACTGCCGGTTGAGCCGAGCAAGGCGATCGTCTGGCCGGGTTCAGCCGTAAACGTCACATCTTTCAACACCGGATCGCTGCTGCCGAAGTAGCTGAACATCACATCCTTGAATTCGACGTGACCTTGAATGGGTGGCAGTGGAATGGCGTTGGGTTTATCGACCACATCGTTTTTGGCGTCCACGATCTCGAAGATGCGCGCGGCTGAAGCGGAGGCTTGCGCGGCCAGGCTGATGATGAAGCCAAGCTGACCGATCGGCAAGAAAATGTAAATCAAATACAGGCTGAACGTTTGATACTGCGCCAATTGCAGATCGCCGCTCACAATTTGGCGGCCACCGAAGTATAGAATGGCGGCTTGTCCCAATTGCGCGATCAAGAAGGTCAGCGGAAACAAGACCGTAAATGCGCGGCTGACGACTAACTGCTGCGTCATCAGATTATTGGCGGCACTGTTGAAACGTGTTTGCTCGTAGGGTTCGCGTACGAAAGCCTTGACAACCTTCATGCCTGCAAGGTTTTCTTGCAGGATTGTGTTCAACTTGGACAGGCGGATTTGTATCGCGCCAAACAACGGCCCTGTGAGCGCACCGAAGATCATGAACAAGACGATGGCGATCGGCAGAATAGGGATGATCACCAGCGTCAGTGCAGCGTTACTGGTGAACAGAATTGCTAACACACCGACGATCAGAATCAACGCTTGCACCGTGATCAACAAGCCCTGACCAACAAACAAGCGCACCTTTTCCACGTCGTCGGTAGCGCGGATCATCAATTGTCCGGTCTGGTTCTGATCGTGGTAGCTGAATGACAGGCGCTGAATTTTGGCGAACAATTCGTTACGCAGATCGAACGCCACGCTTTGCGAAGTGCGCTCGGACATATACGCTTGCAGGAAGGCGAAGACACCGCGCGCAGCCGCAAACAAGACCACGATCACAGCGGCGGTAAGCAGTGCGCTTTGTGCGTTGGCTGCGTCATTGATAAACTGGGTGCGCAGTTGATCGGCAGTTAGCTTCAAGTGCTGTTGGCTGATATAGTTTTGAAGTGCCCCATCTTGCGGCGAATCTAATCCCAAAACTTTGGTGTTGGAAATAGCGAGCAGCTTCTGAGCAACAAAGCCGTTGAGCACGGTAGTGATGATGTTCTGGATCAACTGTGGCACGCCCAATTGCGCGAGTGTTGCGACGATCAGCGCGCCATAAGCGGCGGCGGCAATCCCGCGATAATGTCCAATATAGTCAATAGCGCGGCGTAGTGCTTTGCCGCCACCTTTAGGGGCTGGCGGGCGTCCGCCGCCGGGTCCACGTCCTTGAGGTTGCAAGGGATTTTCCTTCCTGTGTGCATCATCTGTCGATAGTTCGATGTAGAACTATTTTATAGTGTAATATACCTTTGGCAAATGTCAATACCTCTTCTATAGACCTTAACAATCGACAATTGGACACTTCAAAAGCTGAATTTTGACGTAATGTGTTGAGATTATGTTGAGATATCGACTTTTTGACTTAAAATCAATCCGCCAAAATAGTACGTACTGGAACAATCAGGAAAAGGAGTGACTAGCATGAGTCAGACAACGCTTATCACAGGTGCATCGGCTGGAATTGGGGAAGCCTTCGCGCGGGAATGTGCGGCGCGTGGTGATCGCCTGATCCTCGTCGCACGACGCGCCGATCGGCTGGAGGCATTGGCCGCTGAACTGAAAAGCGCCCATCAAACCGAGTCAATCGTAATCCCGATCGATTTGGGCACAATCGACGGGGCGCGCCAATTATTCACGGAAACCGAAAAGCGTGGCTTGATAGTCGATTTGCTGATCAACAATGCGGGCTTTGGCAAGTATGGCGCGTTTGAAAAGCAGCCGCTGGATACTTACGATCAGATGGTGCAGCTTAACATCACTTCATTAGTCGATTTGAGCTATTTGTATGTGGCCGGAATGCGCGCTCGCAAACATGGCGGGATCCTCAATGTCGCGTCAGTGGCAGGTTTTCCGCCGACGCCGTACTTCAGCGTGTATGGGGCGAGCAAGGCGTTTGTGCTATCGTTTTCGCAGGCGTTAGCAGTCGAGGTACACGCAGATAACGTCAAAGTGAGTGTGCTATGCCCCGGCGCGACTGTTTCAGAATTTCAAGCGGTGGCCGGATCGGAAATCGTCAAAGATGGCGCGTCGGGGTATCAAACGTCAGCGGAAGTGGCGCGCGAAGGGTTGCAAGGCTATGAGGCGGGTAAGGTGATCGTGGTTACGGGTTTGCAAAACAAAGTGGCGGCGGCAGCACTGAATTTTATTCCACGCTCATTGGCACGCCGTATCGCGGGATCGATGAGTCGCCCGCGCAATGTATAAGCTCCTGTATATTTGTATATAAATATACGTCTGATGCGGAGTTTACACGGGTAAAAGTTGGAAAGATTATACGATTTCCGCATCAGGCGCATTATTCTTTTTCCCGGTGCTTGCCTCAAATAGTATACTTTTGCAGAACATCGTTCGTCGTGAATCAGCTTAAAAAGTGTGAGGTGCAAAAATGTCCGAGTCGCTTCAATCGGTAGAACTTGTCAGCAATGGCTATCCAATCGCGTCGATTCCATCTCGTATAGGACGACTCACAGCAACTGATCCGCATCAGTCCCGCCAAAAGTTATGGGAACAGTATCAAGCGCAGGGGTATTTGTGGTTGAAACATTTATTGCCGTTGAAGGAAGTATTAGCGTTTCGGCGACGATACTTCCAAACCCTTAATCAGATGGTCGCCCTCGGAACCGATCCAGTAGAGGGAATTTGGGCGGGTGAATCCGTGCCGAATCTGAATCGAGAATTGGCTGAAATTGTGCGTTCAGCCGCTTATGAATCCTTCTGTTTGATGGAACCGATCTGGCAGTTTTACGAGATGTTTCTGGAGGGGTCTGCCTACTTGCACAAACGCAAGCTGATTCGGCATGGTGTTCCACTCGATAGAAAAACGACCGGAGCACACTATGATTTGATCTATCTGCGTGGGGGAACTGATCGCATTTGTACCAGTTGGATTCCCATCGGGGATATTTCAGTTGAAATGGGTGGGTTAGTTTATCTTGAAGGATCAGATTCCTGGGGACGCGAGACGGAAGCTAAATTTTCAGTACAAAATCAGCAGTTACTCCCTGCCGAACGAATAAGCGCCTACAACAAGAATATGAAAACAGGCTGGCTGCAACTTGATCTGGCTCAACTTGCCGATCAACTTAACACCCGTTGGTTGGTCGCAGATTACGAGGTAGGCGATATGATGGTACACAGTCCCTACATGGTTCATGCTTCCACGATGAACATTGACCCATCACGACGAATTCGCTTATCCACCGATATTCGCTATCAGCGGGTGTCCGATGAAATCGATGTGCGTTGGAACAACCATTGGTCGTTAGATGACATGCTGTAAAGCCATTGATGCGCAATCTGAAAAAATCGGTTGCGGGTTATAAGTTATTGTCCGTTCCTTGACACCTTATCTGCGTTGATCATATGGGTGTTCACAAAGGTTCGACGACGAGAACGCTGTTTTATGCGTTCCCGTCCGGTTTGTTTTGCGCCCGATTTATCCGCGCTATGGATATCTTCCTTGGAGGGATTCAGGGTGAGGCGGCTGTTCAGGAACCGGGAACAATCTTGAGCGTGTTCAAAGCTGAATAGTTTTTGTTCACGTAAACAGGTGCTTTGACGGCACCCGCAAAAGCGTTACGTGAGGCGTTCGAGCTTTCGATCGGCCAGGTTAAACTAGCGTTATCGTCCCAATTGAACCAGACAATCGCTTTGATCTTAGGGAACAACAGCGGAATATCTTTGGTCAGCGTCTGATAAATCCACTGCGATTTTTTGACGCCGTTATCGCCTGCTTCAACGGATGCGAACTCGGCAATCATGAGCGGCTTGGATGGCGCTACCCCTGTGATAGTCTTATAGCTGGACGCGTAAAGCTGCGGAAAGCTCAACCACGGCAAGCCCTGTTTGGTATACCAGTTGTAACCATCCAGGCCGATCCAATCGACATAGCCATCACCGGGGTACACTTTGGACAGCGGTGTTGTGCGCGTACTGACGATGTTGGGCGCCCATACCCAGGTAACGTTTGTCGCGCCGACCTGCGTAAAAATATCGTGAACATGCCGCCAGGCTGCCACGTACTGCGCTGCGTTGTTGCCGTTCGCCTGGGTGCTCCACGGAAACTGCCACCAGCCGTTCATTTCATGGTCGAACCGCAAGAAAAACGGGTGTCCCCACTTTTTCGCGTCGGTCGCCCACTGCCGAACGAATGCATCGTATTTGCCGGATGCAACTTTTGCCAGCGAGTAGTCAGGTTGAATGAAACGGCAGCACGCCCAGGAACCCCAACTCAGCAGCGGGATCGAGCCATGGTTACGTACATTATCGAAATAGCTGGTCTGGAAGTTCAGGAATTTACCGCCATAGTTCCAGGGCGCGCCCCAACTGATAATCCCTAACTTCCGACCTATGTAGTTCTCATAACGTGTATAGGAGCCGTTGGGCGCGAACTGCGTGGGATCCGCAGCGTGACCATACAAGGTAGCACCCCAATAAATTGAATTGGCAGACGCGGCGGGCGATGGGTTGAGCAGCATCCAGCCGGGGATCAGCGTGCTGGTATCGACTTGCATATCCGGTGACAGGTCGGTCGGATCGAACGTCATACTGGCGGCGTCGGCGCGGCTGACAGCTTGATCTGGCAGCACGCCCGCAAAGCCGATCACAAAAATAAGCGTTAGCGCGCAGGCCAATCGTCGGCGCTGAAAAAGCACCTTTGCCAACGCGAGTGAGAATGCTTTTGATGAGGCCAATTTGTCAACGAGCAGACTTACGATCATGCGTGAATCTCCGAAATAGCGAGCTGATACGATCATTGCACAAGTCTTCCAACCTTTTTCACTGTTTGTTGGATAGTTCAGATAGAAGCGGTTAGCCAGAGATCATACGCTGTACAAACCGATTTCTAACTTCACAAAGCAAAAAAAGTGGACTCGATAAAAGATGAAACAAATTAATTTGTGACTAGAAGTCTGGAAAACGCTGAGCAGTTGAGGATTTTAAGCAATAGGACGAACTTCGCAAATTGCACATCAATAGAATAGCCAGGAAATACACTCAGTACAACAGGAGATATTTCCTATTGGTTTACCGTATTTTTCGCGAAATGCCTATCAGATAGTATTTCAACGGACATCAGGATTCAAACAATCGGCGGCTTGCGTTATACTCAGGTGACTGTCACACAATCAAATGGCACACAGTCAAATTCAGCCTAGCTACGGATAAACAATTTATGAACGCTTACGAGTACGCAGCCGTTCACCGCAATACTTTTGTGAACGAATTGAAGTCTTTGCTCAAATTCCGCTCGATCAGCACTTTGACCGAAAATAATGTCGAAACTGCACAAACTGCGCAGTGGCTGGCCGAGCATTTGCATCACATTGGTTTGAACAGCGTATCGATCTTCAACACGCCAGGGCATCCGATCGTGTATGGCGAATGGCTGGCAGCGCCGAGCGCACCAACCGTCTTGATCTACGGACATTATGACGTGCAGCCGCCTGACTCGACACCCGATAATCCGTGGCTCAGCCCACCTTTCGAGCCAACTATTCGCGATGGAAATTTGTATGCGCGCGGTGCTGCCGATGACAAAGGCCAGATTTTTGCGCATGTCAAAGCAGTTGAGGCACTGCTGCGAACAACCGATAAGCTGCCTGTGAACGTGAAGTTTCTGATCGAAGGCGAAGAGGAATCCGGTTCGATTAATCTGGACAGCTTCATCGAAAGTCACAAGGATTTGCTGCGCGCGGATGTGTGCGTCATTTCCGATTCGCATATTCTCGCCACCGATCGCCCGGTGATCGTGTATGCCTTGCGCGGGTTGGTCTACACCGAAATTGAAGTACGCGGCCCAAAAAGCGATCTGCATTCAGGCGCTTACGGCGGCGTGGTCTACAATCCAGCACAAGCGCTGTGCGAGATTATCGCGGCACTGCATAACCCGGACGGCAGCGTGAACATACCAGGCTTCTACGATCGCGTCCGTTCGATCCCGGAAACAGAGCGCGAAGCCCTTAAAAAAGTGCCGTGGACGGATGACGAGTTTTTTCAGGAAACAGGCGCACCTGCGCCATGGGGCGAGCCGGGCTATTCGCGCCGTGAGCAGATCGGGCTGCGTCCCACGCTTGAAGTGAATGGCCTTGTCGGTGGCTTCATCATGGAAGGCGCTAAAACCGTACTGCCTGCCAAAGCGTTGGCAAAAGTGAGCTGCCGTTTAGTGGCGGATCAAGACCCACAAACGATTTTCGAGCTGTTGAAAAAGCGCGTTGCCGAACTCACGCCGTCCGCCGTGACCAGCGAAGTACGCCTGCTCAACAGCGGCAATGGCGCGATTGTGAATATTCAGTCGGCAGCGATCGAAGCGGCGGCGGTGGCCTACGAACGGGGGTTCGGCGCGCGTCCGGTTTACCTGCCGGAAGGTGGCTCGATTCCTGTGGTAGCGACGTTCCAAAAGACGTTTCAGATTCCGGTGCTGCTGATCGGCCTCGGCTTGCCTGACGATAATCTGCACGCGCCAAATGAAAAGTTCAAGCTCGATCACTTTTATCGCGGCATCGATACAGGGATCGCGCTGTTAGAACGGCTCGGCACGATGACGCCTGAGACGGTGCGCGCGCAATAATTTTGCCATTCTGCATCCCCCACGCAAATAGTAAGGTGGGGGATTGCCGATAATAAACTCAGGCTTCGCCCATCATTAAGCCTTCGATAGTATGGCCTTGCACGATCGGCTCCAGAGTGTCAACCAATCGGCAGGTCAGGTGTTGTTTCAGATGATCGGGCAGCGTTTCATAATAGGCGTGCGTAACTTGCAGATCGTGCCGTTCCGCATTGTGTGCATCAGGTGCATCAACGCCCAGGACGAGCGCAGGCCGCGCTTTATTGGAGTGATTAGCCGTGCCGCGATGAATGGTGATAGCCGATCGCACTGAAATATCACCCATCTTCGGCATTTTTCGCTCGGCGCGTTCCTGATAGCGCGTATAAAGCGTTTTGGGCGGAAACATACCGTGCTCAAAATTGGTTGGGAGATCCCATTGGGTACCGGGAGCGATCTCAAAAGGCCCCATGTCTTCCATCACGTCAACCGTAGTAAGGTTGAATGCCAACGAGTTGAGACGGCGACCGATTACCGTTTCATCGGGCGCTGGAAAGTCGCGATGCCAGGGTTGATCGACTGCGCCAGGGTTCGGCACATCAAAACCGATCTCGACAATTTTGTAGTCCGCGCCAAGGATGTTTTCGCATACTGCAATAACCCACGGATGCATCGCCAGATCGATAAAGCCGCTGATGTCCTCAGGATGAACTTCAACGTAATAGCGTTTGGGGCCACGCCCGACCGCGCCACCGGGTCGCTGCAATGCAGCCTGAAAAAGCGTTTCGATGTCCTCACCCAAACGGTGCACCCATGCGCGATCGAAGGCAGCTTTGAGGCCAATAATGCCCGGCCCGTATAAGCCACCCATAATCGTCGCCACATCAAATTGCTGAACTTGCGTCTGCTCTATTGTCGCCATAATATCCCTTACGCTGTTTGGTAAAAATTTATGCCTGAAGCATAGCGAACTTTCGATAACCACGCAATCTCAACGACTTGGCGGCGCACCTGATGCACCTGATACGCGCGGCGCGAAAATCTCGCACTGCACCCATCCACCTAACGCGCCCCCTGCCAACGTTGCCAGTACATAGCCCGGCACATAGTTCAGATGGTTATACAGCAGCGCCAAACTAATCGTTCGCACCGGATTCATTGATGCGCCGGTGAGCGATGCGCCGAACAAAAAGCACGCACCAAAAGTGACGCCGATCGCTAAACTGGCAGCTAAGCTGGCGCGACTGAACACCACCGTTTGCACGTACACGCTGGCGAGCACAAAGGTAAATAATCCTTCCAGCAAATACGTTTCAAATGGATAGACACTCGTAAAGAAGCCCGTCGTCTCAACAAAAGTGGCATTCGTGCTGGCGGATAAACCAATTACCGAACGCAGCACCAGCATCCCGGCCAGACCGCCTGCCAACTGCGCAGCCCAATAAGCCGCAGCGCGTGGCAAATCGAGCTTACCCCCGACCAATAAACCCAACGTGATCGCCGGGTTGACGTGCGCGCCGGAAATGTGCCCATAAGTGGCAACGATCGCCATCAGGATCATGGCGTTCGCCAGCGCTACCAATGCCAACGGTGCGCCGAGTACACCAGACCCCGCGCCGAATACGATCAACATGAAAGTGCCGATCCCCTCAGCCAACGCATCCCGCATGAGCAAACGATTGTTCAAAATAGCTCCACCCTGAATTCCTTACGGCTAAAGTGTCACTCAAGCTGACTTGTGCATTTATGGCGCAAATGCGACGAAAACACAAATGCGCACAGATCATTCAAGCGCCTGGGGCATACCCGCCTGATCTCGTGCTCTGAATGATCTCGCTGTATAATATTTGTCTGATCCATCATCATGCGCGGTCATACATTGAGGTCACATGGAAAATACTTACATCGGTGCTTACCGAATTGTCGGCACTATCGGTCAAGGCACGTTCGGCATTGTGCATCAGGCTTATCAACCTTTTCTGGATCGTCTTGTAGCCGTCAAAATGCTCCACGCGGCTTTGCTTGAAAATCCAAAAGTCGAACTGCAATTCATGAACGAAGCGCGCACGATCGCACGGCTGCGCCATCCCAACATCGTGACCGTTTATGAGTTCGGCAGCTTGCCCGGCCAACAGCACATCCAGACATATATGGTCATGGAATATCTGCCCGGCAAAACGCTGCAAGATCGCATCAAAAACGACTCATTCACGCTGCCGGAAACGGTCGACACGATCGAACAATTGGCGCGTGGTCTGGATTACGCACACGCGCACGGCATCACGCATCGCGATTTGAAACCAGCCAATATCCTGTTCACCGAGTCAGGCGAGCCGGTCATCGTGGATTTTGGATTGGCACAGTTGAGCGAACTCGGACGTTTCAGTGATGCAGCTTTTGATCCGAATGCCAGCACCATGAGCGGCACGCCTGCCTATATGGCACCCGAACAATTTTCGGGTGATCCTACCGGCCCCGCCACGGATCAATACGCGCTGGCCGGTTATTTCGTACGAAATGCTGACCCGCGCAAGCCTGTTTGGTGACTTGGATACCAGCACAAAACTATTGGCGCGCGTGCAGGAAACGCCCGTTCCGCTGGCATTAGTGCTGCCACAAAGCATGGCGGGTGTGGAAAGCGTTTTGCAACGCGCGTTGGCACACAACCCGGATGATCGCTTTGCCACGGCAAGCGATTTTGCACACAATATGAGCGATGTGCTGCTGCCTGATCGCCAACGCAAACGCGGACTGGTCATTTCCGATCCATTGCAGATCGCTCAGGTGCGCGCGGTACGTCAGACAATCACGGGCTTTTTGTGGGGCATTGCGGCCATTGTGCTGCTCGTACTGCTGTTCAGTTCCGCACTCTTTTTGCGCGGCTATGTCAGTGGCAGCACCTCGCTCTTTGTATGGGACGGCGTGATAGTGCGGCAGGCCAATGGGCTGCATTACGTGAGCGGGTTATGGCCGGGCAGTACCGCTGGACGGGCGGGTATCCAGATCGGTGATCAGATCAAGGACGATCTGTTCTCCGATTACATGCGGCTGGACGGGGATTACACGGTGAACGGACAACCGCGTGCGGTGCTGCCAGTGAACTGGGAGCCGCACCTGGGCGATGTAATTCAGCGAACGGTTCTACGCAATGGGCAGCCCGTGGTTATTCAATATGCGATTGAGCGATCGTGGTACGCGGCGTTGTTATTAATCGCCTATTCGATTCCGGCAGGGCTGGCGTTTGCGTGCGTCGTCTGGTTACTGCGCCGCTGGGGGCCAGAACCAGGGGTACGCATTATCTTCCCGCTGCTGCTGAGCGCCAGTTTTCTGCTGTTGACTCAGGCATTAGCGCGCGTAATCCCATACATGGATACGGTTGCCGCGCATATTGTGCTGCCTTCGCTGCTGCTATTCGTCCTGAATTACCCCGAACCGCTGCCCATCCTCAAACGTCACCGTTGGCTGACCTGGGCGTTATACATCCCGTTGATTGGCCCACTCATTGAATTTTTGCTGAACAGCGGCATCCCAATTGGGAATGGCATCGAAATTCAACTGCTTTCGTACATCGGCTACGGCGTGGCGATCATCATCGCGATCGTGCTGAAATGGGTTGCGCATGATGTGAAGTATTATCACAGTTTGCCCTGGCTGATCATCGGCTTCTTGTTGGTACCGCTGACGGTGATTCCAACCACGCTGATCAACGCGCTGAATTTCGAGACGAGCAGCCATTTATTTGGCGGTGATGTCAACGTACGGCTGATTGCGTTAATGATCGCGGCGGGGGGCGGTTCGATCGCCGCGATTTTGATCTGGATCGGCTATCATCGCTTGCAAAGTGGGCTTGGCCTGTCGTTTATCCTGAACGATGCGCCGTCCGATGAACCGCATTTAGTACATCTGATAACGCTCCCGGTGAATGGTGCCAGTAGTCGGTCACGTTGAATTTCGTGCCGATGCGTGGATAGGTCGAATCCATGTCGAGAGGTAAATGGTGCCAATAGTCGGTTACGTTAATTTTCGAGGGTTGCGGACACGGCAGGCCCTGTCCCTACCTGAGTCTTAACTCACCACTTGATATACACGCGCGCCATCCGCCTCGAACACCAGTTTGAGGTATGCCAAATCAGCGGGTGGCGCATTGAGCAGGGCATTCGCGGAGGGTGGCCGCCAGCGATACATGGTGGCGAACGTGGCGGGCGCTTCTACAATTTGCGGCACCAGCACATAAGTCACGTGATAACGGGCAAGCAGCGCAGCATTCGCCGGGTCTGCCGGATTTTTCCAGAAGGCCAGCAAATCATTTTGCATCGCTTCGGCTTGCGCGGTATTCGTGAAGAACGGCTGCGGGCGGAAATAAACGGTATTGCGCTGCGCAACCACGGGTGCCCAATCCGCTTCCTGCGGGCCGGGATGATTCAAAATCAACGCGCTGGTGGGCGTATGCTGAGCGAGCCATTCCATCGCGTGAACGTCGGCCACTGATGAAAACGCGCCAAAAACTTTGAGCGGCGTTGACTTGCTCAGGCTGACCGCTTGACCTGCGAACGCCAAAATCAAGACCGCCAACGCTGCGATCACGTTGATCAGCGGCAAACTCAGTGCCTTGATCCAATTTTCGGCACGCGCCCGCCCGACCCGATCAACGATCCACAATAACGCCGTCGCACCAAGATACATGTACGGGATGATCGGGCCGTGCCAGGCGATGCTGAACGGGTAGTTATATTTCGACAACGCGGCTGGCAAAATACCTGGAATGATGCCGATACTTGAAAAATCGACGCACATTGCCAGCCACACGATCATCAGGCAATCCAACGGATTACGCCGCCGTGCCGCAACAATCACGCCGCCGATTGCCAGCACAACGATCACACCGCCATGATAAGCGACCAACACCAACAAATGCTGCGGGCTGATCCCAAAGGGCGATTTGAGCGCTGAATTCAGCAGCGGTGCGAGCTTGAACAGCCACGGCGCGATCAGGATCAGCGCCAAACCAGGGATGCCCACTGCCATGCCCAACCAGCGACCCACGGTAATACGCGGCGTTGCCAGCCAGATCGTCAGCAGCCAGGGCACATAGCCAAGCATCAGAATGATGGTCATATCCGGCTGCGAAAGTGGCACGCACGCTAAGGTCAGCGCCGCCGCTGCAAAATCGATCCGCTTACCATGTGTCAGCCAACGTGTCACAAAGATCAAGAAAGCCATGACGAATACGAGCGCCATGAGCGTTGTATAATGCGAGTCCAGATCGGCGGTCAACAGCCCCGTACCGATCAGCGCACAAACGCCCATTGCGACTCCGGTACGCCGCGAGCCTTCTGCGTCGATCTCACTGCCGAAATCGTAGGCCAACCATACGAACAGCACTGCAAATACCGCGCCGAGCGCCAATTCGATATTCTGCAAGCCAGCGTGCAATTGATGTCCTAAATAGGCGATCAAAATCGGAAAGCCCGGCGAATATAAGTAGCTGATCTCCGGGTGAAACGGCGCGAGCGTGGTCAGGCTGCCTCCATCTCGTAACGCTAAGCCCAGATAGCCGAAGCCTTGCGCATCCGTATCGAGCGGCACGGGCAGAATCAACGCGGGCACGGCAAACACAATTGCGACCATCAACAGAAACGCCAATTCGCGCGGTCCCGGCCAGCCGGTCTCATTTTTACCCGCCGCTTCTGCTTTGAACATACCCGCCGAAAAAGTGCCAGCCAGGAATACGCCCAGGATCAAGGCAAACCACAAATAATCAACGATCAGCGTATCCCACCGTGCAAGCGATGACCAGCCTGCTGCGCCACAAATGATGATCGCCAACACGAACGCCGCTGCCAACCCGATACGTGGTTGAACGGTTGGTAGCGCGGGTGACAGCAATACGCCCGCCCCAAAGACGACTGCCGCGAATACGAACATGACAAAAATAGGCATTATGGGTTTATCATTGTGTGAAAAGTTGTTGAGGAAAGTTGGCAAGCATGTTTGGATCACCCATAGAGATTATAAATCCTTGATCGAATAACCCAACGTATCGCTTGCAACTGAGCAATAAAGCCGAAAAGAGTTAAGATAGGTTAAAGATAGATAGGCTATAATTAGTCGCTGTATCGGGCAGATCATAAGGCAAATTGCATGAATTTTCAAGCTGAAGGACTCAGGGTAGCGGCATTGGGCGGCGGACATGGCCTACCAGTAGTCTTACGCGCACTCAAACCGTACACGCATAACATCACGGCGATCGTCACCGTTGCCGATGATGGCGGCAGTTCTGGACGGCTGCGGCGTGAGTTGGGCGTGCTGCCCCCCGGCGATCTGCGCAACAACATCGCAGCACTCGCCGACGATGAAGCGCTCATGACTCAATTATTTCAGTATCGTTTCGGTGAAGGCGATCTGGAAGGTCACAGCTTTGGCAACTTGTTGATCACCGCGTTGGCAGGCATTACAGGCAGCATGGAACATGCCCTGGCCGAAGCGGGGCGCGTCCTGGCTATTCGCGGACGAGTGCTGCCGTCAACGCTGCAAGATATTACATTGGAGGCGGAAGTACGCGCACTGGATGGTACGCTGCGTCGTGTCAGTGGTGAGTCACACATCGCGCAAACGGGCGGCCTGATCGAGCGCGTTTTTCTGGAGCCAGCAGGTGTGCGCGCGTATCCTGCCACCATTCAAGCGGTTTTAGGTGCTGAGCTGATCGTCTTTGGTCCCGGCAGTTTGTATACCAGCATTCTGCCAAGCTTATTGGTCGGCAGCCTGACTGAAGCGATCCGCGCGGCGAATGCGCCCTGCATTTACGTGTGCAACATCGCGACTCAAGCTGGCGAAACCGATCATTTCAGCGTTGCCGATCATGTCGCCGTGCTCGAAAAGCATATCGGTAGAGGGGTGATTAACGGCGTTTTATGCAATAATACCTATCCGACGCTGAACAAAGGCGCGAACACCCATTATGTTCATCTGACGAATGAGGATCAGGCGCGGCTTTCATATTTTCCCTTGCATAGTGCTGATCTGACCGATTACGAACACCCCTGGCGGCACGATTCGCATAAATTGGCGCAAGCAATTTTTGCGCTGTGTGAAATATTAATGCCTGTCACTGCCTGATCGACAAGGCTTAGCGCAATGACGCACTTTGTGATATGCTGTTCAACAGCTTTTTGAATATCTGATGCAGCATAATTGATCGTAATAGTAGGCCAAAACGTGATAGCACTCAGCAAAGGACTCCCACAAACGATGCGCCGCTTGTCTGGTTACAGCATGTTATGTCTACTGGCACTGATTCTAACCGGGTGCTTTCAAACGGCGGGGAATGCGGTTGAACCGACAATCGCGCTCGCTACGGCCACTGCGCCGTTGAATCCAACGCTTGTGCCTGCCCCGCCTACCATCGGCACGCAACCGCTTGTCGGCACATCCGGCGGTGTGAACGGTGGCGGCACAAATGTAACGATGATTGCTACTGCCGCGCCTACGCAGCTTATGCCGCCCACCGTCCCGGCATCTAATCCGCCTACGGTGAGTGCTGCATCCGATACGCCCAACGCAGCAGTACCTATCGGGACCGTGCTGATTGGAGCGGGTGGCGGCACAACGATTACTGCTACAGTATTTACCGGCACAGTCGTTATTGGCACAGCCGTTAACGCTACAGCGACTCAGTCACTCCTGGTGACCGCACTCGGCACGGATGCAAACAACCTGACGCCGACGAGCAGCGTACTCAGCGGAACAGCATCGAGCGGCGTGTTATATACTCCAACGCCGTTTGCCTCCGAAGGTCCGTGCACGCATACTGTCCAGCCCAATGAGCATCTGTACTCGATCGCGCGCCAGTATAAAGTCAGCTACGATGATCTGCTGGCGGCGAATCCGAGTTTTACCGGACGGCCTGATCAATTGCAACCCGGCGATGTGCTGCGAATCCCGAACTGCGGACAGCCCTCACCCGCTGCACAGGCGACCAACGCGCCACAAAGCAGCGCGACCGCGCAGCCACAGCCGAGCGCGCCGGTACAGCCGACGTTGACGGGCGGCGCACAACCGTATACGGTAGCGGCGGGTGACTCGCTGACGGTGATCGCGCACAAGTTCGGCGTGACGGTTGCGCAAATCAAGACGGCCAACGGTTTGACCTCCGACCGTTTGAGCATCGGCCAAAAGCTGATCATCCCGCCGCCGTCTGGCTGATCAAATGAGCCCCTAAATCCCATATGATTATTTTATTGGTGGGTGCGGGGCTATGTATTGTATTCGTATTGATGCTGGTGCTTTACTTTACTGCTCCGACTGATGAACGTAAAGTTCAAAGCAAACCAGTCTATCCTATTGAGTCGAATCTGTTGTACAAGTTTATAGATGAGCCTTCCGAGCAAGAAATACTGCGCCGCATAGCTTGGAATAGCTTTCAAAAATCTGCGCCGATGGACTTGCCCAATTATCTTGCCTACAGGGCGCAATATCATCCACAAGACCTGACGCTACATACGCGCTTGAAAAATGAACATCCCAAAGTCATTGCTTTTGTCGTTGAGCCGTGGGCGTTGGGTGATGCCTTTCCGCTTGGCGCTAACTATCACATTGGTATAGGGTCAGACACTAAGCGCTTAAATGAAAACGAATCTTCTCCAGATCAAATTGTATGCACACCTGATTGGAACGAACAACAGACCTTACTTGGCCTGTTCTATGTAAAGGATGATCTGTTGATGCTGTCTGTTTCGCGTTGGGTTGATAGTATATGGGTTTTTGACGATAACGGTGCATGTACCAGAGCGGGCAGCCAATAGCGCAGCCCGCTAATTTGCGTTCGGATTGACACCCCACAGCCGAGCCGCCTGTTCGCGCGTATGTGCCCGCAGTTCCGCCGGATCGCTCACTTGCGCGCGCCATTGCCCCGCCACCATCACGGCGCGGATGTGCTCCGGGTCGCGCCACAAGATCACCTGTTCGCGCAGATTGTGAGCGGTGAGCGGCGTCGGCAGATCAGCGTCGATCGCGATCAAATCGGCGGCGTAACCCGGCTTGAGCGCGCCCACTTTTTCCAGCCCGATCGCGTGAGCGCCGCCTTCAGTCGCCATGTGCCACACCCGATCGGCAGGCATGATCGTTGGGTCTTGCAAGCGCGCTTTGTGCATCAGGTACGCGCCGCGCATCAGCGCAAAATAATTGTTGACGTACCCATCCGTGCCCAGGCCGAGCGACACACCTGCCCGATCCATTTCAGGCAGCGGCGCAAAGCCACCGCCCACTTCGCAGTTGCTGAGCGGCATAGAAGTGACGCGGACGCCATATTCAGCTAACAATTCCATCTCATGCGGACTGATCTGTACGCATTGCGAAGCCAGCGCCCGTCCGCTGAGTACCCCTAGATCGGCGTAATGTTCAAGCGTGCGCTTGCCATACCTTTTCAGGCAGTGGTCAGGTTCGTAGCGACCTTCGCTGCAATGAAAATGAACCAGCACATCGGACTCAGTGCCGAGCGCAAAAGCACGCTGAATAAACGCATCATCGCAGGTGAACGTCGTATGAAAGCACAGCGCCCCCGTGATCAGATTGTTGATCGAGTGAGCGCTTAAATCGCGTTGCATGTCGATGAAAGTGATGTTCTCGGCTAACCCACGCATACCGTTCTCGTGGCTGACGCGCTGTGTGGCTTCAAACGTCAGCACGGCGCGCAAGCCCCACCGACGAACGCGCTCCGCTTGCACAGTCAAGCCACCGGGCAGTACATTAGGCGCTTCCAGTACATCAAAAAAAGAGGTCACGCCCGATCGCAGCATTTCTGAGCAAGCGTAATCGGCAGCTGCGCCGAGCATGGCGTGATCGAGCCGATCTTCAACCTGTGGCCACCAATAATTCGATAGAAAGCCCCAAAAGTCGAGCACCTGCGCGGCGGGCGGGATGCCGTGTGCCAACACCCCATACAAATGCGTATGCGCATTGACAAAGCCCGGCGCGACGATCTGACCATGTGCGTTATGAACGGTCGCGTCAGGATAGGTGACTCGCAAATCGGCGTGCGCGCCAACTCCGATCACATGCGTGCCTTCGATGGCAACACCCCACCCTTGCGCAGGGAGTTGTGCGCTGTCGTAGATCAGCCAATCAGCCAGCACTAAGATTGGAGCCACCTGCTTAACCTTATCCCTTGACCGCGCCTGCCGTCAGCCCTTCAACGATGCGCCGTTGGAAGACCAACACCAAAACTAACAGCGGTATGGTCACCACGACGGCGGCGGCCATGACTTCGCCAAAGGGGTCTTGTCGTGCGATCACGCCCGTGAATTGTGAAATCGCGACGGTCACCGTTTGCGCCGCCGGTGTGGTCAGCGTGAAAGTAAGCGCGAACAGATACTCATTCCAGGCGGAAATGAATGCCAGCAGTCCGGTCGTGACCAACGCAGGCGCTGACAATGGCAGCAAAATCATGTAAAAAGTTTGGAGAGGCGTTGCGCCGTCAACCAGCGCAGCCTGTTCCAGTTCGCCGGGCAGTGAGCGGAAAAACGAGGTGAGCACCCAGGCCGTGAAGGGCAGTGTAAAGATCAAATAGCTGGTGATCAAACTGCCGATGCTGCCGTACAGGTTTAACTCACGCACCACCGCGAATAATCCGGCCAAAATCGCGACTTGCGGAAAAAGCGTCATCGCCAGGATGATGTACATTACCGGACGTTTACCACGAAATTTGAGGCGTCCGAGCGCATACGCCGCAAACGAACCGATCGCCAGCGATAGCAAAACCACGCTCAACGATACAACGGCACTGTTGAACAAGCCGCGAATGAATTTCTCATTCTGAAAGACAGCTGCGTAATTTGCCAGCGTCGGATGCGTTGGAATATAAGTCGTCGGCGTGCTGAACAGTTCATCTTCGCTTTTGAGCGACGTAAACACCGTCCAGATGAACGGGAAAATGGTGTATACCGCAATCAAAGCAACGACCAGAAAAAACAGGACGCGCCCCGCGTAAAAAGAGAAACCACGTTTGCTTGACATACTATTTATCGCCTATTAGATGCTGATTTTGCCTGATGATACGGTCTGATTATTCGGTTTCGACGCGCAGCACGGTCATGTAAATCACCGTGAAGATGAACAGCATCAAGAAAATGAACACGCCGACTGCCGATGAATAGCCGTACAGTTGGCTGCCCGTCAGCTTCTCAAAATCATAGGTGGCAAGTGAGCGCAGTTTTGGCCCGAGCAGCACCGCGAACACATCAAATGCGCGCAAGGCATCCAGCGTGCGGAAGATCAGCGCGATCAAAATGGTGGGGCGCAATAGTGGCAAGGTCATGCGCAGGAACTGCTGAAAGCCTGTAGCACCGTCAACCGCCGCCGCTTCATAAATGTCACCGGGGATGATTTGCAAGCCAGCTAGCAGCAGCAGCGCCATAAAAGGCACCGTTTTCCACACATCAACGGCAATAATGGCGGGCATTTGCAGCGCATTAGTCGCCAGCCACGCTTGGCTTTCGGGCAGGATGTGCAGCTTGTTCACCAATAAATCGTTGATCACGCCCGCGCTGCTATCGTTGAACATGAACTGCCAGATTTTCGCGCTGACCACGGTGGGGATTGCCCAGGGGATCAACATAGCCGTCCGCATCGCGCCGCGCCCGCGAAATTTACTATTGACCACCATCGCGACGCCAAGGCCGAGCAGCAGCTCAAGCACTACCGAGCTGACCGTGAAAGTGATGGTGTTGCCGAGCGCCTGAATAAAATCGCGATCCGTAGCAGCAATGATATAAGTGCCACCCATCAGCGTAAAGCGGGACGACTCGCGGTAGCCGTCGGGCAGCACTTCAGCGGGCCGTTTACCATCAGGCAGCGCGACAATCTGAACGCTCAGCAGTTGGCGATAGTTGTCCAGCCCGACGTTATGTACGATTGCTCCTGGATGGGCGAACAGTTCATCGGTGAAGCTCGCCATGAAGGTGCGCCCTAACGGATAAAACGCGACCACGACCAGAATAAGGAATGTTGGAATGAGCAGCAAATAAGCGAGGCGTGTTTGCCGTCCACCAAGCGTTTGTTCGCGGCCACGACGTACGGCTGGCTTTGAAGCAGGGGTTGAAGCTACGGTTGCCATAAAAGATTGTCCTTACAAATAAAGTTTGTTAAAGGTTTTTGGAATTATAGCGCGTACTGCTTTTAGTCGAAACAGAGCAACCTCGAAGAGCGGGGCACGTGCAAAGTCAATTCCCTCACCCCCTACCCCTTACCCCACAAGGAGGGAAGGGGTTTTCAGCGTATAAAGTCCCTCCCTCTTTAGGGGGGAATGTAATGCACGCCGGTTTCTGGACAGACCAATAGCATGGATGCCCAGTGGGGAAATATCATGCTGCACTAGCAGAACATTTGTCCCCTTCTTAAACAACCAGTTTTTCTGTCCAGCTTTTGGGGCGCATTGCAGTGAATTCCGTAGTGAGGAAAAATTTAGAGTGGGGAAATGGTAAACATAAAGAGAACTTTGCAACAGCCCTGACCACTGAACCGATTTTGAGCACCGCGCCGAATCTACTTTACCGTCGTATAATATATGATATGCAGAGTGTTAGCTAAGAAGCTAAGGAGTTTGCCATGAGCGCTGTTGTTGACACGTTACTTGAAGGTCTGAAAAACAATGCGCCTGCCACGCGCATTGAAACCCTGCGGGTGCTGGCAATGATCGAAGAAACGCAGGCGCTGCCAATGCTGCGCCAGATGATGAATGCTGAAAAAGATGCGGAAGTCTTAAAAGTGCTTAAATGGGCGGGTGCTCTGGTCTGGCGTGCACAGCAAAGCGGTTACACCACTGAAACCGGGATGCATCAATATTTTCGACTTGATTTGCAAAAGACGGATGAGCAGAAAAAAGAAGAACAGCTCCTCGATCGCCTGAATCATCAGTTCGATATGGATATGCTCAAGGAAAAACAAGCGGCACAAAATCGGCAGATCGGTGGCTCGATCGTGATGGGTGCGCTCGGTGCGGCTTTAAGCGGCCCGGCACTTGGTGCTAATGTGTTGATGAGCAGTGCATCCAAAAATGCCCAGACACAACCGAGTTATGATGCACCGCGCCCGGTCATCGGCGGCCAACCGATCACGCCGCAGCGCCCCACCGATCACGATATTTCGATATGGCTGCGGCGTTTGAAAGAAGGTGAGACGCGCATTCGGCAGCAAGCGCTGATCGAACTCCGCTCGCTCAATAATCCCAAAGCATTATCCGCATTAGCCGAATGCTATGCGCTCGATCCAGAGCCGGTGGTGCGTGATGAAGCACAGCGATCGGGTAAGGCGCTGTACTTCAACTTGAATCACTGGGGGCCAACCACGCCGCAGGATGCCAACGCTGCACGCCAGACTTCATCGTCGGATGTGGCACAAATTCTGGCAAAGGCGCAGGCGGTCCGCGACGCACGCAATAAAAAGAAATAGCCAGTTTATTTGGCTGGTGCTTACTTTATCGGCAATCTGCGCAAAGGTTTGATTTTCCGAACGGCTAAAGGGTCAAACCAGTGCATTTTGGATAGCTGTAAACGTAGGAGTCGCGTACAATCAAGAGAGAGCGACGACTTTGTAAGTCACGCATTCCAATTCTCGGAAGGAAATCTCATGTCGCGTTTTTCATTTAGTTCCACGCTTTTGCGCCGCTGCTTTGGCGTATTGACTCTCGCTTGCCTCGTTGTTGGTAGTTGGACGGCGAGTCCCGTACGGGCGCAGCAGGTTACTTGCGCACCCAACCATATTGTCCAGCCCGGCGAGAATCTATTTCGCATCGCATTGGCGGCGGGCACTTCATGGCCCTATCTGATGCAGTTGAACGGCATCACGGACGCCAACCTGATTTACGTCGGTGAAGTTATTTGTTTGCCAGGCAGCACAGGCGTGGTGCCGACGCCAGTTACGCCAGTGATTCCGACCAGCATTGCGCCTACCCCTACCGTGGCTGCCCCTGCTACGGGCGTCGTTCTACCCCCTGCGGGCGTTTTCCCAACGATCGATTTCAATACGCACAGCGCCGCGCCGGGCGATACACTGACGCTCACGGGCGTTAACTTCCCGACTAATTCGGTCGTCGATGTGTACCTGACGCCGCTGCTGTCATTGAACGCTTACACACCCATCGCACAAACCACCACCAGCGATACGGGTACGATCAGCTTTGCCCTTGCCATTCCGACGACGTTGAACGGTGTCGCGCTGCAAGGTAACGCGTTCTCGGTACTGGTCAAGACGCGTACTACCGGCTACTACGGCTTCAACTTTTTCTACAACAGTCGCGGCTTCTAACCAATTCAGCGGGCGGACGCGTCGAGCAATGGAAAATGGCAACCTGACTGCAAAGCAACCGTGAAGCGACGTTTCCGCCCGCTTGGGCTGTCCTTGGCGATCCTGGCTGTATTCCTGACGCTCGGCTTTTTCCCGCTGATTCCGGCGTTGTTCGTTGTTTTGCTGAAGGCCGAAGGGCACACTATCGATCCGGGCGAGAGCGCGTTCTGGCTGCCGTCCCTGGTCGGCATCGTCGTATTGGTGCTGAGCGTTTTTGCCTGGATTGGCCGTCCACCGCGCGCGCGCAGCTTGTTTTTGATCGCGAGCGTGCTGGCGATGCTGGTCACGCTTTACGAAGCGATCCGTCCCGCACGCCTGGATTTCAGCGGTGGAGGGATCAGCGGCGGCAGCCTGGATAACGCCTTTCAGAGTATTCAGCTTGCACTGATTCCGATACGTTTGCTCGTCCTGCTGTACACTTTGTGGTATCTCAATCGAGCGCCCGCCCGTACCTATTTTGGCAGGCCTGCCAACGCCGTCAAGCGGTAGCGATTTTCGGGCAGGCCGCTCGTATCGCTGACGCTGCTCGCTCCAGATCGGCTTGACTCGTTTCAGCGTCGATCATCAGATTGATCAGGCGCGGCGCGATCAAGGTACTGCGCAGTGCTGGATCAGGCGCAAAAGTGGCGCTCAACGCCGGATACAGCCGTGAACCTCGCACGCCTGCTTTTTGCAAACTGTGCGCGATCCAATTCGCAGCGGCAGCACTCGGCGCAGCAAAGGTGTAACGCCAGATCGCGTCCCCCATCCGAATTTTCGGCAAATGCAGTGGTAGATCAGCAAGTGCGGTATGCAGCCACATTGCTTTTTCGTTACGCTGGCGAACATTCTCGGCAAGCCGTGACCACCCCGCTTCGATCTGCGCAATATTTGCAGGCGCAGCATCAAACGGACGGATCAAGGCAGACGCCATATCAGCCAATTGGCGGCGATAAGCAGCGTAACGGGCTGACTCATTCAGCGGCTTGCTGAGCCATTCGGCGGGATCGAGCGACACGCGCTGCACTGCATCCCACAGTATCGGATCGTCGGTGAGCACAACGCCGCCGCGCCCGCCGATCATTTTGGTCTGATCGAAGCTGATCAACGTGAGATAGCCACGGCTGCCGACTGTGCCACTGCCCATTGTACCGCCCAACCCTTGAATCGCATCCTCGATGAGCGGTACGCCGAAGCCACCCGCATTCGACACATGACCGAACAAATGCGCCACTAACACCGCGCGCGTCCGTGCTGTCCGGTGCTGCTGAACGCTCAACGAATCGAGCGTATAGCGATCGGCGGTCACGTCTGCGAGCACAGGTGTCCAACCCGCCAATAGGACGCCATCCAAAACGGTCGAACAAATCAAATCAGGCAGGATGATTTCGCCAGCGCCTTTAACCGCAGCGAGCGCGCGCAGTGCCACGTACAAAGCGCTCGTCCCACGTCCCACCAACCGCGCATACCGTCGATTCATGTGCTGTGCAATTGCCGCTTCAAGTGTCATGCCGTCACGATCGCTGATAAATCAAGCACTAACAAATTAAGCACTGATGATTACCGTCCTATTGACACAAATTCTGTTATCATATCCGCGTTGAGTAGCTTCCCCGCCAATAAGCCCTGAGAGGCGCAAAGTAACATGTCCGCAAACAACATAAAAACTTCCAAAAAGTTTGTCTCCCGACCTGAAACGCTGATCAGTGGGGCGGGCATTGGCGCGATCACCAAAAATCCATTGGGTGACGAAGTGGTAAAACCTGCTGAGCGCGTTCTGGCACAATACGGCATTTCGCGCATTGTTGACAACTTGTGGTATCCCGATCAACTGTATCTGGATATGCTGAAAGCGATTGGTGAACAACCCAGGGGCATGTCGTACTTCGTCGCCATTGGCATGAACGTAATCGAGACGGCGGTGTTTCCGCCGAATATCAATTCGCTGTTGGCGGCGTTCGAGTCATTTGCAGTCATTCACGATTTGAACAAGCGCAATCGAGCGCCTGAAGATACTTACACAATCCGGTCAATTTCTCAAACGCGCATTCAGGTAATAGATGGCACGCCCTACCCGCACGAAGTGATCTATGGCTTTATTCATGCGATGACGCGCCGCTTTATTTCGCCTCAACAAATGTTCAGGTTAGAGCGTACTTATCTGAACCCCAACAACCCGAACGATGGCGGCGCGCTGTACAATGTTTTTATCGAGTAGGATTGGTTGGGCGCTATGATTTAGCGTCCAGCGCTCAACCCTTGCCGGTCACGGGCAGCAGTACGCCCTGTATTATGTGCGCCGCGTCGGACGACAGGAACAGGATCACGTCGGCCAGCGCGTTCGGTGTTACCCAGGTGCTGCTATCGGCCTCAGGCATGGCGGCGTGATTTTGCGGTGTGTCGATCGTACCGGGCAATATGGCATTGATATTGAGGCCAGCGCGTTTGTATTCGGCGGCCATGCTTTCCGTAATGCGTGCAACCGCACTCTTGGCAGCACTGTACGCGGACGCGTTTTCGCTGCCATGATTCGCGATGGGCGACGATACATTGACGACTTTGCCCGTGCCTTGCTTCAACATCGTTGGAATGACTGCACGGCACATAATGAGCATTGAGCGAACGTTCAGATTCATCATCAGATCGAAGGTTTCGAGTGAGGTTTCGTGCAGCGGTGTACCCGCCCGATAGCCGCCTACCGTATTGATCAGCACGTCGATCCGCTTGAAACGGCGCAGCGTTTCATCAATGAACGCCTGTGCTGCTTCGGGATTGGTGATGTCAACGCCGTCCGCCAACAAGTGATCGGCGGTATTCGCCAGTTTCGGGAACATGCCGGACAACCGCCCACTTGATGAATCGGTGGCGACGAGTGTTGCACCCGCCGCTTCAAAAGCGTTCACAACGGCGCTGCCCAGGTTGCCTGCGGCACCTGTAACGATCACGACCTGTTTGGAAAAGTTGAACATGTTAGCGTTCGCCATGTGAAAGTCCTTTCATCGACCAAATGCTTGATTACTGTCAGGCGACGGATTAGGTGTAGTTGGCGGCGTCACGCTTGGCGGATTAGCACCAGCGGGTATCACAGGCGTTACAGCGGGTGGTACCGCGATCGGCGGTGTGGAGGCCGTGGGCGATGCAGCGGTGTCAATGGTGGGCGCTATCCCAAAACCGCCGTGTTCGGAGAGCGCGGCTGAGGTTGCGCCGCCGCTGGCTTGATCTGCGATCTTTTGTTCTGCTGCCACGAACTTGCTGAGCGTTTCTGGCGTGCGGATCAACTGTCCCCACTGCGCAGTTTCATCGTACATCACGCCAAGCGTGCCTTCTGAAAAAGCGTTCAGGCTGGCGCGATAGGTCATATCGTCCATTTCGGGATCGGGCGATTGTGCGTCAGCGATCTCGATATTTTCAAGACTGCTCGAATAAATTGTAATCAGCCGATCCCACTGATACAAATCAGCCAGGATGTTGAACGCGCCGCCCATTGCGGGCATGATCACCGCCAATATTATCAGAAAAACGACCAACGCCTGCAAAGCCGAACAATTCGCGCTGCCGCCCACCAGCGAATTGATGAGTCCAACCAGGTTGCTGCCAAGCTCATTCTTGATCAGGCATTGCCCGTTATTGTCGAATGACGACTGTACTACCAGACCGGCCAAAGCTGAGGCTAATCCGGTGGTAAAAGCCAACACCGCCCGAATTTTATTAACTTGCTGCGACGAATTCCGATATTGCGAAACCTTGACTTCATAAAAGTTACGCTGATCGTTGAGGACAAATTTATCAAAAAGTGCGTAGGCGGCTTCATTTTCAGTACGCGTAGTTGGGGGCATAGGGTTATTCCTTCATGGCCGGGTCAGCGTCTTCAGTTGGAAAAACACCACGATTGATGTCTGCCGCACGCCGTGACAACATCCGCCGCTTATTGAAACCCTCTAATTGATTATAGGGTGGCAAGTTTATCAGATAGCGAAAGTATTCACGGCGCAGGCTTTCGGCACGCCGCCGATTGATCATCCATAACTCGAACGGCGACTCACGACCGCTGATCGATGATAAAAAGGTGGCGCCCAAAGCTACGAGTGTTTCGCCAAACGCAAAGGCTGGCAACAAACGGGGGGCGCTGTTCAATGCTAATGCTTGAAACGACCCGATTAGCGTGGCAAGCGTGGCGAGTAAAATATAACCAATCTGATACAGTCGATAACGGTTCTGCTGACGGCTCGCCTCGTAGTCGCGCTCACGGAACAGCCGCATCAGCTCGTGATCCATAAAATGTAAATCGTCTTTAATCGTCTTAATGGCTTCCGGGTCTTTGCCCTTCAGCAGTTCGTCCAGCCCGGCACTATCGATAAGTTCAAAGCCGGGGTTCGGCGGCGGAAACGAGAAACGCGGCAGTTGCTTCATCCAGTCCGGCCACCTGTCGCGAAAGTCTTTGTGGCGGTCTTGCGTCACTATTGGATGTGTATTAATTGGTGAACTGGGCGTAATGGGCGCGCTCGGCGCTCCCGGCGAGCCTGTTACCGGCGCAGAACCCGGCGAAGTTGATTGCGACATTGAGGCATCTATCCGCAAAAATGCGGCCTCCTGTGTAAGGGATTACAAACCAGGTACATAGTCGGACATATGAAGCATAGTCGATACAAACAGATACTGCAAGCAGCGGTTAGTTTCTGGTGAGGATATGCCAGGCAGTGCTGCCCGTCGCGCTGAAAATCAGGTAAAATAAGCGTCCGGTCGAAATGGGGTTAAACGCAGATGATCGACATAATTTCGGGACAAGTTGCCAGCCTTACCAAAGGGACGTTGGTGGTCATGGTAGGCGGCGTTGGGCTGCGCGTCATCGTGACTAAAACGGTATTCGACAGCATCAACGCGCCGGGTCAGGATGTGTTTCTGCATACTTATTTGCAGGTGCGCGAAGATGCGCTGACGCTCTTCGGGTTTTCATCCGAGGAAGAACGCGCCTTATTCGAGGTGCTGCTCAGCGTGAGCGGCGTTGGCGCTAAAACAGCCGTCAGCATCTTATCGACGTTATCGGTCGATCATCTGCGCAACGCCGTCATTCGGAATGAGCCGGAAGTGTTGACGCGCGTGCCGGGTATCGGCAAAAAGACCGCCGATAAGATCGTGTTTGAACTCAAGAATAAGATCAACGCCGATGGAGTAGGCGCGGTGGTCGCTATCAGCGATATCGATACGGATGTGATCGGGATGCTCACTGCGCTCGGCTACAGCATCGTTGAAGCGCAAAGCGCTTTGCAGGCGATTCCGCGTGATACCCCTGCCGATATTGAAACACGCGTTAAAATGGCTTTGCAATACTTTGGTTGACTCGCTATCTGACAAGCGTGAGTCCAGCAAACGCGAACAAGGCGCTGCTATGCCGTCCGTTACGTCGTCCATGTTGAATCGCTACCCGTGTCGTGATGGGTTGTACAACATATTGCCGGATGCAGTAGCCGTCTACGATCGCTATCAAAGCCGCATCGTCACATTGGACGCGCTCGGCAGTGAATTATGGCTGCGCATGGACGGTCAAACCACCCTGCGCGATATGGCGACCGACATTGCGGGACGCATAGGCGCGGAGCTGGCCGAGACGCTTTACAAGGCGATCGCGATGACGGGCATGTTGAGCGGCGAAGGGCTGATCTATCTGGCGGTTGAGCCACAAGCGCAGCCGTATCATCTATCAGTGCCGCGCGCTGAGCAAGACCCGGCGCAAACTGAAGCAAGTATGCGTGCTTCGGGTTGGATTGATTATCGTGAGACGGGGCATTGATGCTGTATCGCTATCGCAGCGATCCGCCGCGCCCGGCGTTGATTTTGATCGCTGTGGTGATCGTGCTGGCGATGTTAGCGCCCACTGGACTATTGCGCGGGTTGATCGCGGTATTCCTGACAGGCCCGCTGGTATGGTTGGCGCTGCAACTCCTGCGACGTGGGCGCGGCGTAAGCGTAACAGCCGAGCGTTTGCAAGTACACGCGAACTTGACGCGCCGCTCGCTGACAGTGCCGTTCAGCCAGTTACAAGCCTATACAACCACCAACGGTGATCAACTGGCGTTTGCCTATTTACAGCCGCGCCGCATTGAAGCAGGCGATGAACCACGCCCGCCGCGCTTACGCGTTTACGTGACTGCTGCGCTGATTGACCCGGAAGCAGTACGCGCAACCTTGCCGCAAGCGCACGGGATCACACCGTCACAACTTAACGAGCTGCTGTTGTGGCGGCGTATTCGGCGCGTGCTGTATTGGCTGATCGGCCTGTTTATCGTGTTTCCGCTGTTGATCATATTTGGGCTGCGGTTAGGGATGTCGATCGGCTTGCGCACTGTCTTTTAGTTGCGGACACGGCCTGCCGTGTCCCTACAGGCAATCCGGCGCGCGGTAGGGACGTGGCCTGCTACGTCCACCGTCCTGCTAAAGCAGCGGCTTGATTTTCAGCGTATCCTTGAACATTTTGACCAGTTCATCATCGGGAATTTCGCCCTGATGTTTGAAGTAATGATGCGCTGATTTGCCAAGCGCCAACGTGATCGCGCCGTTCAAAGTGCCGTTAATGGCGATGCCGATTGGAAGGCCGATGCCGGTCAGTTCCAACACGGCGGCTAACGCTTTAATCGAAACGATGGTGAGGCCACCGTCACCGATCAATCGTTCGATGAACTTTTTAGTGTTGTCTGCTGTCCATTTGTGGCGGTACAACAGCGCCAACGAGCCGATCATGCCGCTGTTCGTTGCGACCAGCCAGCCCACATCGATAAACGCCGGAATCCAACCCATGCCAACGGTTGCGGCAACACCAGCCGCGATGATCGCATTGGCAGCAGTATCATGTTGATCGTTCGCTGGCAAGACCGTTTGGGCAGTGCTTTCGGCGTCGGTGGGCGGCTCCAGCAAGAGCGGTTCCGCAAAAATGGGCGGGGGAATGTCAGGCATTACGCAACTCCGTTACGCTAGTGATCTATATTGCACAAGTACGCAGCAAGCCGCGCCGAAGTTGCGCAAGTTCTCCCTGATTACTATGCCTGGATTACTGTGCCTGATGATTGTTATTGAGCGTGGTTAATTGCTGAACCCATTCACGCACAACTCAGGCAGCGTAGGTACGCCGTCCGTTGCGGTTGATCAACTGATGCGCCGTGGAGTCAAGCGTACCCGTCTCGATCTCGGTGAGAATTTGATTCATGATCAGGGGACTGGCCGGTTTCACAATGAACAGGTTACCGCCCGCCCGCATCGATTCGCGAATCACATCGGCGTCGTCGTCCATTGAAACCATAACGACGAGGCTGTGCGGGTAGGTCTGCTTGACTTTTCGCACAATATCAGTGCCGCGTCCGTCAGGCAGGTGATAATCAACCAGATACAACGAAATATTGCCCGCGATGTGGCTCAAGCCACCTGCTAAATCTTCTGCACTGAGTACCGCATAGCCTCTATCGGACAAGATAAGTTCCCATATCGAGCGGTTTGCGGAGTCGTCATCAACGATTAGCGCACGTTTATCGGCCATATGTCCGTCACCTGTAGCGAATAGCGGTCTCAATCCTTGTTCATTTTAGCATAAATGCGGCCTATGGTCAATTTGCGGGGCAAGACATGCGGGGTATACGCAAACTCAAGTCCCCTCCCTTTCATAATAATTCCGTGAGGATTCTCTTCTATACACGACCCGCATTTTACAACCATTTTGCTACCCGATTATAACGAAAATATAACCCATAAATTTTAGGCTCGTCTAAAATAGAAACAAGCGTAGTATAAACATCTTTCCACAATGGAGTCGGTATGATTGAACAAAAATTGGAGACGCCTAATTCTCATCCAGAACACGGTTGGCGATTATCACGCAACTCACCCTCATTGCCAGAAGTATTTTCATCGATCACAGTGCCAAAGAATGCAGGCTTCTGGCGAACGCTGCTAGCCTATGTCGGGCCGGGGCTGATGGTATCGGTCGGCTACATGGATCCAGGCAATTGGGCAACTGACCTGGCAGGTGGCGCGCAATTTGGCTACTTGCTGTTGAGCGTCATTCTGATCTCTAACTTGATGGCGATTTTGCTGCAACATCTGGCACTCAAGCTAGGAATCGTCACCGGGCGCGATCTGGCACAAGCCTGTCGCGATCATTACTCCAGACCGTTATCGCTGCTTTTATGGATCATGTGTGAGGTGGCAATCGCCGCCTGCGATTTGGCTGAGGTGATCGGCTCTGCCATTGCGTTGAACCTGTTGTTTCACATTCCGCTTGTTGTAGGCGTTGTGATCACCGCCGCAGATGTGTTGATCGTACTGTTTTTGCAGCATCGCGGCTTCCGCTACATTGAGGTGCTGGTCGGTGTGATCATCTTTATGATTGGTGGCTGTTTCCTGTACGAAATCTTAATTGCACAACCGCCGATTGCCGCAATGCTGAGCGGCCTGATTCCTTCGCCGCAAATTGTTTTCAACCCGTCGGCACTGTATATTGCGATTGGCATCCTGGGCGCGACGGTTATGCCGCATAATCTGTACCTGCACTCCAGCATCGTCCAGACCCGTAACTTCGAGCGTACCGATGCCGGACGCAAGCAGGCCATCAAGTTCGCCACCATTGACTCGACGGGTGCATTGACGATCGCGTTCTTGATCAACTCGGCAATCCTGATCCTGTCAGCCGCAACTTTCCACGGTACCGCCCACGAAAATGTGGCGGACATTGGCGATGCTTACCAGCTTCTCTCGCCAATGCTAGGCGTCGGCGTTGCCAGCACCATCTTTGCATTAGCGCTTCTCGCTTCTGGCCAGAACTCAACCTTAACCGGGACGTTGGCGGGGCAGATCGTGATGGAAGGTTTTGTGGACATTCGCTTGAAGCCCTGGGTGCGCCGTCTGGTTACGCGTGGGCTAGCCATTGTGCCCGCTGTGATCGTGGCGGCACTGTACGGAGAACATGGTACAGGACAACTTTTAATTCTGAGCCAGGTTGTGCTCTCGCTGCAACTCAGTTTTGCTGTGATCCCGCTGGTACAGTTCACCAGTGACAAGTTGAAAATGGGACGTTTCGTCAATCCGCGCTGGTTGACCCTGCTTTCGTGGAGTGCGGCGATCGTTATTGCGCTGCTGAATGGTTTTCTGCTGCTGCAAACGGTACGTGGCAGCGGTTGAATATCAAACCTCACAGCTAGCGATTGATAATATAACCATTGACAATCAGGCACACCTTTGTTACCCTAAGGATGAAACCGGGTCCCGTGCGGCGAAAGCCTACGAATCGGGTCAGAGCTTAACGGCAGCAGCCCTAAGAAGACACTGCGGGTTCACGGGGGTGCCTGGTTTCACCTTTCGACCACAGCTACTAGCCACCGACAAGGCCAACGCAGCGTGCAAAGACTCCCTGCCGCACGTATCTACAACGGCCCTTCCCTCCTGTTAATCATTCTGATTTTATTAGTCGTGCTCGGCGTCGTAATCTTTGGCGGCTTCTACACGATCACGGCAACCAACGTGACGCTTGCGGTTAATGGTGCGCGCAGCGTCGTCCACACCCATCAAACGACCGTCCGCGCGCTGTTAAATGAGGCGGGTGTCTACATCGAACCGCAGGATACCGTTTCGCCCGGCCTGGACATCCCCATTCAAAACAGCATGATCGTTACAATTGACAAAGCGCACGCGGTCATCCTCAATGTGAACGGCCAGCAGCAGCGCATCCTGACGCACAAGACCGATCCGCGTGCGATTTTATCCGAAAACAATATCGCAGTCGGCCAATATGACGCGCTCAATGTGGAAAACGCGGACGATATTATTCTGACGCGCGCTGCCGCCTTCACACTCACTGCCGACGGTCAGATGCGCACGTTGTACAGTACCGCACGTACGGTTGGCGCAGCGTTGGCCGATGCTGGCATTGTTTTATATGTGGCAGATAAGGTTACGCCCGATTTGAGTGCGCCGTTAGCCGATCAGATGACGATCAGCATACAACGTGCCGTGCCGATCACGATTCAAGTCGATGGACGCACGCTTGCCACGCGCACGCATGGTGCAACCGTCGGCGCGGCGCTCACTGATGCGGGAGTTGCGTTGGTTGGTCTGGACAACAGCCAACCCGCTTCTGATACGCCATTGACAGCCAATATCACTATCCGCGTGATTCGGGTGACCGAAGCCGAAGAGATCGAGCGTACCGAACTACCTTTCAAGCATATTACGCAAACCGATCCGACGCTTGAATTAGATACACAAAGCGTCATTCAAGCGGGTAAGGCGGGCGTTCAGGAAGTGCATGTACGCGTCCGCCGTGAAGATGGCGTGGAAGTCAGCCGATCGGCACCGTTGATGTGGATCACACAGCCGCCGCAAGATGAGATTGACGCGATCGGTGTGCGAATCGTTTTGCATACGCTCAGCACACCCGATGGCACGATCGAATATTGGCGAGTGCTGCATATGCGCGCGGTATCCTATAAGCCCGCCTCGACTGGCAAAGACTCGCGCGATCCAACATATGGGATCACTGCGAGCGGGCAGCTTTTGCACAAAGGGATTGTGGCGGTTGATCCAGCGGTGATCCCACTGGGCGCAACCTTATATATCCCCAACTACGGTAAAGCAACCGCTGGCGATACCGGCGGTGGCGTGCGCGACAATTTGATCGATCTGGGCTACAGTGACGACGATTATCAGGAATGGTCGGGTCCGGTGGATGTATACCTGTTAACCCCTGTGCCGGGCACTTCCCCAACGGCTGTGCCCACGCGCCCGACTTCTAAGAACGGTGGTGTCCAATGAACCCCAAACATCTGCTCGACGCCTACGAACTCGATCCTAAAAAGAGTTTGGGGCAAAACTTCTTGCATGATCCCAACGCACTCGACAAAATTATCGACACGGCGGGATTGATGCCCGAAGATACCGTCGTGGAAATTGGATCGGGGACTGGTGCGCTGACGACGCGGTTAGCTGCGTCCGTTGCGCGCGTGCTGGCGATCGAGATTGACGAGCGGCTAATCCCAATCCTGCAACGGCAGCTTGCCGCCTATTCCAATGTGCAAATCATTCACGCCGATATTTTGCAAACGGACGTAGCGGCGTTGGTCGGTGCAGGGCGTTACAGTGTGGTTGGCAATCTTCCGTATTACATCACCAGCGCCATTTTGCGACACTTGCTGGAAGTTGCGCACAAGCCAACCCATTTGGTATTGACCGTGCAGCAAGAAGTTGCGGAACGGCTGAGCGCTAAAGAAGGCGATTCGAGCGTATTGAGCATCAGCGTTCAGTTTTATGGCAAGCCGCAGATTGTGACGCGGTTGGCGGCAGGCGCTTTTTGGCCGCGTCCTGATGTGTCGTCCGCCGTAGTACGCATTGATGTTTACGATCAACCCCCCGTAGCAGTGCCGAGCGAAGCGTTATTCTTTCGAGTAGTGCGCGCCGGTTTTGGTCAGAAGCGCAAACAGCTTAAAAACTCGATCGGCGCGGGTTTGAACATCACGCATAACGACGCCGCCGCGCTGCTGACGCAGGCTGACGTTGATCCGACGCGCCGCGCCGAAACGCTCACGCTTGCTGAGTGGGCCGCCGTGAGTCGTCTTGTGGCAGCACGCAGCGCAGATTGATGCATCTGTTCACTGTGTGCTTTCGCCATCCGCCGCGATCGCGTAATGCACCGCACCAATCAACTGCACGGGCACATTCGGCGCTACATCCAATGCCAGTGGAAGGGTTAATCCGGCGTCAAGTACGTTCTCTGTGCTGAACTGTCGAAAGCCGATCACACGCTGATTTGCATCGAACAGGG